>Ga0118677_10016120_pt1 | contig 10291 bp, 7 predicted proteins | sample AliMusrvi5mmetaG_FD_86154 | JGI IMG/M metagenome (GOLD analysis project Ga0118677, IMG submission 86154)
GAATTCTGTTCAAAAAAGCTTTATTTATATGAGAAAAAATGAAATGGTGATTTTTTTAAATGAAATTGCACCTGAAAGATATATCACCAATATTCAATTTTAATTCACTAAAGCTTGTTGTGAATGTTTGTAAAGTTAAAATATAAAAAGATGGACATTTAAGTCCATCTTTTTGTGTGTCAGTTTGTTAATAAGAGTTTTAAGTTGTTATTTTACAGAGTAGCTGACAGACCATATTGATTTAATACCGTTTGAATCAGTAGCTACAGCTCTTAATTCATCTTCAAAGTCGCTAGATTTTGTTGATTGAGGTGTGTAGGAGAAGGAAAATGGAGCTTCTGTTGATTTTCCTATTAAAACATCGTTAATATAATACTCAACACTTACTGTGTTTGGCTTAAATCCAGAAACTGTGATGGGTTGCATTGAGCTTTTACTAATAATAGACAAGTTTTTTGGTGATGTTATTTTAAAAACATTATTATCTGTTGTGGAGGAAGAATTTAATCCTATTGGTGTTTGTTGAATTAACTTGGAAGCCTGATCACCTGTTGACCAATTAAGCACGCTATACTCCCAATTTTTAAATTGTTCATCATTTGACGATGAGCCAGGCAATGCTCGCTTTGGGTTAGTTCTAGCAACCCAGTATAGTTCTGAGTGAACTTCATTTCCTGGCCCCATCCAAGCCCCGTTTAGATAAGGTTTTAGAGTTGGATCAGAAGCTTCTGGGGCATCAAAAGTTTCTACTGGTATCTTTGCTAGTTCATAATTCATGACACTTAAAAAGAGAGGACCAATTATTTTAGCGGATGCTTGTTGGGCCATGGGTGTGTTGTCATTGTTTCCCATCCAAGATCCAATTGAAATACTTGGTGTGTACCCAAGCTCCCATGCATCTCTTGAGTTGTTTGTTGTTCCTGTTTTTATAGCAACCTGTCTATCTCCAAAAGTTTTTGTACTAAAAATTGAAGATCTTGCAATCGGGTCAGATAAAACATCGTTAATTAACTTTGCGGTTTGCTCTGGAATAACCTGGGTTGTTATTACGGTATCTGGTGCTTGTTCTAAAACTTCACCCTTCTCTGTTTCTATTTTAAGAATTGATGTTACTGGGGCTTTTTGACCATTGTTTGCAAAAACACCATAAGCCGCTGTCATATCCAGCGGGGAAACCTCACCTCCTCCAAGTGCGAGCGATAGACCATATTGTGAAGCCGGGCCTAATTGATTAATTCCCATCGCTGTTGCAGTTTTTAATGTGTCATCAATTCCAGCAAGGTATAAAACCTTTACAGATGGAATGTTTCTTGATTGTGCCAATGCTGATCTGAAGTTCATTAAACCCTTGTATCCGCCTTCATAGTTTTCAGGGGAATAACATTTTGAATCGGGAGTTGATCCATCAGTTACACCAGCTGGAGAACAATTAACATTAAACTCTGTTGGAACGTCGTATAATGGTGTATTAGGTGTATAGCCCTTCATGAATGCTGTTGCATATGCAAATGGTTTAAATGATGATCCTGGTTGCCTATGGGCGGTTGCAACATTAAAGTTTCCATCGTTAGTTGCGTCAAAATAATCTTTAGATCCAACCATCATTAATATTTGACCAGTCTTTGGGTCTACTCCAACCATTGCAGCGTTAGATGCCTTAAGGGCTGGGCCACTTTTTGTTACATAATTATAAACCAATTCCTCTGTTTTTTGTTGTAGATCATAATCAAGGGTGGTTGTTATTTTTAATCCTCCTTTTGCCAGTAGTTCATCACCATATTTTTCCTCGAGATAATCTTTAACATACATAACAAAGTGTGGAGCTTTAATTCCAGCTACTGATTTAGGTTGAAAAACAACCTTCTCTGCTAAAGCCTTGGTATATTCATCTTGTGTGATGAATTTGTTTTCTAACATTTTAGATAAAACAAGGTTTTTTCTTGCCTCAAGCTTGTCTTTATTTTTTCCATAAGGAGACAAAACTGTTGGAGATTGGGGAAGAGCTGCTAAATATGCTGCTTCTGCAAGAGTTAGGTCTTTTGATTTTTTATCAAAATAAGCTCCGCTTGCTTCCTCTATACCATAAATGTTTCCTCCATATGGTGATTCATTTAAATACATATTTAAAATAGTGTCCTTTGAAGCATTTTTTTCAAGTTTAATAGCCAAAATCCATTCTTTGATTTTTCTTGAAATACTCTTGTCTTGAGAAAGTAGGGAGTTCTTAACAACTTGTTGTGTAATTGTTGATCCACCCTGGCTAAATTTTAATGTAAAAACATCGGCGATAATAGCTCGCAGTATTGATGTAATTTTTATTCCTCCGTGAGTATAAAATCCTGCGTCTTCAATTGCGATAGTGGCATTTTTTGCGTAAGGAGAAATTTGATCATATGGAGTTACTGTTCTTCTTACTTTTTCACTCAAATCATACAATAAAATACTACCTGTCCTATCATAAATTTTTGCTGATTGTCCAAGTAATCTGTCATCAAAAGAAGAGAGGCTTGGTGTGTTTAATGTTGAAGCCCAAATAAGTAATAATCCTGTTAATATTACTATACAAATTACACAAACTAGAATTATATCCCTTAAAATAAGCGTTTTCTTTTTTGTTCCAAACAATTTTTTATATAGTTGTTTTGATGTGTTTTTTATAGAATCCATAAATTTATTCTTACCGTCATTGTTATTGTATATATTAAACATATTGTTTTATAAGCTTACATCATTACACAAATTGTACAACAAAAAACACCCTTTTTGCAGAGTGTTTTTTGTTGTTATATTTTTATAACTTGAGATTAAACTAGAGTTGATTTTAAAATAAATCTTCACTAACCTCATCTTCCTCCTCTTCATCATCATCAACTGCTGGCGCAACAAATTCTCCATCTTCATTTAATGCACCAAAACCACCAAAACCAAATGGGTCATCTTCAGGACTAACAACCTCAGCTTCTTCTGTTGGTTCTTCAACATCATCTACATCATCTGTTGTATCATCAGTAGAAATTTTGGCAGGGTCAATATCATCAACATCACCAATTTCCTTTTCTTCATCCAAGACTTCATCTCCCTCTACCTCATCATCTGTTGTTTTTTTAGTTACATCGTCTGCCATAAAATTATGTGTTTTGTTATTTATTAAATCTTATCTGATATATTTATCACATCGAGAAAAATATGCAAGAAAAACTGTGGAAATCTAATCAATTTCTAAAGAAAATTCCAAACTAAATCCGAACCCCTAAATCTAATACATAATTAATACCTTAATAGAGAGCTACATGCAAGCCCGCAAGAAATAGCGTCATATTCATCATCTAATGCTTTTTTGTCCATTTTAAGAATTAACTGAACCATCTTTGTCATTTGGTGCTTGTCACTTCTACCATCACCTGTCACTGCTAATTTAATTTCCATTGGGTTTAGTTCTTTTATTGTTAAATTATTTTTTTTTGCAATATATATTATTGCACCCCTGGTTTCTGCAACTCTCATTGCTGTTTTTGTGTTGTTACTAAAAAATAGAGTTTCAATAGCTAGTACTGATGGATTGTAAGCAATCATTGTTTCTTCTATTTTTAATCCAATACTTAATAAGCGTTCCTCAAAAGTAAGGTTCTTATTCGTCTTAAAGCACTCGGAATACAAAAGCTCCTCTTTTTGTCCTTGTTCTTTTTTTATTATTGCAATACCTAATCTTTCATAACCTGGGTCAATAGATAGTATGTTCATTTGTTAATCAGGGTGCTTAATATGTTTTATTATAGAGTTTATAATAGATTTAGTTGTTTTTCACCTGGGTAACTAATACCCAAATGTTCATATCCTTGTTGTGTAATAACTCTTCCTTTTGGTGTTCTTTTGATGAAACCTAATTGTATTAGATAAGGTTCACTAAACTCCTCAACTGTTGCCGGGTCTTCAGAAAGGGAAGCGGCTATGGTTCCTAGCCCAACTGGACCTCCGTCATATTTATCAATTACAGTTGAAAGTATTGATCTATCCATTGCTGTTAACCCTCTTCCATCTATAGATAGTAAGGATAAAGCTTCACCCACAACATCTTTTGTAAGAGGTTTCTTTAATACTTGAGCATAATCTCTACATCTTTTTAATAAATAGTTAGAGGTACGAGGTGTCGATCTACTTCTTTTTGCAATCTCAGAAATTGCTCCCTGATCAATGTCCATACTAAGTATTTTTGCGGATCTTGAAATTATTTTTTCAATTTCTTTCTCTGTATAAAATTCTAATCTAAAAACACCTCCTGAAAACCTAGACCTGAGAGGGGAGGAGATCATTGCTATTCTTGTTGTTGCTGAAATGAGTGTAAAAGGAGGTAGGTCTAATTGAATAGTTCTAGCTGAAGGGCCTTTTCCTATTATTATATCAATTTGGCCAGATTCCATTGCTGGGTAAAGGATTTCTTCAACGGTTTTATTTAAACGATGGATTTCATCGATAAATAAAATATCTCCAGGGGATAGGTTTGTTAATATGGAAGCTAAATCTCCAACACGCTCTATTGCAGGGCCTGATGTAATTTTAATTTGAGAACCAGTTTCTTTAGCAATAAGGTGGGCAATAGTTGTTTTTCCAAGTCCTGGAGGTCCATAGAACAACAAGTGCTCTGGTGGGTGGTTTCTTTCTTTTGCCGCTGTAAGTAAGATTTTCAGATTGTTTTTTATCTGCTCTTGCCCAATATATTCATCAAAATTGGTTGGTCTAAGTTCTTGATCAAGAACTTTATCACCCCGTTTTTCCAAGGTTTCATCTAATATGGTTGAGTTTTTTGAAATGTTTTTTAGATCTTGTGTCATTAGTAGGTAATTACATGTGTATTTTAACTCTTAATTCAGATAATAACCGCTTGACAGAAAAATATATATATGCTACGATGTAGTTACACCTATTAAGTACTTGCAAGTAGCTAGGGAAGTGCTAAAATAGGTTTTTGTATATAACTACAAAAAGGTAGAGATTTGTCAGATTGGTTTTATTCCTTTTTTTAATTTGAATAAAACGGCTCCTTAAATCTCTAAGCGATACAACCTTCGCGGGTCTATCGGTTTTTCTTAAAGGACGTTCTGGTGCGGGCTTTATGCCACGTTCCTGGTGCTATCCTTAAAGAACTATCGGGCTTTAGGTCTTAGGATTTAAAGCATCGCTTAGAGATTTAAAAAGCTGTTTATTATTTTTTATCAATCTTCTCCTGATAAAATAAATTGATAAAGTAACAATACCTTTGCATCAGATCTAAGTCAACGGAGATTCCCACAGTTTTGTTTTTAATAATTATTTAAACATAGTGTCAACTTTTCAAAATAAAAACTTGCAGATGCGAGTTTTTATTTTTTCTATTTAATTATTTTATTTTCCGCGCACTACATTAGTGTGCGTTGTTTTTTTGTTTTTCTTTTAGACAATATCCTCCACTTCTGGTAAATCATCTTTTGCTAAGTCAATTACACGCTCCAACTCGTCAAAAGAAGTTGTTCCATTTAAAACTTTTATAACTCCATCTTGCCTCATATCAAGAAATCCTTGTTTTTTTGCAACAGCCTTAATCTCTCTTTCAGAGGGGTTTTCTCTAACAATTCTTTCAATTGAAGCATCTGTTAAAATTAATTCATGAATACCAATTCTGTCAGAATAACCAGTGTTATTGCACTCTAAACAGCCTACAGGAGAACAAATTTCTGTTGGTTTTTGAAGAAAATCCTTTCCTTCTTCCATATCCTTGATTGAGTCAAGAACATCGTCAACCAACTCAACTCTGTCAGCAGGAATAGGAATTCTTTTTTTACATTTGTCACATAATACCCTAACAAGACGCTGAGCAATGGCAGCGTGGATTGCAGAGGTGAGTGTTTTTGAATCAGCACCAAGATCAATTAGTCTTGTAAAAGTACCAGCTGCATTGTTTGTGTGAAGAGTTGAAAAAACAAGGTGACCAGTAAGAGCTGCGTTGATTGCAGTAATTGCAGTTTCTGCATCTCTAATTTCTCCAACCATTATGATATCTGGATCCTGACGCATTGCAGATTTTAATCCCGCTTCAAAAGTATAACCCTTTGCATCTTCAACTTGAGTCTGAACAATTCCTGGTAGGTGGTATTCAACTGGGTCTTCAATCGTAATAATTTTATATTCTGGAGTTGATACTTCTCTTAGAAATGCATAAAGAGTTGTTGTCTTTCCAGATCCTGTTGGTCCTGTTGTTAGGATTAGGCCGTTTGGTCTAGCTATTTCCTTTCTGATTGCCTCAAGAAAGCGTTTTGACATACCAAGTTTGTCCATAGTAACCATAATAGACTCAGGATTTAGAATACGCATAACGATAGACTCCCCGTATGATCCAGGAATGGTTGAGGTTCTAATTTCAATATCGACATTCTTAATTTTAACCGTAAATCTTCCGTCTTGAGCATTTTCTTTTAAGTTTAGCTTAAGACCAGAAAGTAATTTAAGGCGAGAAAGTGTTAATTCGTATGTTTCTTTATCAAATTCTGCAATTGTTGCTAGTACTCCATCTATTCTATACCTTAGTCTTGCATTTAATTCATTTGCTTCAATGTGAACGTCAGAAGATTTTGTTGAAATAGCGCCCGCCATTATAATAGAAAGGAGTTTTGAGACTTTGTGAGTTTTTTTCATCTCAAGCGCCTCCTTGATCCACTGTGCAATATCCTCAAGTTTTTTTGCTCTTTGAACTAAGCCTTCAATTTCCTCGCTTGAAATATCAAGGGAGCCGGCCTCAGTTTCTGATGCAAATGAAATATCTTTATATCTCTCCCAAGCTTTGGTCAAGCTGTGGATAGAGGCAATAAAAACAACAGCCACATAACCGTTTCTCGCTAGGGTATCCAGAACGTCTTTTGTTTCATCGCTTGCCGGGGAGTGAACAGCTATTGATATCTTTGTTCCAACAATATCAAATATGGCCACCTGGCTTTCTCGGGCCACCTTCTCCTCTATAAGCTTTAGTCCGTCTGAGTTAATAGGAACTTTTGTTAAGTCAATGTAAGTAACGGCGTATTTGTCTGCAAGTATTTGCATTGAGGCCTCCTCTTCATCTAGAAGGAGTTGTTTCATTCTTGCGTTTTGTTTATCTTCGTCAAAGTGAATTGTCATGACATTATTTTATACTGTTTTTGTATAATGTGCCAACAAATAAATAACCATACAAATATAACTTAACTACAGGCGACCGGTCATTTTTGTTTTTGTTTGACGAAAGATGTTGACAGGGATACAATTATTGTATTGTTAAAATAATATAATAAAACCATGCCATCACCTGAAGGTTTAGCACCAATACCTAGGCCAGAAAACAAAAGAGCTGAAGAATCACCATTGAAGCCTGTTTTTCCAATGTTTCCCTCAGAAAAGGAAAGACTGGTTGAAATTCCTGAACCAGATTTTGTTTTGCCATCACCGATGCTTTTGTCGGAAAGTGGAGATGTTGAAAATAAATTACCAGACACAAAATTATCGCCAATACCAAAACCTCATCAGCCAGCTGGTGAAGAAACTGATGAATTTAGAAAGGCCATGGAGGCATCAGAGTTGCTTTTTCAGGAAGGGGAGAGGGAGACGGCAGAAGAAATGAGAAATAGATCAGAAGATGCAGAGAAATTATCAAGAGAAAGTAATTTTGGTGTTGGTGTAGTAGATGTTACAGGTGGTGCATTAGAACCCTCATTTGTGGGCAGAAAAGGGATCAGAGGTCCAAGAATAACTCAGAACACTAAAATACCCGGTGAACCAGAACACAAAACAATACCTTACAAAACAGTTACGGTGGCAAAACCAACAACATCTAAGGATGTGCCTGTTGATTTAGCTGCCATGGCGGCCGAGCGTGAAAAAATAGACAAATCAGCACAGGAGGTTCTTGCAGAAATAGAAGAAGCCCTAAAAAGACCCTTGCCACCAAGTGTTGATCAAACAGAAGATTACGCAAAACTGCATCAACAAATCGATCAGCTAGAAGGAGAGATGAGAACCCCTGGTCCAGAGGGTCCTATTTATGACGACAGAGACGATTTGATTGCTGGGATGCGTGACACCATTGATTATGATCTAGCTCAGATGGCAGATGCTAAAAAAACAGAAGATAAGGGTGGTATGATTTCAAGACTGTTTGGTGGGAAGAGCGGTAAAGGAAGGGCCGATTTTCAAGTAGACGAAGCATTTGCTAAGATGAATAAAACTATTGATGATGATCTAGCTCAGATAGCAGAGGCAAAGAAAGATCCCTTAGCACCAACTACACCTGGAGTACCAACTACACCTGGAGTACCAACTACACCTGGAGTACCAACTACACCTGGAGTACCAACTACACCTGGAGTACCAACTACACCTGGAGTACCGAGCACTCCCCCAGTTCCTGGTCCTGCCCGACCAAGATCCCTTTTGGAAAGAATTGATGACGTCAATTTAGAGGCAACAGACATTGTTGAAGCCCATGGTGATGGTCCAGAAAAAGGGATGTTTTCTAGTCTTTGGACAAGAATGAAAAATAAGTTGGGGTGGAATAAGGATATTTTGAGTTATGCAGGGCTTAATACTCTAGACAAAGCGGCTATGGGCCTAGACAACTATAGTAATGACAAAATGATAACCAAAAAGAAAGGCGAACTTTCTCAAGTTAAAAGAAAAATACAAAGAAACGCAAGAACAGAAAGTAGAAGAATTGCTGCCGCCCAAACAAATATTGCTGCGCTTGATAGGACAATACAGGAAGCTCATGCTAGGGGAGATACAACAATGGAGTCTTTATATCAAAGACTCAAGGCAGATGCAGAGGCTGATTTGGTTTCTGGTGGTGACGCAATTCTTCGAGCTGAAGAGGATACCTTAACAACAACACTTGAAACTTACAAAAACAGAAGAGTTACGATAGTTGATAATTTTATTGCTACTGCCGAATTAAAATCAGAGAATATAAAGCAAAATACAAATTATCGAGAAAATCTCCAAAGAAGAAGCGATATCGATGGTGGGATAGAAAAACTTTCACGTGTAGTCAATGATGCCAGCAATCAAGTGATTGCTCTTAGAAAAGCGCTGTCCTTAGCAAAAGACAGATTTGATAAAGACGATATTAAATTGGCCATAAAAGAGTATAAAGATGCCATAAAAGAAAGCAAGACAAAACTCGAAAGCTTTCAAACTACCAGAGAGAGGCTTTCTCACTTTATTGAAGGAGCAGAAAAAAGAACAGACAGATTTGAGCAGGTTAAATTACAATATACAACCAGAAGAACTTCGATTATTCGTCAAAATACAGGAGCTGCACCAACACCTAGTACACCACCTCCAACACCTGGGACTCCAACAACCCCCGGCACACCAGCAACTCCACGTACTCCTAGTTCCCCAGAAACCCTAGATGTTGTGGAGGATGAAAAATATCTAGACGAGGTTACAAAAGTAAAGAGCGCTCTCGATTTTATTAAAAGAGTTACAGATTCCAACACCAAAACAGAGCGGGTTAAAAAAGAAATGAAGGTCGCTTTGGCAACAATTGGTAAATCGCTTAAGGAAATATCAGCACTGTCAGTTGTTGATCGACCAGAAAAAGATAAGATAACAGAGCGTGAGACGGAACTCAAAGCTATTGTGGCTGCAATAAAAGACGGCGGGCCCAAGGGTTATCGGCTCGCAGGAACAGCAGAAGCAGTGGACAAACAACTTATTTTCACAGCCGCAAAGGCAGACACAATGCTGTAAAAGGCACAACGGTAAACGGTATGGAGGCATTATATTCGGGGCTTTGCCCCGAACCCCACATCTTTTCTGAAGAAAAGATGGCAAAAGACTTTCACATGAAAAATGCCATTCATAGAATGGCATTTTTTACATTGGATATAAACGTAACGGCTTAAAAAATCACGTTTTATGAATTTTAATGCCCCATTTCGCAAGATCTTTTAAAATTGGCATTAAATCATCACAAACATCAGTCAAAGCATATTCCACCCGAATGGGCATCTCCATATATTGTGTGCGGGTTAGAAGACCGTCTTCCTCCAATTCTTTCAGGGAGCTTGCCAGCATTGTGTTCGTAATGCCTGTAATTTTGCGTTTCAGCTCATTATATCTTGTAACGCCATCCTGATGCAGCGCGCACAGTATGGGCAGTTTCCATTTCCCGCCTATGGTCTTTAATGCCATTCCCAGCGGACACACGTCGTTACAGGGGCATTTATTTTTACAAAGGCTGGTATCCTGTCCGTTTTGTTTAGTCATATTTTCCGCACCTGCTTATAAT
>Ga0118677_10014816_pt1 | contig 10290 bp, 8 predicted proteins | sample AliMusrvi5mmetaG_FD_86154 | JGI IMG/M metagenome (GOLD analysis project Ga0118677, IMG submission 86154)
TCGTCGAGGAGACGTTGTTCAAGGCCTCGAAGCTGACCCCGCAGGTGAACGCCCCGTCGCCCGCCACGCAGACGACATGCTCGTCGCCGCCCAGCATGTCCCGCGCGGAAGCCAATCCCAGCGCGGCGGAAAGGGCCGTCCCGGCATGGCCGGCCCCGTAGCAGTCGTGTTCGCTCTCGGTCCGGAGCAGGAATCCGTTCAACCCCTCGAATTGGCGGATCGAGGGAAACCTGTCCCGGCGCCCGGTCAAAAGCTTGTGGACATAACCCTGGTGGCTCACATCGAAAACAAACTTGTCCTTCGGGGTTTCAAAAACCCGGTGGAGGGCGATCGTGAGCTCCACGACACCGAGATTCGGGCCGAGGTGTCCTCCGGTGGTCGAAAGCACACGGATCAGCTCATCGCGGATTTCCGAGGCCAACTGCGGCATGGCCTCGGCCGGAAGGGCCTTGACATCGGCCGGTGAGGAAATGCCCTTGAGAATCGAGGAGGCTTGGGGGACGGGCATCGTCTCAGGTGTCCTGCGCCTCGAAGTCCTTCAGCTCCACCGCGCCCCGCGCATCGCGCGAAATGATCCGGATCTTTTTCTCCGCCGCATCCAGTTTTTCCTGGCAGATCTTCACCAGCCCGACCCCTTCCTCGTAGCGGACGATCAGCGTTTCCAGGGGGAGGCTGCCCTCTTCCATCTCCGAGACGATCTCGGTGATCCGCTGCATCGCGACCTCCAGCGTCGGCTTGTCCGGTTTTTGTCCCATGAATTGATCAATCTCAATAAAGATCCGGGACAATGCAATCAGGAACATTGCTCGCACGCCCCAATGCCGTTGCAACAGTGTGTCATCTTCCGTGACAGCCGCAGGGACTCCGCCTAGCTTGAAAGGAATTCACCCGACAAATGCCCCTCCCCAATCCTCTGAGAGCTGATTTTCAACCCTACGGCCATTTTTCGACAGACGGCACGGAATTCGTGATCACGGAGCCGTTTGCCCCGCCGCGGGCGCAGATTAATTTTCTGTGGAACGACACGCTGATTTCGGGGCTGAACCAGTTCGGCAGCGGGGACGGGGTTTTCAACAACCAGACGTTGATGTATAATCACCCGGAGGGCCGGGTGCGGATGATCCGCGACGGGCGGCGGTATTTTTACGTGCGGGACAACGGGACGGGCGAATTTTGGAACGCGGGGCAGTTTCCGACAAACACGCCGGGGGCGGAGTTCACGACGCACGTCGGGCTCGGCTACTCGCGGTTCTTCATGGAGTGGTCGGGCATCGCCTGCGACAGCCGGGTGTTTCTGGCACCGGACGAGCCGGTGGAGATATGGGAGTTCGCGCTGCGCAACCGATCCGCGAACGCCCGCGACCTGTGGCTCTGCCCGTATGTCGAGTGGCTGCTCGCCGGCTACCCGACATTCAGCAGCCCGTATTCGTATTTGCGGAGCGCGTTCGACAAAAAGCACCGTGCGGTGCTGAGCTGCAACACCTCGGACGAACGCCCGCACGGCCGCTACAACGCGTTCGTCGCCACCGACGGAAATGTCGCGCAGTGGTGCGGCGGGCGGCGTGATTTTCTCGGGCCGTTCGGCAATCCCTCGCGCCCCGCCTCGATGGTGGATGGCCGCCTGTCGTGCAAGGAAGCCTGGTGCGAAGAGCTGGCAGGCGCGCTGGCGATCGAGGTCAAACTGGCCGCCGGTGAAGAGCGCCGGCTGGCCGTGATTCTGGGAAGCTTCGACACCGAGGCCGAAAAGGACCGACTGATCGCGAAAGTGCTCCCCGTTTCCTACCGGACATCCGCATGGGACCGGCTGAAACAGGAGAAGCGGCCGATGATCGAGGCTGTGCAAATCGAGACCCCGGACGCGCAGGTGAACCGGCTGGTCAACATCTGGGCCAAGCAGCAGATCCAGCTCTGCGTCGAGTTCGGGCGCGACGGCGCGCGCGGCTTCCGCGACACGCTGCAGGATGCCTGGGGGATCGCCCCGTTCAACGCCCCGCTGGCCAAAGCCAAGATCAAGGAGACGCTCGCCCACCAGCACGCCGACGGACACGGGATCCGCGGCTGGCTGCCGCTGCAACCGCACCATTATTCGGACGGTCCAGCGTGGATCGCGCCAACCGTCGCGGCTTACGTCAAGGAAACCGGCGACCGTTCCTTTCTGGAGGAAAAAGTTCCCTATCTCGACGGGGGCGAGGCGACGGTTTTTGAGCATACGCTCAACGGAATCCGGCACCTGAGCGGGGACCTCGGGGCGCACGGGCTCGTGCTCGCCCACGAGGGCGACTGGAATGACTCCCTCAACTGGATGGGCCGAGCCGGCCGGGGCGAGAGCGTCTGGACGAGTATGGCGCTCTACCATTCCTGCAATGTGATCGCGGAGATGGCCCGCGAGCTTTTGAACGACCCGGCGCTCGAGCGCGAGATGCAGGAACGCGCATCGCGCATCGCCGCCGCCATCCAGGAACACGGATGGGATGGAAAATGGTATCTCGCGGGCTGGAGCGATTTCGGCAACCCGGTCGGCTCCTCAACCAACAAGGAGGGCCGCATTTATCTGAACCCCCAGACATGGGCGGTGCTGACCGGCCTGGCTACCGGCGAGCGCAGGGAGCTCTGCCTGAAAGCCGTGGATGAAATCCTGGAATCCGATCACGGCTCGCTCACGCTCTGGCCCCACTACACGGGGACTGACGAGAATGTCGGCCGGGTGACGATGCTTCTTCCCGGGATGTATGAAAACGGCACCCCCTACTGCCACGGCACCGCCTTCAAGATCGTCACCGACATCGTCGCGGGGCGGCCGGACGAGGCGCTGCGGAGCTGGCGGAAAGTCATGCCCGACAACGCGGCCCACCCGTCGAGCGTCTCCGGCTGCGAACCCTACGCCTTCACCAACCAGTATCTCGGCCCCGCGAACGGCCGCGCGGGCGACTCGATCAGCGGATGGATCACCGGCACCGCCGGCTGGATGTTCCGCGCGGTGCTGGAGTACTTCTGCGGGGTCAAGCCCGGCTACCACGGGTTCACCGTCGAGCCCTGCCTGCCATCGGAATGGGACCGCGTGAAAATTCACCGTGTCCTGCGCGGGAAGGCCTACGAGATCGACATCCGGCGCGAGGCCGGCGGCTACAGCATCGAGGTGGATGGGACTGCCTGCTCCGGAAAAAAGATCCCCTATCCCAGCCCCATCTGATTTCACTCCTCCCAGCTGTAATCGGTCTTCTGCTTCCACACCGACAGGCTCAAAGCGGAAGCGGCAGCTGTGTGCTTGGTGGAACGAGGCCGCTGACGCCGAGCCCGAGAAGCCGCAGAGGGCGGTTGACCAGATTTTCGCGGCGCAGGATCCAGCACGCGATCGTGTAGATTTCTCCAGCGCTCTCGACCGGCTCCTCCACGCTGGTCTGGCGGGTGAGGGTTTTGAAATCGCTGTAACGGACCTTGACTTGCACGGTCCGTGCGGCGAGGCGTTCTTTCGCCAGTTTTTCTGCCAGTTCGTCCGCCTGTTCCTTCAGCGCGGGGACCAGCACCCGGCGGTCCTCGGTGTCGTTCTGGAACGTTTCTTCCGCGCTCACGCTCTTGAGCTCCCCATCGTATTCGAGCGTCCGGTCGTCCTCACCAAACGCGAATCGTTTCAAGTTCGCTGCAAACGAACCGACAAGCGCCCGCAGATCCCCGGTGTGATCTTGCAGGTCGCCAATCGTGCGCAGGCCCGCCCCGGCCAGAACTTCCGCGGTCACTTTGCCAACACCATGAATGGCGGAGGCCGGAAGCGGCCGAAGAAACGCGACCTTTTCCTCGTTCCCGATGCAGAAGAGGCCGTCCGGCTTGCCGTGATCGCTCGCAATTTTTGCCAAAAGCTTGTTGCCGCCGATCCCGATGCTTGCGGTCAGATCCCGCTCGGATCGAATCACAGCCTTCATCTCCCGACCGAGCGCCATGACCGCCCCGGCGTCGAACCGTTCGAACAGGTGGCTCAGATCAAGGTAGGCTTCGTCCACGGAAACCTGTTCGACCATGCCGCCGAACCGGGCCAGCAATCCCATGATCGCGTGCGATTCGTTCCGATAAGCGTCCATGCGGGGACGAATGAATATCCCGTCCGGGCAAAGCCGATGGGCGGTGCGGGAGGGCATCGCCGAGCGCACGCCAAATTTCCGGGCCTCGTAGCTCGCGGCACAAACCACTCCGCGACGGTCGGGAGGCGATCCGACGATGACGGGGCGCCCGCGCAGCTCCGGGGCATCCCGCTGCTCCACGGACGCAAAGAAAGCATCCATATCGAGGTGGAAAATAACTCTTGGCACTTCCGTTTGAGCTATCAGGCACGGCAGACAGCGGCAAGGTCGTGAAAAACTTCGGGAGAGCCGCCCGCGGAGCATTTCCCTCCACGATCCGGCGGGTACGTTTACCCCCGGATTTTTTCGAAGCGGGTGAAGGCGGAATCCCACTCCGGATTTCCGGACGGCTGGAATTCCCCGATCGGAACAGAATTCCGGACGGTTTCGCGCAGGTGGGTCAGGGAGGCCAGTTTTCCATCCGCGATCGCCTGCACCAAAATATTGCCGATCGCTGTTGCCTCGACCGGTCCGGCCAGCACCAGCCGCCCGGTCGCATCCGCCGCGAACTGGTTCAGAAGCCGGCTCTGGCTTCCTCCGCCGACGACGTGGAGTTTTTTGATGCGGCGGCTGGTGAGTTGTTCGATGCTTGAAAGTGTTCCGCGATAAGACAGAGCGAGGCTTTCCAGAATTGCACGGGTGAATTCCCCGGGGGTGGATGGAACCGGCTGGCCGGTTTCGCGGGCAAATGCCTGAATCTTTGCGGGCATGTCTCCCGGCTTTAGGAAGCGGGCATCGTCGGGATCGATCAGCGTGCGCAGCGGTGGCGCGCCGGCAGCAAGCCGATTCAGTTCGGCGTAGTCCAATTTTGCGCCCGAGCTATCCCATTCCCGGCGGCATTCCTGCAGGATCCAGAGGCCGACGATATTTTTGAGAAGAAGGGTGGTTGACCCGTAGCCACCCTCGTTGGTGAAGTTGGCTGCCCGGGTGGCTTCGTTGATCAGCGGAGCCGGAATCTCGACGCCGATGAGCGACCAGGTTCCAGAACTCAAATAGGCCCAGTCGTCCCCCACGTCCGCAGGGACTGCCGCGACGGCCGCGACGGTATCGTGGGAGCACGAGGCCACGACATTGGCCCCTCGCAGTCCGGTCTCCCGGGCGACAGAATCCGACAGCAGCCCCAGAACCGTCCCCGACGGAACGATGTCGGGGAATGCGGATCGGGGAAACCCGAACGCCGAAATCAATGCCTCCGACCACGCGCGTTTCGCCGGATTGTAAACCTGCGTCGTGCTCGCAAAGCTTTCCTCCGCCTTCCGGACGCCGGAGAACAGGAAATGGAGATAGTCGGCAACGCCCAAAAACCCGTCGGCGAGCCGGACAAGTTCCGGGCTCGTTTCCATGTCGGCCATCAACTGGTAAAGCGTGTTCAAGGCCATGAACTGGAGGCCGGTCTCGGAAAAGATTTTCTCGCGGCCGACGGTGGCGAGAGCCTTTTCGAACGTGGCATCGGTCCGGGGATCCCTGTAAATATAGGCGGGCGCAAGCATCTCCTGCCCGAGCCCGCTCCAGACATAATCCACTCCCCAGGAGTCCACGCTGAGGCTGGACACGGGGACCCCGCGTCCCGCGACCTGGGAAATCCCCTTTTTGAGCTCGTCAAATGTGCGCAGGATATCCCACCGGGTTGACTCGCCGAGCTTGATCGTGGTGTTCGGAAAACGGTGTGTTTCCTCGATTGCGAGCGTTCCTGCGTCCAGCGAGCCAAGCATCACCCGGCCGCTTTCGGCACCGAGATCACAGGCGATATAGTAAGTGGCCATGAGCCGACGATTCTGCAAGATGCCTCCAAAAATTTCAAAAGAAATACCTTGCATCGCGTCCGGCACCGCCTACTTTCAGAGCAAGGCCCTTACGGGGCATGGTAGGTTGCTAGTTGCGTTTCTTCCGGTGAAAGCCGGGTTCTCTCAGTGGCGATTTGAAATCCGATTATCGGAAACAGCTACTCAGACGAGCCTTAATAAAACACAACTATGTCAAACAAACTCTATGTCGGGAATCTTTCCTTCGACACCACGCAATCGGATCTCAGCGATCTGTTCTCACAAGCCGGAACCGTCTCCGAGACGGCTCTCATCAACGACAAGATGACCGGCCGCTCCCGCGGCTTCGCCTTTGTCACCATGTCCGACGCGGCCGGTGCCGCAGCGGCAACCGCCAAGTTCAACGGCATGGACCTCCATGGCCGGAACCTCACGGTCAACGAAGCCAAGGACCGCGAACCCAACGGCGGCGGCGGTGGCGGCGGTGGACGCAACTTCGGCCCGGATCGTCGTCCGGCCGGCAACAAGCGCTACTAATCCACTCAACAAAAAACGCCCCGGTTCACGCCGGGGCGTTTTTTTGTGCCCCGGTCTTTTTCGCGGCAGGGGGCTTGGAAAACCCGCGCGGGCTGCTAGCATGCGCGGCGAAATGAGCCAGCCTCCCGTTTATCCGCCGGCGGAATCCTCCCGCCGGGAGGTTCCCAGACTGGGCCAGCACCTGCTGACGGTTCTACAGGTCTTGGTTACGGTGGGCCTGCTGTATTGGCTTTTCTACGAGCCACACCGGCGCGCCACGATCTGGAATGCCCTCCAGACGGCGGACTGGCGATGGATGATCGCCGCCCTCGCCGCCGCCGGGGCCTGCGAGTTTTTGGGGATCCTCCGCTGGCAGTTGTTTCTCAAGATGCTGCACCTGCGCGTGCGCCTCTGGGAAGTCACCCGGCTGTTTTTCATCGGGGCGTTCTTCAACCAGTTTCTTCCGGGCACGACCGGCGGGGATGTGGCGCGGGTCATTTACCTCATGAGGGATCATCCGGAGAACAAGACGGCGGGTTTTTTGAGCGTGGCGATCGACCGGCTGCTAGCGGTGCTGGTTCTGGTGGCCATGGGGCTCGGGTTTGCCTGGTCGCGCGGCGCGTGGTTCGCGAGCAGCTTCGCGGTCGGGAACGCGATGAAAGTTTTTGCCATCGTGCTTTTTGTCATCGGGGTCGGCTTGGTCGCCTCGTTTTTTCTGACGAGCCGGCATCTGGTGGGCAGGCTGCCCGCGCGGTTCCCGATGCGCGAGCAGATCGTGAAGCTGTCCACGCTCTGGCAACTTTGCATCGAGAACCGCACGGAGGCGCTGCTCGGCGCACTCTACACGGTTCCGATGCTTCTGGCCTATTTCGCGGCATTTTATTTTGTCGCCCTCGCGTTCACGGTGAAGGTGACATTTCTGGACATGACATCGATCATGCCGCTGGTGACTGCCATTTCCTCGCTGCCGATCAGCCTCAATGGGATCGGGGTCCGCGAGGCTCTGTTCGAGCAACTGCTCTCCGAACTGTGCGGGGTCCCGCAGGGAACCGGGATCCTCATTTCCATCACGGGAATGTTTGTCTATATGGTCTGGGGCCTGCCCGGCGGGCTGTTCTACCTGGAGCGGATCCGGCGCCGCTACGAGAAATAGCGACATTTTATCCGCCCGAGGTTTTTCCTTGCCTGCGACCAACGGAGCTGTAAGTTCCCGTGCCTTCCCCCGAAGCAAGTCCCATGTTCGCAATCTCCCTGGTTTCCGACGGGCTCTCCCTTTCTCTTGTCTGCGCCCTGCTCGGGCTGCTCTATGCCGGCTACCTGATCCGCTGGGTTCTGGTTTCTCCGTCCGGCAACGACCGGATGCGCGAAATCGCCGCCGCGATCCAGCAGGGGGCCAGGGCCTACCTGAACCGGCAAATTGTCAGCGTGGGAGGAATCGCGGTTTTGATTTTTGCCCTGGTCTGGGCCGGGCGGGGGCTCGATTCCGGCATCGGATTTCTGGTCGGCGCGGTCTGCTCGCTGGCGGCCGGCTACATCGGGATGAACGTCGCGGTGAGGGCGAACGTCCGCACGACCCAGGCGGCAACGCATTCTCCGCATGCGGCGCTGCGGGTGGCGTTCAATGGCGGCGCAATCACCGGACTACTCGTCGTCGGGCTGGCCCTGCTTTCGGTCGGGCTGATGTTTGCCGTCGTGAAGTTTCTCACCCCGAATCCCGCGGATGCTGTCCGCGCGGCCCTGGATGCGCTGATCGGGACCGCGCTCGGCAGCTCGCTCATCTCGGTTTTTGCGCGACTCGGCGGCGGCATCTACACCAAGGCCGCGGACGTGGGCGCGGATCTGGTCGGAAAGATTGAAAGCAAGCTCGACGAGGACGACCCCCGGAATCCGGCCACCATCGCCGACAACGTGGGTGACAATGTCGGCGATTGTGCCGGCATGGCAGCGGACGTCTTTGAAACCTACGCCGTCTCTTTGATCGGCGCGGTCCTCGTCGGATCCCTCACCGCGACGGGCGCATCCGCCGAGAGCGCCCTGGTTTACCCGTTTCTTCTCGGCGGAGTTTCGGTGATCAGCGCGGTGATCGGAATTCTTTTTGTCAACGCGGTGGAAATCGCACCCACGCGAGCCCTGCAGGGGGGCGTCCTGGTCAGCGCGCTGCTGTCGGCGGCGGTTTTCTGGCCGCTCACCCATACGCTCTTCCCGGATGGCGTGGTCATTGGCGGAAAAGGCCACTGCTCGGCGGACAGCATTTTCTTCGCGTCTTTGATCGGGCTGGTGATGACTTATGTCGTTCTGCTGATTACCAACTATTACACGTCCACCGACCACCGGCCGGTGCGGCTGATCGCTCTCGCTTCGGAAACCGGGCACGCGACGAACATCATCGCCGGACTGGCAACCGGCCTGAAGGCCACCGTTCTCCCGGTCGCCTTCATCGGCATCGCCATCCTGCTCTCCTACCATTTTGCCGGGCTCTACGGCATCGCGGTCGCGGTGATGTCGATGCTGTCGATGTCGGGAATCATCATCGCGCTGGATGCCTTCGGCCCGATCACCGACAACGCTGGCGGGATCGCGGTGATGTCCGGCCTCGACAAAAAAGTCCGCGAGACGACCGACGACCTGGACGCCATCGGAAACACGATGAAGGCGGTCACCAAGGGCTACGCGATCGCTTCGGCAGGGCTCGCGGCCCTCGTGCTCTTCGGGAGCTATGTCGAGGAGCTCAAAGTCGCCTACGAGCGTCTCGGAAAACATTTCAACCTCGCGTTCGATCTGCAGGACCCGAACGTCATCATCGGCCTCTTCATCGGGGGCGGGCTGCCGTTCATCTTCTCGGCGTTCAGCATGGACGCCGTGGGCAAAGCGGCCGGTGCGGTCGTCAAGGAAGTCCGCCGGCAACTGGCCGCCAAGCCGGGAATTCTCGAAGGCAGAGACGTTCCCGACTACGGCACGTGCGTGGATATCGTGACCAAGGCCGCTCTTCGGGAGATGATCGTTCCCGCGATCCTTCCCGTGCTGGTTGTCATCGCCGTCGCGTGGTGCCCGTTCTTCGGCCCGAAAGTTCTGGGCGGGGTCCTCGTTGGCACGATCGTCACCGGGCTCTTCATCGGCATCGCGATGACTTCGAGCGGAGGTGCCTGGGACAACGCGAAAAAATTCATCGAACTCGGCAACCACGGCGGGAAAGGCTCTCCGGCACACGCCGCCAGCGTGACCGGAGACACCGTCGGCGACCCCTACAAAGACACCGCCGGCCCGGCCGTCAACCCGATGATCAAAGTGGTGAACATCGTCGCCATCCTCATCATTCCCGTCTTCATCAAGCTCTGGGTCGCCCATTGACCGGCGGTGCCGTGATGTTCTTTTCTTTCGTGGGGTTTCAGGCAGGATCCGGCCATGCAGATGAGCTTTGATCTGCGGGGCGGCCCCGCGAAGCCGCCGGATGTAGCGGAGGCTCCGGTGGTTTTCTCCGTGGCAGGATTGACCCGCAGGATCCGGGAGATGCTGGAAGGCGGGATGGGCGAGGTCTGGGTCGAGGGCGAGGTCTCCAACCTCCGCAGGCAGGCGTCCGGGCATGTTTACTTCACCCTGAAAGACGCTTCCTCCCAACTGGCCTGCGTGCTTTTCGCCGGACAGGCGGCCCAGCTGCGCGGGATCAAATTCGCCGACGGGTCCCAGGTCCAGATCTTCGGCCAGATCACGGTTTACGAGGCGCGGGGAAATTACCAGATCATCGTCCGGAAAGTGCGCGAGCACGGGGTCGGAGCGCTCCAGGCGAAATTCGAGGAGCTCAAGCAGCGGCTTGCCGCGGAGGGATTGTTCGGCGCGGAACGCAAGCGGCCGCTGCCGAAATTTCCCCGGCGGATTGGCGTCGTGACTTCCCCGACCGGTGC
>Ga0118677_10016121_pt1 | contig 10290 bp, 8 predicted proteins | sample AliMusrvi5mmetaG_FD_86154 | JGI IMG/M metagenome (GOLD analysis project Ga0118677, IMG submission 86154)
GCCGTGGTTCTGCCTGGGCGCGGCCATCGTGCTCGGGACGTTGTGGAAAGCCATTCCCGGAGACGGGTCGCCGCGCATTCTGGTGGTGTTGCTGGTGCTCGGCCTGGCGTTCATGTCGGCCAGGCGATCCTTCGTCTGGCATGACCTCGACCGGCTCACGGCCGACATTCTCCGGCAGTATCCGGCGCAGGCGCGCGCCGTGTGGGAGTTGCACGACCGGGACATCGCGGCTGGCCAGTGGCAGAAGGTGATCGACCGGCAGCGCGATGTTTGGCCGCAGGTGTTCGAGAAGTTTCTGGCGGAAAACCGTCGGCTCGCACCGAAGAGGGAACTGCCGAGCGGCCATTTCACCATGGCGGATGTCGCCTGCAAAGGCCAATACGCCCTGGCTCTCGCCCACGCCCGCAACCCCGCCGCAGGATTGGCCGAAATCCGTAATCTGGAGCAGTTCATGCGCCTCAACAGGTGGGACCAACCGCCTCACCGGGCGCTTTTCAACACCGCCAAAGTCCTGGTGCTCGAACAAGCCGGAGACTATCGGATCGCGCTTGATTGGATCCGCCCACCCGATGTCCCCCACAACCTCAAGCCAGCCGATATCCAGCGCTTGAACAAGGAACTCGCGGAGAAAAACTCCCACCGTCCCTAATCCCGCGGCTAGGGGCTAGGGGCTAGGGGCCAGCGAAGAAGTGACTTTCTTTCTCTGGTTTCTGGTTTCTGGTTTCTGGTCTCTGGTTTCTGGTTTCTGGGTTCCGGTGTCAAGCCAGGTTGGTGAACACCACCTGCACGTCGTCGTCGTCCTCGAGTTTATCGACGATATTTTCCACATCGATCATCTGATCCTCGGTGAGGTCGATCGGTTGGTTGGGCAGGCGTTGCAGGGCGGATTTGGTGGCGGCGATGCCGAGTGTCTCCACCGCTTGCAGGAGTTGGGCGAAGGCCGCAGGACCGCCGATCACCGAAACCACCCCGTCATCGACGTGCATTTCCTCCAGCCCGGCGTCGATGAGTTCGAGTTCGATGTCCTCGAGGTTCTTGTCGGCGGGCACGGGGAATTCGATGACTGCCTTGCGGGAAAACATGAAGTCCAGCGCGCCCGAGATGACCAGTTGGCCACCGTTCTTGTTGAAGATCGTTTTGATATTGGTGACCGAGCGGTTCGAGTTGTCGGTGGCCACCTCGATGAAAAACAACGAGCCGTGCGGCCCCTTGCCCTCGTAGGTCACCTCGGAAATGTCCGCCGCATCCTTGCCGACGGCACGCTTGATCGCGGCCTCGATGTTCTCGCGCGACAGGTTCCGCGCCTTGGCATTGTTGATCGCCACCCGCAGCGGCGCGTTGCTTTCCGGGTCCGGCCCGCCGTGTTTCGCGGCCAGCGTGATCGACTTGGCGATCTTCGGAAACACTTTGGACATGGTCGCCCATCGCGATTCCTTGGCCCGGCGGCGGCATTCAAAGGCTCTTCCCATGGTGAATTCTGGTTCGGTTTCCCCGACGCTGCGCCGGGGGCCGGATGAAAGCAGATTGCCGCCCAAACTCAATAGCGGAGGTCGGGAAAATCGCTTGGCACGGCCATAAGGAGCAAGATGCGCATGGCTTTCGTCAATTGATGCCTTGCCCGAATTTCCGTTAGGCCCCTATTCTGTGCGCGCTTGATGAACCAATTTCACTCCTGCACCGGGTCGGCCTCGACAGCCGGTGCCATGTCTTGGGTTGTGCGCGCCGCATCAGCCGCGCGCATGAGTCGGGATATGCGGCCCGCCAACTGAAATCGCCATCCGCCCATACGGCTATCATGATCGCACCAGCAAAAACCAGGACCACCGACCACTTCATGCAGCATGCGGCTGGTGACAAGCGTTACAAGATCCTCGAGGCTCATATCAAAAAAAGCCAGTACCAGCAGGATGCGCTCATCGAAGTGCTCCACAAGGCCCAGGAACTCTTCGGCTACCTCGAGGACGAGGTGCTGCGCTACGTCGCCTGGCAGCTCAAACTGCCGGCCAGCCGGGTCTATGGGGTGGCCACGTTCTATCATTTTTTCACCCTCAAGCCGCAAGGTGCGCACACCTGCGTCGTCTGTCTGGGCACCGCCTGCTACGTGAAGGGTGCCAACCACATTCTCACCGCCGTGGAAGAGCACGCCGGAATCAAGGCCGGCGGCACCACCGAGGATTCCCAGCTTTCGCTGCTCACCGCCCGTTGCATCGGGGCCTGCGGGATCGCCCCTGCGGTTGTGTACGATGGCACCGTCACTCCCCGCCAAACCGCCGAGACCGCATTGGAGCAAATCAGAAAGTGGGTGGCCTCATGAACCAGTTAGAACTCCAGCAAATCAAGGATCGGGAACTCGCCGCGCGCAAAAAGATCGTCCTGCGTTGTTGCATGGCGGCCGGCTGCACGTCGTCGGATTCCAAGGGTGTCAAGGAGTGCCTCGAACGGGCGGTGGCCGAAGCCGGCCTCCAGAACGAGGTCGAAGTCCGTGGCGTGGGCTGCATGAAACTCTGTTGCGCTGGCCCGCTCGTCCAGGTGGATCCCGCCGAGACGCTCTTTGCCAACGTCACTGCGGAAACCGCCCCGTCGATCATTGCCGCACTCAAGGGCGGCACGGCCAAACCCGAACAGGTGGATCCCCGCTCATCGTTTTTCACCCTCCAGAAATCCGTCGTGCTCGCCAACAGCGGCATCATCGACCCGGAGCGCATCGAAAGTTACATCGCCGCGGACGGATACACCGCGCTGCTCAACGCGCTCACCGCGCAGGATCCCAAGAGCGTGGTGGAAACCATCGTCAGCAGCGGGCTGCGCGGCCGTGGCGGCGCGGGTTTCCCGACCGGCCTCAAGTGGGGCACTGTCGCCAAATCGCCGGGGGCCAGGAAATACGTCGTCTGTAATGCGGACGAGGGGGATCCCGGCGCGTTCATGGACCGCAGCGTGCTGGAGAGCGATCCGCACGCCGTGCTCGAAGGCATGGCCATCGCCGCCTACGCGGTGGGGGCCGACCAGGGATTCATTTACGTGCGTGCCGAGTATCCGTTAGCTATCAGCCGCCTGCGGACGGCCATCAAACACGCCAAGAATCTTGGTCTGTTAGGCAGCGGTATCTTTGATTCGCCCTTCAATTTCAACATCGATTTGCGCATCGGTGCCGGCGCTTTCGTTTGCGGTGAGGAAACCGCGCTGATGGCCTCCATTGAGGGCAAACGCGGCACGCCGCGGCCGCGACCGCCTTTTCCGGCGGAGAGCGGCCTATGGGGTTGCCCGACGCTGATCAACAACGTCGAGACCCTTGCCAACATCGCTCCCATCATCCGCAACGGCGCCGCGTGGTTCTCCGACATCGGCACCCTGCGCAGCAAGGGCACCAAGGTGTTCGCACTGGCTGGCAAAATCAAAAACACCGGCCTCATCGAAGTCCCCATGGGAACCCCGCTGCGCACCATCGTCGAAGACATGGGCGGCGGCGCACCCGATGGCCGCGACATCAAAGCCGTGCAAACCGGCGGGCCGTCCGGCGGCTGCATCCCGTCCCAACACCTCGACATCCCGGTGGACTATGAATCGCTCAGCACGCTCGGCTCCATCATGGGATCCGGCGGCATGATCGTCATGGACGACTCCACCCACATGGTCGATGTCGCCCGTTTCTTCATGGAATTCTGCATGGATGAATCGTGCGGCAAATGCATCCCGTGCCGCGCCGGCACCGTGCAGATGCACCACCTGTTGGAGAAAATCCTCGCCCGCAAGGCGACCGTTCGCGATCTCGCCAAGCTCGAGGACCTCTGCGACATGGTGCGCTCCACCAGCCTCTGCGGACTCGGCCAGACCGCGCCCAACCCGGTCACCAGCACGCTGCGGTTTTTCCGCCACGAATACGAGGCGCTGCTCCAGCCCGACCCGTATGGACCGCGTGCCGCCGCCCCGGAACCCGAACCCCTCACCGAGACCGCCGCGCCGGCCAACTAACCACCGATCCCCATGGCTGCCAAGACACTTACCATCGATGGCAAACTCATCAGCGCCGAGGAGGGCGCCACTGTCCTGCAAGCCGCCGAGGAAGCCGGCGTGAAAATCCCCACGCTCTGCCACCTCGAAGGGGTGTATGACGTGGGCGCCTGCCGCCTCTGCCTCGTCGAAGTCGCCGGTTCCCCGAAACTCATGTCGGCCTGCACCACCCGCGTCCGCGAAGGCATGGAGATCACCACCAACAGCGAGCGCCTGCAGAAATACCGCCGCATGACCCTCGAACTCCTGTTTGCGGAGCGTAACCACATCTGCGCCTTCTGCGTCTGCAACGGCCATTGCGAACTCCAAACCACCGCCTATCAGGCTGGCATGGATCATGTGCGCTATGACTACTGCTATCCCAAGTGGGAAGTGGATGCCAGCCACCGCTTGTTCGCCATGGACCACAACCGCTGCATCCTCTGCATGCGCTGCGTGCGTGCCTGCTGGCACATCGAGGGTGCCGGCACCCGCAATGTTTCCGGCCGCGGCGGCAACTCGCGGATCATCACCGATCTCAACGACCCATGGGGTGTCTCGGAAACCTGCACCTCCTGCGGCAAATGTGTGATGGCCTGCCCAACCGGCGCGCTTTTCCACCAAGGCGCCACCGCCGCCGAAATGCAACGCGACCGCACAAAACTCGAATTCATCGTCAATGCCCGGGAGAAAAAACAATGGAGCGTATAAAAATTGCCACCGTTTGGTTTGGCGGCTGTGCCGGCTGCCACATGTCGTTTCTCGACCTCGACGAGTTCCTCATCGACCTCGCCGGATTGGTTGAAATCGTTTACAGCCCCGTCGTGGACTGCAAGGAGTACCCGGAGGGGGTCGCCGTCTGCCTGTGCGAGGGGGCCATCTGCAACGAGGACAACCTGCACCTGCTCCATCAGGTCCGCGAGCGCACCCAGGTGCTCATCTCGTTCGGCGATTGCGCGGTGACCGCCAACGTCCCGGCGATGCGCAACCACCTCGGTGACCACAACGCGCAAAGCGTGCTCCAGTGCGCCTACATCGACCACGCCCAGGAAAACCCGCGCGTGCCGGAAGAGGATGGGATCGTACCCAGGTTGTTAGACCGGGTGATGCCCGTGCATGAAGTGGTGGCCGTGGATCATTACCTGCCCGGTTGCCCGCCGCCGGCCGACCGCATCAAGGCGCTCCTCACCCAACTGCTCCAAGGCCTCACTCCGCACCTCGAAGGGAAACAAATCAAATTCGGCTGATCCCCGTCCTTCTATCTCTGCGTCTCCGTTTCTTCTTCTCTTTTCTTCGTTTAGAATTTCGTACTTAAGATTTAGTGCTTAAAACTTAGTGCTTCCATCCCATGTCCAAGCGCATCGTCATCGAACCCGTCACCCGCATCGAAGGCCACGCCAAGATCAGCATCTTCCTGGACGACTCCGGCCAAGTTTCCAACGCCGAGTTCCATGTGGTGGAGTTCCGCGGCTTCGAGAAATTCTGCGAGGGCCGGCCCTACTCGGAAATGCCCGGCATCACCCAGCGCATCTGCGGGATCTGTCCGGTTAGCCACATGCTCGCCTCGGCCAAGGCCGGCGACGCGATCATGGCCGTGGACATCCCGGCCGCCGCCGACAAGTTGCGCCGCCTCATCAACCTCGGCCAACTCGTGCAGAGCCATGCGCTGAGTTTCTTCCATCTGAGCGCGCCGGATTTCCTGTTGGGCTGGGACACCCCGCCGGCGCAGCGCAATGTGTTCGGGCTGATCGCCTCCCACACCGACCTCGCCCGCGCCGGCATCCGCCTGCGCCAGTTCGGCCAGGAAATCATCCAGGAACTCGGCGGCAAGAAAATCCATCCGGCGTGGGCCGTGCCTGGCGGCGTGCGCAGCGCGCTGACCAAGGAGGGGACCCAAAAGATCGGCGCCTGGTTGTCGGAAGCCTATGACACCACGTTCCTCGCGCTCGATTTGTTCAAGCAGGTGCTGACCAGCCACCAGCGCGAGGTGCAGCTTTATGGCAATTTCCCGTCGCTGTTCATGGGCTTGGTCACTCCCGACGGCGGCTGGGAACACCATGGCGGCAAACTCCGCTTCACCGACAGCAGCGGCAGCATCATCTCCGACCAGATCGATCCCGAGGACTATCTGAATGTGATCGGTGAAAAGGTGCAGAACTCATCGTATCTCAAGTCACCCTACTACCAGCCGCTCGGCCCGCAGGACGGCCTCTACCGCGTCGGCCCGCTCGCCCGCCTCAATGTGTGCTCCCATATCGGCACGCCCCAGGCCGACGAGGAACTGAAACTCTTCAAGGCGCTCGGCCGCGGCTCGGTCACCTCCTCGTTCCTCTATCATTACGCCCGCTTGATAGAAATCCTCGCCTCGTTGGAAGCCATCGAGCGCTATGTGGGTGACGACGAGTTGCTCGGCGAGGACCTGTGCGCCGACGCCGGCATCAACAGCCTGCGCGGCGTGGGTGCCAGCGAGGCCCCGCGCGGCACCCTCTTCCATGACTATGCCGTGGACCGCAACGGCTTGCTTACCAAGGTCAACCTCATCGTCGCCACCGGCCAGAACAACCTGGCCATGAACCGCACCGTCGCCCAGATCGCCCGGCATTTCGCCCGCGGCCCGGAGATCACCGAACCCATGCTCAACCGCATCGAACACGGCATCCGCTGCTACGACCCCTGCCTCAGTTGCTCAACCCACGCCGCCGGCCGCATGGCCCTCGACGTGCGCATGATCGCACCGGATGGGGCCGTGCTCGACCGTGTCGTGCGCGACTGATAAGTAATCAGTGATCAGTGATCAGTGATCAGAATCCGCCCGCAGGCAACTGATTACTGAATACTGATTACCGATTACTTCTTCCACACCCGCCATGTCCTCCCCGCCACCCACCGTGACCAAGCTGTTAGTCATAGGTTATGGCAACACCGTGCGGCAGGACGATCAGGCGGGACCGCTCGTCGCGGAGCGGATCGAAGCCCTGGCGCTGCCCGGCGTGATCGCGCTGGCTTGTCCGCAGTTGTCGCCGGAGCATGCCGAAGCGGTGGCGCAAGCGCGGGCCGTCGTGTTCGTGGACGCCCAGGCCGGCACCGCCCGCGAGGTCTGCCTCCAGCGCGTCCTGCCCGGCGATTCCACCCACGTGACCACCCACGCCGCCGAACCCCGGACCGTGCTCGCCCTGGCCCGCGATATCTATGGCCATGTGCCTCCCACCTGGCTACTCACCATCCCTGCCGAACGCTTCGGCTTCGGCACCGATCTTTCACCGCTCACCGAACGCGGGGTCGAGGTGGTCATCAAGCGCCTGTTGGAAATGGCCCGCGCAACCGATTGAGGATTGGAGATCGGGGATTGCCGAGTTGTCGATAGCCACCGCAAAAATTAATACAAAAGAAATCTTGGCAAGCCGGGCTGCTTGGATACGCTCGGAGGTAAGGATTGAAAGCCCGATTATGGAGTCATCAACCACGCAAAGCCAAACAAGCCAACCTTCAGCGGCGGTGCCACCCAGCATTGATTTATCCCGCCTGACGAGGGTCCTGGAACAATTCAAGGGCAAGAAGGGGGCGCTCATTCCGATATTGCAGCGGACGCAGGATCTTTATGGATATTTGCCGAAGGAGGCGATGGTGTTCATTGCACAGCACACGCGCATTCCGCTGAGTCACATTCATGGGGTGGCGACGTTTTACGCGCAATTCCATCTGGCGCGGCGCGGGCGCAATCTGGTTCGTGTTTGTGACGGCACCGCCTGCCATGTGCGAGGCTCGGGTAAGAATCTGGATGCGCTCGAGCTTGCCGTCGGGATCGCGCCGGGCGAGACGACGCCGGATTACGCGCTAACGCTGGAGGTGGTTTATTGCCTTGGGTCATGTGGCATTGCGCCGGTGGCACTGGTCAACGACACGGTATGTGCCCGGCTCAACGCGGACGCGTTGGTGCGGCGCGTGAAGGCTCTCGGCTGATTCAACGAAAACCGCGCCATGAACCGACTCCAATCCATTCAGGACCTGCCGCCGCTGCGTGAGTCCATCCAGCAAGCGCTTGCCGCCCGCGCCCGGAGCGGGCCGGTGATTTATGTGGGTATGGGCACCTGCGGCATCGCGGCCGGAGCGCGCGAAACGCTGCAGGCCATCGAACAGGAAATCGCCAAACACCAACTCCCCGCGCAAGTCGTCAGCGTCGGCTGTATCGGCATGTGCGCCAAGGAGCCGCTGGTGGACATTCAGCTCAAGGGCGGCTCGCATGTGCTTTATGCCAACATCCAGCCCGAGATGGTGCCCCGGCTGATCGAGGAGCATGTCATCAAACAACAACCGGTGCGCGAATGGCTGATTTGCCGTATGGCCGACGGCGATATTCCCGACGACGAGCCGCAGGCGATTCACAATCTGCCGCAATTCGGCGATTTGCCGTTCACCGGCAAGCAGGTCCGCATCGCGCTCGGCAACTGCGGCCTGATCGACCCGACCCGGATTGAGGACTACATCGCCCGCGACGGCTATCGTGCGCTGGGCCGGGTGCTTGGTTCGTGGTCGCCGGAAGAAGTCATCAAGGAAATCAAGGAAAGCGGTTTGCGCGGCCGTGGCGGTGGCGGGTTCTCCACCGGCACCAAGTGGGAGCTTTGCCGCAAATCACCCGGCGACACGAAATATGTGATTTGCAATGCGGACGAGGGTGACCCCGGTGCGTTCATGGACCGCTCGATTTTGGAAAGCGACCCGCACGCGGTGATCGAAGGCATGGCCATCGCCGGCTATGCGATGGGTGCGCGTGAAGGGATTATCTATTGTCGCGAGGAATACCCGCTCGCCATCGACCGGCTGGAGGCCGCCATCGAACAGGCCAACGAACTCGGTTTGTTAGGGGATCACATTCTCGGCACGAATTACAGTTTTGAGATCACGCTCAAAGGCGGGGCGGGCGCGTTTGTCTGCGGCGAGGAAACCGCGCTCATCGCGTCGATCGAAGGGCGGCGCGGCGAACCGCGGCCGCGGCCGCCGTTTCCTGCGGTGAGCGGGTTGTGGGGCAAGCCGAGCAATATCAACAACGTGAAGAGTTATGCCATGTCGCCGCGCATTGTGTTGCGGGGCGCGGCGTGGTTCAGGAACATCGGCAGTGCCAAGTCGCCCGGCACGGCGATCTTCGCGCTCACCGGCAAGGTCAACAACACCGGCCTGATCGAAGTGCCGATGGGAATTCCGTTAGGTGATATCATTTTCGACGTGGGCGGCGGCATCCCTGAAGGACGCACGTTCAAAGCCGTGCAGACCGGCGGCCCGCTCGGCGGATGTTTGCCGGCATCGTCACTCAACACCCCGGTGGATTTCGATTCGCTCCAGGAAGCCGGCGCGGTCATGGGTAGCGGCGGCATGATTGTCGTGGACGACGACACCTGCATGGTCGAACTGGCGAAGTATTTCCTGACCTTCGCCACCGCCGAGTCGTGTGGCAAATGCGTGCCATGCCGGATCGGCGGCCAGAGGTTGCTGGAAATCCTCACCCGCATCACCGAGGGCGGCGGCACCCGCAAGGATTTGGAAACCATTCGCGAGTTGTCCGCGCACATGACCAGTTCGTCGTTGTGCGGTCTCGGTCAGCGTACGGCCGGGCCGGTGATGTCGGTGCTGCGGTTCTTTGAGGATGAGATGCTCGCCCACATTGACGACCACATTTGTGCGTCCGGGCAGTGCAAGAAACTGGTGCGCGCCAAGTGCATCAACACCTGCCCCGCCGGCGTCGATACTCCCGCCTATCTCGCGTTGATCGCGCAAGGCCGCTATGCCGAAGGTCTGGCCATCCATCGCGAGCGCAATCCGTTTCCGATCATCTGCGGCCGCGCGTGCCCGGCATTCTGTGAAACGAAATGCCGCCGTGCCGAACTCGATGAACCGATCGCCATCCGCCTGACCAAACGTTTCATGGCCGAACACGAAAGCGCGATGCCGTGGACGCCCGAACCGCTCGGCTCGCCGGAACAACGCCGCATCGCTGGCGGGAAAAAAGTTGCCGTCATCGGCGCCGGTCCCGCCGGTCTAACAGCGGCGGTGCGTTTGGCGCAACTTGGCTATGGCGTCACCGTGTTTGAGAAATACCCGATGCCCGGCGGCATGATGAGCTGGGCGATCCCGGAATACCGCATGCCGCGCCAAGCGCTGTTCCTCGAAATCGATTCGATCAAACGCGCCGGGGTGGAGATCCGTTGCAATCAGGCGCTCGGCAAGGATTTCACTCTCGATATTCTGTCAGATAGTCATGGTTTCAACTCCGTGGTGCTCGCCATCGGCGCCCATACCAGCCGCCAAATG
>Ga0118677_10016122_pt1 | contig 10290 bp, 9 predicted proteins | sample AliMusrvi5mmetaG_FD_86154 | JGI IMG/M metagenome (GOLD analysis project Ga0118677, IMG submission 86154)
CAAGAATTAAATACTTACAATTACCAGAAATATAGATTAAAATATCTGACTTATGCCTTTATAACATTCTGAAATCAGAATTGGTTCAGATTTAAACCTGGAGGATTAAAATAAGAAAAGGGTTACCTGAACCAGATAACCCTCACATCACATAATTTAAATATTTAATCACGGGAAACTAAACCTATACCTTCTATGTTTTTAGTGACCTGCGGATCACCTTTATACCTTATTTTTCCGACTCCACTGATGGTGGCATTCAAGGTCTCTGACACATCAACACTTCCTGCCCCAACACCTTCAATCGTAAAGTTGCATTTCTTGGTTTTGAGGGCAATGGCATCCATGTATCCGGCGCCTGACAGGGATGCATTTAATTCATTGGCAACACCATCGAATTCAAATTTAACTCCTCCCTCTCCTACTACATCAAACTTATTGGCCTTCAGGTTCATTTCGATGTTTGCACCCCCTTCCACCCGAAGATAGAAATCCTTTAGATCAACATATCCTTTGGTTTCCAAACTAATTCCTCCCTGTATTTCAAGTTTTTCAAGGTCTTTGAATGTGATGTAAAGGACTAATTTATTAAAATCGAAATGTTTTTTCAGTATTTTAAGGCTGAGTGATTCGGCATCCGACTGAACGTCGATGTATCTGAAATTATCCTCGTCGGTTTTTATACGTAACCCTGATTGATTGCCTTGTTCGAGAATAACCTTAAATGTTCCTTCCAGATAAATCTTAGTAAATGGCTTTACCTCATAAGTCCTGATACCCGGTTCGTCCCAGTTCGGCGGAACAGGCATAACCGGAGCAGCAAAAAGTCGGGACACCAGCAAGCCAAGTGCAAATATCAGACTGCTTAATCGAAGGAGGTACATAGTTTCAGTTTTAATTGTTTTCTGTTATTGAATCAAAACTATAAAAACTGAATACATGATGTATAATTTTATCGATGAATAAGAGAATTCAATAGGTAAAACGGAATTTTAAGGCATTAATCCAAATACAGGTTGAATTTAAAAACCAACATGTGATCAGGTTAAAGATCATCAGGTTTGGTTTGAATCAACTTTTTCAGATATAAGATTAAATAGATTGTAATCAAAGATCCGATAGCCAGCATAACCATATCGATTTTGGGAAAAACTTCCTGAATGATTAGATAATATGCAATACTGGAAATCGTAAAAATGAGTATTATAAATTGAATGATTAGAATCAGGATTCTTTTAGTCCGTAATAAAAGAAAGCTTAGCAACATCCAACCCAAACTAACGACAAGAGCAGGAATCGTCATATTGATTTTTCCTTCTGCATATTTCATGATCCCAAATATGAGGGGTATGAGTCCGATAATAAATAAAACCCTAAAAATGCTTCCAACAGTTTTTTTATAATGGTAAGCATTTGTAATTACAGGAAATAATTTTACTCCAACTGGAGTAACAGACTGAAATTCAGGAGCCATCAAATCCTGTTCAGAATGAATCAACTGACGTTCGATAGCTATCTGAACTGCGGCAGAGACTGCAGATTCCTTATAATCCTTATGATTCTTAAGAATCTCCATAATATGATTATCGGAATAACCCGAATACCTATCCTGAAAACTCATAGTCTTGCCGGTATTCTCATTTGAATTTCCCATTTCTATTTTTTATGCAAAAATAAGCCTTTGAATTTATTAACAGGTATTAAAACAAATATTTAAGAATAATAGGTAATTTTAGGTCTCATTTAACGTAAATCAAATTTCCTTGAATCATGTATAATTTTGAATATCAGAATCCGGTAAAAATCATCTTTGGTAAAGGTGAAATCGCAAAAACAGGAATCAATATTCCTGCAGGTGCAAAAATTCTGCTGACCTATGGTGGCGGCAGTATTTTTAAAAATGGTGTTTATGACCAGGTCAAAGCTTCGGTTAAAGACTTTGAAGTGCTTGAATTTGGAGGTATAGAGCCAAATCCGCATTATGAAACCTTAATGAAAGCGGTAGAACTGGTTAAAAAAGAACACATCACCTTTCTGCTCTCGGTAGGGGGAGGTTCAGTACTTGACGGCACTAAATTCATTGCTGCCGCTGCCTTCTACAAAGATGGAGATCCATGGCAAATTTGTTCAAAACAAGCCAAGGTCGAAAGTGCATTGCCTATCGGTGCCATTTTAACATTGCCAGCAACAGGCTCGGAAATGAATGGCAATTCGGTAGTCACCAGAGTTGAAACTACTGAAAAGCTGTCATTTTATTCATTATTAGTAATGCCTTTGTTTTCCATCCTTGATCCTGAAGTAATATTCTCACTTCCCGAAAAGCAGGTTGCAAATGGTATTGTCGATGCTTTTGTCCACGTGATTGAGCAATACCTCACGTTTCCGGTTAATTCACCCATACAGGACCGCTTTGCAGAAAGCATCCTGAAGACATTGGTTGAGGAAGGACCTAAAGTATTGGCCAACAGGACTGATTATAATGCTGCCGCAAACCTGATGTGGAGTGCCACCATGGCATTGAACGGATTGATTGGAGTAGGTGTTCCACAAGATTGGGCCACACATATGATTGGGCATGAATTAACAGCTTATCATGGGATTGACCATGCACGCACGCTGGCTATTGTGTTGCCTGGTATAATGCATATTGAACGTGTGCAGAAAAAAGATAAAATCATGCAACTCGGAAAAGAAGTGTGGGGAATCAATCAGGGTACCGATAACGAGCGCATTGATCGGACTATCGCGAAAACGATTGAATTCTTTGAATCGGTTAGTATACCAACAAAATTACCTGATTATGGGGTTTCAAGAGATTTCATTGACACCGTATGTAATCGCTTCCAGCAAAGAGGATTTAAGATTGGCGAAAAAGCAAACATCGGACCAAAAGAGATCAGATTGATTCTGGAAGACAGGTTGTAGCTTGTCAAAGCTTGTCATTATATTGTCATTTGATAGTCATTATTGTCCGCCCAATTAACTTACAACAAATGACTATCAAATGACCATCAATGACTATTTTTTTTACTGGAGTAATTCTTTAGCTGTTTCCATGGCAGTGGCCGAAAAGTTTTCACCACTCAGCATTTCAGCAATTTCTTCGATACGCTCCTGTTCGGAGAGTTTTCTGATTGAGGTATAAGTTTGGTCGTCGAGATCGAATTTATAGACCTTAAAATGATTTTTCCCTTTGGCTGCAATCTGTGGTAAATGAGTAATATTCAATACCTGAACTGAGTTTGACATTTGTTCGAGTATCAAGCCCATTTTTATTGCAACTTCGCCTGAAACACCTGAATCAATTTCATCAAAGATGATGGTTGGCAATGATCGTGCATCGGTAATTAAGGTCTTTATAGCCAGCATCAATCTCGACATTTCGCCACCAGAGGCAATTTTACCGATTTCCTGCAGTTCCTGATTCTTATTGGCCGAGAACATAAAACTCACTTCATCCAGACCCGAAGAAGAGAAATCTGTCAACTGTCCAAGTTTCATCTGAAAGGCTGCATTTGGTATTCCAACATTCCGGAGCACATCAATTACCTTATTTTCAATAGCAGGAGTCACTGATTTACGCTTCATGCTGATTTTTGAAGACAGATCTTTCAGTGTAACCTTTTGGTCTTGTATTTCCTTCTGAAGTTGTTCAATTTCATGTTCATAAGAACTGACGAGGTGTATTTTATCTTCAAAATCAGACTGAATCGTCAGAAGTTCGGCAATGGTGGTGACTCTGTGCTTTTGCTGTAAGGAATAAATGAGATCGAGTCGCTGATTGACCTGCTCAATGCGTTCAGGATTATTTTCAGTCCGGTCTTCAATGACAGATGATTCAGAAGCAATATCTTTCAGTTCAATATAAACCGACTCTAAACGGGTGTATATTTGTTCGGCATCTGGAAGAACTGATCTTAGTTTTCCAATACTATTCAGGTTTTCCTTCAAAATTGCAAGAACTGATCGTTCATCCTCACTAAATGTTTGGAAAGCCTGACCAAATACGGATCTGATTTCCTCAGCATGTGTTAGTTTTTCGAGCAGAAGCTCCAGTTCTGTTTGCTCGTGTTCGATCAACTTAGCCTCTGAAAGCTGTTTAAACTGAAATTCGTAATAGTCAAGGTCTTTTCTGGATTTTTCGGCCAAATCAATAGATTTAGCCAGGCTTTCCTGGAGTACAATATATTTTTTGTAGGCCGACAAATAGATTTTAAGAATTTCTGCATTGCCTGCTACAAGGTCAACTAATCGTAATTGATAGTTTTTTTCGTTCAATTCCAGATTCTGATGCTGTGAATGGATATCGATAAGTTTCATCCCCAAGTCATGCAATACCTTCACATTAACGGGAGTATCGTTGATAAATGCCCTGGATTTCCCCTGTAGAGTTATTTCGCGCCTCAGAATGGTAATGTCTTCGTAATCCAGTTCATTCTCGACAAAAAAGTTTTGCATGCTGTAATTGCGGATATCAAAAACTCCTTCCGATGTACACTTTTCTGATTTGTCCCTTAAAACAGATGAATCAGCACGCTGCCCAATTATCAGACCAATGGCGCCAAGCAAAATTGACTTTCCTGCTCCGGTTTCTCCTGTAAGGATGTTCAAAGCCTCGCTGAATTCAATATTCAGTGAATCAATTAATGCATAATTCTTGATTGAAAGTGATTTTAGCACAAGAAATTACTAATTTGGTTAATGATCAATCCGATCATAAAGATAATTGATTATTCAAATATCATGGCGTTGTGGGCTTCAGAATATTTGCGTATTTAGTCCCGTTCGACGGATCAACCTCGTTCAGAAGGACCGAGACGCGATTTTGTTCATCTGAAAAAGATTTTGAGAAAATATTTACCAGTTCGTCGGACTTGGCATCAAAAAACACCTGAAGAATATACAGGGATGGCTGTGAACGGAATACTTTTTGAATGGACTTTAACGATTCAGCAATAACAGCACGTCCCTCTTCTGGTTTTTCGGACATCACGTCGAGTCCTTGCCGGTTAAACTGGTAGGTACAATTTCTGAATCCTGCATAGGATTTATTTAGGATATTCTCGACAAGCCAATAGCGATTTCGTTCACTTTCAAAAGCCTTCCATCCCTTTTCAACGGCATTCTGTGAATTATTGACAATCGTCTGGGCCTTCTGGAAAAATTCGGTTCCTCCCAGCGGGGAAAATGAATCGTAATCCATGCCTAAAACGATATAGGCATAATAGGCCAAAATATTAGTTAAGTTGTCTTTATTAGAAGTCTCATTGAATTCAAGAGTCTGATATTCAACATATTTTGCATTAAAATCATTATCCTTAATGTTCAGCAGTATGGTTTCATATGAAGAACCGAAAACAGGTCGTCGTAACTGAACCTGGATACTCCCGGTAAATTGGTCAGAAGAAATTTGTGTGTCCAGATTGATGAAAATGTTGCAATTAATCCGTTCGTCCGTTGCAAATTTATTGTCTGTCCATTTTCGGTTGTTCATAAATTCATACAAATCAGATTGCATGGTTTCGAACATGGTTTTGTTAGCACCCTGAATCTTTGTAGCCGATATGCTGATGTTGCAGCGTAATTCCTGCGCAAAGACAGAGCTTAGGCTAATGATCAAAACCATAAAAAACATCAGATATTTTTTCATCGAAATCTATTTACTATTTCTATTGAATAATGACTATTGACATTCCTTTTGTTCCATTTCCGAGATGATCCGGGTAACGATATCGATAGCAACATCATTCTTCGATTTTAACTCAAAAAAAGTCTGATTATTGTCTTTGTCGATTATTGTTATTTTATTGGTATCCACATCAAAACCGGCACCAAGGTCATTCATCGAATTTAAAACGATGAAATCCAGGTTCTTTCGTTTTAATTTCCGGAATGCGTTGTTGAGTTCATCATTGGTTTCCAAAGCAAATCCGACCAACAATTGTTCTTTAGTTTTTATTCTTCCCAAAGATTCAGCAATATCAATGGTAGGCTTTAAAAGAATGTTTAGATTGTCTTTCCCTCGTTTTACTTTTATTTCAGAAACACTTTCAGGTGTAAAGTCTGCAACTGCAGCACACATTATGGCTCCATCCATTCGTGGAAATATTTGAAGGCATTGGTCAAGCATTTCTGCGGCTGATTGAACAGCGATAACAGATATTTGAGGATTTTCAATACGGATATGTACCGGGCCTGAAACGAGAGTGACCCTTGCACCGGCATTCGCAAGTTCATTCGCAATGGCATAACCCATTTTGCCTGAAGAATAATTACCAATAAAACGAACAGGATCAATTCTTTCGTAGGTAGGACCGGCAGTTACAAGGAAATGCTTATTCAGCAGTTTTTTTTTTTGATTAAAGAACTGAATCACTTCTTCAATGATGTTTTCGGGTTCTTCCATCCGTCCCTTACCATGAAGTCCACTTGCCAAAGCACCTTCGCCAGGTTCAATAATCAGATTTCCAAATGAATGCAATATTTCGAGATTTGCACGGTTTGCAGGATGTTGAAACATATCCAGATCCATAGCTGGTGCTATTATAACCGGACATTTAGCAGACAAATAGGTAGTAATAAGCAGATTGTCGCATATCCCATGAGCCATTTTGCCCAATGTAGCAGCTGTAGCCGGAGCAATCAACATGAGATCGGCCCATTGCCCCATATCCACATGCGAATTCCATGATCCATCGTTAATAGAAAAGAAATCTGAGGCTACCGGTTTTCCCGAAAGCGCCGACATAGTGACCGGAGTTATAAACTCTTTGGCAGCAGGGGTCATCACTACCTGCACTTCAGCACCTTCTTTGATTAGGCCCCTTAAAAGATAAGCTGCCTTGTAGGCAGCTATGCTTCCGGTTAGCCCGAGAATGATATGTTTTCCTGACAGCCTCATAAAGGCTTGTATTACAATTCCTTGTTACGGTTCTCCTTGGCAGGATTACGGTGATAAATCTGATCGCTTACAAATTCTTCGTAAGCAATCAAAGTTGGTTTTGGAAGACGTTCATAGTATTTCGAGATCTCAATCTGTTCACGATTTTCAAATACTTCTTCCAGATTATCGGTGTAAGAGGCAAACTCCTGCAATTTCTGACTAAGTTCTTCTTTCATTTCAGAAGCAATCTGATTTGAACGTTTTGCAAGAATCATTACCGTTTCATAAATATTACCTGTACGGCTTTCCAACTCTCTTAAATCCCTTGAAATGGTTGTTGATTCTGCTTTTGTTTTCTTAAAATCCATATTGTCTAAATTTTTGAATCCGTTTTGTAATTTAACAACTTGGCAGTTGTTACATGATACTTTTCAACTTCTTTCCGGTATTTGCTCTCCGGGTATTCGTCGACAAAGGTAAAATATTCATCCAATGTAGAACTCAAACGTTCACGCTTTTTTTCTTCAATGCTGTTAAGAGCAAGCAAATACTTTGCTTTTAGTAGCATGTACATTAGTTCTTCCCGGTATTTCGTATCAGGGAAATCTTTCAAAGAGGTAGATAATGCAACCACTGCAGCCTTATAATTCTTCAAATCGTAATAAAGTTTACCGCTCAGATATGATTTGTAAACTAATTTGTCACGCAACTCAATGATTAACCGGTTTGCTTCGTCTAACCGGGTAGATTTTGGGTATAAGTTAATAAATAACTGCAGTGCATCGATTGCATCCTGGGTAACTGCCTGATCGAGGCGAGGACCTGGTGAATCGAGGTAAAAACAATATCCGACCATGAATTGCGATTCTTCAGCAAATTCACTACGCGGAAACTCCTTAATTAAGGACTTAAAATAATGTCCAGCCATCAGATTGTCTTTCATACCGAACTGACTTTTGGCGTAATAATAATACACCTTATCAGCACGGCTTGTACCTCTGACAATATTTATAAGCTCTTTCAGTAACGCTGAAGAACGAACAAACTGACCTCCTTCATAATACTCAAGCGCTTTTTTGTACTTAAACTCATAATCGGTGCTCTTGACTATTTTGTTATAGTCACTGCAAGAGCTTAATAACAATAAAAAAGCGATAACTATCGGTGCGAAATTTCTCATTTTCATTAACATGGCGCAAAGATACATTTTTAAATAAAATTTCAGGCCGAAAAATAGGATGAATTATCCAAATGTCAAACCTGTTTAGTATAAATTAACAAATTTGCAGACTTATTAAAATAAATTACTTTTGCAGCGTTAACTTTAAAAACCAAATCAAGTGGACATTTTTGAAAAACTGAGGAGTAATATGGGGAGCCTGGGACAATACATGAAGCAGGCTCATGGATACTTTGCTTTCCCTAAATTGGAAGGTGAAATTGGTACAAGAATGAAATTCAGAGGAAAAGAAGTTTTAGTTTGGAGTTTAAACAATTATATCGGGTTGGCGAATCATCCTGAAGTTCGTAAAGCCGATGCCCAGGCAGCAGCAGATTATGGGATGGCTTCCCCAATGGGAGCCCGCATGATGTCGGGACAAACCAGCAGGCATGAAGAACTCGAGAGAAATCTTGCCGGATTTGTAGGTAAACAGGATGCATTTTTGTTGAATTTTGGGTATCAGGGAATGGTATCAATTATTGATGCAGTCTGCGGAAGAAATGATGTGATTGTTTATGATTCAGAAGCTCATGCATGTATTATGGATGGTGTCCGTTTGCACATGGGTAAACGTTTTGTATACGCACACAATAATATGGATAGCCTCCGGAACATGCTGATGAAAGCAACCAAGCTGTCTGAAAAACAAGGTGGAGGAATACTTGTAATTACTGAAGGTGTTTTTGGCATGTCAGGAGACCTTGGCAAGCTGGATGAAATTGCCAAATTCAAAGATGAATTCAATTTCCGTTTACTCGTTGACGATGCACATGGTTTTGGAACAATGGGAGCAACAGGTGCCGGAACAGCCGAGCACTTTGGTGTTACAGACAAGGTAGATCTTTTATTTGCAACCTTTGCCAAATCAATGGCAGGTATTGGCGCATTTATTGCCTGTGATGAAGATATCTGCGACTTTTTACGTTATAATATGCGTTCACAGACATTTGCCAAGTCATTGCCAATGCCTATGGTTATCGGTGCATTAAAGCGTCTTGAAATTTTGCGCACTCATCCTGAACTTCGCGAAAAACTTTGGTTTATTGTCGATAAACTTCAAAGTGGATTGAAAGCTCAAGGCTTTGATTTAGGAGCAACCAATTCATGTGTTACACCTGTTTATTTTAGCGGCGGAGTCGGTGAAGCTACCAGTGCGGTGATGGATCTGCGTGAAAACTACAATATTTTCTGTTCGGTGGTGGGTTACCCGGTCATTCCAAAAGGTTTGATTATGCTTCGCCTGATTCCGACAGCCTTGCATACTTTGGAAGATGTTGAATATACCATTAAAGCATTTTCAGAAATCAGGAAAAAACTGGAAGAAGGTAAATACAACACTTCTCAGATTCCTACGATTGTTTAAGATTAAATTGAACGAATAAGCCAGCTCTTTGGAGTTGGTTTATTCCCCAAATTAATAGAATACATTAAAATGGTTATGCCTTTTTAGCTCAGTTGGTAGAGCAGCTCATTCGTAATGAGCAGGTCGCCGGTTCAAGTCCGGCAAAAGGCTCTTTTTTTTATCTGTAAATTAAATTTACAAGTCATCTTTTTTGGCTCTATTACTTATGGTAATGGTGTTTATATTTGTGGTCATATTAATACTTCAACACAACCGGACCCGAATAAAAGATCTGTATTCCCTTCTCTCCTGATTAAAAGAACAGATAAAAGTTCTGGTTATTGTTTCTAAAACAGTCAGTTAAAACAAAGTGCATCATTGTTATTATATATATAAATTTACTTTATTTCCACACTTTCCTGATAAGAATAATTCTTTATCTTCATATTACCTCTATTCTACCGCTATCGTACATATTACGAATTTGATTCGAATAATAAACGATATAGATATAACAAAAGCATGATAAGTCTGTAAACAGGGTTGGCTGAAAAATTCATAATATTCAGTGCTTTAATAAAACTGCCGCATTAAATTTAAAATAAATGTAAGGAAATTTGAATTGAAACTTCAATCCCAAGGCCTCGGGATGCACCTACCTCTAGTCGTGTACTATGCCAAAATACTTCTTACCATAAATGTGAAGCTCTTCTGCCCTGTTGTCTCGCTTTCAACGAGCCTATGCCCCTTTAAATTATTAGAAGGTTATTAGAAGGTTATTCGAAGGTTATTCGAAGATAGTTCAATTTTATTCTAATAATCATCGAATAAGTTTCTAATAAT
>Ga0118677_10016123_pt1 | contig 10290 bp, 4 predicted proteins | sample AliMusrvi5mmetaG_FD_86154 | JGI IMG/M metagenome (GOLD analysis project Ga0118677, IMG submission 86154)
TCCAGAAACTGGAAAAATCAGAAGCAGAGATTAAGAGGGCAGAATCGGCACTGCGGGAGAGCGAAATTAAATACCGGACCCTTTTTGAATCTGCCGGTGACGCCATTTTATTGATGGATCAGGATATCTTTATTGACTGCAACCAAAAGACCCTTGATATGTTTGGCTATACCAGAGAACAGATCATCGGGCAAACTCCTTACCGATTCTCGCCGGAAGTTCAGCCTGATGGAAGGAACTCTAAAGAAAACGCACTAGAGAAAATCAACGCAGCGATTAATGGTCAACCTCAGTTTTTCGAATGGAAACACTGTCGTTATGATGGGACGCTTTTTGATACAGAAATCAGCCTAAACGCCTTCAACTATAATGGTAACGAATGCCACCTCCAGGCAATTGTTCGTGACATCACCGAATACAAGCAGGAGGAGGAAGAACTGAAGGAGAGCGAAAAAAAATACCGGCGCATTGCCGAGAACATGAGCGATATGGTGAGTGATGTAGATGCTCAAGGCCTTTTTAAATACATCAGTCCTTCCCACCAGAGGATACTGGGATATAGACCGGAAGATCTCTTAGGCAAATTTGCGTTTGACAACTTTCATCCTGATGACGTGGATCGGATATCGTCTGTATACATGGAAGGAATTATTACGAAGACAGACCGCGAAGTGGAATACCGGTATCGGCATGCGGATGGACACTATATCTGGCTACGTTCATCCAGCCATATCATTTTTGATGGCGCAGGAGAGTATCGTGGAACTGTAATCAACAGCAGTGACATCACCGAACACAAGAAGGCGACGGAGGCGCTGAGAGCTTCCGAATCGAAATACCAGTTTCTCGCCGAGAGTATGGCGAATGTGGTTTTCACGTTGGATATGAATCTGGCGACCACTTATGTCAGTCCTTCCATTGAAAAAATGCTAGGGTTCACTCCCGAAGAAAGGATAGCTCAAAAAGTAGAACTGCAGTTGACCCCCGAATCTCAGAAATTTATTTTCGATGCACTATTGGCGGAATTAGACCGGGAAAAAGATAAAGATGCTGATCCGAACAGGTCGATGACCATGGAATTAGAGTATTATCACAAAGACGGTTCCATAAAGCATCATGAAGTTTACATTCGGGGCATCCGTGACAGTGAGGGAAATTTGACGGGTTTTTACGGTTCGCACCATGACATTACCGAGCGCAAGCAGGCGGAGAAGGCACTGCGGGAAAGTGAGGCACTGCAACGCATCCTGTTGGACAATCTTCCCGCCGGAGTCATCATTGTGGACCCGGTGACTCGTGTCATCGAGCGGGTGAATTATCATGTGGCCACTCTGTTTGGCGCCCCGGTGGATCATCTTGTGGGCCAGCGATGCCACTTACTCGTGTGTCCGGCAGACGAAGGGGCTTGTCCGGTTTTAGATCTGGGCAAAATCGTGGATAACTCAGATCGGGAAATGTTGCGAATGGACGGCAGCCGACTACCCATTTTGAAAACGGTGACGCGGATTCAAGTGAATGGTCAGGAAAAACTGCTGGAATGCTTTGTAGATGTGTCTGTGCGCAAGCAGGCGGAAGAGGCGCTGCGGGAAAGCGAGGAACGTATTCGCGCCATTACTGATTCCGCCCAGGATGCAATCATAATTATGGACAACAATGGAAATGTGTCTTATTGGAACTCGGCCGCTGAGCGCATTCTCGGCTACACAAGAGATGAAGCCATCGAAAAAAATCTTCATGAATTAATTGCGCCGGAGCGATTTCTTCCGGCTCATCGTGCGGCTTACCATGAGTTTCAGCAAAGGGGACAGGGAAACGCCATCGGCAAGACACTTGAATTGGTCGCACGCCGGAAAGAAGGCCAGGAGATAGACGTGATGCTGTCTCTATCGGGGGTGAAAATCAGGGGGACGTGGAACGCCATCGGCATTATCCATGACATTACCGAGCGCAAACAGGCGGAGGAACAATTGCTCGACATAAATCGCCAACTGGAAGCGGCTACCGCCTATGCCAACGACATGGCCGCTGAAGCGATGATGGCCAACGCGGCCAAGAGCGATTTCCTGGCCAACATGAGCCACGAAATCCGCACCCCCATGAACGCCATCATCGGCATGGCCGATCTGCTCTGGGATTCCCACCTCACGTCGGAGCAACGCCAGCATGTCCAGATCTTTCGTTCCGCCGGGGAAAGTTTGCTCACGCTCATTAACGACATTCTTGATCTTTCCAAAGTGGAATCAGGACAGCTGAGCCTTGAACATATACCCTATGACCTTTTCGATATCATTGACAAGGTCGGCGAGATCATGGCCTTGCGCGCCCACAGCCGGAATCTCGAACTGGCCTGCCGGATCAGCCCTGATGTTCCTCAATGGATGATGGGAGATCCGACGCGACTTCGTCAGGTGCTCATGAACCTTCTGGGAAATGCCGTTAAATTTACCGAGAGTGGTGAAATCGTCCTGACGGTGCTACCCTTTATCGATGATGCCTCGGGAGAAACGCCACGGTTTTTACAGTTTTCCGTCCGGGATACGGGAATCGGCATCCCCGCCGACAAGATTAACTCCGTCTTTGAAAAGTTCACCCAGTCCGATACCTCCATCACCAGAAAATATGAGGGCACGGGTTTGGGACTGGCTATCTCCAGACAACTCGTCGAACTGATGGGTGGAAAAATCTGGGTGGAAAGCCGACTGGGAGAAGGCAGTACTTTCTTCTTTACCATTCCGTCGGAAGAGGCGCCCCCGGAGGAAGCTCGTAAAACAGATTCCAGACCGGAGATCGATATACAGGGATTGAATATCCTCATCGTTGACGACAACGCCACCAACCGGCTGATCATCCGGGAGACCCTGTCGCAGTGGGGATGCGTCGTCACCGAAGCTGCCAACGGTGAAGAAGGGCTTAAAGCGCTGGACAAGGCGAAGAACGAAGGAATCCCTTTCCATGTTGCCATTCTGGACAGTCAGATGCCTGAAATGGATGGATTCGCCCTTGCACAAAAAATTCGCAACAAACCCGAGTTCGCCTCCTTAAAAATATTGATGCTCTCTTCGGATAGACGTAGCAACGACCGCAGACAGGGCATAGACATTAAGGGATACTTAATCAAGCCAGTGAAACGACAGGAGCTGAGGGAAGCCATCCAATCATCTCTGGGCGGGGAGGAAATCCTTCGCAAACCACATACGCCCCCGGACAAACATATTCCGGAAGACCACCGTCCCTTGCACATCCTGCTCGTCGAGGATTCCGAGGATAATCGTTTCCTTGTGCAGGCCTATCTGAAAAATACAAACTACCGGATCGACATGGCGGGAAACGGTCAGGTTGCCGTCGAGAAATTTCTGTCTGATGTTTACGATCTCATTCTCATGGATGTGCAAATGCCGGTGATGGACGGCTACACGGCCACGCGGGAGATCCGTCGGCTGGAGCGGGAGGAAGGGCGCAAGCCCACCCCCATTCTCGCTCTGACAGCTCACGCCCTCAAGGAAGACATCCAGAAGAGTGTCGAAGCTGGTTGTGATTCTCATCTGACAAAACCCATCCGCAAACCGGTTCTTTTGGAGGCCATACAAATATTTGCGGCGGGCGGTTCTGATGGAGGGGACAAGGTTTGATTGTAGGCCGTGTGCCCTCACACGGCGGAAAGCTCAATTTTAAATGATGATGATAAGAAGGTATTGCAGATATGGAAGAACGGCGGTACAATGATAAAGAGTCAGATTCCAGATATTGTTATGATTTATTATACCTTTAAAGCCATATCATTATTTTGCGCTTTTTTTTATTTGGTTTTCATCATGTAAGTGATATAATATTTTAAAGTTGTCGTATTTGGAGATTCGGTCATGGGTCCGGATGTGTCACCGGACGTTCGTGAGTACGAACCAGGACCGGGAGGTCTTGATGAATACCAAGAAAACCCCGTCAGAATCCAAAATGATTGAACAGCTATACAAAAGATACGCAAAGGGCGGAACACGCATTGCGAGGATACGGGGCACTGCATACTTCTATTTCAAGAAGTACAGCTGGATCGTTGTCACTGAATTCTCTTATTTTATCAAGCGACTTTTCGATGTGTGCGTATCTATCATCATGCTTATTCTTCTTTTCCCGATCTTTCTGATCACATTTCTCGCAATAAAAATAGAAGATCCAGGCCCCGCTTTTTACAAACAGACACGGGTTGGCAAGTGGGGCAAGCTGTTTACAATGTATAAGTTCCGGTCAATGGTAATGGGCGCCGACAAGATGAAGGATCAACTCCTCAACCAGAATGAAGCCGGCGGCGTTATTTTCAAGATGAAGCACGATCCCCGGATTACGCGTGTAGGCCGAATCGTCCGAAAATTGTCCATTGATGAATTGCCTCAACTCTGGAACGTGCTCAATGGTGACATGTCCCTGGTAGGTCCGCGTCCTCCGGTACCCAAAGAAGTTGAGGAATATGAGTATTCCGATCGGCGACGTTTGGATGCTATCCCTGGAATTACGTGCATATGGCAAGTAAGCGGACGCAGTGAGATCGATTTTAAAGGCCAGGTCCGTCTTGACGTTCAGTACATTGAAAACCAGTCCTTTTGGGAAGACATTAAACTTCTGCTTAAAACAATCCCGGCTGTACTGCTTGGGAAAGGTGCGTACTAATGCTCGCTGAAGCCGTTGTGATTCTCGGAATCCCTATCGATAACCTGAACATGGATGAGACCGTTGAACGGATCTTCTCCATGATTGAAGCCTACAAACATGATTTGCGTCCCCGTCAGGTGGCTACGGTGAATGTCGATTTTCTGGTTAACACCCTCACCTGGCGTCTTGGCCGAATCGGTCATCCGGAACTCATGGCTATCCTGAGGCAGGCCGATCTGGTCACAGCCGATGGCATGCCTTTGGTCGTAGTCAGCAGGCTTTTGGGTACCCCTCTCAAGGAAAGAGTCACTGGGGCAGACCTCGTTCCCAGACTGGCAAAAGATGCGGCCATGAGAGGAAAGTCTCTGTACTTTCTGGGTGGACGTGAAGAGATTGCAAAAAGAGCAGCAGCATTGCTATGTGAGCGTTATCCGAATCTGGTGATCGCCGGGATCGATTCGCCCTTTGTATACATTGAGGGTGAAAAGCTGTCCGATGCAGAGGAAACAGATCGTGAAATCGTGGAAAGGATTAACAATGTCAAGCCAGACATCCTGCTAATCGCCTTTGGCAACCCCAAGCAGGAGGTGTGGTTTAACCGTAATCGGCACCGTTTACAGGTCCCCGTCTCCATTGGCATTGGGGGCACGTTTGAGTTCATCGCCGGCGTTGTGCGGCGGGCACCGTTCTGGATGCAAAAAGCCGGGTTGGAGTGGGTTTTTCGCATTACTCAAGACCCCGGGCGATTATGGAAAAGATACTTCGTTGGGTTTTTCAAGTTTGGATTCATGGTCTGGCCGGCGGTTTTCTATTATCGATGCATGCGTCTTTGGCATCAGCTGTTTCGCATGAAAGAAGCGAAGTCTGTTCATCCTTCGAATCAGAGTTTTCTAGTGGGTTATCTCCATGTTATTGCACTTCCCGGCCGTCTGGACGCAGTCACATTGGAAAGTGTTTCAGGATTGGTCGAACAGGCGCTTGCACGGCCTTCCAACATCATTATGGATTTCGGTCATGTTTCCTTTATTGATTCAACGGCACTGGGCTTTCTGGTTCGTTCACTCCAACGCGCCGATAGAGTTGGCAACGAGATCTATTTTGTGGGTGTCACCGCAAAGGTACGCAATTTTTTTGAATTGAATCGCACCTGGGATCTGTTTCAGAACAGAGCCCGCGATCGTATCGACGAGGTTCTCACCTTCCTGGGAACAGAAAACAGGCTTCCACCTTTTTACTACTTCATGACGGATAGTCATGATTTTACCGTTCTGGAACTCTTCGGGCGGATCGACGCGCAACAGACGGCTCGTTTAGATATAGCGGCGTTGACAAGTTCTCTTGGCCACACAAATTGTATCCTGAACCTTGCCCGTTTGGATTTTGTCGACAGTTCCGGGCTAATTTTCTTTTTCAAAATCCAGAAGTATCTGATCAACTCCGGGAAGCGATGTGTGCTGTGCTCACTAAACGATAATGTGAACCGTCTGTTCCATCTCACAAAACTCAACCACCTGTTTCTCATTGCCCCTGACCTTGCCGCAGCCAAGCGATTGTTGGAGAGTAATACATGAAAGCAATTATCCTTCCAACAACAAACACAGTCGAACTCGCACCTTTAACTTCATGGGATCCGGAGTTTTTGCTTCCTATAGTCAACAAACCCATTGTAGAACATCTCATCGAGCTTCTGGCAAGGCATCACATTCAGGAAATATTACTTATCATCAAACACATGCCCTATGAGACTGAAATGTATTTTGGAGACGGTTCTCGATGGGGCGTACACATTTCCTATTTTCTCTTGGGCAGTTACCGTGGAATTGTCGACGCCCTCGGCCGGATTGAAGCGTCAAAATTGGAAGGCTCTTTTCTCTGTCTGTCTTCAGACCTGGTTACGGATATCGACATTTCCGAATTTGTCAATTTTCAGCAACAGAATCAAGGTGACGCTTGCCTTGCCATCGCTGATGCCGACCATAGTAATCCGAATCTAAAGTTTGCAACAGCAGAAGAATTGGAGAAGAACGATTACTATCCTTTAATCCTGACAGATAAAATACTTAAAGTCCTAAGCAAGTATACAATTCCCGACATCGTTTCAGATGAATCCGGACAACAGCGCCAAGAACTTGGCATTGTGAACACCTATCATTCTCATTTCAGTTACCAGCGGGTCAAATCGCTGGCTGATCTCGCCACAGTAAACAGGCGTATCCTTGCGGGCAATTTCAAAAGCATTCTGATTCCAGGAAAGCTGGCAAGGGAAGGTTTTTTGCTGGGCAGGAACTGCCATCTCCATCCTGCTGCCAGATTGGAGGCGCCGCTGCTTATCGGCAACCACTGCAATATTCAAGGAGGAACATCCATCGGTCCGGGAAGTATCATTGGCGATCAGGTTATCATAGATGAAGGTGCGTTGGTTCAGGACAGTCTGGTCCTGAACCATACCTATGTCGGTGCCCATACAGAGATAAAAGATGCAATCCTGAAAAAGAACTGGATGTTCCAGATACATCGTATGCTGCATGTACATCTATCAGATGATCTGATTCTTGGAGACCTTGAAAAAAAGACACTGGCAACCAAAGGCGATCGGCTGCTCAATCTGGTCATAGCATGGATTGTCCTGATACTAACTTCGCCACTTTGGGTTATGCTGCTTTTTTATCACTTAATCTTTCCCAAAAAGAGTTTTCTCTTTTCCGAAAAGCGACTGCGTGCCTCCGGTCGGATGAATCTTGACGGCAAGACAATACCGCAGACTTTCGATCTCTTTTTTTTCCGGACTGGTAATAGATTCATTCGCAAACTGCCCGGGTTAATCCATGTTATCCTAGGAGACGTGAATCTGGTGGGGATTTCTCCTCTCAACGAGGAAGCGTTTCGTCTATTGCCGGAAGCCTGGAGGGAGATGAGAGTCAATGCACCACTCGGGATGTTCCACTTGTGGGAACTGGACGCACGGGATGATCTTGAGTGGGAAGAAAAAATGGTTATGGAGAGCTACTATGCAGCGACACGCTCCATATGGTGGGACATGAAAATATTCAGCAAAGCTTTTTTCAGGGCAATATTCCATTGACTGGATTAGAAAATTCCTATGGGCGAAAATCTGCCATATATTTTCGAGGAACTGCAGCGCCGGATCGGCAGGGATTATCTTTCCAAGCGCCTCAGCATCCAGGTTGATCATTCCGCAAAATATTTTGGCGAAGGATTAGGAATATTCCACTGGGAGAATTTCAACGGGTTGCCACAGATTTTGAGATTCCTGCTAAAGATTTCTGGAATTCTACACAAGTGGGAACATCATGCCTTGGAATACGAGGTTGTGGAAGTCAATGTTCAGTTGGATTGCCTTCCTGAACCCTTTGAGGATTTCCGTATTCTGCAGTTGTCGGATATACACATTGACGGGATAGCTGATCAGGGAGAGCGACTCATCCACATTATCGAAAATTTAACCTATGATCTTTGTGTCCTGGCCGGTGATTTTCGCTTTCACACATTCGGCAGCTATGAACCATCTTTAGCAGGCATGAAAAATCTCGCCGCTTCCATAAAATGCCGACACGGCATTCTGGGAATTCTGGGCAACCACGATTTTGTGGAAATGGTGCCAGCCCTCGAATCATACGGTATTCGCATGTTGCTTAATGAATCTGTCACGATTGAACGGGGAGGAGCGGTGATCCATTTCCTGGGACTCGATGACGCTCATTTTTATGGAGTGGATGAATTGAGCAAAGCAATCGCAGGCATCAATGACGATGAAATCAAACTGCTGTTGGTTCATTCACCGGAAATCATCCCCGAGGCAGCCCATGCCGGTATTCATTATTACATTTGCGGACATACACACGGCGGCCAAATTTGTCTGCCCGGGAATATCCCCATTCTGACCAATACCAACTGTAACAGGGCTTTTCTAAGTGGTACATGGAAGTATCAGAATATGGCTGGTTACACGTCACGGGGTACCGGATCGTCGGGTCTTGCCGTTCGTTTCCGTTGTCCCCCGGAAATCACGCTGCATCGCCTTTACTCACGTCCCACATCGCCATGATACCTCTCAATAGGCCTGTCACCACCTTGCCTTCGGCCCGTAGGAATTCGTCAATGCATCCATCACCTTTTCTATTTCGGTAAGAATCGCGGGGGCATTCCTTTCCATATCTCCCTGTGATTTAGGCGTCCTCGCTGAAAAAAGGGCTTCAAATGTCACCCGGCCAAGTTCGGCACCGAACCAGAGAATGGCCTGTATATAGACTTCTTCTATTCTAAAGTCACCCGGATTCGAAGAAGCAAGTTGACGGGCAAGATTGATGCGTACCGATTCTTCAACAAATTCTATTCCGTTGGTTTTATTAAAATGGGTCAGGTATCCCCTCGTAGAACCGTCTTGCGCAACGGCCCAAATCTTATCTCTTACCGTTGTGTATGCAGTCAAAAATTCTTTCCCACTCTTTTTTGCGAGGACAGTCGCTTCTTTCTGAATATAGTTTCGGAGTGGAAAATAGATGGCTAGTTTGTTTTCCGTCGAAACAATAATGGGGAAAAGTCTAAGAAGTTCCACACGGTCATCTGAAGAAAGTTCCGCAAAAGAAAACTTTCCGGGTGCCTCTATCACCTTGGATTCATACACAGCAAGGGAAGCATCATAAGATACAATCATGGCTGCATCCAGTGCTTTCCGGCTGAGCATGTCGATATGTTGGATATATTCATCGAATATTTCGTCTGCCGGGTCTCTCGGCGGAGCCAGGACTTTAACCATATTTTTGTGCTTCGGTTCCGTGCCTGATGGCCGCATGACGATCAAAATTCGAGTGCGACGGTCCTGAGCCAGGCACTGTTCACTCGCCAGCTCCGAGGAGAACTCGAGAATATTGAGCGACTCCCTGATGGCGACCGGCCATCGGGCAAGTTCATCCGGAAGATCGCGCTTTGTGGGGGTCCATGATTCGGGGTTCTCGCCTGCCGCCTTCTTCATGAGACTGAGATGATCGATCCCCTCGGTAAGCACCAGGCTGTCGCTTCCGTCCGGCAGCCGCCATTCGGGACGCGAACCGGACCGGACGGCCGGCAGCAGCTTATCCCGCAAATATCCCATGATATTGTCGTTGATCATGTTCATGCCGTATTCACCGGTCATGACCATAGGTTCAAGAGATACCTTGGAGTAGCCGTAACGTTCATATGTCTCGAGTAGATATTCATGCAGGGTCATGCCGCGATCGTACTGTTCGACAGCAAGGAACGCCAGGGCGAGCCCTGTAACACCGCTATCCTTGTCGATGCTGCCCCGGTAACCGATGAGCGACCCCTCGCCTTCTTCCGATGACATAACGAAAAAGGCCTCCTGCCCGATGACGCCTGCCTTCATCATTAATTCGCCCGTAATTCCTTCGAAGGGCAACCCCGCATTTCCGCGTTTGATGTTATCGATGATTTCCCCCGTGAACTTGAACCCGACGTGATGGGTGAGCATCTTGATTGAAACCCGTCCGCCGGTTTTTTCCTCCATCAGTTTCGAAATTCTTTCGGCAATGGCCGTTTCAAGCGGGTTGGAAACCACCGTGTTGACGACTAAAAGTTGATAGCGCTGATCTTCATGCGCCGGGTTTCCATCTTCCCTGCGCCGAT
>Ga0118677_10016125_pt1 | contig 10290 bp, 6 predicted proteins | sample AliMusrvi5mmetaG_FD_86154 | JGI IMG/M metagenome (GOLD analysis project Ga0118677, IMG submission 86154)
TTTCTCGGTCAAAGAGGCGGTGTTCCCGTGGAACCGTTTTCCGGGCATCGATATTGTGTTAGGCCCGGAAATGAAATCCACCGGCGAGGTCATGGGCATTGATCCGGACTGGGGCATGGCCTATGCCAAGTCCCAGATGTCGGCTTTCAACCCGTTGCCGGTTGCCGGCAATGTGTTTCTGTCGGTGGCCGATCTCGACAAGGACCGTGCGGTGGCTGTCGCCCAGGATTTGGTGGCGCTGGGATTCAAGATTTTTTCCACCGGCGGCACCCACGCCCGCCTGGTGGCCGAGGGCCTTCCTTGCACCCGGGTGTACAAGCTCGCCGAGCAGGCCCGGCCCAACGTCATTGACATGATGAAAAACCGCCAGATCCAGTTTGTGGTCAATACCCCCAGTGGCCACGAGGCGCGCGAGGATGAGGTGAAGATCCGCTCTACCGCCATCGCCCAAAAAATCTCCCACGCCACCAACCTTTCCGCCGCCGAGGCCTCTGTCAAAGCCATCCGCTCGCTCAAGCTGCGCGAACTCACCGTCATGAGCATCCAGGAGTATCACGCGTGAACCCGGCGCGGCACCGGCGCGCAACCGCACTTGCCAAGTATCGTGTCGGCCTCTCTGCCGCGCGTCATCCAGGCTGGACTTTGGCACGTCCAGCTCCACGCCAGCTGGCTCAGGATTTGCCTTCGCGGTGGATGTACTTGAGGATGGCCTCGCTGCGGGTGCGGACCTGCAGTTTTCGATAGATATTGCCGAGGTGGAAGGCCACGGTATCGATTTGGATGCCCAGTTCGTTGGCGATTTCCTTATAGAAGAAACCCTTCACCAGCAGATCGAGGGTGGCCTTTTCGCGCTGGGTGAGCTGGAACGCATCGCCCGGCTCCGGCACCGGAAGTTGGAAATGTTGCACCACCTTGCGGGCGATTGCGCTGGACATCGGCGCGCCCCCGGCGAGCACGTCGTCGAGCGACTCTAGCAGCCGAGCGTGGACGTCGCGTTTCAAGACATAACCCGAGGCGCCGGCGGCGAGCGCCTCGAACACCTTGTCGGCATCCTCGAACACCGTGACCATCAGGAACTGGGTGGCCGGGCACAGCGGCTTGAGTTTTCTAACAAGCTCGATGCCGGAAATGCCGGGCAGTTGGATATCGACGATGACCGCATCGGGGGGCTGCAAGGGGATGGCCTCAAGGGCGGATTCGGCGCGGACATGGCAGCCGCCGACGATCCACGCATCGGTGGTGGCGAGGGTTTCCAAGAACATTTCCCGAAACAGGGAATCATCCTCGACGATGACGACTTGGCGCGGTTTGGGTTTCATACGGCAAGCGTTACTATACCGGGGGTTTGGGCAAAGGACAACGCAGAATCACGCGGGTGCCTTTGCCGGGCGCGGATTGGATCTCGCAAGAGCCGTTGATTTCCGCGGCGCGGGCATTGAGGTTGAACAAGCCGTTGCCGGCCTTGGGGTGGGCGGGATCGAAGCCGGCGCCGGTGTCCGAGACGGTGGCAAGCAGGCTGCGGTCTTGCGCCGAGAGTTGCAGGGTGGCCGCGCAGGGGCCGGCGTGTTTGAGGATGTTGTGGAGGGCTTCCTTGACGGCCAGCGAGAAGTGATGGCGGAAATCCGAGCGCAGCAGGATGGCCGGCAGATCGGTGGGAATGTCGATGCGCAAGGTGACGGGCGCATCGCGGAAAATCTCCTGCGCCACGCTCGACAAATGACCTGCGAGGTGCTCCAGCGTGTCATTGGCGGGATTGACCGCCCACACCAGGCCGTCCATCGCGCGGACCAAATCGGAGGCGGCGGATTCGAGCCGCTGCGCCCGATGGCGGGCCTGGCCGGGATCGGCGTCGATCGCCTGCCGGACGACGGAGGCGGCGTGTTTCATCATCGACACGCGGGTGCCGAGGTCATCGTGCATGTCGCGGGCGATGCGGGCGCGGTCGCGCTCCATGGCGCCGGCCTGGCGGATGGCGGCGATGCGGGCACGCGAGCGGCGGCGGTAGCGACGGAACAAGCCCCAGCCGATGAGCATCACGCCCACTGCGGCGACCAGCGGCAGGAACCACGCCTGTTGCCAAAACGGCTGCCGCACAACGAAGGGAAAGGCCAGTTGGCTGGTGCGGGCCACCGGGCTGTCGGCCACGGCGATGGCGCGGAAGGTGTACTTGCCGGACGCCACGTTCAAGAAGGTGGCGCGCAGCGAGGCACCCGAAATGACGTTGTACGCCTCGTTCCACTCCAGGCGAAACGTCTCGCCGCCGGCCGTGGGGCGCACGCTGAGGTTCTGGGTGGAGGTCCAGAATGCCGAGTGGTCCTGCTCGGCATCCAGCAGGCCGAGTTCGGGAGATGCCCCCTGCATCACGCGGGCGATGGCCGGTTCGGAGCCGCCGCGGGTCCAGCCTTCGGGGATGCCGCCGATCTGGTCGGTGCGCTCACCTTTTTCGAAGCCGCCGTTGGCCCACAGGTTCACCTCGGGCATGGCGGAGCGGGTGAGCGACAGGTCGTCGATGACCCAGCAGCCGGTGGTGTCCGGGGCACCCGACGACATGACCGCGCGGATGCGCCGGGTGCTTTCCGGGATAAACAGCGGCTCGGTGCGCGGGGTCAGCCGCGAGTCCAGCACGTCGCTGCCCCATCCCGGGCTGGAACGGGTGGTGGAAAACACGGTGCGTGCGAGCAGTTTGTCCTGTGAGTCGAGCATCTCCCAGGTGAGGGTCATGCCACTGGCGGCGGCGTGCCATTCCTCGTCGAGGCCATCAAGGCGGCATTTCACCGCGAGCGGGTCGGCAAGCACACCCGGCGGAAACCCGAAATCAAAATCCAGCCGGTGGGTGCCCGGCCCGAGGACCAGCGGCGAGGGGTTCGGGTGCAGCGGCGCTGGCACATCGTCCACGAGCACTTGGCGCAGGAGCAGGTCGGCCGGGGTTTGTTCCGGGTGATCTGGTGAGCGTCGCGCGCCGGCGAGGGCTTTCGCCTCGGGGCTGACGAAGCAGAAATCATCGGGACGCCGCGCGATACTGCTGATGCGCACTTCGTCGATGCACCCGGGGAAAAACTCGAAGGGTCCCAACTCATTGAATTTCCCGGTGTTGCCGATGGCGAAATCGCCGAGTTCGCGCGACAGGTCCGCCGAGAGGGTGCCGCGGCCGATTTGGTTGGCCGCCTCCGCGCCCGAGTCGAGACGCGTCCAGTAGAGCTTGAGGTTGTTAGAAACGGTTTCGTTGCCGTCATAGGTGACGGCCACGTGAAACCAGTCGTGGGTATTGATCGCGTGGGGTCCGCTGGTTGGGATGGTCGCCAGCCCGCCGCCGCGCACCGAATTGCCTAACAGCGGGACGAAGGACAGGAAGCCGGGTTTTTCAATCCGGAACAGGAACACGCGGTGCGCGGCGCTGTCGTCATCCATGGTGACGATGTCCGCGGCATAGCCCGGCGAGGCGGAGGGCAGCACATTGAATTTCACCATCGCTTCCATGGTGAAGGCACCGTCATCTCCCATCACCGGAAACGGTGGGTCCACATTGTCGCCGTCACCAACGTCGAGTTCGGGCTTGGCGAGAAGAATCGGACCATAGGGTCGCGCCACCCCGGGCTCGTTGGCCGCGTCATAGACGAACTCCACCGCCGAGCCAAAATTGGCCAAGGACGGCACCCCGGCCTTCGCCCCGTTGAGCAGGCCCCACAAGGCGGTGGGGCTTTTGCCCGAGTCCTTGAACGGCGGCGCGCGCTCATCGAAGTGCCACAGGTGCAGCGTGGCGTCATCCGCGACGTAGGGAGAGAAATCCGGCGCGGCCAAGCAACCTGGCGCGGTTGCCAGCAGCAAGCCTGCCCCGGCCGTCATCGCCAGGCACCTGCGCAGTCCATCGTTCATGCCGCCGCTCCGTTCATCGCGGCGCTTCTAGCGCGCCAGGGCGGAGGTTCCAAGCAAAATGCCCGGCAAAATGCCCGGCAAGCGGCAAAAGGTTTGGCGAAGCGCCAGCCTCAGCCGCCGCAAAAATGAAATAGTTGCGGAATTTCAACGTATCGGCAGTTTTGCCCATGAACCCGCCCCCATCCACGCCCGCGCTGCGCCTTTCGGTGATGATGTTCCTGCAATTCTTCATTTGGGGGGCATGGTTTGTGACGCTGGGGGCGTGTCTGGACACCAACGGGCTGGCGGCGATCATCGGCGCGGCATACGCCAGCGCACCGATTGCGGCGATCATCGCGCCGTTGTTTCTGGGCTTGGTGGCGGACCGGTTTTTCGCGTCCGAGCGAGTGATGGGCGTGCTGTTGCTGCTAGGCGGGGCGGCGATGCTGGCGGTTCCCGGCTTTGCGGCCAGGCACGATGCCGGGATGGTGAGGAACCTGTTCATCGTTCACATGCTCTGTTACATGCCCACCCTCGGGCTGGGCAATTCGATCGTTTTCGCCAACATCAGCGATCCTAGCAAATTCCCCGCGCTGCGGGTGTGGGGCACCATCGGATGGATTGTCGCCGGTCTCGCCGTCGGTTTCCTCGGCTGGTCCACGAGCCTGAACATTTTCACGCTGGCGGGGGTTGCCGCGCTGACGCTGGGGGTGTTGGCATTCGGACTGCCGCACACGCCGCCGCCGGCCAAAGGTCAGCCGCTCAAGTGGAGTTCGCTGTTGATGGTGGATGCGTTCAAGATGCTAACAAGGCCGGCGTTCCTGGTGTTCATCGTCTGCTCGGTGCTCATCTGCGTGCCGCTGGCCTTTTACTTCAGCGTGACGTCGATTTTCCTAACCGACATGGGCTTCCAACAGCCGGCATCCGCCATGTCCGTCGGGCAGATGTCGGAGATCGTGTTCATGTTGCTGATCCCGGCGTTCTTCCGCAGGCTGGGGGTGAAATGGATGATCATGATCGGAATGGGTGCCTGGGTGCTGCGATACGCGCTGTTTGCCTATGGCGCGCCGGACCAATGCGTGTGGATGCTGTTTTTGGCCGTCGCGCTGCACGGCGTCTGCTATGACTTCTTCTTCGTCACCGGATTCATGTATGCCGACAAGGCGGCACCGCTCACGGCACGCAGCCAGGTACAGTCGATGCTGGTGTTTTTCACCCAGGGGGTGGGCATGTACTTCGGCTATCGGCTGGCGGATGTGGCGATGAAAGCCAGCGTGTCCGGCCACGCCGATCTGGCCACTGCGATCAAGGGCGCGCAGGGACCCGATACCCTGAGTTTTGCGGCGCAACTCGGCCACATGTTCTCGGTCGGCCTGCCCAAGGTGGATGGCGGCCTGTTGTTTCTCGTTGCCGCTCAATGGAAGACGTTTTGGCTCATTCCCTCGGGCATGGCGGCGGCCGTCGCCTGCCTGTTCTTCGTCGGCTTCTGGGACCGCGGCGCCGACACGGGCAAGTGACGATGCCGCCGCAAGGACTTGCTGCGAGCCTTCTTCGCTACCTTCTACGCCAAGGCCACGAAGGCCAGGAAGGCGACGAAGGCCGAAGACGCAGCAATCACCGCCTGCCGCGGGGACGCGGCAGCCACGGGGAAGGACTTGCTGCGAGACGCGGCAATCACGGCCTGCCGCGGGGACGCGGCAGCCACGGGGGCTTTCAGTGGTCCTCAGTGGACTCAGTGGTACTCAGTGTACACAGTGGTTCTCTTTGCCTCGATTTTCCCCCAAATCAACGAATGCGGGTTGGCGTCGGATTTTTCGCCGGGGTGAAAATTTTCCTGTCGCGCTTAGGGAGGGGCTGGGGCAGGCTGGCGGCGCAACGAAATGAAAGCACTCGTCAAGGCCAAGGCAGAACCCGGATTGTGGTTGCAGGATGTCCCGGAACCCGAGGTCGGGCCGATGGACGTGTTGATCAAGATCCGCAAGACCTCGATTTGCGGCACCGACGTACACATCTGGAAATGGGACGCCTGGGCGCAACGGACCATTCCGCTGCACATGCACGTGGGTCACGAGTTTTGCGGGGTGGTGGAGGCCGTGGGGGCCGGGGTCACCGAGGTGCAACCCGGCGAATTGGTGTCAGGGGAAGGCCACATCGTGTGCGGGCGCTGCCGCAACTGCCTGGCCGGTCGCCGCCACCTGTGCCCGAACACGCTGGGCGTGGGGGTCAACCGCCCCGGCGCTTTCGCCGAATACCTGTCGATCCCGTACCGCAATGTTTACAAGGTCAATCCGAACATCCCGGAGGAGGTCATTTCCACCTTCGATCCGCTTGGCAATGCCGTCCACACCGCGCTGTCCTGGGATCTGGTGGCCGAGGACGTGCTCATCACCGGGGCCGGGCCGATTGGCTGCATGGCCGCCGCCGTTTGCAAATTCGCCGGAGCCCGCCACATTGTCATCACCGATGTGAACCCATACCGTCTCGAACTCGCAAAAAATCTGGGGGCCACCCGGGTGGTCAACGTGGCCACGGAGTCGCTCGCCGAGGTCAAGCGCGAGCTTGGGATGAAGGAGGGCTTCGATGTGTGCCTGGAAATGTCCGGGCATCCCTCCGGCTTGCGCGACATTCTGGAGCACAGTTCCAACGGGGCCAAGGTCTCGCTGCTGGGCATTTTCCCCGAACCCGTGGCCATCGATTGGGACAAGGTCATCTTCAAAGGCCTCATCCTCAAGGGCATCTACGGCCGCGAAATGTTTGAGACCTGGTACAAGATGAGCAGCATGATTCGCGCCGGACTGGACATCGCCCCGGTCATCACCCATCGCTATCCCTTCACCGATTTCGCCCAGGGCTTCGCCACCATGATCTCCGGCCAATCCGGCAAAGTTGTCCTCGACTGGACAATCTGACTCCGCTCCACTGCCCTGGCACGCCATTTGCATCGGTCACTTGCCACCCCTCTTTCACCCCGTCTATCAAATCCAACATGCCTCAATCCTTTTTACCCAAACCGTTTGCCCACACCTACAAGATCGACCCGCACTACGCCAAGAGCGTGGTGTATTTTTCCTGTGAATTTGCCATCAGCCAGAGCTTCAAGATTTACTCCGGCGGCCTCGGGTTCCTCGCCGGCTCACACATGCGCTCCGCCGCCGATTTGCGTCAGAACCTCTGCGGCATCGGGATCCTGTGGACCTACGGGTACTACGACCAATCCCGCGGCGAGGACCGCGATCTGGCCATCCAGTTCCGCAGGAAACAATACGCCTTCCTCAAGGACACCGGCATCCGCTTCACCGTGCCCATCCACGGCCATCCGGTGTGGGTCAAGGCGATGTTCCTTCCCGGCGAGATGTTCGGCACCGTGCCGATGTTCTTCCTCAGCACCGACATCGAGGAGAATGACGACCTTTCACGCGCCCTGACCCATCGGCTCTACGACAACGACTACCTCCGGCGCATCGCCCAATACATCATCCTGGGCGCCGGCGGCGCGCGCCTGTTAGAGGAACTCGGCGTCGATCCGGAAATCTGGCATCTCAACGAGGCCCACGGCCTGTCCGCGGCGTTCCGCATCTACGAGCGCTTCCGCAAGCTCGAAGAAGTCAAGCGCCGCTTCGTGTTCACCACCCACACCCCGGAAGAGGCCGGCAACGAAATGCATGACTTCCGCTTGCTGCGGGATTTCTCGTTTTTCGGCGACGTGCCGGAGACGGAAATCCGCGCCATCACGGGCATCGACGGCGACGTGTTCAATCACTCGCTCGCCGCGCTGCGCCTCAGCCATTCGGCTAACGGCGTCTCCAAGCTCCATGGCGAGGTTTCCCGTCAAATGTGGCGCAAGTATCCTAACATCTGCAAGATCACCCACGTCACCAATGCCCAGAACAAGAAGTACTGGGCCGACAAGGGACTGGAGGCCGCACGCCTTGCCGGGGATCTCGCGGCGCTGCGCAGACGCAAGCGCGAACTCAAGGAGGAACTCTTCGACAAGGTCGCCGATCAAACCGGCAAGCACTTCAACCCCGATGTGCTCACCTTGGTGTGGGCACGCCGTTTCGCAGGATACAAGCGGCCTGACCTGATCGCCCGCGACGCCGAACTGTTCCGCGAACTTACCCTCAATGCCGAGCACCCGATCCAAATCCTGTGGGCCGGCAAACCCTATCCGTTTGACTACGGCGCCATCGACACCTTCAACCATCTCATCCACCTCACCAGGGGCATGCCCAATGCCACCGTGCTGGTCGGCTACGAACTCGGCCTGTCACGCCTGCTGAAAAACGGCGCGGACATCTGGCTCAACAACCCGGTGGTCACCCGCGAGGCGTCCGGCACCTCCGGCATGTCCGCGGCGATGAATGGCGCCATCAATCTATCAACCTTCGACGGCTGGGTCTGCGAATTCGCGCGCGATGGCGAGAACTCGTTCATTGTGCCGCCCGCCGATCACAACCTCAGCCCGGAGGACCGCGACCACCACGATCTGTTCGGAATCTATCGGATCCTCAACGAACACGCGCTGCCGCTCTACTATGACACGCCGAATGATTGGTATCGCCTGGTGCTCAATTCCATGAACGACGTGGTCCCGTATTTCGACGCCGACCGGATGGCCGACGAGTATTACAAGAAAATCTACGCCTGAGGCGTTTGTGCCATGGCTGCCGCCGACTCCATTCCCGCCATCGCCGCGCACCTCGCCGAACTCATCGGTGCGGACAAGGTATCGAGCGCCGCGGAGGTGTTGGAAAGTCATGCCGCCGACAAGTGGTCGGCCTCCCATTTGCCGGACTTGGTGGTGTTTGCGGAAAGCACGGCGGATGTGGCCGCGGTGCTGGCATACGCTCACGCCCGGCGGGTGGCGGTGACCACGCGCGGCGCGGGCATCGGCTACGTCGGCGGCTGCGTGCCGATCCGGCGCGGCATCGTCCTTTCCACCGCCCGCATGAACCGCATCCTGGGCATCCATCCCGAGGATGGCGTCGCGGTGGTCCAACCCGGGATGACCCTGCGCGAGCTCGGCGAGATCCTCGAGCCCACGGGGTTGCGCTACCCCGTCTACCCCGGCGAACTCTCCGGATCCCTGGGCGGCAACGTGAACACCAACGCCGGCGGCATGAGGGCCGTACGCCACGGAGTGACCCGACACCACGTTCTCGGTCTCGAAGTTGTTCTCATCGATGGGACCGTCGTGCGTACGGGCGGGCCCGTGGTCAAAGTGTCCTCCGGCTACGACCTCACGCAGTTGATCATTGGGAGCGAGGGCACCCTCGGCATCGTGACCGAGATCACGCTGAAGTTGTCACCAGCTCTGCCCCACGCCGCCACCGTCCTGGTTCCTTTCGCCACGCTGGACGAAGTGACGACCGTCGTGCCGTCGATCATTAGTGAGGGATTGGCTCCGAGCATCCTCGAGTACCTCGACGTTCTCACCATGGCCTCCGTCACTCAGGCGGCTCAACTGGAACTCGGCGTCGACGCGGGTGTGGCTGAGAAGACGCTGGCGTACCTAGTCATTGTTCTAGAAACGCGGACCGCCGAGCAATTGGACGCCGACCTCATCGCGCTCGCCGAACACGTCACCGAACACGGCGCTCTGGACGTGTACGTCTTGCCGCCGCACGCCGCGACGCAACTGATCGAGGCTCGCGAACGAGCCTTCTGGGTCGCGAAGGCGGCCGGGGCTCACGACATCATCGACATCGTCGTTCCCCGTTCGAGAGTTCCCCGCTTTCTCGAGCGCGCCAACGCCCTCGCGGCGCAGTACGAGACCTTTCTCGTGGGGTGCGGTCACGTGGGTGACGGCAATATTCATCTGTCGATCTATCAGCCGGACGAAACGCGACGGGCGGATCTTCTCCACGAACTCTTCCGCACGGGCGTGGAGATGGGTGGGGCCGTCTCGGGCGAGCACGGTATTGGCCTCGACAAGCAAAAGGATTTTCTCGCGCTTGCTGACCCGGTCTCCCTCGATCTCCAGCGCGCCATCAAACGAGCCTTCGACCCCCACCATCTCCTCAATCCCTACCGACTCCTTGACGAAAGGCCGATGCCATGAACGGTGCCGTATCTCTCCTGTCCTCCCTTCGCGCTAATGGCAATGACATGTGGTTCTCTAATCCCGGGACAAGTGAGATGCACGCGGTCGCGGCCCTAGACGAAGTGCCCGACATGCGCGGCGTGCTCTGCCTGTTCGAGGGTGTCGCCACGGGTGCCGCCGACGGGTACGCGCGAGTCACCGGTCGACCGGCGGCCACGTTGCTGCACCTCGGCCCGGGACTCGGAAACGGCCACGCGAATCTGCACAACGCCCGTCGGGCTCGGGTGCCACTGATCAACGTGGTGGGTGACCACGCCACGTACCACTCACGTTTTGACGCCCCCCTCGATAGCGATATCCAATCAATTGCGAGGGGTTCGTCCGGCTGGTTCCGC
>Ga0118677_10016127_pt1 | contig 10288 bp, 8 predicted proteins | sample AliMusrvi5mmetaG_FD_86154 | JGI IMG/M metagenome (GOLD analysis project Ga0118677, IMG submission 86154)
AAGCTGCACGGGAAGGTGCCCGGGCGGTAGCGGTAACTGGAGATAGAACACAAGCGGCGATTGCTGTGAATAAATTTGCGGGCACTTTTACGACCACCGTAACTCCATCGCCTCTCGTCTATGGTCAAGCTGTAGCAGTCAAGGTCAGTACTACCGTAACAATTGTCACTCCATTAATGAGTGCGTTTTTCACACCCAATCCATTTCCTGTCTCCAGCACGGCCAATATGAGGGAAGAAAATAATACGCCAATAAATTAATTGGATATTTTCATGGTTTCGCAACTACATTCTACATCCATGCAATATATTTTAAGGGGTGGCACTTGCCACCCCTTAAAATATATTGCGATAATTTCTGTCTCACTAAACTATTGGGGAAGTTTGCTTACAATCTTGTCGAATGTGGCGCCAATTCCGACTTCCATGGTGGACAGGGACGCCACCAGCACTACTGCGATCAAACCAATAATCAGCCCGTATTCCACCATGCCCTGACCTTTTCTGCTCTGAAGCGCCAATCTTATCATTTCAAACATTTTTATACCCTCCTTATAATTTTGTCATTCAGGAATTGCCGAAGCTGTTTTCTGGTTTCATTGTAGCAATTCCCCAAGAGGGTAACATCGTCCCCAGGTCTTATTCGCAATGGGCTTACTGTCCTATCTTCAATCGGGATTAGTGACCGAAGTTATTGCCAGCCATCCTTTCCCAGCAGCGGCACAAACCGGCATCCGCCATATTCCTTTACCTGCAGTCCTTCAGCCGTCCGCTTCACAACCAACAGCTTTTGCAGCACAAGATCGCCTACCGGAATCACCAGTCTCCCATCCGCACGCAGCTGCTCCTGGAGCGCTGCAGGTATCACCGGAGCTCCCGCGGTTACGACAATAGCATCATATGGCGCTGCCTCAGCCCACCCCTGCGATCCGTCGGCGAGAATAACCTCAACGTTGCCGTACCCCGCGCTTCGCAATAGTTGCCCTGCTGTTTCCGCAAGTTCCGGCACAATTTCCAGCGATATGACCCTGTGCGCCAGGCAACTCAGGAGCGCAGCATTGTAGCCGCTTCCCGTGCCAATCTCCAGAACGGTTTCTTCCCCTGATATCCGCATCTGCTGAAGCATGTCCGCCACCATGAGTGGCTGGGAAATAGTCTGTCCGCAACGGATGGGCAGCGGGTGATCGCCGTAAGCTTCATCATCCGGCGTTCCCGGCAGACAAAACCAGTGCCGCGGCACTTTCAGCATTGCAGAAAGCACCCGTTGGTCCACAATGCCTCTCTCTTCCAATTGCAATTTCACCATGATTTCCCGGAGCACCTTTGTCCTTGGCGTGTCAAACAACCCATCAGAGCTTCCGTTGCCTTTCCCTTGCAAAAACCCTTTCACCGTCATCTCCTCCAGCAGCTCTGAAAATAATCCCCTGCGAAGAATTCTTCTTGTTATATGGTTTTTGGGGGTTCAGTCCGCTTTTTCCGTTTGCGCCACCAAACGAAGGCATAGGCCGCAGTCACAAGCAATGTCAATAGAACCAGCCGGTCGATATGGTTTTCATAATCTATCAAATCATGCCCAAACATTACCTCGATGATGCTTGAAGGCAGTTTCCCGAGCAAAGAGGCCCAAAAATAGTCATGAAAACTGATACAGCTTATGGCACTCGCGGCAGTGACCAGGCCTGACGGAACATAAGGCAATGCGCGGGTCAAGAGGACTGCCTGAAATCCCTTGCGGCTGCTGAAATCATCAACCTGACAGAGATATCCCGCACGATCAATGGCTGACAAGGCATATTCACGAATAGTTGTACGCATTAAATAGAAGCCCAATATTGCCCCCACGCATTCTCCCGCCCAGGAAACCGCCGCCCCGCCGGCTATGCCAAAAAGCATGCCGTTTGCAGCAAGCAGAAAAAAATTGGGCAGGAACCCCACCGTGTTAAAGGCCACCAGAACCAAGAAACTGACTACAACCGCACCTGATCCAAATGACTTCAGAAAATTTACCGCTCCCTGGACGTCGCCGCTGACAGCAAGATTCCAAAGTGTCGGATAAAAATCGGGAATAAGCAAATGCATAACAACAAGCAAAACGAGCGTCAGCGCCAATAAGAAAAATTTAAAGGACTTGCCGGACTGCATGGGAATCTGAGAATTCGCAGGCAAAGAATCATTCCCCTTCAACAAATTTCCTTCATTGAAAAACATCACCCAATTAAACTATATCACATGGCCGGAGGTGATTTCTTCAAATATTCACTGCACCGTAAACAATAAATTTTTCGTTTGATTTTTGAAATTCGATTTTTGAAAATCATTGCCTGCCAATGCTTCTCAAAAATTTATATTCTTATGTTACAGAAAATTATATTTTCTGTAAGGCTGAAAGAAGTCTCCAGGCGGTAGCCTGGAGACTTCACTGTCCTCGCCATGTATTCTATTGTCATTAACAATAGCGGTTCAACTTATTTTTTCCAAGAGTTCAAAATTAAAGACACTTTTTGCCTCCGGTTACCAGGAAGCAACGGCCCCGTCCGTTCTCGGTTCAGTCGCCCCGACCAGTGATCCATGCTCATTGCGCCAAACAATCTGCCCCCGGCCATAAGTTGTGGCGCCCACGGCGCTTCTGACAACCTGGTGCCCGCAGCGCGCAAGCGCTTCCGCCATATACTCCGGAAATGCATATTCGATTTCGATTTTATTGCCTTCGATCCACTGCCATCGGGGCGCATCCAGGGCCGCCTGCGGATTCAGGTTGTAGTCGAGGACGTTCATTATCACCTGCACATGAGCCTGTGGTTGAATATAACCGCCCATGATGCCAAACGGTCCGACAGGCCGGCTGTCTTTCGTGAGGAACCCGGGAATGATCGTGTGGTACGTTCGTTTTCCTGGAACCAGACAATTGGCATGCTGTGGATCAGTGGAAAAAGTTGCCCCACGGTTCTGAAGGCTGATTCCTGTGCCTGGAATGACAATACCTGAACCAAATCCGTGAAAATTGCTTTGAATAAAGGATACCATATTACCCTCTCCGTCAGCGGTTGCAATATATACAGTTCCTCCGTCATGAGGCCGCCACGGTTTGGCCATTTGCGCCGTCTCGCCAATTTGCTTCCTGCGGTCGCCGGCATATGCCTCGGACAAAAGTTCTTCAGCGCTGACTTTCATCATCCCCGGATCTGTAATATGTTCCAATCCGTCGGCAAATGCAAGTTTCATTGCTTCAATCTGGCGGTGATAATTACGTGCGTCAGCTCCTCCGGAAAAATCAAAGGCTTTGAGAATGTTTAGCGCCATGAGCGCCACAATCCCCTGTCCATTAGGCGGCAGTTCCCATACTTCATAACCGCGGTAATCCGCTTTCAGAGGAGTGACCCATTCCGGTTTGAAGGAGGCAAGATCGGCAGCCGTAATAAAGCCGCCGTGCTGTTTGGAAAATTTTTCGATTTTTTCCGCCAGTATACCGCCATAAAAAGAGCTGCCTTCTGTTTCAGCAATCGAGCGCAAAGAGGCCGCGTGCCCAGGTGAACGCCAAATTTGGCCGGCTGCAACAGGGTTTCCCTCCGGTGCAAATGTATCAAACCAGGCTTGCATTGCAGGGTCGTTCTGCGACCGATAAAGATTGAAAGCTGCTTTCCAGAGTCTGCTGATGACGGGAGAAACGGCAAACCCTCTTTCGGCATAGGAAATAGCCGGTTCCAGCAAACTGGCAAACGGTAATTTGCCGAAACGGCGGGAAAGTTCCACCCATGCGCGAGGCGCGCCAGGCACTGTAACAGGCTTGATGCCATACATCGGAACTTTGTCATGTCCCGACTTTTTCAAAGCCTCAATGGTCATTGCCTGCGGTGCGGTTCCGCTCGAATTCAGTCCGTGCATCTCTCCATTGATGTGTACAATGGCAAACGCGTCACTGCCAATACCATTCCCTGACGGTTCGACAACCGTCAGGCAGGCGGCAGTTGCTATAGCTGCATCTACTGCATTGCCGCCCATTTTCAACATGTCCAGTCCGGCCTGTGCGGCCAGAGGCTGCGAGGTGGCCACCATTCCCCTTGTTGCATACACCAGGCTGCGCCGGGAAGGATATGGATGGTACAAGGGATCATAATTCATTGCTTTACCCCCGTTCATTTATAATCATAAAAATTTAACAGCAACTCCTGCTATCACGATCGACAGTGTTGTCACCGTCGCAAAGCCCGCTATAATATAAGACGGCATCAGCGTTTTCATCACAACGTCTTTTTCTTCGCTTGTTTTTGCAACTGTCGAGGCAATTTCATTGACGACAAGCCAGGTAGCCGGAAACCCGATCATGTTGGCCATCGTAATCCCAATGGCCAAGTTTTTCGAGCCCACAACCTTCCAAAAAGGAAGAACATAAAAACAAAGATATGTGGAAATTAAAGTTGCGGTAAAGACCACAAACATCTGATACGATAAAACAACCAGCTCATTCATGGAAATCTTGGCCATCGATGGAATAATCGCCGCAAAAACGACCATGTTCAGAAAACCGGATGTTTTTGCCCTGTCAAGGACTTTCGTCGGTATGAGCTCAAAATAGGATATGGTCGCTCCGAGCAGCAGGCACCATATGGAGTAATTGAGGCCTGTCACAGTATCCATCAGAACGGCGACCCACGCAAAAAAGGCAGTAATGGCAAGACAGATATATTCGGTGAAATATTTATCCCAACCAAGCCTTTCATAGCGCAGTTTGCGCTTAGCCCCGCCGGCATCGGTTTCATCCTTCAGCACCAGCTTGCCGGCTCTGAAGCTTTCCAGTATTTTCTCAGCTTCTTTTATGCCGCAGTAAGAAGCAATCGGTGTGCCGACAAATTTGTGAATGGCGTAAACCAGGGCTGCAAAAGCCGCGGCCATTTGCATCCCCTTGTTGAGTGCTTCTGACGTGATGATCTGTGTGGCGATGATGCCGCCCTTCATTACCGGGATGCTGACAACTGCGGCTTCCTTGCCGATCAGGGGTATGGTCAGCAGTATTGCCGCGATGGTCGCCGCCATGGCAATGATGGAAAGAGCGACTGTCCTCCACTCCTTGATCAGTTCCCGTATATTGACAATCGTGCCCATGTGAAAGACCAAAAATGCGCTCGCCCATACCGCAACCTGGGATAAACCGGCCTTCGCGATAATATCCGCCGGAATTATTCCTGTCATGAAACCGATCAAAAACAATATCAGTGCCGTGAAAACAGACGACAATTTAGCGTTTGTCCAAATGGCCAGCAAATCACCGACCGCAAACAACGCCAAGCATACGAACAGCAGATAATAACTCATTTCACGCCTCCATTGATCAATATTTCGGTACATCGGAGAAAAGCTTCCGCAGCATGCCCCGGAAGCCTCAATTCTTATATTTTATTCAATAATTGATACTATCATAAAAATCATGCCAGGGAAAGCAATCCCCCGGATAGATTGCTCAAAACGCTAAAGCAATTCAGCCGGAAGGTCTCCTTCTTTAATTGGCGGAATTACCGGAGGCTGACCGGCTTTTTGCAAAAGTTGCCGTCCCTCGGGAGATAAAATGAATTTCACAAATTGAATCGCAGCATCCTTATTTCGGGAAGTTCCCGGAACTGTGACCACATTTCGTATCGCTTCGCTCAAATTCACCGCTGCCGAAAATGCAATATAATCCAAATCGGGCCCGGCAGCCACTGCGGCGGACAAATACACAATGCCGGCATCAGCCGCACCGCTTTTCACGGCCTGAACCGCATCAGGAATCGTCGGCGCCTTCAGTTCCGACCCGTGGACTATCTCCGCCCCCAGTTGTGGAGCGCCTTCTTCGGCCGTTGCTTTGTTTATGAAGTCAATTGTTCTATTGGTAGCCATGTCTTTTTCGCCGGCAACTCTCGCCACCTTGACACCTTCAGCCGCCAGGTCAGTCATCTTTTTAAGCCCGAGCGGATTTCCTTTCCGAGTGATAACCACCATTTCATTGGCGGAAAAAGTGATGAGCCAGGATGCTGCCGCCAGATTTCCGATCTTTTTCCCGATCATTTCTTTAATGACCTGTGGATCGGAGGGGGCGAAAACATCGCAAGTCTCCCCCTTCAGGATTCGCTCGGCCAGTTCTTTGGACCGCCCTGAAATTAGGTTAATTGAAACCCCCGGATTTTCAGCCTCGAATGATTTGGACTCAAAAACCCTAACCTCTGAAAATCTTGCAGTTTACATTGCAGACAATTACAACAGTTACGAAATTCTTTCCGATAATTAAAAATTTAAAAATGAATCGACCAAGCTCAACCAAGATAAACAGCGAAGAAAACAATTTCTTGCTATTTTCAACCCATTTTAAGAAATCCAGGAGTTATTTCTTGAATATCAACGTGCTAATAATTGGTTTAATCCTGACCTCCTATGCTGGAATGGCACAGCAAAAATTAGATCCTCAAACTCTTGAATTGATCAAAACCAAAAAAATAGCCTTCCTGACCGAACAAATCGGACTAACTTCACAGGAAGCCCAAAAATTCTGGCCGGTATATAACGAACTCGATAAGGAGAAATCTTTGCTTATGGATAAAAAGAGAGAACTCGAGTCCCTCGGTGAGGCGCCAAAACCGGGAATGAAAGATGCCGATTACCGGCAGTTGGCTATTGAAATGGCATCAATACACTCCAAAGAGGGTAAATTAATTGAAGGGTACAATTTGAAGTTGTTAAATATTCTTTCGGCTGAAAAGGTAGTCAAACTTTACCTTGCAGAAGGCAAATTCAGAGCTACTTTATTGCGCGAATTACGCAGAAGTCAACAGGATAAAAAGGAAAATGAAAGTAAATAGATGATACGTTTAGTTAGTGAGTGTAGTTTAAGTAGAGTAGTTTTTAGTAGTGAAGTTTTGGTAAGGAGGTTGTCATAAATCATCGATTTTTTGACAGCCTCTTTTTTTACAAGGACAATAACCGGTAAATGGCTGTACCCAGTTGATTCTAATGGGTCAGATGAAAAAGATGTGGGGGAGAAATAAAAAACATCTGTTGGAAATGGGCGTCAATAATTTAATAATCAAAAAATGACTGCCCCAAAGAGGAGATTGCTTCGTCGCTCACGATGTCAATTATTCCACAAAAATGTTCATCGATGAGCTCCTCGCAATGACGTACTCATTGATTAATAGAGAGATAGGCAGGAACATGATTTAATTACTGTTCCGGCAGGTACCAGGCTGGGTTTCATGTGACGAAGCAATCTGTACGAAATTAAACTACTCTAATTACTTAAATCCGAAACATCTGATAAAAAACTAACCCTTCAGCAAATCAATTAATCCTTCGACTCCGACCAGCTGTTGTTCTCCGGTTTCCATATTTTTCAAATTAACCATCCCCTCTTCAATTTCTGACTCCCCTGCCAGTATTACGAACTTGATACCTTTTCGATTCGCGTATACCATCTGTTTTTTCATTTTATCAGAATCAGGGTAAATTTCGCTACTGATACCTGCTTTCCTCAAAGAAGATAATAGGGGAAGGCAATAACTCTCTTCCTTTTCTCCAAAATTTACAAACATCACCTTCGCTGAAGTCAAAGCATCCTTAGGAAAAAGGTCGAGTTGCATCATCACGTCGTAAATCCGGTCAGCTCCGAATGAGATACCCACTCCTGATACCCCTGAAAGACCGAATATTCCGGTAAGATCGTCATACCTGCCGCCACCGGTTATTGAACCAATTTCAACATCTTTCGATTTCACTTCAAAAATTGCACCGGTATAATAATTCAGGCCTCTGGCAAGTGTTAAATCCAAATCCACCTCAGATTCAAGCCTCATTGCTGAAAGGTAGTCAAATATTGCCCGCATCTCCCTGATTCCATCCAGTCCGGTTATGGACATCGAAATTACCTGTTCAATCTGATTCAATTTGTCAGGATTGCTTCCATTTAAGTGGAGGATTGGCTGAAGCTTTAAGATAGCTTCCTGAGCTACCCCTTTTTGAATAAGTTCTTCATTAACCTTTTCAATGCCAATTTTATCTAATTTGTCAATCGCGACAGTTATGTCAATAATCCTTTCAGTTTCCCCTATTGATTCAGCGATGCCGGCAAGAATTTTACGGTTATTCACCTTAATTACTACCCTTAGACCAAGATTCCGGTAAATGTGGTCGACAATCTGGATCAGTTCCACTTCATTAAGCAACGAATTTGAACCAATTATATCCACATCACACTGATAAAATTCGCGATAACGCCCTTTCTGAGGTCGGTCGGCACGCCACACTGGCTGAATCTGGTACCTGCGAAATGGAAATACTATATCATTTTGGTTTTGAACAACATACCTCGCAAATGGTACTGTCAGATCGTAACGCAATCCCTTTTCCGAAATCTTTGTTGTGAGTCTTGAACTGTTTGGTTCTATTAATTCGGAAGGATTTACTGTAGAAAGATAGTCCCCTGAGTTTAGTATTTTAAACAGCAATTTATCCCCCTCTTCACCATATTTTCCCATCAACGTAGAAAGATTCTCCATCGCAGGTGTTTCAATCTGCTGAAAACCATATAATTGAAATACCTTTTTCACTGTATCAAAGATATAATTCCTCCTGGCCATTTCATTGGGAGAAAAGTCGCGTGTTCCTTTGGGTATTGATGGTTTCTGTGCCATGCTGGTGTTAAATTTTGAGGTGCAAAGTTAGGGATTATTCACCAAAAAAAGGGCCGTCCGAAGACAGCCCCTCTATAAATGAGTCAAAAAAGATCTTAATTGAACCTATCAATTAAACAGGTATTTAATACCAAACATCAATTGCCACCTTGAACTAATAGCTGTTGAGTTTTGGAATGGCTGAGTAAATGGAGTTGTTCCTGTTTGGAATGGAAGTGAAAAGGAAGGAGTTATTCCATCGGCAGAAATACCTTCATATTTTAGTATATTGGTAGCTGTAGGAATTTTAACTACACCCCAATCTCTGTTGATAAAGTTTCCGACATTGATCATATCCAATGAAAACCTAATTATATGAGATTTAAATTTTAAATCTTGTGCTATGTTCAAATCTAATTTACTAAAGTAAGGTAATACAGTCGCGTTTCTTTTGGCATATTGACCTCTGTGTGTATTCAGGTAGGTTGAATTGGAAATGAAAGCGTCCAACTGTGACCATATTTGTGCAGATGTTCTTGTATCAGTTGAAGTTCCGGTACCTAAACCACCGGAACCAACTTTAACCAAATTAATATCAGATGCTGTTTTTGGAATATACATCAGGTCATTACCTGAATTACCATCCCCATTTAAGTCACCATTATAAACATAGGATGTTACACCGTTGTTTGTCAATTCATAAATTGCGCCAAAAGTTGTAGCAAGATATTTTCCTTCATTTATTTTATAAGCAAAATTCCCAATAACCCTGTTTGGCTGGTAATAAGCTGCATAACCTAAATTAGCGGCATTAGGATCCTGATTGGCAACAGGAGCAGCGCTCCACAATGAAGAAGCTGTTGATCCTGCTTCAGCAGTGTTCTTGGCTACTGAACGGGTGTATGCCACGCCATAGGCTAAATTTTCAGTATTTCTTTGAATTTTTGCAGTTAATGTGTAAACATAACCTTGATTTGTGTTACTCATTAAGATTGCGTTACCAATATTGGGATTTGCTAAGCTTGCTGTTGGCGTTCCGGAATAATATTTGTTTGTATTTGCAACCGTAGTTAAGTAACGGGTTCTGTTATCAACACCACCCAATGTAAATCCGTTGGTTTCATTTAAATTGATGTTGGAGTAATAAACTGCATTGATGTCTTTGGTATAGTTGTATTCTGCACCCACTAACCAACCATCATCCAATTTCTTATCAATAGCCAGAGATGATTTCCAGGCTGTTGGATATTTGAAGTTCTTAGCGACCAAAGCAGTACTGTATGAAGTATTGGCAGCTCCCGCAGTTGGCCTGTAGGCGTTGGGGTCAACATTAAATGCTGTTTTGTTGGCAGCGTTGGTGAATGAACCAAATTGAATACCATTGTTCGAAGCCTGGTTAGAAATCCAAACGAATGGCGGAGGTCCTGCGAAGATACCAGTTCCGCCTCTAACCTGTAATGTTTTATCACCATTAGGATTCCAGTTGAAACCTAATCTCGGTGAAACAATAACATTATTCATTGGTGCTTTACCAATATTATACGACGAACCATCTTTGAATTTTAATGCATCAAAGTTTGGATTATCTGTCATTGCCTGTTTGTAGAAAGTTTCATCAAGTCTCAGACCAAAAGTTAAAGTGAAATCATTGGTTGC
>Ga0118677_10005989_pt3 | contig 10287 bp, 13 predicted proteins | sample AliMusrvi5mmetaG_FD_86154 | JGI IMG/M metagenome (GOLD analysis project Ga0118677, IMG submission 86154)
ACCTCGAGGCGATAGCCGATTGGATTAACTTTCTGTCCCATAACTTATTTGGCTCCCTTGCTTGCTGCTTTAGCCGATTTGGCGGCTGGCTTCTTGGCTGATTCTTTCTTCGTGGCCGATTTTTTCGCGCCGCGCTTGACGATCTCAACTTCGTCCGTAAGCACAATGCGAATGTGCGAGGAACGCTTCAGGATCGGGCCGGCACTGCCGCGCGCTTTCGGTTGGAAACGTTTTGCTGTCGGACCTTCGCCGATGGTCGCTTCTTTGACGACGAGAGTGTCCGCACGCAGATTGGCATTGTTCTCGGCGTTGGCGACCGCGCTCTTGAGCGTCTTGCCGATCAAAACCGCCGCTTTCTTCGGGCTGAAGGCAACAATGTCGAGCGCCGTAGCGACCGGCAGGCCCTGAATTTCACGCGCGACTTCCCGGGCCTTAAAGGCCGAGATATGCGCATATTTGGTTGTCGAATGGATCTGCATGTTAATTAAATTTTTTATTGGGCATCCACCATGAGGCGATCGCCCACTTTTATCTTATTCTTTTCTGAATCCAGACTCTGAATTACGGCGCCGCAAATTTTCTCCCGGACGTCCACCACGCGCACTGTGCCAATGATGTGATCCTCGCGAACCACTTTGAAAGGCATTCCTACACGCACTCCCTGGCGACTGCCAATGTTGGCAACGACGAGAGAGAGTTCCTCTTTGATGCTGACGACCATGCCGTTGGTGAGGGTGCCGTTCATCGCGGGGGCCTTAGAGTCCGGGGCAGCCTGGCTCCCTGGAATCCCCAAAACATCCGATACGCTGCGCAACCGCGCCTCAAGCGCCATTCTCGCCTCGGCGTCGTCGCTCGTCGCCACTTTGGTGTAGCGTAGAACGGCCTCGCTGAGTTGGACCAATTCGTCGGAGAGCTTATCCTTCTCGCTTTGAACGAGTTGGAGATCGCGCACCGCCTTGAGAAGCCGCTGCTCCAGCTTGCTTTTGTCGCCGCTGAGTCCATCGACTCCGAGCGCCGTCATCCGCTGCTTTAGCTCTGCCGCCTCCCGCCGGAAGACTTCTGCCTCGCTGTTGGATACAGCCAAGCTATCGGTCAACGACTTGATCGCCTCTTGAGCTTCGGCCAGTTGCCGCTTAAGAACCTGGTTCTCGGCGGTTACCGTCTGAAGCGTCACTTTGGCTTCCGTAATCTCTATGTCTGAATCTGTGAAAGAACTCCCCCCCATGGCAGCCGGCCCACTTGCCAGCGCCAGGATCACCACGCCTGCCCTAAAAGCAGGACGCAGCATAAACTACTTGGACACCTTCGCGGTGTGTGCGCCGTGCTTCTTGAACACGCGCGTCGGCGAAAATTCGCCAAGTTTGTGACCGACCATATTTTCCGTCACAAACACCGAGTTAAAAATTTTACCGTTGTGCACCAGAAAGGTGTGACCGACAAAATCGGGCGTAACCATCGAACGGCGCGACCAGGTTTTGATCGGCTTCTTAATGGCAGCGGCTGCCATTTTGTCGATTTTTTCGAGCAATTTAAGCTCAACGAACGGGCCTTTTTTCAGTGATCTTCCCATATACTACTTCTTCACGTTACGGCGCTGCACGATGGAGTTGTTGCTCTCCTTGTGTTTCCGGCGGGTCTTGAAGCCCTTGGCGAGCTGACCCCACGGGCTCATCGGGTGATGGCGTCCGCCACCGCCCTTGGATTTGCCCTGTCCGCCACCCATCGGGTGATCGACCGGGTTCATCACCATACCACGAACATGCGGACGGCGGCCAAGCCAGCGAGTACGCCCGGCTTTACCAGAGGAAACGTTCATGTGATCAATGTTGCCCACCTGCCCGATCGTGGCGTAGGCAGCCTCGTTGATCTTGCGAATTTCGCCTGACGGCATCTTGATGAGAGCATAGCCCGCTTCGCGGTTGCTCAAAATGCCCTGTTGTCCGGCGCTGCGTGCGATTTGACCACCCTTGCCGGGGATCAGTTCGATATTATGAATGGAGGAGCCCAGCGGAATGCTTTTCAGCGGAAGGGCGTTACCCAGTTCAGGCGCAACATTCTCCCCGGAAACGACCTTGGCACCCACGGCCAAACCGGCGGGAGCGAGGATGTAGCTCTTCACTCCATCCGTATATTGGATGAGAGCGATACGAGCGGTACGATTCGGGTCATATTCGATGCCGATCACTTCGGCCACCACATCAAATTTGCGGCGCTTGAAGTCGACGAGACGATATTTCTGTTTGTGCCCACCGCCAATGTGGCGGGAGGTCAAGCGTCCGCGATTGTTGCGACCACCCGATTTCTTCAGGGTGACGAGCAAGCTCTTCTCGGGCGTGGACTTGGTAATCTCCTCGAAGGCGGGCAGCGCTTTGTAGCGCGCGGCGGGCGTCAGAGGACGGAAAGTTTTGAGTGCCATAATCGGTATTCTCTGTGAATGGGGTCGCCTTAGGCCAGTTCGATCTTCTCCCCGGCTTTCAAGGTAACGATGGCCTTTTTCCAGTGGGCAGTGCGGCCGGCATCGGCGCGGCGTTCCCGCCGTTTTTTGCCCGCATAGTTGCAGGTGTTTACCGCCGTGACGGTCTTGCCGAAGAGTTTCTCAACGGCATGCTTAATCTGAAGCTTGTTGGCATGGGGAGCGACGCGGAAGACGTACTTGCCGAGAGTGTCGCTCAGGATGGTTGCTTTTTCGCTAAAAGCGATGGTCTGAATCAAATCGTGAGGCTCGTTCATTTCTGCGTCCTTTCTGCCAGTTTGCTCAACGCCCCTTGGGTCAGGACGATCTTTTTGAAAGCGAGAATTTCTTCGGTATTCACGTCAGCGGCTGTGACGAGACGCGTCGGCTGCACATTGCGCGCTGCCATGAACGTGGTTTCGTCAAAGTCGGTGGAAATGATGAGGGTTTTCTCGACCCCGACGTTTTCCTTGACCCAGCCGACGAAGGCTTTGGTCTTGGGAGTCAGGATGGCGAAGTTCTCCACAACCAAAACGTCACCGGCAACGATGCGAGCGCTCAACGCCTTGCGAAGAGCCAGGCGACGCACCGATTTGGTCACCTTCTTGGAATAGTCGTGAGGCTTCGGGCCAAAGACGACGCCGCCGCCGGTCCAAATCACCGAACCTTTGTAACCGGCACGGGCACGTCCGGTGCCTTTTTGGCGCCAGGGCTTGGAACCGGAACGGTTGACTTCGGCCTTGGACTTGGTGCATGCGGTGCCGCTGCGGCGCGCCGCCCGGAGGGCGACCACCACGTCGTGCACAGCTTGCGTGCCGATGCCGTTTTCAATGACGACGATTTTCGCCGCCTTTGCTGCTTCAACTGAAAGGATTGCTGCGCTCATTACTTAACCTCCGCGGGAAGTGGGGATTTCTTGGCCGGACGCACAACGACATAGCCGCCGTTGCAGCCGGGAACCGCGCCGCGAATCAAAAGGACTTGCTCTGCTTCGCGCACTTGGACGACCTGCAGATTCTGAACCGTCACGCGCTCGTCACCCATGTGACCGGCCATGCTCTGATTCTTCCAAATACGACCGGGTGTCGAACGGCAGCCGATGGAACCGGGGCGGCGATGCATCATGGAACCGTGCGAAGCAGGCTGACCATCCGTATTATGCTTCTTCATAATACCCTGGAAACCCTTGCCCTTGGACTGACCAATGACATCGACGATTTGCCCGACTTGAAAATGGTTGGCCTTGAGATTCAGCTCGCCTTCGACCTTTTCTGTCGCAAGGAGGCGGAATTCGCCCACATGTTTTTTCGGCTCGGACCCAGCTTTCTTGTAGCGGCCAAGCTGTGCCTTGGGCAGACGCGATTCCTTCTGGGTATCAAATCCGACTTGGATGGCGCTATAGCCGTCCTTTTCCACGGTTTTGACCTGGAGAAGCGTATTGCCCTCCACGGAGACGACGGTAACGGGGATAATCCGCCCCTTCTCGTCGTACACTCGGGTCATCCCGATTTTTTTTCCTAGCAGTCCGTATTTCATTGCGGTTCTTGGTTCATGAACACTGGTCAGATCTTGATAGTGATATCAACACCTGCCGGGAGGTTCAGCTTCTTAAGTTCGTCGACTGTCTTTGCCGTCGGTTCGATGATGTCCAACAACCGTTTGTGGGTGCGGATTTCGAACTGTTCCATGGATTTCTTATCCACGTGCGGGGAGCGGTTGACGGTGAATTTTTCGATCCGCGTCGGAAGCGGGATCGGACCCGCGACTTTCGCGCCGGTGCGCTTTGCGGTCTCGACGATGTCCAGGGAGGACTGGTCGAGCATCCGGTAGTCGAAGGCTTTAAGCCGAATACGAATTCTTTGGCCGTTTGTCATAGGAAAGAGCGATTAGGATAAAGAGCGGGCGATGGAGTTTAGGAGCCTTTCTGGTCAAGCACCGCAGCGAGGACGCTGGCAGGAACTTGCTCGAAGTGGGAGGGCTCCATCGAGTAGGAAGAGCGGCCTTTGGAAAGGGAGCGGATCGCGGTGGAATAACCGAACATCTCAGCCAGCGGAACTTCGGCCTGGACTGCCGAAAGGTTGCCTTTGGCTTCCATGCTCTGGATGCGGCCGCGACGACGGTTGAGATCGCCGAGAATATCGCCCTGGTATTCTTCCGGGGTGAGGTTCTCGACCTTCATGATCGGTTCGAGAAGGATGGATTTCGCTTTCTTGAAGCCGTCTTTCGCCGCGAAAATAGCAGCCATCTTAAAGGCCATTTCGTTGGAGTCGACTTCGTGGAACGATCCGTCGATGATGTCGATGTTGACGTCGATGACAGGGTAGCCGCCGACGACACCGTTCAAGACAGCCTCTTCGAGGCCCTTCTTGACCGCAGGAATGAAGTCTTTCGGAATGGAACCACCCACCGTTTTGTTCTCGATGGTGATCCCTTTACCACGCTCGTTCGGGGCGACCCGAACAACCACGTGTCCGTATTGACCGCGGCCACCGGACTGCTTGACGAGTTTGCCTTCGCCAACCGCTTCGGCCGTAATGGTCTCGCGGTAAGCGATTTGCGGTTTGCCGGAGTTGGCTTCGACCTTAAATTCACGAAGCATGCGGTCCCGGATGATCTCCAAGTGGAGTTCACCCATGCCGGCGATGATCGTTTGGCCGGTCTCTTCGTCGGTACGAACGCGGAAGGTCGGATCTTCTTCAGCGAGGCGCTGGAGAGCGATGGACATTTTTTCCTGGTCGACCTTGGTCTTGGGCTCGACAGCCATCGAGATAACGGTGTCAGGGAAAGTTGGGGGCTCAAGAATGACCGGATGGTCTTCGTCGCAGAGGGTATCCCCCGTGGTGATGTTCTTGATGCCGACGATTGCCGCGATGTCGCCGGAGTAACAGACGTCCACATCTTCGCGCTTGTCAGCCTGGATCTGAATCAGGCGGCTGATGCGCTCGCGCTTGTTGGTGCGAGGATTGTAGACGTTGTCGCCCTTGGCGAGCTTGCCGGAGTAAACCCGGAAGAAAACGAGCTTGCCGACAAACGGATCACTCCAAAGTTTGAAGGCCAGAGAGCAGAAGGTCGCGTTGTCGTCGGCGCGAACGAAGACTTCTTCACCGGTATCGGGGTTCATGCCATGCGCAGGAACGGTTTCCAGCGGGCTCGGCAGGTAGTCGACAACGGCGTCAACGAGGTATTGGACCCCTTTGTTCTTGAAAGCGGAACCGCCCACAACAGGAACGAACTTGTTGGCGATGGTAAGGCGGCGAATGGCAGCCTTGAGAACGGGGATCGTGATGGGCTGCTCCTCAAGGAAGAGCGTGCCGACCTCGTCGTCGAGATCCGCAACGGCGCTCACGAGCTCGTCATAAGCCTTATCAATAGCTTCTTTGTGCTCCGCGGGAATTTCTTCCACGGAGTAGACGGAACCCCACTGGTCGCTGTCGGAGTAGATGATCGCCTTTTTGTTGATCACGTCCAACTGGCCGCGGAGATAGTCTTCCCGGCCAAGCGGAATGAGAACCGGCCAGGCATTGGCACCCAGCTTGGTGCGCATGTCTTTGACGGCGTTCTCGAAGTTGGCACCGGTGCGGTCCATCTTGTTCACGAACGCGATACGCGGCACACCGTATTTGCTGGCCTGACGCCAAACGGTTTCGGATTGCGGCTGGACGCCGGCAACACCGCAGAACACGGCGACGGCACCATCCAAAACGCGCAAGGAACGCTCAACCTCGGCCGTGAAGTCCACGTGGCCGGGAGTGTCGATGATGTTGACGCGCTGCTTGATGTTCTCGAAAAGCTTAACAACACCTTCTTCTTTGAGCTGCTTCCAGAAACAGGTGGTGGCGGCGGAGGTGATCGTGATGCCACGTTCGCGCTCCTGCTCCATCCAGTCGGTGGTGGCCGTGCCTTCGTGAACTTCACCAATCTTGTGGATCATCCCCGTATAGAAGAGGATACGTTCAGTCAGGGTCGTCTTACCGGCATCAATGTGCGCAGCGATCCCGATGTTGCGGGTCCGCTCTAACGGATACGCACGGTCGGGAGAGTTGGGATTGGAAGCTTGTTCGGCCACGGTGGGATAAATAGGTTAGAAGCGGAAATGTGCGAACGCGCGGTTGGCCTGGGCCATCTTGTGCGTGTCGTCGCGTTTTTTAATCGCGTTGCCTTGGCCGGCGGCCGCCTCTTTCAATTCGCTGGCGAGCGCGTCCATCATCGGAACGCTCTTGCGTTTGAGGGCGAAGGTGACAATCCAGCGCATGGCGAGAGCCAGCTGGCGGGGAACGGGAACCTCCATAGGAACCTGGTAGGTGGCACCACCAACGCGGCGGGACTTCACTTCCAGGCGGGGCTTGACGTTGTCAATCGCCTTGTTGAGTGTCTCAAGCGGGTCCACCGCATCGGAACCCTCGCGGGTTTTCTCGATGGCACCGTAGACGATGCGCTCGGCGATGGATTTCTTGCCGCTCTCCATGATAGTATTGATCAACCGGGCAACCAGAGGGCTGCCGTAGCGGCTGTCAAACTTTTCCGTTTTTTTAATGACTCTGCGACGACGGGACATAGGAAATTATTTCTTCTTGGCTCCACCTTTGCCCGCTGCTGCGGCCGGCTGGCCGGGCTTCGGACGTTTCGCCCCGTATTTGGAGCGCGAGCGGCGGCGACCGTCCACCCCGAGGGCGTCGAGCGTGCCACGCACGATATGATAACGAACGCCGGGAAGATCCTTCACACGACCGCCACGCACGAGAACAATCGAGTGCTCCTGGAGGTTGTGCCCTTCGCCGGGAATGTAGGCGATGACTTCCTGCCCATTGGTCAACCGCACTTTGGCGACTTTACGAAGCGCCGAGTTGGGCTTCTTGGGAGTACGGGTCATAACTTGCACGCACACCCCACGGCGCTGCGGGCAATTGACAAGGGCCGGCGACTTGGATTTCACCGTCACCTTATTGCGTCCCTTTCGGACAAGCTGGTTGATCGTTGGCATGTTAAATTTGAAAAAAGTTTCCCGATTTACGGGGACCAAAAAACCCGCCTTTCAGCAGGGATTCCACATCCACTGCTGGTTGCGGGGAGCGCGAACTTTAGACGAACCAAGCTATGGCGCAAGCATTTTTCCGCGCCAGTAGCATTTTTCGCCTAACCACATCGCTCGAGGTGTGCTCAGAAACCGAGCCCGGTCGTCGCTTCTTTCAAAGAACTTCCCGAAACCTGCTTTCCGAAGCGCCTCAATCGGCGGGGGAGGTTTTGTATCGCAGAAGGCTCCGCGCTGCAAGGGGTGTTTTCAATTATTTCATGGTTTTTTGCACACGCCGCCCGCTTTCCTGCTTGTTTTTGCCCGATTTCACGCTTCGATAATGGCGTTATGAACTTGGATTTGAATACCCTTCTCGAAGGCTGGCCGCATGAGCCCGGGCAGATTCGTGTGCGCAAGATTAGGGGCAATGACGGGAGGGAGAAAATCCAGCTTCGGCTCGATCTCGGGCTAATCCAAATGGAAACCGCGGACCGCCCGGACGGAACACGTCCCCATGGGCGCGACTCCCTGCTCACGTGGCACCAGGAGCGGGCCAAAGCCGCCGAGGCCAAGGGGCGGAACTATGTTTTGAGCGGCGATGACTGCGGCGACCTCCACCAGGAGGGGGTGCAATATTACCACCGCTATCTGGCGCTCTTTCAATTGGAGGATTTCGCGGGCGTCGTGCGGGATACCCAGCACAATCTGGAGGTTTTCACCCTGGTATCCCACTATGCAGAGCGGGTGGAGATGGCTTGGTCGTTCGAGCAGTTTCGCCCCTATGTTCTGATGATGAACACGCGGGCCAAAGCCTCTCTGGCGCTGGAAAACGGCAACATCCTCGGTGCCATTGAGGAGATCGAGCAGAGCCGCGACCGCATTGTGGAGTTGCTCAAGGCCCGGCCGGAACCCTTGGAAAGCTGCGCGGAGGTGGATTTTCTCAGCGAATGGCTGGAGGAACTACGCAGCAAGCGGCCTCTCTCCAAGCTGGAAGAACTCCAGAGGGAAATGGACCGCGCCGTGGCCACGGAGGCTTACGAGCGGGCGGCGGAACTGCGCGATGCGATCCTGGCCTTCAGCACCGGCGAAGGGACCAAGAAGGCACAGCCCAAAAAACGCGCCAGGAAGCCGAAGGCAGCCAGCGCGGCCAAAAGCCCGAAGCCGCAGGCGACCAAGCCTACGAAAGCCCCTAAAGCGGCGCCCAAAGCCGCTAAGGCACCCAAGAAGACAGCGAAGAGCCCCAAAAAGCGCCGGGAATAACACGTCGGCGCGGACTTTTTGGGCACGCCCGGTGCTTAAAGAGATATCATGCTCTCCCTCGCTGCTTTTTCCCTCTTCACGTGCTCGCTGCTCACCGGAGTCTGGTGGGCCTGTAAGAACGAAGAACCGTGACCGGAGCCTTTTCTGCGCTCTGCGGAACTCCTTTTCTAAAAACGCCTTACGGCAGTTTTGGTATGAGGCTGCCGCGTGCAGAGGGCAGGCGGGGGCAGACCCGGGCCAACGCAGTGTAGGCGTTTCCCTCGCCGTGGATACCCAGCAGCCGCGCCAGTTCGTTTTCAAAATGCAGCAGGGCGCGGCGGCTGGGTGCGGAGTTCTCCAGATAGGCCAGCGCCCGGTGCAGGAGGTCAAAAAGTTCGGGCACAGGCTGTTCCGGCTCAACCATCACCTCCAGCAATTCCACGAAATAGGAGGCCAGTTCCACCCGCCCGTAATCTTTGCGCAGCCCCTCGAACGGCGTGCTCAGGACCGCCTCGCGCAGGGTATGCAACTCGCTGCGCTGGCTTCGCACAAACGCGATTTCTGTCTCGAAAAAGAGATCCAGCGCCCCGGAAAGGGGGCTTTTGGGACGCAGGGCACCGCGCGCCATGGTCTTGAGCTTGCCGTGGTCGCGGGTGAGCCACGTGACAATGAGGCTGGTGTCGGAATATTTCGTGCGCCGAAGTAAAATGGCGGCGGTGGTTTCCATGAGCTGTTAACCTACAGGAAGCGGCCGGGAAACACGAGCGCAAGGGGCGGCGCACACCGCTCCACTCTGGCCCTACAGTCCCTTCGGCACGGTCTTGAGCCGATCCTCCCAGCGCGTCAGCAGATGGATGACGATGTTGGCCCCGAATTTGTACGAGTTGATGAGCCTGGGCAGTTCCATGCCACGATAGTAAACGTCCATCCGGTTGAACATGCTGTCATCCGTGTATTTCAAGATCCACGTGCGCTCGATAAAGGTTCTATCAATCTCCAGCCCGGCGTCACCCTTCTGCGCGCCGTCCGCCTTCTGGTGCAACCCGAACCGCCACATGTCACCGTAATCGTTGGGGGTGTAGATGATGGCGACTTCGCCGCCGAAACGCAGCGCGTACACGGGCTCTTGGTAATAGTTCACGCCGGACGGGGGCAGCTTCACCTCCGGGTAATACAAGTTCCTGGTGAACATCGGATACTCGTTGGGGAGCGCCTCCCAATCCTTGTCGGCATCGGGAATGACCCGGCGCATTTCGCGGCGGAACGCCAGGTCGAAGCGTGACCGGAGGCCCGGCAGCGAGCTATCCCCCCAGATACACCCGCCCATCTGGACGTATTTCTGGAGATTTTCCACCTCTTTGGGGGTCAGCACAAAATCCCGGTGGCCAGTGAAGAAAATAAACGGCGGTTTTTTGACGAAAATATCCTCGCTGGAGAGATCCAGCGGCTCGGCAATGGCGTTGGCCTTGATCCGCCCCTTGGAAAGATTGCCCATGAAGTAGAGCAGGTTGGGGAGGCTCCCCTTGGAGACCTGCCCATCCTTGACGGTGTTGGTGGAGGCCCAGTCGCCGTTGGAGTATTTGGC
>Ga0118677_10015258_pt1 | contig 10286 bp, 9 predicted proteins | sample AliMusrvi5mmetaG_FD_86154 | JGI IMG/M metagenome (GOLD analysis project Ga0118677, IMG submission 86154)
CGCTGGGTGCCCGCATTCATCTGCCGGCGATGACCTTGTACGCATTCTCCGCGGAAAACTGGAAGCGCCCGAAGACAGAGACCAGCTTCCTGATGACCTTGCTGCGGACGTATCTTAAGAATGAAGTTCCGCTGATGAACGAGAATAATATCCGGCTTCGCTATATTGGGCGCATTCACGAACTGCCGCCCGCGGTGCAGGAGCGGATGGCCTGGGCAACTGAGCAGACCTCGAAAAATACCGGCATGATCATGACCCTGGCGCTGAACTATGGCGCCCGTGCCGAGCTAATCGACGCATTCAAGGCCATCTTAGAGGCGGCGGCCAGCAACGGCGGACTGAAGGACCTCGTCATCGACGAGGAGCTGGTTTCACGACACATGTACGCCTCAGATCTTCCCGACCCGGACCTTGTCATCCGCACCAGTGGCGAAATGCGGCTATCGAACTTCCTGCTATGGCAACTGGCCTACACCGAGATTTATGTGACCCCAACCCTTTGGCCGGATTTTGACGGCATTCATCTGCTCGAGGCACTGGCGGACTTCCAAAAGCGTGAACGCCGCTATGGCAATGTGGGAGCCGCGGTTTAGAGCCGTTCCAGCGTTGGTACACCCGCATGGGTTCAGGGTGGCGGAATAAGAAATCTCGGGTGGCCCATTCAAGCCCTCTTTTGGCTTGAGTGGGGTGCGACCAAGGTACACCTTCCGCGCAATTGCTCTAGAACTTCACGCTTGGCACGGCGCGTTCCGTGGGATCGGTGATCTCAAAGAACTGCCGCTGCTGGAAGTTGAACATGCCCGCGATAATGTTGCTCGGGAAGGTTTGAATCTTGGTGTTAAGGTCGCGAACCACGGCGTTGAAATAACGGCGCGAATTCTGCAGCGCTTCTTCTAGGTCCGAGAGTTGTTGCTGCAATGACATGAACTGCGCGTTGGCCTTCAACTCAGGATAAGCTTCGGCGACCGCGAGCAACCCGCGCAGTGCCTGGGTCAGTTGTCCCTCGGCTTGGGCGCGATCTTCGGTAGAGGTGGCGGCCATGGCGGCGGCGAAGGCGGTCTGGAAGCCGGCCAGGCTGGACATGGGCTCAGGCATCGACCGGCTCCAACGTCGCGGCGAGCAACAGCCCGTGGGCGCGCTGGCGCTCGGGTGCGTTGCAGCGTCCTGGGCGTGGATGTTCGCTCTCGGCATCGGTTGCGTGGTCGCCGTGTGCCTTTACAGGAAGCCGCTTTGGGGATTGTGCTCGCTGATCGGCCTCGTCCTCGTGCTGGGCGAACAACCGCTCTTTCATTTTCAGACCGATTGGAGTTCCACGGTCGATCAGATACCCGTCCTGCTCCCGCCGCTGCTGTTCATCCTGCTGGGGCGTCCTCTCCTGGAAGTGGTCGCGCGGAGGCGCCCCGGGCATCCTCCCAGCGGCATCCGGCGCGTGGTTCTGCTGTTCCTTCCGTGGCCGCTGCTGACGCTGTTTTGGGCGACCAACCTGCCTCACTCCGCCGTGCAGGCATTGGATTACGTCCTCGCTGTGGGCGTGTTCCTGGCGGTCCTTTTGCTGATCGATGACGTGCCCAAGCACCGCGCCGTGATGCGTTGCGTTGTTTTCTCGGGAGTCGCCGTCACCGTGCTCGCCTTCTACATCTGGTATATCGATCCCTTTTACATCAATATCCTCACGATCCCCGCCGGGAAACTTCAGTTCTTTTTTTGCGGCGGCGCACACCGGATGACGGCGATGGGGTGGTCACAGAACGACTACGCCCTCACACTGCTGTTTTTCAACGCGATCGTCATCGCGTTCTTCGTGCAGGAGGAGCGGCCGGGGCGCCGCCTCCTGTTGCTCGGCGCGTTTCAATTCATGTTCTGCGCCCTCCTGCTCACCATGACGCGCTCGGCGCTGGGCGGTTTCCTCCTGATGATGCACTTCCTCATCTTCGCCCTCGAACCGCTGCGACGGCAGTGGCTGAAGTATCTCGCGGGCTTTTACCTCAGTTTTGGCGTGCTCTTTTGGCTCTCCTTGATCCTGATCGGCGAAACCAAAGTGCCCCGCGCGTTGAACACCGATTTGCTGGCGAGTTGCATGGACGTGCGGCTGGAGCTTTGGGATTTTGGGTTCGGAAATCTCTTCGAAAGTTACGGGCTCGGCATGGGGATGGGCGAGTTTAACTACGTGCTGCGGCCGTGCCCTCACGCCCACAACATCTTCTTTGATTTCCTGTTTGATTTCGGTATTCCCGGCGGCGTGTTTGTGCTGGGGGTGGCCTTCTATTTCGCCCGCCAGTATTTGGGGGCGATCCGCAATCAAGGCGGCTACGTGGGCGTCATGCGGCTTTGCATTCTCGGCGCGCTGCTGGGCACGGCGGCTCAGGCCACGATGGACTTCAGCCATAACGCCACGCACATCTGGCTCTTCCTGGGGCTCGCCGCCGCGACCTTCCGCCTCGCGGACAACCCCTCCAAGCTCCCGCAAGCCCCATGAAGCGATTGATTGTGGATTTCATCTTGTGGTTCGTCTGGGTTCCGCTGCGGCGGCTTCTCAAGGCGTTGCCTCTCTCCTTCAGCTATTTCCTGGCCGGACTCGCCGCAGATATGGCGTCCTTTTTTCCAACGGCGCGACGCGCCATGGTGATGGAAGAACTGCGCTTGCTTTACGGCGACCGGCTTTCGCAGGCACAGGTGCTGTGCGAGGCGCGCGGAGCCTTCAGGCTCTTTTTCAAGCGCCAGATCGAAAATCTTCTTTTCAGCAAATTCACCGGCGACGCCGTGAAAGAGCGCGTCACGATCGAGGGGCTGGAGAACCTGGACGCGGTCCTCGCCCGAGGCAAAGGCGCCGTCATGCTGCTCGCCCATTACGGGCCATTCATGATCCCGCTGCCCGCGCTCGCCTACCGGGGCTACCGCATCATGCAACTGGTAGGGAAACCGCTGCACGAAGAAAAGCGGCCCATCCACCGACGCATCCACGAAGCCCGGGTGGAGGAATCCTCAAGCCATCCCTTTGAATTCGTCCGCACCGACAATTCCCTGCGGCCCGTCCTGCGCGGACTCGCAGGCAACGGGATCGTCGTCATCGCGTTCGACGGCCTTGCGGGCCACAAATGGACGCGCGTCCCGTTGCTGGACCGCATCGCCGAGGTCTCGACCGGCCCTTTCCGCCTGGCCTCCAAGAGCGGCGCCGGCATCGTGCCCACGTTTGTGATTCAGGAGAAGGGGGACCGCCGTCGCATCGTGATCCACCCTGAAATGCAACCCGGCTCCGCCGGGGATGAGGACGCGGCCTTTGCCGAACAGGCGCGGCAATTCGGCTGCCTCTTCGAGCGTTATCTCGAAGCCCGCCCGGACCACTTCGCCATGACGCTCGACGCCCACCGCCGAGAGGCCGAGCGGGGTCTCACCAAGCCGCTCTTCGTTGCATGATCATTCACAAAAACCTGCTCAAGGACGCGGGCCGCCTCTTCTTCTGGTATCCCATACGCTGGCTGGTGCTGCTCCTGCCATTTTCCGCCGTCTATTTTTTGGGCGGCCTTTTTGGGCGCATTGATCTGCTGGCCTCGGGAGGGCGGCGGCGCGCGGTCATGCTTGGGAATATCGAGGCCGCTCTCGGGTGCGCTCCGCAAGAAGCCCGCCGCATTCTCGAAGCCAACATCCAGACCCACTGCCGCAACGTGCTGGAGTTTCTCAAATACCCCTCCCTGGTTAAGAAGGGGCGCGCGGCGAAAGTGGTCAGCGTGCGGGGCGGGGAGAACCTCGCCGCGGCGGCGGCCCAGGGGCGCGGCGTCATTCTGGCCACGGCCCATTTCGGCGCGAAGCAACAACTCCAGGTGGTGGTGCCCGCGCTGGGTTACAAAGTCAACCAATACATCTATCATGCGCCGCCCTCGGAACTCTCCTTCGTGCAGCGGCAGGTGGCGCAGCGGCTCCGCCTGCGCATCGAGGCCTCCTTTCCCGTCGCCTACATGCAGGCGGGGCGCTTCTTGCGCAAAGGATTCGAGTGCCTCAAAGCAGGGGAAGTCCTCATCCTTGCCGCGGATGGCAGCGGGGTAGCCGACCATATCGACGCGAGTTACAAGGCCTTCCCGTTTTTGAAAAGCCAAATCCTTTTGCCCGTCAATATGGTGCCGCTGGCGCGCAAGACAGGGGCGGCCATCGTTCCCGTTTTTGTTGTGCGCAACGGATGGCGCCACGAGGTGGTCTTTGAGCCCGCCCTCCCCCTGGCGGACGCTTCGGATGAAGCGGCGATGACCCAGTATGCCCGGCTGCTGGAATCCCACATCTGCGCACGTCCGGAACTGTGGGAGTTTTGGGAGGAGTTTTGCGAAGGCAAACTCGTGCCCGGGGCGGCCTCCTCCAGAGCTTGATGAACCGAAGTTGGCGGGGATGAGTTGGTGCAAGATGCTGAGCCGATAAGAGCGGCCTGCGGGAGAGTCTCTGCCCTACTTCGGCTTGTTCTGGCAGTTGCCGAACAGCTTCAACTTGTCGCAGGTGGCTTCGATGCGAACCATCTTTGCCTCCGGGGAGAAGCCGAGCCGCTTGGAGATGCAATCCTCCAGCGTCTCGATGTGTTTGTCCTCGAACTCGACCACCTTCTGGCAGTCCACGCAGATGAGGTGATTATGGTGGGGGCGGTTGACGAAATTAGGGTCGTAGGTTTTGTGGTCCTTGCCGAGTTCGATTTCCTTGAGGAGCCCGCTCTCGACCAGGATCGGCAGCGTTCGGTACACCGTGGCGCGCGAGACCGAGGGCTCGATCCGCCGGGCCATGGCGATCAACTCTTCCGCCGTGTAGTGTTCCGTCGTGCTGAAGGCCGCCTGAATAATGGCCTCCCGCTGGACTGTTTTGCGCAGCCCTTTCTTTTCGATGAAATCGTAAATTTTCTGGCGAAGATCGGCGTCCATGGGGTGCCGTTACTATACGGCTGCGCTGCCGGGGGAGTCAACCGGCGTTCCTGAGGCCGTTAGGGCATCCCACATTTTTCAGGAAACGCCCTTTTTTTCACACGGCTCTAAGATTCTTCCGTTTCGCCCGTTCTACCTAATGAACACCACTCTTATGAACACGAAATTTCTCCTCGCTTGGCTCCTTGGTCTTCTCGGTCTGCTACAGCACGTCCGCGCGGACGGCTTTATTATTGTGACAGACTCCGTTTTTGTGCCCGCGGGCCATTACGCCTTCGCCCCGCTGGAGGTGACGCGCCACCAGGTGGAGGTCAAGATCGTGGGTCAGGTGGCGACGACCACGGTGGACCAGGAGTTTTTCAACCCGGGCAGCCAGCGACTGGAAGGCACCTACCTCTTTCCGCTGCCCAAGGACGCGCACATTGACAAATTCAGCATGGACATCGGCGGCAAGATGGTGGAGGCGGAACTGCTCCCGGCCGACAAGGCGCGAAAAATTTACGAGGACATCGTTCGCAAAATGAAGGACCCGGCCCTGCTCGAATACGCCGGGCGCGGAGTCTTTAAGGCGCGCATCTATCCCATCGAACCGCACAGCCGCAAGCAGGTCAAAATCACTTACACCGAGCTGCTCAAGGCCGATGCCGGGACGGTGAGCTACATTTATCCGCTGGGCACGGAGAAATTCTCCGCGCGGCCCATCGAAAGCTTGGGGGTAAAGGTGGAGGTGCAGTCGGAGGAACCGCTCACTTCCATCTATTCCCCGAGCCATAAGGTGGAGGTCAAACGTGACGGCGCGAAGCGGGCGGTGATCGGCTACGAGGCTCGCAACGAAAAGCCGGACACGGATTTCCAGATCGTCTTCGCCCAGGACAAGCAGGACGTGGGGGTGCATGTGATGACCTATAAGAAGGATGCCGAGGACGGCTATTTCCTGCTGCTCGCCGCGCCCACTGTCGACACGCGCGGCATCAAGCCCGCGCCCAAGGATGTGGTGTTTGTGCTGGATTCCTCGGGCTCCATGCATGGCGCAAAACTCAAGCAGGCGAAGAAGGCGCTGGAGTTCTGCGTGGAGAATCTCAACGCGGAAGACCGCTTTGAAATCGTCCGCTTCTCCACGGAGGCGGAACCGCTTTTCGAAAAACTCGTGGAGGCGAACGAGGCCAACCGCGCCCGCGCCGGGACGTTCATCCGCGACATCAAGCCGATCGGCGGCACGGCCATCGCCGCCGCGCTGGAGACCGCGCTCAAGGCTCGGCCACAGGCGGAAACGCGCCCCTTCGTCGTCATTTTTCTCACCGACGGCCTGCCGACGGTCGGTCCGACGCGCCCGGAGGACATCCTGTCCATCGTCCGCAAGTCCGGTGGCAACGCGCGCATTTTTTCCTTCGGCATCGGCTCGGACGTGAACACGCATTTGCTCGACCAGCTTGCCGAATCGACCCGCGCCTTCAGCCAATACGTGTTGCCGGAGGAGGACATCGAAGTGAAGGTCTCCAGCTTTTTCACGCGCATCAAGGAACCGGCATTGACGAATCTTAAGCTGGAGTTTTCCGGCGGGGTGAAAGTGAGCAAGCTGTACCCAGGGGAGTTGCCCGACCTGTTTAAGGGGGACCAGCTCGTGCTGGCGGGCCGCTACAGCGGCTCGGGCGAAGTCGAGGCCACGCTCACCGGCAACGCCGCCGGGCACGAACAGAGCTTCCGCTACAAAGTGCGCTTTGCCGAGAGCGACACCGGGCGCGAATTCATCCCGGTGCTCTGGGCCACGCGGCGCATCGGGTTTTTGCTCGATGAAATCCGCCTCCACGGCGAAAACAAGGAATTGCGCGACGAAGTGACCGCGCTCGCCCGACAATACGGCATCGTTACGCCTTACACCGCTTATCTGATTCTCGAAGACGAGGACCGGCGCAGGGTTCCGGCGGAGTTCCGTTCGCTCTCGCAGATGAGCGTGGACAAGGAGGCGAGGGGAGGCGCGAAGAGCGCTTACGATGGATTCCAAAGCAAGGCAGATGGCAGCGGTGCCGTGGCCAACGCGCGCAGCCAGAACGCCTTCAAATATGCCGACCAAGCGGGAGTCGCACGCATGGAAAACAACGGCATGGTGCTGGGCGGAATGGCCTCGTCTGCTGCTCCCGCCGCGTCGGAAGCCGCCGCCACAAGGCGCATCGCCCAATACACCCAGCAAACCCGCTATGTGAACGGGCGTTCATTCTTCCAAAACGGCAGCCAGTGGGTGGACTCCAATACCCAGAACCTGAGCAAGCGCCAGAAGGTGCAGTTCAACTCCTCCGAATACTTCGAGCTGGTTTCCAAACATCCCGAGACGACCCAATGGCTCGCGCTCGGCCCAAACATGCTGCTCGCCGTCGAGGATACCATTTACGAAATCACCAACTGAAACCGGACAAAATGAATCAGGAAGCCAGGAAGATAGGAACACGACAGAGACAATGCTCCGTTTTTCCCGGCTTCTTGGTTTCCTGAATCTCTCTTTTTAACTTATGAAAACACGCATCCTGCCACTGCTGTTCGTCTGCGCCGCTCCGTTATGGGCCGGTGCCATCGAAACCAAAACCGCCAAACCGCGCGTGGAAGTCTGCTTCGTGCTCGACACGACCGGCTCCATGGGCGGCCTGATCGAAGGCGCGAAACAAAAAATCTGGTCCATCGCCAACGAAATCATCGGCGCCAAGCCGACGCCCGAGTTGAAGGTCGGCCTCGTTGCCTACCGGGACCGGGGGGACGAATACATCGTCAAATCCTTCCCGCTCACGGACGACATAGACGCGACCTACGCGCACCTGACCGAAATCAAGGCGCAAGGCGGCGGGGACACCCCGGAATCCGTCAACGAGGCGCTCGCTGAGGCGGTGAATAAGATGGCGTGGAGCGAAGACCGCAGCGTCTTGAAGATCATTTTTCTGGTGGGCGACGCCCCGCCGCACATGGATTACAAGGAGGGCCCGAAGTATCCCGAGGTTTGCCGCGAAGCCGTGAAAAAGGACTTGCTCATCAATACGATCCAATGCGGCAGCGCGCAGGACACCACGCTCGTCTGGAAGGAGATCGCCAAGCTCTCCGAGGGGAGTTTCGCCGCCATCGCGCAGACCGGCAACGTGGCCGTGATCGAGACGCCCGTGGACGCCAAGCTCGCCGAGCTGAACCGTAAAATCGGCGCCACATTGATCCCCTACGGCAGCGTCAGCGTGCAAAACGAGGTGCTGTCAAAGCAAGCGCGCTCCGTATACGCGTCGGCACCCGCCGCGGCAGACCGGCTTTCCTTCAATGCGGCGACCCGAAAGGGCGTGCAGGGGGGAGGGGAACTGCTCGGGGCGATTGCGGACGGTTCGGTGAAGCTGGATGCCATCGACGCCGCCAAACTGCCCGCCGAAATGCAGAAGCTGGGCAAGGACGAACTCAAGGCGCGCATTGATGCCAGCCAAAAAGAGCGCACCGAACTCCAGAACCAAGTCGAGGCGCTCGCCAAGGAACGCGCGGCTTATCTCCAGGCCGAAAACAAACGGCTCGCCGCAGCGGGCAAAGGCGATTCGTTCGATGAAAAAGTGGCCGAGATACTTCGCACGGAAGCAGCCAAAAAGGGGATAAAATACAGCCGCTGACCCACTCTCAATCTTCCAATCCCGGGGATGCCATTCCGTCGAGCAAGCGACGCTCGCGTTTTGTGGGTCGCCCGGCTCCTCTTGGACGTGCACCGGGGGGACGAAAGGTAAACCCCCGTTGCTTCTCGAATTCCTCCGGTGGCGTAAGATCCTCGGCGAATTGGGCGACCAACTTCGCCCCGACGCGCGAGCGCGGAGCGTCGAGCACACGCAGCGTCCGCGTCATGATTCCGATGCGCGCCGTGACCAGTTCGCCCGGCTTGACCTCGTGCGCCGGTTTGGTCGCCTCGCCATTCACCTTCACATGCCCGCCCTTGATCGCCTCAACGGCGAGGCTGCGGGTTTTGAAGAGGCGCACGGCCCAAAGCCATTGATCAAGTCGCATGGGAGACATTCTAACGTCCGCGCTCAGGAAAAACCAGAGCGGTCTTGCGCGGCTGCTGCCCGCCGCCTCAGGGTTGCTTGAGGTAAAGCTGCATCGCGTCGCAGTCGATGATGGCCTTATGGCGCGCGAGGGTCTGCGAGCCAATCAAGCCAGTGACGTTGATCGCGTTCAGTTGAGGGCCGATGAGCTTGGAGAGGTCGATGACGGCGACGAGCGCAGGGCCGATGTCAATGTCGCCGATGCTCAAGCGGCGGACCAAGCCAAGACGCGCGGCTTGGGTTTGGTAATTGATGGCCGAAACGGTGAAGGAATACTGTTTCTTCACGGGGATGCGCAGGCTGCGGCCCAGGGAGGTGTCGATCATGGTTGCGGGCGCACCGGAGTCCACGACAAAGAAGGTCTGGGCGCCGTTGACAGCGACGGGGACGACGAGATGATCTCCGAGGAAGCTCATGGGCACGGCACGCCAGCCGGCGGGGATTTTTCCGCGAGCGGAGCCGGGGTGGAGAAAAAGGGCGCGGGAGCCGAAGTCGATGACGGCGTGGGAGCGGCGCATATCCCCGAGGCCGAGAATTGCGTCGCAGTCGCTGGCACGGTTCATCCTGGAGATGTCCACGAGCGCCACGGGGGAATCGGTCTCGGTCACACCGCCAAACTTCATCTGCGGGATCAAAGCCATCCTGGCTTGTTGGCCGTTCAGGATGACGGTGGGCGGGTTCGCCCCTTCCGGGAAAGGCTTGAAGTGGAAAAGCGCGCTCCTGGATTTATCCACGACGGTGATCGGCGCGCCGGTGTCGAGCATCATCCACGCATGGCCGCCGGGAACCGTGGCCCGGAACAGGAGTTTATTCTCGTACGAGCGCCGCAGCGGAATGCGGGCAACGGAGGGATCGTCGGGTTGATAGCCTGCGCGCGGGCCTTGGCAGCCGGCGAAGCTCATGGCCAGAAGCGCCAGACCGATGGCAAGCGGACGGAGGGCGCAGACCGGGCCGTGAAGCGGGACGGTTTCTTCGTTCTGGGATGGCGGAGCGCTCATTTGCGGTGCTCATTCCTAACTCAACCCCGTCCCAACCGCCACTGAAACAACGGCTCTTCCGCCAAACTTTGCTGCAGCGCCTTGATCCCGAAGTGATCGCGGCAAAACAAACTCGGGGCGAGAGGATTTGAACCTCCGACCTCCTGGTCCCAAACCAGGCGCTCTACCAAGCTAAGCTACACCCCGTTTTATTTGCGTATCGGCCGCGGGCATCTGCTTTCGAGAAAAGCGGAGCCTTTCTTTGCCCGCCACCAGCCGAGTGAGGGGTTACTATGCGCGATTAACGCGGGACGGCAAGCAAATCCGGGAAAGTTTATACACCACCTGCAAGGCTTTCGCCAACCGGAAGC
>Ga0118677_10016130_pt1 | contig 10286 bp, 14 predicted proteins | sample AliMusrvi5mmetaG_FD_86154 | JGI IMG/M metagenome (GOLD analysis project Ga0118677, IMG submission 86154)
GCTCTCTCATGCCTCTTCATTTTTTCCCGCAACCCTGCCCCCTGCCAAGGGGGCTGGGTTCTGGGACAGGCTCTATTTAACAATAAAGCGATGCCAGTCGGGGATGCTGTGGTGGTTGCGGATCCGTGAGGAAACCGGAATCGCGCGGGGAACCGCCGGGTTGCGGAGCAAGTGCAAGCCGGCTTCCTGCGGCAGGCGGTCGGCCTTGCGGGCGTTGACCTCGCGGTGCGAGAGCACGCAGTTGTCCCACCACGACCTGCCGCCCCGCGAGCGCGGAATCACGTGGTCGATGTTGCCTTCGCCGGGCTGGAGTTTTCTGCCGGTGTATTGGCACACCCCGCCATCGCGCTCCCAGATGCCGCGCGCGCCGAAACGCGGACGACACAGCAGAACCTTGGCATAGTTCGTCGCGACGATCACCGTCGGCACACGCACCGGCCCGCGCGGCGTGTTCACAGCGGCGTCCCCGTCGCGCACCGGCAGTGCCAGCCAGTCGCTCCAACCGACGGGAACGATGTGCTCATCCCCCCGCATGTCGAGCCCACTGGCCGTGCCCGTGGCCATCATGCAAAACGCCTCTGCCGGCGTCTTGACATGGATCGCCAGCCAGTTGCGGTTCAGCACCAGCACGGTGGATTTATGGAGAATGGCGGACATGATGATGGAGATCGTGGATAGATGATTGAAGATAGAGGATGGAAGAAGAGGGTTGGGGTGACCAACGGGATTCGCACCCGCACAGCGGCCTTCACAGGGCCGGATGCTACTATTACATCATGGTCACCATTGGGAAATGGTACTCCCGCGAGGACTTGCACCTCGAACCTCCGCCTTCGCAGGGCGGCGTGCACGGCTCTTACACTTCGGGAGCGATCAGGAAATTGGTTGCGGAGGCCGGATTCGAACCGGCGGTACGCGGCGTATGAAACCGCTGCCTTACCACTTGGCTACTCCGCTGTTAAATCGAAATCATGTTAATGGCTGGAGTTATGGGGTGGGATCGAGCGGCCTTGCGCCGCAGTAGGGAATCGCTTGATTGGCGGGAAAAATGACCAATAAAAAACCCGCCGACGGGTGAGGCGGGCGGGGTTCTCGACAAAAATCGCTGATCTTCTTCAGATCCTGAACTACCTGCGCGCCTCCTTTGTTAGGGATTTGTCCGCAAACCGTGGCATGGGCTTTCCGGTCTCGGCAATGAGACTGTGTCGGATCCCGCCGATGCGTGCGAACACACCCACGCAATGCGACCATCGGGTCGCCTGCGGATGATTGGTATGTGTTACTGTTGAGGACATGATTTGCGGTTGCGGGAGTCATCATGATCGGCGGACCGCGGGGACGTCAATCATATAATTGTAAGGCTCTTGTCCGGGCCGGAAAGGCCCGCAACCAGGATCCTGCCGTCGCTTTGCACCGCAATGCTATATCCTTCGTCATCGACGCCGATCGACGTGGTTACCTTGCCTCCGCTGCCGAAGGTCGTGTCCAAGTCACCAGGCGCGGCGAAAGCATTGCAAGCGGCGGTCAGAATCACGAACAGAACGTGAACAGCAGTTTTCATAAATGGTCTTAGCGTGGCGGAGGAATAGTCCCCCAATGTGTACAGCAGAGCCGAGGCCGACGAGAGAAGGCACCAGTAAAGGGCATGCTCAGATTCGATGTGAGCAACCAAGGCGTGAGCAAGCGGCGCGTCTGCCAAAGTCTGAAGAGAGAAAACACCTCGGAGCCGAGACTGTGTGCCACCCACAGGTCCACTTTACCCGACAACTTCTTAGCCAGTTCATCCAAATGCGGGAACTCGCCCCCAAGCAAACTCAACAGGTTCGCCCGCTCCGCCATTTCATATTTCTGCCACGAGTAGCAGGTGATGAAGGGAGAAAGATTGGTCACGACCAAGTGAAAACACTTTGGTTTCTTGATGCTGATCGCCGAAGCCAGATGACGATCAACCCAATCACGCTGGGCAGCGCAATACGCCTTGAGAGTGTTGTCGAGATTGTTCCGCATCGTCTTTGAACTAGACGGAGCAACAATGACAGGCATCCTACCAGGACCAAGGCCGAGGCATGCAGAAAGCCACGGATAGGAATTGTTACCCTGCCAATAATTGCTGCCGATTGCGACAACGACTGGCAGAAACGGTGGATTTCGGGAAGGATCAAATGATGCGGAGCGGGATTTTTGGCGGGGCGCAATGCGGGAATTGAGGCTGGTGGGGGCAGCTATTTCGATTGCGGGGCCGGATGTTGCTCAAGCCAATCTTGGGCGGTCATTGAGGGCACCGGGCCATGGGCGTAGTCCGGGAGGTTGCGGGTGATGATGGAAGTGAGTTCTGGTAAAGCGGAGGCGCTGGCGATTTGCAATTCGTCCTCGAAGTCGGCCTGGCCGCTGGCGAGGGCTCGCATCACATGGCCGGAGTCCATGGTGGCGATGTTGCCGATTTTCGCGAGCGTTTGGATGGCGGTGAGGGCTTCGGCGATTCCCGAATTTTTTCGATAGATGTAGTGGACGTTGGCCAAGGTCAGCGGAGAAAACCAAAGCGCCCATTCCCCGAGTATGGCCCTTTCGATGATTTCGGAGGCGGCAGCATCCCAAGGTTTGCGATTGGCCAACCAGTCGAGGATCACATCGGAATCCAACCAGAGTGATTCAGAGCGGGCCATGTTTTCCGAGGCGGGCTTCAGTGATCAGGGTTTTGTCATCCACATTGGCTGGCAGTGAAATGGAACCCCGCAGCTCGCGAACCATCGAAAGAAGTTGCTCGGTGTCAGACTTTTGCACGGCAGGCGCGACGGGGTCGGACGGATGATGATGCCGGAATTCGTCCCATGCTTGACGGATGACTGTGATCGGTGAAGCGGCGACACGATGAGCATAGCCGTCGATCTCAGCGAAGAGCGGGTCAGGGAATTCGATGGTTTTGCCCATGTGGATGCGAGGTTGGCTGTTGATATCGCTGGTGCCGAGCGGAGTCGTGTCCGCAGAATTCGGAGCGACTTTAACCGCGAGCGACGATGATTTCAATGCGAATGTGGCCGTTGCACAGCAGGCCGATAAGCACCCGGTCCACCAACCGCTCCTGACCGAACAGAACGCGTCTTTGAATTGACCGGGAAAAGACCCGGAATTCCGGAAAATTGCCTGGCATTCTTCAGAGCCAACGGCCCGACGGCATACCAGCCCAGCAACGCCCTAAGCTTGATACCGATTTCCTGCCAAACCCAGAGACAATGGTGAAGGTACGGGTGGAGCGTCTTCATCCCAGAGGGATAGCAGCTTGTAGCCGGTGGTTGTCGGAACTGGATGATCCGCCGCGTTGGGGAACGGTGGTGCCGGAAGGCGGCGGAGTGACGGCTTCCGGTGTGGTGGCGGGCGGTTTGGCATCGGCCTGAGGCGGCAGCGAATCGCCGAAGGTGTTGCCCCAGTGTTGGAGGAAGAACCGTTTTTCCTGGGTGAGCAAATGATCCGAGTGGCCGAGGATCGGGCGCAACGAGGTGGTCATCTGCAGCGTGACTAACAGAAACACGGTGCTCCAGATCACCAGCGGTCCCTGTTGCGTGCCACCGGTGGCGGAAATGGCGGACTTGAGGAATCGCAACGCGAACATCACCGCGATGATCCAGGCACCGACCGCCAGCGATCCCATGAATCCTAACGAATCGGTGGATTCGGCGAAGATCCACACCGCCGGAGCAAACCCTAGCAGCAACAATCCCGCCAGGGCCAGCGCGCCGGCGAAACAGGCACCGAGTTGGGAGATGGACACCCGCGCGCCGGCGAGCGTGGCGAAGATATAGAGACTTGGGAAACAGATCACGCCGGAAAACAACAACCCGACGGTGATTTTGGCGGGCGCGGCCCACAGTTGTTCGTGTTTGGCGAAACATCCCAAGACGACGCCGAACAGCAGGAACGACACCACCGTCAGGCCGACAAAGCGGCCGGTCGCGCCGTGGTTGCCGTCCGCCAACCGGGCCATGAGGGCATGGGGACGGCGGAGCAACGCCTCGAACAGGCTTTTCGTGTCGGGGTTTTCCGGCAGCGGAGGTTCCAGGGGCGGGGGTTGCGGCGCGGTTCTAACTGGCGGCGCGGTTTCTAACGGCGATGTCGGTATGGCGGGTGTGTCTTGGTCTTGCGGGTTCATGGTTTCGGTGTGGTTTGATGGTTGGATTGAATGGCTCGAATAATGGGAATGGCGAGAATGACCAGGACGGCCACCAGCACGGGCACGGCGAAATCGCCAGAGATCTTGTGGATGGCACGCCAAACGGTTTGATAGAAATTCCCTTCGCTCATGGGATGGTCCCGGAGGAATTGGACTTTAAGCCCCGGCGAGCCGAAAAACGGCCGCAGGATCCATGAGAACTGGGCGCCGAGGAATCCATTGCCGCCGAGCCATGCCAGCAACGTGGCGGTGGCGGCCGCCCGGGTCGGTGATTTTTCCGCCAGCAGGCGATGGAGGTGGATGTTGGCGGCGATGCCGGCGAAGCCGATCAGCAATGTATGGGTTACCAGATACGCGTCATGGGCGTTCCATGCGCCGGGCGAATCCGGCGGTGGGGCGTTCCATGCCAGCAGGAAGGTGGCCGGGGCCAGCGAGCCGAGGATCACTCCTGCCAATGCGAAGGCGGTCAACAACGCCAGCAGCGATTGGCGGAACCCGAGGCCCGTGCCTAACAGCATCGCCAGCAAACCATTGAGCAGGCCGTTGCAAACCAGCGTGAGTGCCACCAGCAGCGGCATTTTCACCGCCACGTAGCCACCCATCACCGGATCCCGCCAGTAACCCACGGTAAACCCGTAAACCGCCATCCCCGCACAGGCGAAAAACGCCAGCCAAAGCACCCGCTGCGGCGTTGGCGCGTCCAGCCATCCACGGTCCGGTTGGATCAATTCGCGCAAGTTCATGGAGGGAATGATACGGACGTTTGTGATCCCATGATGCGGGTCGTGTGAGAAATGCGTGAATCTTCCGGATGAGATGGCGCTTGAATGTTGCGTCTTCCCGCCGTAGTTCGGGGGCCGCATGGATCCGATGCACGCATACAAACACCTGTCGCTTTTCACCGTTGGCCTGATTCTCGCCCTGTGGTTGATCGGCAGCCACTCGCTGATGCTGGCGAAACCCGCCCTGGTGCAGGGATACCTGAAAAAATTCCCGCGCGACACGGTGACCGGTCAAATCCTGTTGGGGATCGGTCTGGCATGGTTCTGGCTGCTGATCGCGCCGGACAACATGGGCAAACTCAGCGCACTGGCCATGGACCTCGGCGAATTCAACGGCGCCAAGCAGATTCTCCAGTATCTGGTGCCGGTTTCCATCATCCTGGTCGCCATCAGCGTGAGGGATTTCCTCGCTGTCCGCGCGCTCGGCGTGTTGGGACTCATGGTCGCCTCACCCATGCTCGAATCCGCCTTTCTCAAGGACCCGTCATCGCGCCTGCTGGTGCCGATCTTCGCCTACTCCTTGCTCACCGCGTCGCTTTTCTGGGTCGGCATGCCCTACCTGTTTCGGGACGCCGTCACCTGGGCCACCGCCAACCGAAATCGCTGGACGTTCCTGTCCCTCGCGGGTCTCGGCTATGGCGTGGCGACCCTCGTCTGCGCCTGCGCCTTCTGGCGCGGCTATTAGTACACCGGCGCACCCGACGTGTCGCCACCGCTGCCACCGCTTTTCGTCTTGGCAGCGGATTTTTCCATCCCTTCGCCCGCGATCCGCATGTCACGGCCCAGACCGATAAAGGTGTTGCACGAACTGGTCAGCATGGCGGTTGCGGTAAGAACGATCAACAGAATTGCTTTCATCACGCATCGTAATAGCGCATTTTCCAGCCTCCGCAAGCAGATATTGTAAGCAATTCTTAATAATTTGGTGTCCGCAGATCCGCGTATCCGGCACCATTTTGGGTTTCCTGCAGTGCGTGGAAGATCCGGATTGCGGCGTAGGCGTCGTTCGCGGCGTAAAGCAACTGCCGATCGGACAAGTCCCGCGCCGCCCAATTCGAGGTGGTCACGGATTTGGATTTGAGCAGTTTGCGATTGAAAAACATGGCAACCGCCGATTTCGCCCCGACCGCGTTGCGGTAGCCCAAGCGCTTGAACGAGCGGTCGAGATCGACGATGCCGCCCGGCCGGATGCCGAAACGATCGGCAATCTGCCGCAGGTCGCCGCCCAGCCCGAAGCCGATCTTGGTGAGTTCGGGCGATTCGAGAAGTTGGATGATGGCCGGGTGGCTCTCGACAAACTGCGCTTGGAAAATGAACGCCTTCTCCAAGGTTGCGAACTGCAGGACGTGCGGCCCCTCGGATTTCTGGCCCTTGTGGAATGTCGGTTTTGACTCGGTATCAAATCCCACGGTTCCCGCCATCATCAGTTCCTTCAAAGCCAGTCCCGCCTGCCGTCCGCTGGTCACCAGAAACACCTTCTCCATCCCGAGTCCCTCGAAATCCTCCAATTCCGCGATCTCTGCCTTGAGCGGTGTTGTCTTGTGGATGCTCATTGGGAGACCGGATTGGCAGTGAAGTGACCTTGCATGCCCCAGCATCACCCCGATCCGCGCCAGGATCAAGGAGATGCTGCATCCTGCCCGATTATCTTCAGCCGCCAGACGCACCGGCACAGAACCAATGCCCTCACGCCTTACGCGCCACAAGCAGATAAGGAGCGGGTTTGTGCGTGCCGAGCAGCGCGTACTTGGCGACGCGCCAACCGGTTTGTGTTAGATATGTCAAGCGTGATTCCACGGCGGGTGCTTCCGCCGCGCCGGCGGGATGTCCCGGATAACAAACCACGGTGAGAACGCCGCCGGATTTCAGAACAACGGTCGCAGCATCGAGCGCCGCCAGCGTTTCATCCGCCATGGTTGTTAGGTCGTGATCCTCACCCGGCAGATAGCCAAGATTGAACATCACCGCAGCGACCGAATCCGGCGGCGCGAATTCCGCCAAGCGCGCGTGACTGGCTTGATGGAACTCCACCCTTTCGGCCAGGCCCGCTTTGGAGATTTTCGCGCGGGCCGAACGGATGGCCGACGGTTGGACGTCGATGGCCAGCACCCGGCCGGTCGCGCCCACTTGTTCCGCTAGAAACACCGTGTCGTGGCCGTGACCCGCCGTGGCGTCGATGACCGTGTCTCCAGCGCGGATCACATCCCGCAGCATCGTGTGGGCAAGTTCGGTGGGACGGGGTGGGGACATCGGGTTGATCCTAGCGGGCATCCGCTTCAGACCAAGAAAGAATTGATGATTGTGGATTGATGATTGTGGATTTTTGATTTGAGCATGAAACCGAGATTTGGTGCTGGGCAAGCCCGGATCAGGAATCCCAAATCATCGATCATCAATCGGAAATCCAACCAGGAAATCACTGGGTGGCCACCTTGACCAGGAGTCCGGTTTTGCGGACATGGCGGAGGTTGGCGGCATAGAACCAGGCGGCGAGGGTTCCCCACACAATGTTGAGACCGAGCGCGCATTGGATTTGCCCCCACGGCACGGGATTGCCGGAGAGCACGGTGCGCATGCCCTCGAAGACCGGCGTGCACGGCAGGGCATGGGCCACGGGTTGGAGCCACGCGGGCAGCACGCTGACCGGATAGAAAACCGCGGCGAGCGGTTGGATGAAAAACGGCACCGCCCATGCCAGGCTTTCGGCGGCTTGCCCCCAGCGCATGATGAGCGCGGTGGAGAACATCCCGAGAAACCACCCGAACAACATCAGATTGGCCAGAAACGGCACCAATGCCACCCCCATGTCTGTTAGGTGGAAATGATAGGCCAGCGCCGCCACCGCGATGAGTACAATCAGGGTGACGCCGACGCGCAGCACGCCGACCAGGCAGGTTGCCGCCACGTATTCGACGGTGCGCACCGGCGCGACGAACACGTTGAGCAGGTTGCGCGTCCAGACGTCCTCAAGGAAGGAAATGGCGACCCCCTGCTGGGAACGAAACATCACATCCCACAGGATCATCGCGCCTATCAGAAACGTGATGGTGGCGGGAAATTGGCCCGGCCCCCGCTGCTGCAGATAGACAGTCAGGAACCCCCAGACCAGCAGATCGACCAGCGGCCAGAAGATCAGTTCGACGAAGCGGACCGGGTGCCGCGTGTAGAGGAACACATAGCGGAGGACGAGAGCACTGACGGTGTTGAAGGAAAATGGCATAACTTGGCGGCGGACAGGGTAGGGGATGGCTGCGGAAAATCACTGGATGCCGATGGCGTCGATCTCGCCGCGGGCCACACCGATGAAGAAGTCCTCCAGCGACGCGCGCTTGAAACGAACCTGGACTTCGGCGGGTGTCCCCTCGGCGAGCACCTTGCCGCCGTGCAGGAAAACCAACCGGTCGCACACCTCCTCGATGTCGCGCATGTTGTGCGACGTGTACAGGATGGAAAGTCCGGTTTCGGATTGCAGGCGGCGGAGCAATTTGCGGACGCGGTCGGCGATGTCGGGGTCGAGCGAGGCGGTCGGTTCGTCCAGCAAGAGCAGGCGCGGTTGGTTGAGCAGGGCCTTGGCCAGATTGACGCGGGTGGATTCGCCCGCGGAGAGTCTGCCGGTGACGGATTTGCGGAGGTGGGTGATGTCCAGCAGTTCCAGCAGCGCGTCGATCCGTTGTTTGGGCCGGGCGATCCCGTAGAGGCGGGCGAAAACCGTGAGGTTTTGCCAGACGAGAAGATTGGATGGCAGGCTGGTGTAGGCAGAGGAAAAATTGATTTGGCGGAGGATTTCGATTCGGTGTTGCCAGAGGTCGAGGCCGAAGATGCGGACCATGCCGGACGTTGGCGTGGTCAGTCCGAGCAGCAGGTTCATGGCGGTGGTCTTGCCGGCACCATTGACCCCGAGCAGGCCCAACGACTCGCCTGCGGCCACCGTGAAGGACAGCCCGTCGAGGGCGGTGGCATCGCCGAAGACCTTGACGAGGCGATCGGCTTCAAGAATGGGAACGGATGGCGACACGCGGCGAATTTGGCATCATCCGGCGGATCTTACCAGTGACAATGGGCCGCAGCCACGGATGAGGGGGAAAAATCCAACATTCCAGACAGGATGGCGGTCAGGCGTCGTTTACATGGCCGGGAGAGGCATCTCCAGACACCGGAATTTTGCCGCTGCTGGCAAGGCCCGGCACCGGAAAATGCCAGCCTGATCCATTGCCAACACATGAAAGCCTCACTCAAATTCCTGCTCGCCCTGATCCCGATCGGTGCCTGCCTGCTGGTGTTTTCCGCCCCGTTAGGATTCGGTGAGGCCGATCCGCTCAGCGCCGATGCGACGGATGCCGCCGTGACCGCCCTCACGTCCAGGATTCTGGAAAGCTCGCAGTTCACTCACAAGAAGCTCAACGAGGAACTGGCGGGCCGCTTTCTTGACCGTTATCTCGATTCGCTTGATGGCGGCCACATGATCTTCCTGCAGGCTGATCTGGATGAATTCGCGGGTTTCCGCCCGACCCTTGCCGAGGCCACCCGCGACCAGGGCGACTCCCATTTCGCGCACATCATTTTCAAGCGTTACCTCGAACGCCTCGACCAGCGGGTCGCCTTCATCGCCGAAAAGTTGGATGCCGGCGGATTCGATTTTTCGGCGGACGAAACGTTTTGTTACGATCGCAAGAAAGCGCCGCGCCCGGTTGATTTGGACGCCGCCAAGGCTCTCTGGTCCCAGCAACTGCGCTACGAGTACCTGCAAGAGAAATTGGCCGGAAAAAAAGATCCCGACATCGTCAAAACTCTCAAGCACCGCCCGGCCCGCATCGCCGAAACCATGCGCAAACTCGATGACAAGGCCGTGCTGGAACTCTATCTCGAGGCCCTCGCCCAGGTCTATGACCCGCACTCCGACTACATGGGGCCGCAACAACTCAAGAGCTTCGAAATCACCATGAATCTTTCCCTCGTCGGCATCGGCGCGACCCTGCGCTCGCTCGACGGGTATTGCAAGATCATGGAACTCGTTCCCGGTGGCCCCGCCGCCCGCAGCGGCCAACTCAAAGCCGGCGACCGGATCGTCGGCGTGGCCCAGAAGGAAGGCGACGAGTTCACCGATCTGATCGATCTGCCGCTGCCCCAAGCCGTCGAGATGATTCGCGGCAAGAAGGGCACGCCCGTGTTGCTCAGCATCATCCCCGCGGATGCGGCCGACGACAGCGTCCGCAAGTCCCTCACCATCGTGCGCGAGGAAATCAAACTCGAAGACCAACAGGCGAAGGCGCAAATCATCGATTTCCCCAACGGCGACAAAACCCAGCGGATCGGCGTGATCGCCTTGCCGGCATTTTACT
>Ga0118677_10016131_pt1 | contig 10286 bp, 10 predicted proteins | sample AliMusrvi5mmetaG_FD_86154 | JGI IMG/M metagenome (GOLD analysis project Ga0118677, IMG submission 86154)
CGCCATCAGCCGGGGACTGCTGCCGGCCATTGCCGGATGGTGGAAGATCAGTTCGGTTCCGCCAAGGCGTGTGACCGTGGATGCGGGACGCGAAGCCCAACAGAACCGCTCGGATGTCGAGATGGGCCTGAAAACCCTCAGCGACCATTACAGCGAACTCGGTGCCGACTTCGGGGAGGAAATCGAACGGCGTGCGACGGATGCCAAACTGATTCTGGAAACCGCTGCCAAGCATGGTGTGCCAGTTGAGATGCTGTGGAAGCCATCAGGGCAAACATCGCAGCATTCCTGATGAAGCCAGAGACAAACAGGGACACGGCAATATGCCAGCATTCCAAGAACAATCATTCCGTTTTGCCTTGTAAGCCAAGACCCGACCTGTCATCGGAAGGTATGTCCGCACTCCATCGTGTCGCTTTGATCCTGATGATCCCTACAATTGCTGTCGCTGCCCCTGATGTGAAAGAAGCTCAAAACCTTGGTGGCCTCGTGGGTGTTTGGCGTGCCGACTTCAATGCGGATGCCACTCGTGTGATCGTGCAAATGCGCAGCGGAGCCCTTGGTCTCTGGAATACCACAGATGGACATCCAATTCCCGGCGACCTCGGCACCTTGACCGCCAAAGGGGCATACGTGAGAAATACAGGTTCAACCCAGGCCATCGTTTGTTTTGATGCCGGCAAATCCCGCGTCTTCGATCTATCCACCGGATTGGCGGTGTCGCCTGAGTTGAACATTTCCATAAAGCACAAAAATGAACCGCCGGCCGTATTCTTCAGTCCTGATGGTTCGCAAGTGATTCTGTTCGACGATGCAGGCATCTGCCGGATTTTTGAGATTAAATCCGGACTTGAGGTGATCAAGGTTTCCCTTCCTCAGCGCGAGGTGGAACGAGAAATCAGACCGGGAGCGGCATTCAGCAAAGATGGAAAGACTGCCCTGATCTTCGACGCCAGCGCCACACTCCATCGATACGATGTCGCCACATGGAAAGAATCCGGCCAGCCGATGCCTCACCCTGACCGAAACGCATATTTTTGTAGTTTCTCAATTAGTGACGATGCTCTTCATGCGGTCACTTTCGATGCTCCCGGTGAGAACGGACCCGAAGGCAGCCTTCAATTATGGGACGTCCTAAAATCCCGCCCACTCGGTGAACCTATGCATGCGAGAAACGGCATGTCCGGCCGCTTCATCGATGGCGGCAAACGCCTGCTTATCACGCCGGGTCGTGGCGATACACGAGTGGTGAAAAATACCTTCCCTTGAAACCGATATCCCCCTTCCTCGGCACGACAATGTCGATGCCAGTTGTGCAATTGTTACCGCTGATGAAAAAGGCATCCTCACTTACGGTTGTGATTCCTTTGTAATTCTGACTGACGCCTCATCCGGCAAGTTGGTTAAACGCTATTCAAACCGTGCCCATGTGAGGAACGTCATAACAGGTCAGGATGCCAATGTGGCTTGGCTGGTTTATGACAACTCGGCGTTTTTTAATACAGGCTACGACGATTACTATATTGTGCGTTTCGACCTTGGGATGATGAAACCTGCCGCAACACTGCGAATCAATGGTTTCATTAACCGCAGCATCCTCTCATTGGACGGCACCCGACTCATGATCCATGTAGGAAAGACAGATCACGAACGGATCCGTCTGTTTGAGGCGAAATCCCTTAAAGAGCTGCCAGTCACGGTAACTAATTGAGAAGCGGTTCGGGCATTAGTGGTTCTAGCGAAATTCAAAAGGCATGAAGTTCAACGCGCCTGTCAGCGTGATTTGAGAATGTCCGGATGCGCGTTGACACTGCCAGTTATGACGTGCTCCTACGCACCGGTAACCCGCTGGTGAAAGGCGAAATGCCCACGGACGGCACGCCCGAGTTCACCTCGGCCATCATGGGCTTCGTCTTCACCCACTGCGCCCAGTGGCCGGACGTGGTGCGGGCATCCTTCGACGACCAGCGGTTCCGTGAATCCGCCCTGATCTTCTGCGGCAGCCTCACCCCCGCCGACTTCCAGACCGCCTTCAAACGCCTCGAAGAACAGAGCCGCGAACTGGAGGCGGCCCAGGTCGAAACCAAGGGGGACATCGGCGCAAAAAAGCCCCCCCCTGCGACGAACCCGGTTCCCTAGCCGCCCAGGTGTTCGCCGTCGCCGCCGAAACCGGCTGGCCCGAGTCGCGCATTCTCCACATGCCGCTGGCGCGGCTGACGCAATACCAACACTGCCTGTTACGGCGGAACGGGGTGCGGACCCACTGGCGCTCCACCGGCGCGGGGCAATCCACGTTACGTGAGCAGCTAGAGGCGCTGCGACTCAAATGGAATAGGGGTAATGATTCTAACAATCAGGCGGTAACACTTTGATTGCCGCGCTTTTTGCTTGGCATTACCTTTAAGATCGGTTAAAAGCTAGAGCGTGAAGGGAAAGCGATATGAAGCGCCTTCCTCTCAAACCCGGGACTTTCTGAGGTGCGCCAAGCATCCATTCACAATCATGCCACAAATCGTCCAATTCACACATCCTGGCCCTGAACACGTGCCAGATTCAATCCACCGCGATCACAAATCATGGAATCGTGGGCCGCATCGCCGCAAGTTTATGCGTGCTGAAGGCGGCTACATTGCGGGCAATGGCCGCCTGGCTAAGGGCAACCTGCTATTTTGGGGTGAATGGGAGCCGCCCAGTGACGTGCAGGAGTTGGCCAATCCCGACAAGCTGCACCCCTGCTGGTTGCACTCGCCTTACCTGCCGTCTGTGATCCCTGCGCAAGAACGGTCTTCAGCGTGCTCGCCCAAGATGGCGTCTAATCTATCCTGCCCGCCGACCTCCTGTGCTCCCCTCCTTGACACCTCGCTCTACCTCCAAAATACGGACCCCTTCGTATTTGGCGACTGTTTCAAGTATTTTGTCTGCAAGCAGTGGAAAAAGGCCACTGGAAAGGCCACTCAATTATCCCGCTTGGAACGCAAATCGATGATTTTGTTTGGCTCTACGCATGGGATTGGAAGCGCAGCGTTTTTCCAACTCGATACCGTATTCGTGGTGGCGGACTATCTGGAATACTCTCCAAGCGATCCTGCAAAGCTCCCAAAGCACCCCGCCGTCACTGACGACTATTTGAAGGCGTCACTCCGCATGGCATTTCCCCAAAGCGATTCCGAGATTTCCAGCAGTCTAAAACTCCGACTTTACATAGGTGCAACCGCATCCAATCCCGTGAGCGGCATGTATTCTTTCGCGCCCTCCCGTCTCGCCGGCCAGACAGCCGAGGGGTTCTCGCGTGTACCGTTGAAAAACCTGCCATATATCACCAATAACCTGAACAGTGCTCCACGCGCCATGAACGCTTCAGATACTGAGGTTTTCCAAGCATGGAAACACGTTCGCGATATTTCCAGAAAGCACGGCTGCTTGGAGGGCGTTAGGTTTGACTACCGAAAAATGTGATCCACAACACAATCCAATGAATATGATCAAGGCATTTCTTTCGTTGCCAATTCTAGTAGCCACAATGACAGTGGTTTTCTCACAGATTGCCCCCCCATCTTCAACCTCGCCGAAAGATGCCGAGGGGCAGTGCGAACTTGGTGATCGCTACTTTATAGGCAAGGAAGTTGAAAAGGACCACAAGAAGGCCGTGGAATGGTATCGCAAGGCAGCGGAGCAGAATTTTGCCAAAAGTCAATACAAGCTCGGTAGGTGTTACCTCTATGGCGAGGGAGTTGGAAATGATCCGAAGCAGGCCGTGGAATGGTTTCGTAAAGCAGCAGGCCTGAATTTCATCGCAGCTCAATACGCATTGGGAATCTGTTACTACAATGGTACTGGAGTTGAAAAAGACCCGAAACAGTCCGTGGAATGGTATCGCAAGGCAGCGGATCAAGGAAATGCCAGTGCCCAAAGTCATCTTGGTTATTGCTACGCCCGTGGTTTAGGAGTTGAAAAGGATCAGATGAAGGCTGTGGAATGGTACCGCAAAGCTGCGGATCAAAATCTTGCCGTTGCTCAAGAACGCCTCGGCTGTTACTACGAGAACGGCATCGGAGTTGAAAAGGACCAGAAAAAAGCCGTGGAATGGTTCGGCAAGGCGGCGGAGCAAGGAAATGCCTCCTGTCAAAATCGCCTCGGCAGCTGTTACGAGAACGGCAACGGAGTCGAAAAGAATCCGAACAAAGCCGTGGAATGGTACCGCAAAGCTGCGGAACAGAATCTTGCAAATGCCCAAACCCACCTCGGCTTCTGCTATGACAAAGGTAATGGAGTTAAGAAGGATATGAACAAAGCTGTAGAATGGTACCGCAAAGCGGCGGAGCAAGGAGATGACATGGCACAATATAACATCGGGTCTTGTTACTTTGACGGAGTGGGCGTTGCTAAAGATGCTAAAGAAGCTGCCAAATGGTTTCGCAAGGCAGCGGATCATGGCAATAAAATGGCCGCATCAGTGCTTGCTGAACTTTCCTCGACGCAGACTATCGGCGGTCTTGATTTCATTGATCCAGAACAGGGTAAAGACGGTGGGCCACCCACAAGAGATATTGCGAATTTGATCCTAAGTCGTTATGGCCGCTTCTTCATGGAAAGGGGAAAAAAGATTACCATCAAACGAGGACATCTCTTGAAGGCGTCAGAATCGAAACTTGCGGCGAAGGATGACAAAATATATCCAATTCGCGTTTCCTATCTCTATCTCAGTGGAGCAGGTGTTATATCGACAGATTATTATTTCTTTATGGATTCATTCGACACCTGGGCTATAGCGCTTGCCCCCGGCAGCGTGTCTCGTCAGGTGCGGGGAGCTTGGGACCCGAACATGAAGACGCAGTAACTGCTCAGGCAACCCTCATGGGGCTGGCCCCATTCTGTGACCGATTCTCAATCACTTTGCGTGCTCCCGGTTGACTCCACGCCAGGCGCATGAGCGCCCTGACCGTCACCCTTGGAGCCGACATTACCGCGTTGAGACGGGCCATGGCGGGAGCCACGGAATTGGTTGCCGCATCCGCCCGCCGCATGGGAAAAATGACCAGCGCAGGACTGGCGGGACTCGGCAAGGGCGGGTCGGCGGCACTCAGCAAAGGATTCGATATGGCCGCGATTGGACTCAAGGCAGGTATCGGCGCGGCGTTGGCAGGTGGCGCGGCGGCGATGGGCGTCGGGGTGAAGGCGGTCAATTCTGCCGCCGATTTCGAGCAGACGAAAGTCGCCTTTACCACCCTGATCGGTGACGCCGCGAAGGCGGAGCAGACGCTTGCCAAACTCCGCACGCTGGGTGCCGAGACACCGTTCGAGTTCCCCGAGCTGGCGGATGCCGGTCGCAAGTTGATCGCCTTCGGTGAATCCGCCGACACCGTGCCTGAAACGCTGCGGCGAATCGGCGACGTGTCGGCGGGCATTCAGGCACCCATCAATGAAATCGCCGAAATCTATGGCAAGGCGCGGGTCCAGGGGCGCTTGTTTGCCGAGGATGTAAACCAGCTAACAGGCCGGGGTATTCCGATCATCGGCGAGTTGGCAAAGCAGTTCGGGGTGAACGAATCGCAGGTTAGAAAACTCACCGAATCAGGCCAGGTCGGATTCCCGCAGATCGAGAAGGCATTCGTCAACATGACATCCAAGGGCGGCAAGTTCTATGGCATGATGGAGGAGCAGAGCAAGACGACCAAGGGCCTATTCTCCACGCTCAAGGACACGTTCAACGAGGTGTTCCTGGCACTTGGCACCCCGATCAATGATGCGATCCGGCCACTCGTCGCAGAGGCGATCAACCTCGTTTCCCAACTTGCCCCGATGGCCGCCGAGGCCGGGAAGAACGTGAAGGACGGGATCATGTTCATCATCGCCGCGTTCAAGAGCGGGCTAGTCCTGGAACTGGTGACATCCTCTCTCAAATTGGGGTTCGCGGTTGCGATCAACTCACTTATCAACGGATTCCGCGCCGCCGTCTCGTTCCTGTTTTTTTTCATCTCCAACGTCTCCATGTGGAAGGGGTTGGGAACCGTGTTGCTCGGATTGGCCGGCAGTTTTGGCCTGGCGATGCTCAACGCCTTTGAAACGCCGATCACCTATCTGAAAGCCGGCATCGAATGGTGCGTTGCATGGATGCTGAAAGGACTCTTGAAAATTCCCGGAATGTCGAAGTTGATGGGGATTGAGTACGACGACGTGAATTCCAGCTTCAAGGACATCCTCAAGGACGCCAACGCGAACCGGGGGAAACTGTTCGGGATTGACTACAAGGATCTGCAGGAAACGAACACCGGGTTCATGGAATCTGGAATGTCGAACATCGGCAATGCGGCATCTGAATCCGCGCGACGCGCCAAGGAAGCCGGATTCACCGATATGTTCGACACCGCCAGGTTGCGCGAGGGGATGTCGGGTGTGATCCAGTCCATTGTGGACACGATGCCTAAACCCGAGGAAGTGAAACAGGCGGCGAAGGCTGTTAGCAAAACGCCCGACACCGGACAAGTCGTGAAACCGGATGCAAAGCGCCTCGATCCCATCGTCACGTCACTCGGCAAGGTCGGTGGCGGTGGATATTCGTCCGGCACGCTCGACGCCCAGCGCGAGAACAACCGGCTGACCGGCGAATCCAACAGGCTGCTCAGGGCCATTGGCGAGAAAATCGGGAAAGGCGCCGCCACCGCGCAAGCGGCGTTCGGTTGACGCGGTGCCCCGGCCAAGATGCCGAGTCACGTTTCAATCCAACCTGGAATTCTCTATCCGCAACCCGATTACACGCTCTCCGTGGACCGGGAAGGCAAGTGGACCGCCACCCAGGTTTTCCTCTGCCATCGCAACTCGATTGCCGCGCTGATGCCCCGACCGGGCACGCCCCACCCGGAGGTGTCATTCATCAGCGTGGACACGGCCACGGCGAAAGTCATGGAGGGCGACCTGGCGGAAATCACCTGCAACTATGCCGGTGCCGAGGCGAAAAACGATGAAGAGGAAAAGGCGGCGGCATCCTACACGACGGGCCTGTCGCTTTCCGAGGAACCGCTGTTATCACACTATCGTTACAAGGACCTCGACGACGACGAGGTGGAGGCGCTCAAGAACATCGCTGGCGGCAAGGACAAGGATGACTCGGGCACAGTCTATAAGGATCAGGTCACCAGCGCGCGGGGCAAGGAGGCGCTCAAGAAGATCATGCGCGGTCAGGTTTCCTATTACTCGCCCAAGGTGACGTGGCGGGAAAGCATCACCCGCAACTCTGGGGTAAAGGCTACCGACCTCAATAAGATCGGTGAGATCGACACACCCTCGGGACCGGCACCGGCATTGTCCACCAGCCGCAACTGGCTGCTCAACGGGGTGAACCAGACGCAGGAGGGATCTTCGTTTCGCATCGAACGCGAATGGCTCGCCAGCGACCGCGGCGGCTGGGACCCGGACATCTACACCGACTGAGCATGAACCTCCCGCCGAAAAAACGTCCCGGCAATCCGATCCTCGCCAGCGATTGGAACACGATGGTCGATGCGCTGGCAGCTCGCACGCCCCGGCCATCGGCAACATTGGAGATCGTTTCAACTTCCGGGGGCTTCAGCTATCGGTCGCGTCAGGCGGCTGCCAGCGCGGGTGCCGCTTCATCAGGCTGCCCGTTCGGGCAAATCCTCAAATGGGTTGAGGGCGAGGGTGACAACGCAGTCAAGAAAGCGTCGATCCGGGGAGGGACTGTTTATGCCGGGGACAAGGTTTGGAACGTGCCAGACAAGGATTTGAATCTGGACGCGGACGGTGAATACAAAGTCTGGTTGTCGGTCGGGGTAACCGCGAACACCGACGATGACAACGAGGTGTTGTTACCCGGTTTGGAAACGTCTGAGGAGCCGGTATGGAATCAGGGGGATGTCTCTGGAAATTACCCGGATGTCGGAATCCCCGACGCGGACGACCCATCGGGGCTGGCTATCATCGCGCTCGGGAAGCTCACGATTGATTCGGGCGAGGCATCGTTTGAACCAGACGAATGCGGATCAATATTCGTCGATCACTGTCCCGGCACGCTGTCATTCACACGCGGCGGTAGCACGGGTGGAGTAAGCGGGGGCGGCGAGGGCGGAGGAACGATAGGACCAAGGGGGCCAGCGGGACCAACCGGGCCGACCGGACCAATGGGTCCAGCCGGTCCCCCTGGACCAGCGGGAGCCACAGGCGCAACGGGACCCGCCGGGAGCATTGGGTCAGGATCAACTACCACCCTGCCGCCTGGATACCTCTATGTGAATTCTGACGGCACCTTCACTACCTCACCCCAGGACCCCGGAGTCGTCGGGTCGCTTCATTCCGTTCTCACGTCGAACCACAGCGTCTCGGCGAGCAACGCCACCGCGCCGACGAGTTCCATGGACATTGCCGGAACCGCTCTCACGCTCACTCCGGGTAACTGGCACATCACCGGAACCCTGATGGCACTCACGCCGACCGCCTACAGCGGATCAAGCGTCTGGATGGCGATCCACTTTGCAGGAGGTGCCTGCGCCGCCAACGGAAGCAGCGGTTACACACCATGGAAACCCTACTGCGCAAGCCCAAGCCAAGCCGCATCCAATACTTATGTGTCCGTATCCAGTTCCATGAACCTGACCGATCAGGCGATTTACTATTCGGCCTACAATGGTGCCGCTAACCAATACCACATCATGGAGGTGGACTTCCATATTCATGTGGCGGCTACCTGCGCCGTGAAATTCATGGCCGGGAAAGTGAATTCCAACGCCAACAACTTCAACGTCCTTGGCACAGCCGGCCAGACATGGCTTACCGCCGATCCGGCATGACCCCATGGCTTCCAACATTGAAACGCTCGACGATTGGAACCAGCGCATAACGGCATGCGGGTGCTGTGGAATGCCCGGTGCCGACGCTCCCGAGCTTATTTACGACAGCCGAACGATCCACCCTGAATTGATGGTGGGTTACCATGCTCCCGGGGAAGTTGACTCTGTTCTTATTGGCGTTGCCGGTAACAGGAACTCCCCGGCAGGGTCTTTGGACATGGTGTATTCATCCAAGGTGGAAATCCGGACCGAGAGCCATTCGTCACCTGGTTCCACTGATTACGCCTTCCGCTACACGCAAACATGGTCGCTGAAGGATGGGGACAACTTTTGGGGGCGGGTTCAAGATTACAATGACGATACGAGTTCAACCGGCTACAAGCATTCTCCTTGCGGCCTGAATTATACCGGCAACGTCACCTTAACCGGCAACGCCACCGGGTTTAATTATGTGGAGAACATCGCTTCTAAGCCTGATCACTACGAAGCCACCCACAGAGACAACACATCCCACTCGATAGAGTACTCTGGAGGCGTGGATGTTTCCGATACCTATGACCGCCAGCTTGCTCGCTGCCCCGCTTACTTCACCCAATATGGCGGCTTCGATTCCACGGACCACTTGATTGAAGGGAGTGAGCCAGCAAGGATCACCACAAGCACAAAAACCGTTTCGCAATCAGGAACCACCTACGATTCAATCGACGAGTGGACATCCTCGCGCTACCGATTCCGCGTCCCCTCGTCACACCTTGGAAGCTATTTCAAAATCACTTGGGATTTGCTTTCCGAGCCGGATGATGGAGATCCCACGTTGGAATCAGAGGACATGACCGTAGAGTGGGTGGGGCCGGGAAACCCGGAAGATCCCGATGACGATTCGTGGCTGACCGATTGGAACGAAATACCGATGCTCACGGACCCCGGCGAAAAGCGTGTCGTCAATATCCGCTACCAATCCTACAAGTCGTCCAAATTTGGAAACAAACCGCAAGTCACCGGTGAAGCCTTCGATCCACAAGCCTGATCCCATTCCCCGCGTATCCGCGAAAAAATACCGCGGGCTTGGCGACGTGGTCCACGCCGTCGCGCAGCCCGTCGCCAAGGTCATCGACGCGGTGGTGGGCACCCGCATCCAGGGGTGCGCGGGATGCGGCAGGCGGCGGGCGAAGTGGAACCGGAAGTTTCCGCTGTGATGCGGTCGCCCTGCCGGTTGACACCGTGCCGGGTGCGTGAAGTTATACGTCGATCTTGAAACCCTCGATCTTATCGGCGGGCCGGGATTCCGCAACCCCATCGGCGCGTTGCGCTTCAAGCGTGGGGATGCGGCAAAACTTGAGGTGATGTTTCTGGCAGGCGGCACCACGGCCGCGAGCATCGGCGACCCGGCAGCCCTGGAGCTTCAGTTCGGAATCAAGCCCCGTGGCCGTTATGACGTCGGGTATCTGGGTCACACCGCCGACTGGACGATGCCGGCCCCGGACG
>Ga0118677_10016133_pt1 | contig 10286 bp, 7 predicted proteins | sample AliMusrvi5mmetaG_FD_86154 | JGI IMG/M metagenome (GOLD analysis project Ga0118677, IMG submission 86154)
GAACAAGATAGCTACCTATTTCAAAGAAAGTTACCGTGAGTTGCTGGAGAAAGTAACCTGGCCTACCTGGACGCAATTACAGCAGAGTACAGTGATTGTATTGGTGGCTACAATTATCATTACAGCGATGGTATGGGTGATGGATTTTTCCAGTAACCAATTGTTGAAGCTGATTTATTCATTATTTAAGTAGAACAGCATGGAACCAGTAATAGAAGCACCGGTAGTTGAAGCAGTTGCGGCACCACAGCCTGAAACCAAATGGTATGTATTGCGCGTGGTGAGTGGTAAAGAACGCAAGGTGAAGGAATATCTTGATAAAGATATTATTCGTAGCGGCTGGCAGGAAATTATCAAACAGATATTTCTGCCTATGGAAAAAGTATATAAAGTGCAGAACGGCAAAAAAGTAATGCGCGAGAAAAACTATTTTCCCGGTTATGTGATGATGGAAGTATTAGATGGAAAACTGACGGATGATATTGTTTTGCATATCAGCAATATCAGTAACGTAATGCACTTTCTTACCGATGGGAAAGGTTCTAAAGGCAATATCATATCCTTACGTAAGAGTGAAGTGAATAAGATGCTGGGTAAAGTGGATGAGATGAACGACCAGGGTGTTACCATGAGTGAACCATTTATTGTTGGCGAAACCATTAAGATTATTGAAGGACCTTTCAACGACTTTAACGGTGTGATCGAAGATGTGAATGATGAGAAGAAAAAACTGAAAGTAACTGTAAAAATATTCGGCCGTTCTACCCCTGTTGAACTGAGCTATATGCAGGTAGAAAAACTGAATTAAGAAAACTGCAAATCATTGAAAGCCGGGAACCAGTATCCCGGCTTTTTTATGGAATATAGGGGGGTAAAGCAATCCGAAAGCTATTTTTTCGGCTAAAAGGCTATAATTTATTGGGATTATCCCTTGTTTTACTTGGAAGAATCGATAATTTATTTACCTTTGCCGCCCCAAAAGTTCTTTACAAAAGAATGATTGAATTTGGGAGTCAGGCCATAAGCCTGACGCTATTACCAATTAAATCTTATAAAAATGGCAAAAGAAATCTCTGGCTTTGTGAAGCTGCAGGTGAAAGGTGGTCAAGCCAATCCTGCGCCTCCGGTAGGCCCCGCACTCGGTTCTAAGGGTGTGAACATTATGGAGTTCTGCAAACAATTCAATGCAAGAACCCAGGATAAAATGGGAAAAGTAGTTCCTGTTTTAATTACGGTGTATACGGATAAGTCTTTCGACTTTATCATTAAAACCGCCCCAGCTGCTGTCCAGTTAATGGAAGCTGCAAAAATTCAATCCGGATCTAAGGAAAGTAATCGTCAGAAAGTAGGTAAAGTTACCTGGGAGCAGGTAGAAGTTATCGCTAAAGACAAGATGTCTGACCTGAACGCTTTTACTATCAACAGTGCGATGAGCATGGTTGCCGGTACTGCGCGTAGTATGGGTATTACCGTTGACGGAAAAGCCCCTTGGGAAAACTAATTATTCACCTTAAATAGTAGAAAATGTCAGTTACTAAAAAAAGAAAACTAGCAGTTGCTAAGGTGGATAAAAACAAAGTTTATTCCCTGAAAGATGCATCTGCATTGGTAAAAGAAATCAATTGTACCAAATTCGACAGCTCCGTTGATTTACATATCCGTTTGGGTGTAGATCCTAAGAAAGCTGATCAGCAGGTACGTGGTACCGTATCATTACCACATGGTACCGGTAAAACAAAAAAAGTATTGGTGCTTTGCACTCCGGATAAAGAAGCGGCTGCTAAAGAAGCAGGTGCTGATTATGTAGGTCTGGATGAATTCATCACAAAAATTGAAGCAGGTTGGGTAGATGTGGATGTTATCATTGCCACTCCTTCCGTGATGCCTAAAATAGGTAAACTCGGTAAAGTGCTCGGTCCACGTAACCTGATGCCAAACCCAAAAACAGGAACCGTAACCAATGATGTTGCCGGTGCTGTTAATGAAGTGAAAGGCGGAAAGATTGCTTTCAAAGTAGATAAATCAGGTATTGTTCATGCTTCTATCGGTCGTGTATCGTTTGCTTCTGATAAAATTGCAGAAAACAGCGCTGAACTCATCAATGCCATCATTAAATTGAAACCATCTACTGCCAAAGGAATTTACCTGAAAGGCGTTAGTATGGCCAGCACCATGAGTCCGGGTATTACCTTAGACACTAAATCATTAATGAACTAATCCTGGTGATTTATCCACCAAGCTTTAGCGAAGGTGGATGGAAGTGACCCGGGTTTTAAAAAGAATTAGTTATGACAAAAGATCAAAAAAATGAGGTAATAGGCGTACTGAAAGAGAAATTCGCTCAGTATAATAACTTTTATATTACCGATACAGAAGCATTAACTGTTGAACAGATTTCCAAGCTTCGTCGTACCTGTTTTGATAAACAGGTAGAGATGAAAGTGGCAAAGAACACTTTGATCCGCAAAGCACTGGAATCTCTTGATGCAGAAAAATATGCAGGCGTGTATGAATCATTACACAATGTAACTGCCCTCATGTTTTCTGAAAATCCAAAAGAACCGGCCCTGATCATCAGTTCTTTCCGTAAGGCGGGTAATATCGACAAGCCCATCCTGAAAGCTGCATTTATCAATGGAGATGTTTACACAGGCGATAATAACCTGGTAACACTAACCAAGATCAAGACTAAGAATGAACTGATCGGTGAAGTAATCGGATTACTGCAATCACCTGCTAAGAGAGTGTTGGCTGCTTTGTTGCACCATCATGAAAAAGCAGCTGGAGCAGTAGCTGAGTAGTAATTTGAAAATTTGAAAATGTGGCAATTTGAAAATGCGCATGATCAATTTTCATAAAAAATGTATTAACTGAAAAGTGGGTTTGAAAATTTTCAAATTTTCAAATTTTCAAATTTTCAAATTAATAATAGACATCAAATTTTTTTAAACCTCCGTCGGATCAGCAAGCCTGATATGAAGACGGAAAAAATTGAAAAACATGGCAGACGTAAAATCATTAGCCGAAACATTAGTAGGCTTAACAGTGAAAGAAGTTCAGGAATTAGCTGATGTATTGAAAGCTGATTACGGTATCGAACCAGCTGCTGCTGCAGTAGTAGTTGCAAGCGGAGATGGCGGCGGAGCCGCTGTTGCTGAAGAAAAAACAGCATTCGATGTGATCCTGGTTAGCGGTGGTCCAAGCAAATTGACCGTTGTTAAGATCGTTAAAGAATTAACAGGTCTTGGTCTGAAAGAAGCCAAAGACTTAGTAGACGGAGCCCCTAAAGCCATTAAAGAAGGCATTTCTAAAGGTGAAGCTGACGAATTAGTAGCTAAACTGAAAGAAGCAGGTGCTGAAGTTGAAGTAAAATAGTTTTTCTTCCGAATAAAATAGCCGACAAGATTTTTCTTGTCGGCTATTTTTATGGAGTTCAGAGATCTCTGTTTGTTTCGAAATCAGTGAACTCATTGATTATTGATCAATTTACCAATGGTTCGCTTTATAGTTTAAAGCTCAACCCGCCATGTAAAATATATTTTCCATATCCGGCTTCCATAAACAGGCTGCTATTCTTGGTGATTTTTAATTTGCCGCCAATACCAATCTGGTAAGCTAATAAGGAGGGTTGGTCAAATGCGAGTTTGTTGCCAGACCCATCTGTATAATTCTGGTTCCAGATATTCACCCCGATGGCAGTACGGAAATAACCCGAAAAACTGGGACTAGCAGGCATATACCTGACAAAATTGGCCATAATACTCCAGTTATCCAGGGAGCCATACATGACGGGTGGACCAGATGGGTTATTATAATCGTAATAAGGAGCACTTACCTGACCATGGGTAACCATGATACCGGCACTCGCTGTTGGGCTGTATTGGATATCGATGGCGCCGGTAATGGGTCCGGTTTGGGTGGAAGTACCTCTGGAATAATTAAAAAGGGAAGCCATTTGGTAAACATCCAGGTTGGGAAAGCCATACCCAAATGAAAGATGCACGATTGGGGTAAATTTGGGCTGGTCCTTTGGTTTCTGTTGCCTTCTGCCCATGGGTCTGCCATACCCCATTCCCCCAACGCCAAATCTGGGTCCAACGCCTACACCAATACTAACCTGTGCCGATGCCTGCTGGACGCAAAACAGGCTGGTTACCAGTAAGATGCCTAATAATACTCTACGCATAACAGTTTTTTTACTGAGATACCCAATTTACATCCCGGGTTTACTTATAAACTGTTAAAACACTCTGAAACTTGTATTTTTGCCTTGTTTTAGAAAATTTGAGAATTCTTTTCCACAAATAGAGGTTTGGTCCAAAATTTGTTTTTGCAGTTTCTCCTCATTCCTTACCTTTGCCATCCTTATTTTTGGGCTAATTAGCGGGTGGACATTTTTTTTCACTGTCGTTTGGTGGTGAAAGTTCCGATTGTACGCTAAGAGAATCTGTAAATTCTCCCCGAAATTTTTTCGCAAAAAAACCGGTTTTCACACATATGTCTACTACTACATTGAACACCAGGGTCGGCTTCGGAAAAACTAAACATTTGGCTGATGCCCCTGACCTACTCGACATTCAGTTAGAATCTTTCAGAGAATTTTTTCAATTGGAAACTACGCCCGACAAACGTAATGTGGAAGGGTTATTCCGTGTATTCAAGGAGAACTTCCCGATTACGGATACGCGTAATATTTTCATGTTGGAGTTCCTGGATTATTTTATTGATCCGCCACGTTATACCATCGAAGAATGTATGGAGCGTGGTTTAACCTATGCCGTACCATTAAAAGCCAAGCTTCGCCTTAGCTGTAATGATGAAGAGCATGTGGATTTTCAAACCATTGTACAGGATGTGTTTCTTGGAAACATTCCATACATGACCCCACGTGGTACTTTTGTGATCAATGGTGCTGAGCGTGTGGTAGTTTCTCAGTTACACCGTTCACCCGGTGTATTCTTCGGGCAATCTATTCACCCTAATGGAACCAAGATCTACTCAGCCAGGGTAATTCCTTTTAAAGGAGCCTGGATGGAGTTTGCAACGGATATTAATAATGTGATGTATGCTTACATCGATCGTAAGAAAAAATTCCCGGTAACTACGCTTTTGCGTTCTATTGGTTTTGAAACCGATAAAGATATCCTGGAACTTTTTGGAATGGCCGATGAAGTAAAAGCAGATAAGAAATCACTGGCTCACCAGGTAGGTAGAAAATTAGCTGCACGCGTTCTCAGAACATGGGTAGAAGATTTTGTGGATGAAGATACAGGTGAAGTAGTAAGTATTGAGCGTAACGAAATTGTGATGGAAAGGGATACGGTTCTGGATGAAGAAGCAATTGCTACCATTATTGAAATGGAAGTAAAAAGCGTATTTATTCAGAAAGAAGATGTAGGTGGTGATTATGCAATCATTTACAATACCTTAAATAAAGATACCTCTAACAGTGAACTGGAAGCCGTTCAGCATATCTATCGCCAATTGCGTGGTGCGGATGCTCCGGATAATGAAACTGCCCGTGGTATTATTGATAAATTATTCTTCAGCGATAAGCGTTATGATCTGGGTGAAGTAGGCCGTTATAAAATTAACCGCAAACTGGGTCTTGATTATCCTTTGCAAAAGAAAGTATTGACCAAACCGGATATCATTGAGATCATCAAATACCTGGTTCGTTTAACCAATGCGAAAGCTGAGATCGATGATATTGATCACCTGAGCAATCGTCGTGTACGTACCGTGGGTGAACAATTATATGCCCAGTTTGGGGTAGGTCTGGCCCGTATGGCTCGCACCATCCGTGAAAGAATGAACGTTCGTGATAATGAAGTATTTACTCCTGTTGATCTGATCAATGCGAGAACTTTATCTTCTGTTATCAATTCATTCTTTGGTACTTCACAGTTATCACAGTTCCTTGACCAAACCAATCCCCTGAGTGAGATCACGCACAAGCGTCGTATCTCCGCTTTAGGGCCAGGAGGTTTGAGCAGAGAAAGAGCCGGATTTGAGGTTCGTGACGTACACTATTCTCACTACGGTCGCTTATGTACTATCGAAACACCGGAAGGTCCAAACATTGGATTGATCTCCACGCTTTGTGTGCATGCTGCTATCAACGATATGGGATTCATCGAGACTCCTTACCGTAAAGTAGTAGATGGTAAAGTGAATATGAAAGAACTCACTTTCCTGAGCGCTGAAGAAGAAGATTCTGCTAAGATTGCGCAGAGTAATTCTCCTTTGAATGATAAAGGACAATTCACTGAAGACAAGGTAGTTTCCCGTCAAACAGGTGATTTCCCGATTCTGGATAAAGAAGAAGTTGAATATATGGACGTTGCGCCTAACCAGATTGTTGGTTTGAGTGCTTCGTTGATCCCATTCCTTGAGCATGATGATGCTAACCGTGCCCTGATGGGTTCAAACATGCAACGTCAGGCAGTTCCGCTTTTACGTCCAGAAGCACCTATCGTAGGTACCGGACTGGAAGGAAAAGCTGCCCGTGATGCACGTATCCAAATGCATGCAGAAGGAACAGGGATAGTAGAATTTGTAGATGCCAACGAAATTCATGTACGCTATGACCGTAACGATCTGGATCGTTTGGTAAGCTTTAATGATGATTTACAGGTGTATCGCCTTACTAAGTTTATCAAAACCAACCAGGCAACCTGTATCAATCTTCGTCCGGCAGTTAAAAAAGGACAGAAAGTTAAGAAAGGTGATTTCTTAACCGAAGGATATGCAACCAAAGATGGAGAACTGGCATTGGGTCGTAACCTGCAAGTGGCATTCATGCCTTGGAAGGGTTACAATTTTGAAGATGCCATTGTAATCAGTGAAAAAGTGGTTCGTGAAGATCTGTTTACTTCTGTGCACATTGAAGAATATGAACTGGAAGTACGTGATACCAAACTGGGTGAAGAAGAGTTGACACCAGATATACCGAATGTATCTGAAGAAGCAACCAAAGACCTGGATGAACATGGTATTATCCGTATTGGAGCAACCATTAAAGAAGGAGATATCCTGATTGGTAAGATCACACCAAAAGGTGAATCAGATCCTACACCGGAAGAAAAATTATTGCGTGCCATCTTTGGAGACAAAGCCGGTGATGCGAAAGATGCCTCTTTGAAAGCACCTAATGGAACAGAAGGTGTGGTGATTGATAAGAAACTTTTCCAACGTGCCAAGAAAGATAAGAATGGTAAGATTCGTGAGAAAGCATTGCTTGAAAAAGTGGAAAAAGTTCACCAGCAGAATGTAGAAAGCCTGAAAGAATTGTTACTGGATAAATTACAAACCCTGTTGAAAGACAAAGCTTCTACAGGTGTAAGTAACAACTTTGGTGAAATGCTGATTGGTAAAGGTGCTAAGTTCAATCAAAAGAACCTGGCAGCGATTGATTACCAGAATGTAAATCCATTGGGCTGGACAGCTGATGCAAAAACAGACGACCAGATCAATACCCTGTTACACAATTACAGTATCAAGTTCAATGAAGAACTGGGACGTTATAAAAGAGAGAAATTCAATATCTCCATTGGTGATGAATTACCAGCTGGTGTATTGAAACTTGCCAAAGTATACCTGGCTGTTAAGCGTAAGCTGAAAGTGGGTGATAAAATGGCCGGACGTCACGGAAATAAAGGGATTGTTGCTAAGATTGTACGTGCAGAAGATATGCCATTTATGGAAGATGGAACACCGGTAGATATTGTACTGAATCCATTGGGTGTACCTTCTCGTATGAACCTTGGACAGATCTATGAAACCATTTTAGGATGGACAGGTAAACGTCTGGGTCTGAAATTTGCCACACCGATATTTGATGGTGCATCTACTGACCAGATTGAAGAATATTGCGTTGAAGCAGGTATTCCAAGAAACGGACATACTTATCTCTATGATGGTGAAACAGGAGAGCGTTTCCACCAGAAAGCCACAGTGGGCGTGATTTATATGATCAAACTACACCACATGGTAGATGATAAAATGCATGCCCGTTCAATCGGACCATACAGCTTGATTACTCAGCAGCCGCTGGGTGGTAAGGCACAGTTTGGTGGACAGCGTTTTGGTGAGATGGAGGTTTGGGCACTGGAAGCATATGGTGCTGCCAATATCCTGCAGGAATTGCTTACACTGAAATCTGATGATATCATTGGCCGTGCAAAAACATATGAAGCCATTGTAAAAGGTGATAATATACCACGTCCGGGTGTGCCAGAGTCATTCAATGTATTGGTACATGAATTAAGAGGATTGGGATTGGATCTGAAATTTGAATAGAAGAAGCTGTTGGCTGTTAGCTTTTTGGCTATCAGCTTTCTTCCTTCTGTATAAAATTTAATAACATTAAACAGGCCAGTGCTAATAGCCAAAAGCGAATAGCAACAGCCAAAGAATCAAATATGGCAATCAAAAGAGATAATAAACCGAGACCAACATTCTCCCAGATCACAATCAGTTTGGCATCACCTGATAGTATCCTGGAAAGAAGTTTTGGGGAAGTACTTAAGCCTGAAACCATTAACTACCGTACCTATAAACCGGAGCGTGATGGCTTGTTTTGCGAAAGAATTTTTGGACCGGTAAAGGATTATGAATGTGCCTGCGGTAAATACAAACGTATCCGTTATAAAGGGATAGTTTGTGATCGTTGCGGTGTGGAAGTAACTGAAAAGAAAGTTCGTCGCGAGCGCATGGGCCATATCAAGTTAGTGGTTCCGGTTGTTCATATCTGGTATTTTAAAAGCTTACCTAATAAGATTGGTTATTTATTGGGAATGAGTTCTAAAAAATTAGAGACGATCATTTATTATGAAAGATATGTGGTAATACAGGGTGGTGTGAAAGAGAACCTGGGCATGGGCGACCTGTTAACGGAAGAAGAGTATCTGGATATTCTGGATAATTTACCAAAGGATAACCAATACCTTCCGGAAGATGATCCACAAAAATTTGTTGCCAAAATGGGAGCAGAAGCGGTTCAGGCTTTATTGGAAAGAATAGACCTGGATGGTTTGAGTTTCTCTTTGCGTAATGCAGCTGCTACAGAAACTTCACAACAACGTAAAGCGGATGCTTTAAAACGATTGAGTGTGGTTGAATCATTCCGTGATGCCAGCACACGTATTACCAACCGCCCTGAGTGGATGGTAATGCAATACATTCCGGTTATTCCACCGGAACTGCGTCCATTGGTTCCATTGGATGGTGGTCGTTTTGCCAGCTCAGATCTGAATGATCTGTATCGTCGTGTGATCATCCGTAATAACCGTTTGAAAAGATTATTGGAGATCAAAGCACCTGAGGTAATCCTGCGTAATGAAAAACGTATGCTTCAGGAAGCGATTGATTCTTTATTTGATAACAGCCGTAAATCAAATGCCGTTAAAGCAGAAGGCGGTCGTGCTTTGAAATCCTTATCAGATGTTCTGAAAGGTAAACAAGGGCGTTTCCGTCAGAACCTTTTGGGTAAACGTGTTGACTATTCTGGTCGTTCGGTAATTGTGGTTGGACCAGAACTGAAAATACATGAGTGTGGTTTACCAAAAGATATGGCTGCTGAATTGTTCAAGCCATTTGTTATCCGTAAACTGATTGAAAGAGGTATCGTGAAAACAGTAAAATCAGCCAAGAAACTGGTTGATCGTAAAGAAGCTGTGATCTGGGATATCCTTGAAAATATTTTGAAAGGTCACCCGGTTATGTTGAACAGGGCCCCAACGCTTCACCGTCTGTCAATCCAGGCGTTCCAGCCAAAACTGGTAGAAGGTAAAGCCATTCAACTTCACCCATTGGTAACTTCTTCATTCAACGCCGATTTCGATGGTGACCAGATGGCGGTGCACGTGCCTTTGAGCAATGCAGCTATTTTGGAAGCCCAGTTATTGATGTTGTCATCACACAATATTCTTAATCCGCAGAATGGTACACCTATTACCCTTCCTTCCCAGGACATGGTATTGGGACTGTATTATATAACCAAGGGAAAGAAAACCATTGGCGATGAAATTGTAAAACAGGCTTTAGATATTAGGAATGGCCGCATGGATATCGACCACGGCATTGAAAAAATTCGTCCCTATTACCAAGGGAAAATTGTGAGCAAATGGAGAGAGGATTACGGCATGTCAGAGCGTCAGGTGGCCGCCATTTTGCTGTCGACGGTTGCTGCTATCGAGAGCGGTGCGAAATGGGCAGAAAACAGCGCTGCCACTGTAAGCAACAATGGTGCAAAACCTGTTGGTGAATTGGGTCAAAAGTTGACA
>Ga0118677_10014926_pt2 | contig 10285 bp, 6 predicted proteins | sample AliMusrvi5mmetaG_FD_86154 | JGI IMG/M metagenome (GOLD analysis project Ga0118677, IMG submission 86154)
ATATAAAATAGGGGGGGTAAAATTAGGTTTTTAGAAAACCATATTATATATTTGTGTCGAACCTGGCATCAAAAAAAGTAGTTTTTAGAGGTGCCCATAAGGTTCTTTGTCGTTTTGGGATCAATGACAATCTCCTGGCCGGTCTCGCTGATCAAGGTGGGAGTTGAATACAAACCGGTCTGGGGTGAACTGACCAGTGGAACATCTTTATAGAGTTTATTATCATCCTGACCGATCACCGAATAGCGGCCTTTGGCTGCTTCCGGCACCTTTTGGCTCAGGATGTAACCGATTTGGACTGCCCCCAATGCAGCAGTGATCACGCTCATGACAATGCCGATTACCGGTCCTCCGGACAGCGCAGATGCCACGGCTTGAGCGACACTGATAATCGCGTTAAACAATGCCATTTCCTTAGCACGGACAGCCTGATCATGTTCTATTTTTTTCTTTTTCTTATCCAGGTCGGTATCCATTTTGTTAACCATGGAATCATATTGCGATTTTGAAATGAGCTTGGCATCAAGCTGCGCCTTTAAATTTGCTTTTTTCTTGTTGTTTGCATCTTCATCCTGCTTTAGCTGCTGGTTTTCAGCATCGGTTTGCATGGAGAAGATGGAGCCAAGTGCATCTACAGCCCCTTTTGCCAGAGAAATTGCATTAGCAGCAACTTTTTCCGCGGTGGTTTTCGATAATTCAATCTGTTTTGCGGAAACTTCTTCTGCCATTTGCTTTTTAATCTCAGAATTTTTTGTCTCATCCCTTATGTTATCCTCAAGAATTTTTTTGTATTTCGCATTGACATCCAATTGGATTTTCTCTTTCCCTTGAGCCAGATCACGTTCACCTTTGAGTCTGAGATTATTCAGGTCATCTTCAAACTTCGTATCTCCTTGTTTTTTTGCATCGGAGGTCTCCTGCTTCTGCCCCTTTTTCAAAGCGTCCAGGTCCTTCTGGATTGCTTTGAGGGCAGCAGCCTTATTACTTTCTGCCTGAATGATTTTTTCAGAATTTCCCTGAGCGGCAGCCAACTCTTCTTTATAGGCAAACTCTATCGCCCCGAGAATCTCCTTACTTGCATCCTCGTACTTTTTATTGACCTCATAAACTTGCCTTTCGGTAACTGCCATACGGGCAACCCGCAGGTTTTCATGAATCTTCTTTACATCTTCTGCAAAGGATTGCTCTGCCTGAAGCAGCACCTGCTTGATTTGTACGTCGCGCTGAACTTCCAGCGAAGAAACATTGTCATCGATCCCTTTTTTCTGCTCCGGGGATAAGGCCTTTTCATTATCCGCTTTGAATTTCAAAGCCTTTTTGATCAGTGTGTCGTACTTCTCTTCGACATTTCTGATCTCCTGCTGTGTCTGGGTGAATTTGTCGGCATAGTTCTTGCCTTCAATCTCTTTGAGCGAATCCATCAGGTTTTTGTAGGCTTCCCTGATCTTATCATTTGCTTTGACCCGACTATTTAATTCATCAGTGGCCTTTCGCATATTGGTGCGATCGGTGTTGGTTGCATCGGCTTCCCTTCCCTTTGAGATGTAATCATTGAGCTGATCGATCGACATTTTCTTCCAATCCAGTTCCTCCTTAAATTCCGTTTTTCGGTCCTGAACCATTTTATGGGTGCGCTCGCGGTCCTCCAGTTCTGTCTTGATTACCATCTTGAGAGTTTCATCCTTGGTTTGCATGGCAATGGTAAGAATCTGGTTGGAAACCATATCCAGGCTGTTATTGAGGTTGAGCGAAGAGTTCACAGCCTCTTCGGCGATTTTGAGCTGCTCATCCTTAAATTGTACTCCATAAACCTTCATCTTTTCTGCCGCCTGCTTTGCTTTTTCGGCTGCCTCAAGGAATTCACTGGCGGTCCCGGTGGTTCCGCCGCCGACGCCCCAGTATTGCTTGACCAATTTTATCTTTTCTTCCAAAGAGGTTGCCTGTTCAACCAACCTGGCATAGGCGGGTTTTGAATCATATAAAAGTTGCATGGAAGAAGCCAGTATTTTGTTCCGTTCACCTTCGGCATCAGACAATTTCTTTGAAGCCTTCGACTGGGCTTCAGCAATGTCCTTGAGCTTATCCTCTGATTGCGCCAGGCGAATCTTCTCCATGTACTGATAATTGACTTCCTCGAGGTGTTTTGCCAGGAACTGGTTGGTCACATCTTCATCCTTCATGCTGCCCAGGAACTCCGGGTACTTTTGCCGCAGGTCATCAATCAAACGGTTTCGTTCTGCCTGGTTGGTGTTGGTGGCCTGTATCTGGAAAACAAGGGCATTGAGGCTTTCCTGTTCCTGCCTGTATTTTTCCGCCATCGGCAGTTCGAAGAGTTTCTTAACGGAGTTCAAGGCTTGGGTGGCACCTTGCACCAGCCCATCGAACATTCCATCTGTTCCAAGAAATGCTTCACCCACTGTCCGCTGCAATGCTTTCCAGCTTTTTTCAAGCAAAATCAACCGGCCTTCGGTGGTTTTCATCTCTTCTTCGGCCAGCCCTTTGTATTTTTTGGCTACGATGTCAATGGCAGCGCCATGGTATAGCTGTTCCTTCGATAAATCCTTGAACTGACTGGAAAGTTTCTGCAAGCCCTTGGCCAGCCTGCCTTCCATTGTCCCGTCAAGGTCTTCGACAGCTTTTCCCAAGGTCTGGCCGGTGACAACCGCCAGATCCTGAGCAGCTACAATGGTTTTCCGGATTTGCTCCGGGGTTCTGCCCTGGATGGCCAGGAACTTCTCAGCCTGTTCGATCTCAAGGCGGCTATCCTTGGTTGATCCGGATCGTTCTTTGGCAAGATTGATCAATTCCCTCTGCACTGCTTTATTTCCATCCAACACATCAAGAAGTAATTTCTCGGCATCCCTCAGCTCAATGGCTTTCTGGATTCCACCTTTGACATAATCTGCAATTGCAGTGACCGAAAAGGCGGCAGCCATGGCTCCTCCCATCTGCAATGCGGCGCCTTTAAGCGAATCGAACAGGCCTCCCATGCCCCCGGCATTCTTTTTCATTTCATCGCCAACGGCCCTGGTCTGACTCCGTATTTCAGCCAGCTTGGTATTGAGTTCCTGCAGTTGCTTTGATTTATCAGCGAATTCCTGCGTGTTTGTCTTGAGACCTTTGAGTTCTGCATTCAATGCCCTGGCTGATCCTTCGATCTCCTTGAGCGTTGCATTTGCCTGCTGTCCGTTCAGGATAACGGTTGCCCTGGCCTCTTCTGTCATTTTTGCCATGGCGTTACTTTATGGAATTATCGTTGATGTTTTCAGAGATCACCACCTGGGCTTTCCTGCCGTATTCCTTTTGCAGTATCTCGAACAGTCTCTGCGCTTCACCGTAGAAAGTCCGTGAGTACCATTTTTTGGGTTTACGCATCCCTCCCAGCATTTTATCGGCCAGAACACGGCTGCCCCGGGAGACCGGACGGTCGCCGAGTTTGGTTCCCTTGCCTACACCCATATCCAGGAACTTCCCGTAATAGTTGAAAGCAAATTCAATCCGCTCCACGTTTCCGCGGGCGCCGGCAATGACTTTGAACTTGAAACTTCTATTGAGGTCTCCGGAGGAATTCTGGCCGATCTTCATTCGGGTCAGGTTTTTCCTCCAAAGTTGAATGGTGATCTTAGCCCAGGCTTCGGCTATTTCACGTTCGGAAAGTTTAGAATGGGGGTTTTGCATTGAGCAAAGAAAAGCACAATGCTATGCGTGATAAAGGACAAAAAAAACTCCCAATTATTGGCTGGCAAGTTATTTTAACTTGATGCAACTAAGCCTGTTTAAAGTTGCTGGCACCCTGTTTCCTTGCTACATTGTTCTAAAAGTATTGGCCACTATTAAGTACCGGTCAAAAGTAACACTGCTAGGTCGTGCTTCGTAGTCTTGAACAATTTCTAATGTCATATCAATTTCACCATTGCTTAAAATAACTGTAAAATTGAAGCTTTCATTTATATAGTGTTGCTGATAGTAACCAATTTCGGGATTAATTGTATGAGCAAGAAAAGTCACCCCTGTTACACCATTCGTATGTTCATTAGTCTTCATTAATTCCTATTTTGATAATTTGTCAAAATTGTCAATGACTCATCGGTAACGTAAAATAGAAGGTACTTCCCCCTTCCTTCCCGGCAGCCAGGTTCTGCTCTTTGCTCACCACCCATAACTTTCCACCATGCATTTCAATAAAATCCTTGCAGAGGATCAGTCCCAAACCAGAACTTGGTTCTCCACCTGTGCCTGTTCGATTGGTTTGTACGTCAAGTCTGAACAAATCATCAACCAATGCCTGACACATTCCGATACCTGAATCTTTAATGGATACTTCAACGCTATTGTCAACGGTAGATTTAGCAGTAACATTTATTTTTCCTCCGCTGCGGGTAAATTTCACAGCGTTTGTTACGATGTTCCTGATTACTGTTTGAAGTATGTTGCGATCGGCAAAAACTGTTAAGGCAACCGGAATATCTAAAATTATTTCAACACCCTTTATTTTGGCGGGTTCCAGAATTATTGCCATACTTTCGTCAATTATTGGTGCCAATTGAGATACTTCCCTGTTGAAGGAAATTAATCCTTGTTGCATACAGGACCAATCCAACAGGTTTTCCAGAAGCCGGAACAGGTTGGTTGCCGAGTTTCTCATGCTAACAGCTACTTTTTGAGTCTCTGCCAGCGACATGTCAGGTAATTCTTCGGCCATTAACTGAGTCAATCCTAAAAATCCATTGAAAGGACTCCGAAGATCATGAGCAATTATGGAGAAGAATTTATTCTTTTCATTTACGATTTTTTCCAATTCTTCGTTTTTAAGGTGAAGCTGTGCTTCTGCCTGCTTTCGGTCAGTAATATCACGTGAAATTGCCAACACTTCATTTAACGCAGAACTTATGATGCGCAGTTCAAACCACTTTTGTTCAGTGGGTAGATCGAGGCTGTATTCGAAAATTTGTAATTCATTGGTATCTATCGCCTTTTTAATTGTTGTTATAACTTGTTCTGCAATTAGTTGTGGCAATACATCCAGCAAGGATTTACCTATGAGCTTTTCTCCTGAGATTACCATCGGGTTGGTATTGCTGATTTGGCAATTGAGTAAAATGCCCTTATAATCAATTAAAAAAAGCACATCCGGCATGGCAGCAACAGTAGCCCGATTTTGAGCCAAGCTCGCACTAAGTTCCTTATTTGTCTTTCGGAGCAAAATATCATCAGCCTCCAATTCCTCATTCTTGGTTTTAATAACAGAAAAATAGTGGCTTGTGATTGAATAATATTTATAGATACCAATCAGTCCGATGATAAGTATCAACATGTGGGCTATGAACAAATACAATATTTGACTGTTTTGCGATTTCGTATAAATGGCTGCGGGAAATGAAATGCTTATACCTCCCCTGACGTCTCCGACTTTGTAACCCTGAATGGCATGGCATTTTAAACAAGATTTTTCAGTTATCAAGGGAGCCATATAGCGAAATTGGGAGGATGAGTCATCTGTCACCAATTCCAGAATCTCAGGCACTTTCTGTTGGAAAGCTGAAAGTGATTTACTTTCCCAGGCATCAGCCTTATTTGCCGGCCTGATAGGATTTAAGCTGGTTATATGAAACTGAAGATCATTCTCATGTTGATTTATTTCCGCAATTTGACGGGTCATAAATGCTGGATTAACTTTTGTAAGTTTCATTCCACCCGAGGTAACTACATCTCTTAATGAGTCTTTCAAATATGGGTTTGGTTGGGTTTGGGACGTTACAGGAACGTAAACTCCTCCATGTGAGGAATTCCAGGATCGGGTAACAACAATTTGACTGAAAAATGCCTGAGCCTTGTTTTCAACTAACTTTAACGTGTTGATTTTGATGATATAATAATTCCATGAAAAGGAAACGATGATCACAATTATCCAAAATAGTATAATGTACCATAAATACTTGGTTCTCATAAAACAGTTTTTAAAATCAATGGATTATTCAAAATCGTTACTGTTTGCCTGTCAGGATATACTGTCTATAATATTTTTAAGGAAATTCCGGAAAATGCTTCTGCATGATCTCATTGATCATTTCCAACGTCAACGGTTTGTATTTGAAAGAATCATTTCCAAATCTTTTTTTTGTTTTTGCTATATCGGCAGGATTTAAGGATGTTGTGAGCATGATAACCACCACTTTCCCTTTTTGTACATCTTCGAGTTTGTCATATTCTTCAAGAAATTGCCATCCATCCATGACCGGCATATTGATATCAAGAAGAATTAATTCAGGCTGGCAATATGAACTTTCCGGTTGACCGCATCTCCATTTCGATGTAAGAAAATCAAGCGCTTCTATTCCATTCTCAGCGATTCCTATATGGTCAGTAATTCCTGCTTTTTCGATAATCCATTTATGGAGAAAATTATCAGATTCATTATCATCCACGAGCAATACACAATTCAGTTTCTTTTTCATACGCTAAGTTATTTTAGGCAAAAGAGTTTCTGATTCATTTTCAAATCTTCAAATTTTCAAATTAAGTTGGAATCGTAAACATAAAGCTTGACCCGCCTTCTTTATTGGATTCTACCCAAATCTTACCTCCATGCAATTCCACTATTTTTTTGCACAGTGCCAGACCAATACCTGTTCCTTCAAATTCATTGCGTTTTACCATCCGCTTGAAGATGATGAAAACTTTCTCCTGGTCTTGTTCTTTAATACCAATGCCATTGTCTGTTATACTAAAAGCCAATTCTGTTCCATGGTCTTCAGCTGAAATCTTTATTACAGGAGGAATATCCTTCTTTCGGAATTTGATCGCGTTGTGAATCAGGTTTTGGAGCAATAGTCTTAATTCTGCAGAATAACCATTTATGACCGGGAGTTCCTGTATCGTAATACTTGCTTCACATGATTTAATTGCAACACTCAAATCAGAAAGGACTTCAGCGACAACTTTATTGCAGTCAACATCGGACATGACACTATCTTTTCCCAACAATGAATAATCGAGCAAACCCTTTAACAGCAATCGCATCCTGATCGCCGAGTGATAGATAAAATCAATGCTTTTATTGCCGTCTTCATCCAGTTTTCCGGAATACTCTTCGTGAATAAGATTGGTAAAGTTAGTAAGCGCATGAAGAGGTTCCGACAGGTCATGAGAGGCAATATAGGTAAATTGTTCTATTTCCTTTAAATGAAATTCGAGTTGTTTTGTACGTTCAGCAACACGTTGTTCCAGGGTTTCATTATAGGTACGAATCACTATTTCAGCCTGTTTGCTGGCAGTAATATCCCAATTGGTGCCAATCATATGCAGAGGATTTCCTGAACTGTCGCGTTGAACGACAGCAAGAGCTCTGATATTGTGAGTATTGCCATCCGGCCAAAGCACCCTGAATTCTGTATTGAATTCTTTTTCGCCGTTTATCGCCTTTTGGATTTCCGCGTTGCCCCGTTCCTTATCGTCAGGATGAACGCCTGCCTGCCAGGCTTCGTACACGCCTTCGAAATCATTTTTATTAATTCCATAGAGTGAAAACATTTGATCATCCCACAAAAGAATGTTGTTCACAATATCATAGTCCCACACGCCTACACCACCGGCACGTGTTGCAAGGGAAAGGCGCGCAGATGCTTCTTTCAGCAACACATTCGAACGTTTGCGGTCGGAAATATCGTTTATGGCAGCATAAATGGCCGGCCCTCCATCATAGATTATTGGTAACCCAACGACTTCCCCATCTATTGTAGTACCATCGAGCTTGAAATACGTTACTTCGATCATCGGCGCATTAACGCCATCGTCGATTGCCTTCTGTACCCTTTCCTGCACAATTTGATGAAAATCCGGATGAAGACGATCGCGGATGAAGGTACCTACCAGATCTTGTTCAGACGTTGCACCAAACGTCTTAATGGCTGCCGGGTTGACATAAACTATTTTCCCTTGCCTGTGAATGACGATCATATAGGGCGACCACTCGACCACGGTGCGGTAACGTTCTTCGCTTTCTTGGAGCGTTGACGTTAATTGTACAGCTATTTTCTTCGCCCGGTACTGCGTGTTCAACATAGCTAATGATAACGCAAATAATAATAAGCTTATCAGGATGCCACTTATGAAAACAATAAGGACTGAGGATCGAAAAAGCGGAGTTTGTTCGGCAAATCGTGTAAAGTACAATATCCATGTTTTTCCGTTAAATTCAACACGAAGCATAACAATTTGTTTTGGCTTATCCTCATGGTTTAACGTATCCTTTCCCTGACTGTCATACAATATTGAATTTATTGACTTTTTTTCATCATAAACCTGCAAACGCATGAAACCTTGCAGGTTTACATCCCTTTGGCCTAAAATACCCTGCATTAAATCGTTCATCCGGTAGGGACTGTAAACCCAGCCTTTAATAGCTGTACGGCGTTGTTCAACAGTGGTGACAGGCATTCCGTTGCAATAAACAGGAACATACATCAAAGTGCCGATTTGTACATCCTGATTTGATTCCTGAACTAAAATTACTTTTCCAGAAAGCAGGGCAATGTCAGAATCGCGTGATCCTTCCATGGCTTCTTTCCGTATTCGTTCAGAAAGCATATCGTAACCGAACGCACGAAGGTTTCGACCCGAAAATGGCTCAAGGTAGATGATAGAGGTATAAACAGCTCTATCGCCTCCGGGTTTTACGGTATAATCAGAAAATCCTTCATTTCGAAGGCGTTGAATATGTTGTTGTAAATGATTTTTAGGGATGATCAGGGAATATCCGATACCTTGAATACCAGGAAGGTTTAGGCTGATTTTCAAACACTCAGAAAACTCTTTCCAATCTGCACGGGTAACTGTATCAGATACTGAGAATAAAGCTGAGCCGCTTCGTAAAAGCAGGGCATGGGAGTGAAGTCTAGACTCGATTTTTGCTTTGATCTCATGACAAACTAAACCAAACTCCTTATTTAACTGATCTTCAACAGAGTGTTGTGTGTTTAATGTAGCAATAACTGCTATAAAGACTCCAACGATTAGAACTGCAAGAGACTTCCATGCATTTTTAGAAATTGCAAACAGGAAAAAAAATCGCTGCGTCATATTTGTCACTCCTTTCTTTTATTTTTCTGAGGAAGCCGGCAGTTGCTGTTTGCAGTTGCAGTATGTGTTCAATCCATCAATCATTTCGGCAGACTAAAATAAAAAGTCGCTCCTTTATCCACGTCCCCTTCGGCACGGCAATGGCCCCCGTGCCGGGTAACGATCCGGTTCACATTGGCCAGTCCGATGCCGACTCCTTCAAAATCACTGGTTTTGTGTAGTCGCTGGAATACCCCGAATAATTTCTCAGCATATTTCATGTTAAAGCCGGCCCCGTTATCTTTTATGTAAAAAGTAATCTCGTTGTCAGTTGAACTGCTGCCGATCTCTATTACTGCTTCCGGTTTTTTCATGGTATATTTGATGGCATTCGAGATCAGGTTGATCCATACCTGCCGGATAAGTTCTTCATCTGCTTTTACCTCAGGCAGGGTTTCAACCTGGAAGGTGATTTTCCTGTTTTGAATTTCAGGATCAAAGAACTTAATGACCTGCTGAACAATCTCTGATGAACGGATCCTTGTTTTTTGCAATTCGATTGCATTCAGCTTGGAGAAATTCAGTATTCCATCGACCAGTTTACCCATTTCCGAGGCTGAAGAAGAAATAACTTCAAGGTATCCAAGGTCTTCTTTAGATAGTTCTTTTGATTTATTCTCGAGGAAAAGACCGATAAACCCGGTGATATGTCTTAACGGGGCTTTCAGATCATGTGAAATGGAATAAGAAAATGTTTCCAGTTCTTTGTTGGCTGCTTCCAGTTCCAAGGTGCGTTGTTTGACCCGCAGTTCCAGATTGCTGTTTAATTCAAGAATCTCTTTTTCAGCCAGCTTGCGTTCGGTGATGTCAACAAAGACTTCGAGCATTGCTTTTTGCGCGGTATGAATCATACCGGTATGGTATATTTCAAAAGTTTTTCCGCCCAGCACGCCAGGAGATTCATATATTTTGGTTTCGCCAATTTTGATACCGGAACGAAGAGGGCAGTCGGAACATTGTTTTTTATCATCCCGGTACAAGTTCCAGCATTTTTTACCCAGCGCGTCAGCCCCGAATTGTTGTTTTAAATTATCACTCAAAAAAAGGATATTGCCACTTTCATCAACAATGTCCATTCCAAAAGGGATAGTTTGCAACAACGATTTTCTTAATTCGTTGCTCTCTATGAGTATCTCTTCCGTCCTTTTTATCGCAGTGATATCTGCAT
>Ga0118677_10016135_pt1 | contig 10284 bp, 2 predicted proteins | sample AliMusrvi5mmetaG_FD_86154 | JGI IMG/M metagenome (GOLD analysis project Ga0118677, IMG submission 86154)
AATCAGTGTTCTCTGTATTGGGGCTGCGGCTCACCAGGCATGGTCGGCAAACCTCTTTACAACAGTTTCTGATATGTTCCCAAAGAAAGCAGTTGGTTCAGTTGTTGGGATTGGCACCATGGCGGGCGGTATTGGCGGTGTGCTTGTACAGCAGCTTGCGGGTCGGCTGACAGATGCGTTCAGTGCAACCCCCAAAGTAGCCTATGGAATTATGTTTGTGGTTTGTGCCCTGAGTTATGTGCTTGCCTGGAGTATTATGAAACTCCTTGTCCCTGGCCATAAACCCATTACAGACCTGTAGCAAAAAAAGGAGCTGCCCTTTTGGGACAGCTCCTCAGCAAACCAACTTTAACGAAAAAAACAACATGTTTCCCCCCGGGCCGAAGAAACGAAAGCCCCTGAGGAAATGAATTAAGGTGTTGCCGCTCCAAGTGAATAAGCTGCATTATTATCAATGATTGCCATGTCGGAGGAATCGATAAGTCCGTCGCCGTTGCAATCCTCCGGAAGATATCCTGTTGTACTGAATGCTGAAAGATTATCAACATTCGCCATATCGGACGAATCAATGAGGCCGTCCTGTACCACATCACCACCGAAAATGACATATCCGCCATCAGGGTAGGAGGCAAGATTCCCGCCGTAAACATCACCCGGTGTGCCAAATGATTTTGTTATTGTGCTCCCTGCAAAGGAAACATCCGTTGCACTGACAGTTTCCAGGCAGTTTCTGTGCTTAATAGTAATATAGTAACTCCCGCTGTATGTGCCTGGTATGTTTACAGTGGCGGTGGCTGACTGGGTCAGTTCAACATCGGGAACGGAATACACCGTGGTTGCATAGGATGCAGCATCGTGAAGTTCAACGGTGATGTGATCGGCAATTCCTGCCGGCCAATGCAATCCGCTGTCGTCATAGGAAGGATTCATCGGATTGGATATGCCGTTGTAAAGGCCTTCGAGTCTGACATCAGTGAGGCTCAGTGTTTTATAGGTAGGGGCCTGTGTTAAACTGACATCATCAAGGTAGAACAAACCTGTGGAATTATCCCCGGTCGTCGCTGTGGCACGGAACCTGAAATAAATGACCGGGCTGTTGTCGTTCACTGCAAGTACCACCTGGTGCCACTGTGTAATGCTTACATACAACGGCATCGGGTCCTGGACTACCGGTGCCCATGTTGTGTTATCGTACGATTTTTCAACATAGAAATGCAGATTGCTGCTGGCATTCTTATCCAGTACCTTTACGAAGAAGCGAAGGGTGCCTGCACCATTATATGCGGTGGTCGTGAGTGTTCCTCCGTCAGTTGGTGTGAGCCATTTGAATTTTGGCGTGGCATAGGTCGTCAGTGATCCGTAAAAACCCATATTGTTCGTTGCTGAACTTCCTACATTGGTAGTATTTGACCAGCCTGTCGGAGGCATGGTATTGAAACCCTCTTTAAATAAAAACACCTGGGAGGATGATTCGATCGTAAATGTTACATGATAAGTGGAGGTTGAGCTGCCATCCTGGGCAGTACAGACTATTGTGGCTGTGCGTTCAGCAATGGTCCCGGTTATATTAACAGGCTGAGTGACAACATATGTTGCTGGCGGACAACCTGATGCAGGAATTACAAATGCCGGCTCGGCATCCACCACCAGAGAGGTGGTTTCAGAAGGAACCTCAACCGGATAATCAAATGTTCCTGCAACAAAATCCTTCACACGGATATTTTGTTTAAGAGGGTCAAGACCATTGGGAAGCCATTTAATATAAGAAAGTGCACTGTTTGTGCTGGGTGCTGCATAAGTAAACGTAACCGTGTAATTTAATTGTGTAATTCCATCCTGAGCTGTTACATGAATCGTAGTAATTCCCGGAATGGAAGCTGCCGGAGTGATTCCAATCGTTGCTGAAGGGAAATTCGGTGTTGCCGTAACTGTTGGAACTGTGGGTAACCCATAAGGTTCAACGACATTGTAATTTAATGTAGCAGGTGAGAATCCGGCAACTGTAGTACCACCTACCTTAAGGTCACTTAATGTGGCATCATTACTGGTAGGCGCAAGGGTTGTATATGTGGCGCTCTGTGTGGAAGTTACGTTGCCAGGGCCATCTTCAACAGGTCCAATTGCCAGGTAATAGGCTTGTAAATAATCCAGGGAAGTACCCGGAGTAACAGTAATGATTGTTTTTGTAGCATCGATCGTTGCTGTAAAAGCCACATTAGCCCCGGATGAGTTTGTTTTTTTAAAGGTCACCAAAGATGAAAGATCAGAATTGGTAACATCACTGCCATCAGTCTTTTTTATGGGTTCATTAAAAGTGATGACCGGAATGGTTGTAGTAAGGATATTGGTGGCTCCGTTAACTGGCAGAAATGTCGCTACAGGTGCACTCAAATCCTGAGTAACCGCTCCCGACCAGGAGGTTCCTACCCGGATTCCATCCAGATAAAGCACCGGTGAATTCATCGCTCCCTGCCGTATTTGCACACAACGTTGTCCCGCACCATCAGTTCCTGCATCAAAAGCAGTTGCATTTGGGGAAGGTTCTGTTGTTGGAAAAGGGTTGGCCGGGTCAAAAACAAAAGCATCTACCTGGTCGTTTGCTGTTCCTGTGATGAATGTATATTTTAAAACAACAAGATACGTCTTTCCGAAGGTGTAATACTGGGTAGTCCAGCTTACCGGAGCAGAACTGCCTGAAGCGCTTTTTGTAACTCCGAATACCAGGTTTCCGGTTGAAGCGGTGTCCTTGGCATAAAGCCTCCCTTTAAACACAGTGAGTGATGCACCGGCAGTTTCTTTAAAACTGAGAAAATAATCTCCGGGCCGGGTGCCTGATACAACCTTCACAAGGGCAGAAATGTAAATGCTTCCTGTACTTATGTTGTTGGTTCCGGTAAAATTTGCAAAAAGGTCCTGTCCGGTTGAATTATTTGTCAACTGGGCGGACAATCCAAGTCCGGAGCTCTGATAGCCAGGATAAAAAAGACCAGGAGAGGTAACCTGGATCGGATTTGTATTGTCGGTTCCCTGTAATGTCCAGGTGCCGTTACCGAACAGGTTCCCGGTCGGATAATTGAAATTCTCGGCAAACGGGATCAACTGGCTCCAGGCCGTGACTGAAAGAAAGAATAGGGCTATAAAAACCGGCAGGACTTTTTTCAGGGGATGGGAGGGTTCCCGTAAGATTTTTTGTCCAGGAGTAATTACATCGTTGAATTTTTTCATAGGAATAGGTTTATGGAAAAGGTTGTTCATGGTTTAATTTGAGGAACATAAAAGTATAAAGACATCACCGGTTCAGGGTTTGCTAATTGGTCAATTCGGTTATTATAAGAACCAGATCCTATTTGAATGCTGTTTATGAAGGCCCTGGTGTGGTATTTATAGATTGTCTCTTATCTCCTGAAGCAGCCGGCCCTGATTATATGCTGAAAAAAAACAGGCTGCCCCCGCGGGCAGCCTGTGTCCAAAACCAAGCAATGATTATTAACCGGATGATCCTTTATTCCGTTATTGCATTAAATGAACTGTTATCCTAAACGGAAATGAGAGTGATCATACAGTATTATTAATAAGGTGGGAAGAAAGGCAGTTGAATTGAAATTGAATTTGTTGAATTATTATCGATTACAGCCATGTCCGATGAATCCACCAGTCCATCACCATTGACATCCTCAGGCAGATACCCGGAAGCAGATTGTGTGGATAAATTATCAACACCTGCCATGTCGCTTGAATCAATAATAAAATCCTGGGTAGCATCACCTGAATAGATAGCAAAATTTCCATCAATCAATTCCAGAAGGTTGTCTGCATATGATTTTGATGCCGAGTCGAAACTGAAAGTTGAGGTTTGTGATGTAAATGAAACCGGGGTTGCCGATGATGTAAGAATACTGTTTCTGTGTTTAATATAAATATATGAAGGGCCAAAGTGACTCCCGGGCACCATGGCAGTAAGATGTCCAGCGGTATCAATGCCTACACCATGAAAAGCATATTGAATGGCCCCTGTGGTACTGTTCCTTAACTCAATAGTCAGGGTATCAACTGTCGAGCCGTTGAAGTTGGGTAAATTCATGTCATTCATTGTTTTATTCATCTGACTGCTGCCATTGTAAAAACCTTCAATGAAAAGGTTCATGTCCAGTTTTTTTGCTGTGGTCGATTCGTTTGAATAGGGGGAATATCCTGCCGTATTATATGCTCTGATGCGATAGGAATAATCTTTGGGTGATGCATTTTTCAGACTCCATTGCTGGGCAAAAAATGAAGCAACCCATGCAGAGATCTCAGTTTCATGACCCAGACAGCTGTGTGTTGCTCCCGGAATAATATGGAGTTCGCTGGCTACTCCTGTACTTACCAAGGTATCATAAAGGTCAATGCTGTTTTGCGGCAGGATCGTAACATCAGCATCCCCATGGACCAGGATCGTAGGGATATCATATGATTGCAAATAAGGATAAACCCAATCCCTCATCTCGGGTTCAAGGCCACCCCACAGGGTGGCATTTGCAATCAGGCTGGTTTTATTCCAGGGTGTTGAAATGTATGCGTTTTCGGGAGGATAAACAGCTGTCGGATCAGGACCGTCAAACTGGCACACTGTCTGAGCGGTTCTTCCACCGGCTGATCCGCCTGCAATGAAAATCAGGTTGGGATCGATATGGTAAATGGCTGCATTTGCTTTCACCCAGCTGATAGCTGCGTTTGCATCCCTGGATGCATCCTGGAGGGCAGGGAATTCTGATGCCTGAGTCGGCATATCCGTGCCCGAACGAAGCCTGTAATCGATCGACATACATACATACCCACGTTTGGCAAAGCGTGTACAGTAATCAACGATATATCCCTGTGTCCGGTATGAATCTGTTCTGAAACCTCCGCCATGAATCCAGATAATTACCGGCCTCCCAAGGGTTGGGTCGGCTGTCGGTTCATAAACGTCAAGATAAAGCGAGGTAGGTACCCCTTTGTAATTTGTGACATCAGCAAATTTGACTCCGGAAGTGGTGGTCACCGCTGAAAAACGGTCAGCCGGAACAAAGTCATTCGGATTTAATCCCGGAATCGGATTGCTTAATGTAATGGCATTTGCGTTTGCTTTTGCAACTTCGCCATATAATCCGTTATCCGGTTTGCGCTCAATGCTGAAGCCGTCTTCGTTGTTGTTATTATCTGCCCAGCTTACACTGACCTGGCTGGAAGATACCTGCAATGATGCAAGATTGTAAGGCGCTGACAATGCATCTGAAAAGTTAACGGAATAGGTTTTTGCCGTTACCCCGTCAGGAGCAGTTACCTGGACTGTTGTGGTTCCGGGAATGCCCGAAGCATTTGTAATCAAAGTGGCAGCTGCAGGTTGTGATGTTGTTGCAGTGACGGCAGGCACAACGGTTGTTCCGGCGGGTAACATAACGTTATAGCTTAACACCGATGGGGAAAATCCGCTCACAGTGGTTCCGGCAACCTGGAGATCGCTTAAGGTAGCATCGGTGGCTGAATTCATGGTCAGGCTGATATCATCCACGTAAAATAATCCCTGGGATGTTGATCCTGTGTTGGCAGAACCCCTGATGCGTAAAGTAACGGTTGAGCTGCTTTCGCCGATATTGACTGTCACCTGGTTCCAGATGGTGGTCGTGCCGGTCAATGGCATTGGGTCGGTGGCGACCGTTGTCCAGGTTAAACCTCCGTTGGTTGACTTTTCAACGTACAGATGCAGTTCATGTGCCAGGTTATTATCCAGTATACGGACAAAGAATACAAGGACACCTGCCGTGTTTGTTGTTGGAGCTATTAGTACTCCGCCGTCTGTCGGTGTGGTCCACTTGAATTTCGGTGAAGATAATCCGGAGGCATACAAACCGACCCCGTTGGCAGCTGAGAGGCTGATATTTCCGGTATAAGACCAGTTGGACGGTGGAAAAGCAGCAAACCCCTCCTTGAAATGATAAGCATTTCCGGATGACACGGTATAAACAACCGAGTATGTTTTGGTGGTGATCCCATCCTGGGCTGTGACCAAAACAGTACCGGTTCTTTGGCTTAATGTGCCGAGAAGATTCGAAGGTGGGGTTATTGTTACTGCAGCCCCGCTCTGGGCCGGAGTAGCAACCATTGAAAGGGTGGTTACTTCCAACGGGACCTCGATGGTATACGATGTGACGGATGCAGCGAAACCGGTTACAAGAATACTCTGTTCCGACGGAGTCCCTCCATTAGGGATCCACCTGATGTAATTCAGGTCGGCCACTGAGGACGGGGCACCGATTGTAAAATTGACTGTATAGGTTTTCTGGGTCACTCCATCCTGTGCAGTAACAACGACGTTGGTTGTTCCGGGCAATGAAACGGCAGGGGTTACAACTGCGGTTGCCAGACCGAAATTCGGTGTAGCAGTAACCGTAGGTACCCCTGTAGTCCCACAAGGTACCTCATAATTATATGAAAGCGTTGCGGATGCGAATCCCGGTATGATTACAGTACTCACTTTTAAGTCGCTAAGGGTGGCGTCGTTGCTGAGCGTATTAGCCATGGTTGTGAACGTGGCACTCTGGGTTACCGATTCATTGCCTACAGCGTCTTCCACAGGGCCGGCAGCAAGATAGTAATCCTGGAGGAAATCCAGGGAAGCAGAAGGGGTGACTGTAATGATCTTATTTGAAGCATCAATGGTAGCTGTAAAAGGCACGTCTGTTCCGGAAGAGGAGGTTTTCTTTAAGGTGACAAGGGTTGCAAGATCGCTGTTGCTAACGGCACTGCCATCCGTTTTGAAAATGGGTTCATTAAAGGTTATGGTAGGATGTACGTTTTGAAGTATCCCGGTTGATCCGTTGGCAGGAACAAAGGTAGCGGCGGGCGGCGAAGTTTCCATTGTGCCTGTAAGAATCGCATTGTCAATTCGGAGGCTCTGTCCGGTGCTCGTGGGCGAACTTGTTTTGTAGATCTGAATATAGACGGTTCCTGTATTTTCACAGGATGCGGGAAATACTGAAGTGGTTTTGGTGGTATTGGTGAGTAAAGGGGTGTAATCGGCCAGAACCGTGGTCCAGGTTGAATTATCCGGACTTACCCTGACCTGGAACGTACCGATCAGTGTGTTCGAACCTCTTTCACAATAAGAGAAAACAAGGTTTGAGTACCCTGTCGTATTTACGGTAAACTGGTAATAATCGCCGATGGTCCAGTAAGATCCCTGGTACATATAACCGCCTTCACAGGGTGTAGTGGCATTGAAAGCCATCCCACCCACCCCGGAGGATGTAAAGGAAGGCGTCCCGGCTGCATTGTCGACGACCGGTGTGGTAATATTTTCGAAAGTGAACTGAAAGAGACTGGTTTGACTGAACACCCTTGTGCTGAAAGACAACAGTAACACGATGCCAATAACTGAAATGAGTAATCTTCCTGAGTAAATTTGTTTATTCGCCATAATTCTGTTTTTTAGTTTAAGCAATTTTCAGGGAATAAAAATATTATACAATTAAGGAACGGAGGTTTCTGAGGTGTTCGAATCGGTTTCTGCAATGACCAAAACACAGTAAGTAGGGTTGACCTGGTGGACCCAGCCATTCAGATTTGGGATGAGTGTTTTATTTCATTGTCAGGGAAGATTTGCAGATACGGTATTGGTCGCATTATTTTCTACCAGGGCCATATCCGAAGAATCAACCAGCCCGTCCCCGTTCACATCTGTGATAAGAAAACCGGTTGCAGTAGCAGCAGCGTCATTATCAATCACTTCCATGTCGGAAGAATCGATGAGGTCATCAGGGGATGCATCCCCACCATAGATGCAATATTTGCCATCGATCATCATTACCTGGTTATTCCCATATGCTTTTGAAGCATCATCCGAGTAATTGTAGGAAATAACCTGTGATGAAAAGGATACCGGGGAGGCGGTGGTGGTTGTGATGCTGTTGCGGTGATGTATCGTGATATAATAGGAATTGCTTTTATCCCAGGGGATGCTTATTGTCGCCACACCTGTAGTATCAACAGAAACACCGTTTGCAGTATAAATGATGGTGTTGTAGGTAGTCCCGTCATGAAGGTCTACAGTGAACTGGTCTGCAATGTTCCCTGCAAAATGATTGCCTGCATCATCCTGTACTTTTCTCATGCTGTTGTTCCCGGCATACAATCCCTCCAGGAAGAACTTCAGATTCAGTGTTTTTGAAGCCTGGATGGTGGCGGTCGCTTCATTTGAATAGGAGGAATTCCCCGATGCATTGTAAGCCCTTACGCGGAAGGTGTACAAAACAGAAGGTGTAAGGCCGGTGACGCTGTAGTTGTTGACATTTGCGCCAGTGGTTTCAATCTCCGTGAATGAGCCTGTCCCGGTTTTCTGTTCAATCCTGTAACCGGACTCATTGGATGCATTATCTGTCCATGTAAGATTGATCTGCGTTGGCGGTGCAGTTGCAGCCGATAGTACGGTTGGCGCTGAAGGAGGAAGCGTATATTCGTTGGCTCCGATATCGGCAGCTCCATTATAGAGGACATTCCCCCAGTAATCCTTCCCCCCGTTGTTCGAAATGGTTTTGCCTGTGTTGATGCAGGATGATCCGGACTGAAGTCTGTACCCGTTGACACTGGTGATACCGGTTGTTCCGCTCCCGGGGCTTACAAGTTTAGGGTCACCGGTCACTTTATGCGAATCGGAAGGTTCCGTTGACGGGTGGATGCCGTAAAAGCAATTATAATCGATCGTCCGGTTATACCCGGATGTAAAATCATAGCTGGTACTTGTACTCTGGTTGTAGATCAGGTTGTTATTGAACGTATAAGTCCGGCTACCGCTGCCGCCGTTGTTCCGCTCGGAAATAATGATGGGGGAGAGGGTCGAAGGACAATAGACCGTATTATTGTACACCCGGATCGAAGTAACGGGATAGTTGATGCAGAAAATCACTCCTTTGTCATTCTGACTGATGTTATACCGGCAAACGATATTGGCATCGGCCTGTACCGTGCAATTCCAGAATAAACCATGCGCATTGTCATGACTGTAACTGTATTGCCAGTAAGTATTCGGAGACCGAAGGTCGGCATCATACAGACTGCCATCATAATCCGGGGAATTGTTGTCGTACCCTTCATTATACTGGAAAACAGTTCCAGAACAGGAAGCCGAAAAAATGGTGTTTCCCGTTATCCCGTTGGCTGTGTTGTAACAAACATTGTTCTCGACAACTCCTCCTTCAAACAACCGGATGATCATGGCATTCTTGGAGATATTGAAAATGGTATTATTGCGGACAGCAGCATTGGTGATTTTCATGGCATTCCACTCGGTGGAATAGGGGTCAAACCCGTCATCTGTCACACATTCTGTTATAATCCCTTCATTGTCACAGGATGAGATCACGCAGTTTTCGACCAGAATATCGTTGAAATGTGTTTCCTGTACGGAAACATCCACAATGCCGTACCCGATCGCCGCCGTCCGTTTATCAGAGCGTTCCTGGCCCACTGTACCACGGACGTCATGGATATACAGATTCCGGAGATAGAGGTGATTGGCGGTGCCGTAATTTTCAGCCTCGATCCTTACTCCCCTGCGGTCATCGCCACTTGTTGCGTTATTGGTGATTTCAAGGTTATTGATTTCCCAATACTGCTGGTTGTAAAGATAAACAACCCCGGTTCCGGTCATACCGTTCCCGTCGATGAGGGGCTTGCTTCCGCTTCCATACATGTCTATGCTGATCGGAAAGCCAACAGAACCTGACCCTTTGGGATATAACCTCCCGGTCCATACACCCCCTGCCTTAAAGTATATTTTATTATTGGCAGCAAAGGTGGTGGCATTGATTTTTGAAAGTGTCCTCCAGGCTGTTGCAGGTGTCAGTCCGTTCCAGCCGTCATTCCCATTAAGGGCATCCACATAGTAAGAAACAACAGGAGGGGCCTGGGTTGTTGCCGAGCTTTCTCCTGAATAGGAAGAATTGCCTGAATAATTGTAGGCACGAACCCTGTAAGTGTATGCAGTTGAGAATGAGAGGCCCGAATTGACATACGTTGTAGTATTCGCTGCAACAGTAGCAATTTCAGTATAGGCCCCCGTGCCTGTTTTACTTTCAATTTTAAATCCATCCTCTGTAGTGGAATTGTCAGACCATTGCAGGCTGATATCAGTAGAGGATAGCGTGGTTGTCAGAAGGTTTCCGGGTGCAGCCGGAATGGGTGGCGCTACCGATGTGGTAGTGGTTGATTCATTTGAATACGATGAATTACCCAGGCCATTATAAGCATAAACACGATAGGTATAGC
>Ga0118677_10016138_pt1 | contig 10284 bp, 6 predicted proteins | sample AliMusrvi5mmetaG_FD_86154 | JGI IMG/M metagenome (GOLD analysis project Ga0118677, IMG submission 86154)
GTCCCCAGGGCATCGAAGCATCGTTCGCCCCGTTGTGGGGATTCCTGGCCTACGACAACGATTCGTTCGCATTGACGCCCAGCGACTTCGGGCAGTGCCTCTCCCCGGTCGGCAGCGCGCTGGTTTACTGCGGCGTGAAGAACGGCCTGGTCCTGGCGCTCCAATACGAGGATGGTCGCGTCGCCTGGGAGTTCCAGACGCGGGGCGCGGTCCGCGGCAAGCCCGCGATGGTCGGCAACGGCCTGTTCGTCGCGTCGTCCGACGGCTGCCTGTACCGGCTGGATCCGGCGACCGGCAAGGCGACATGGGACAAGCCGTTCTGCGCGGACGCCGGCTTCTACGGCGACGTCGCGGCGTGGCAGGGGCTGGTGTTCGCGGCCTCGACGATCGACAAGATCTACGCCATCGATGCCACCACCGGCGTGTTCCAGTGGGAAACCCATCGCGACCGGCCGCGGCTGATGAGCGCCGAGGGCGTGGCGTCGCCGACCATCGTGGGCGATCGGGTCCTCGCCGGCTTTTCCGACGGGACCCTGGCTGCGCTGGATGCGGCGACGGGCAAGGTGATGTGGGAGTCGGACCTGGCGCAGGACGTTCGCGGCGCGGCCGACGCGGACGCGACCCCCGTGGTGGCTGACGGGGTGGTGTACGCATCGGCCTTCGGCGAAGGGCCGGCGGCCGTGCGCCTGTCCGACGGTGAACGCCTTTGGCGCGCCCGGGAATTCGGGCCCAGCCGCCCCCTGGTGATCGGCGACCTGCTGATCACGGGTACGGCCGACGGCACGGTGGTGGCCATGCGGAAGGCCGATGGATCGATGAAGTGGCGGACGCGCCTGGCCACCACGGCGGCGGGCACCCCGGTTGCGGTCGGAAACGCGATCGTGGTCGGCGGCGACCGCGGGCTGTGGCTGCTGCGGGCGACGGATGGCGCTCCGATGGTCCGCCTGTCGCTGGTCTACGGCGCCCGTGGCACCCCCGAAGTCTCCGGTCGACGCCTGTTCTTCGTGGGCGGCGGCGGCACGGTGAACGCGGTGGACGTGCTGGCTCCTTGAGACCCCGTTGCCGGACCGGTCGCGGCGGCCCTGTTGCCGAGCGACCGGATTTCCTATGATTCCCGCGGCGGGCTTCCCGGATGGGATGACCCGGCGGGGACGGCTCCCTCGACGACGGAGGACGCGAATGAACGGGTGGTGTACGAGGCTCGTGGCCCTGGTCGCGATGGCGACGGTCTTCGGCCTGGCGGCGTGCGGCGGGTCGAAGGGGACGTCGGACGTCAGCGCGACCACGGATACGATCGTGTTCCCGGACGGGGTCGATCCCTCCGACCTGCCCGACGGCGCCACGACGGACCCGGGCCCGCGCCACGAGTGCGAGACCGACGCGGACTGCATCACGGCCAAGGGCGCGACGTTCGCGTGCGACTGCGAGTACAAGTGCATCGAGGTTCCGGACGCCAAGACGGCCAACGGCTGCCGCGAGGACAAGAACTGCGGCTCCGAGGCCTATTGCGACGCATGCACCAAGACGTGCGGCCCGCTGCTGCCCGCCTGCGCGACCTGCGATACCGACAGGCAGTGCACGGGCCAGATGTCCCACTGCGTGGACACGATCACGGTGGCCGGCCTGACCACCACGCTGCCACAGAAGGTCTGCGCCCCGTGGTGCCCGCTCAGCACCGGCGCCTGTGCGGTCGAGGGCGCGATTCCCGGCACCTACATGTGCGCCCTGCTGGGAGACGACCTCACCAACGGCGTCTGCGTCCCCGGGAACCTGAACTGCGGCGGGCTCCAGGCTCGCTGCGAAACGGACACCGATTGCGGCCAGGGCGAAAAGTGCTGGCCGGACCTCCACAAGTGCGGTTGCCGCGACGCGCTGTCCTGCGGGTTCGGCCAGGCCTGCCTGCCGACCACGCACAACTGCGTGGACGGCTGCACGGCCGACACGGAATGCGGGTCGAAGAAGGTCTGCAACGCCGGTCTTTGCCAGGACGCCTGCACGGGCTCGCTGGCCGACAGCAACATCCAGGGATGCGACGATCCGGTGCCCATGGAAGGGAAGGAGTGGGACTGCGTCAAGGGCCACTGCGCGGTCCCGGGCATGTGCTTTTCGCCGATCGACTGCCGCGATCCGGAAACGTACTGCGACGCGGACACGCGGACCTGCAAGGCGGGCTGCCTGATCGACTTCGACTGCAAGCAGGCATCGAAGCTGTGCGATTCATCGAACAAGGTCTGCATCGATCGCGGCTGCGACGCGAACTTCTGGTGCGGCTGCGGCCAGGTCTGCAACCTCGGCCAGTCGAAGTGCGAAACCGCCGTGGGCAAGTACTGCCAGGTCTGCGATCAGCAGGCGGACGATCCCTGCGGTGACAAGGACACGCTGTGCATCGGGTTCAAGGACCCGAAGACCAACGAGGACAAGGGTTCCTACTGCATGCCGCCCTGCGGATCCGACAGCAAGAACCCGTGCCCCCAGGGCTGGCAGTGCCAGGACGTCAAGGACGACAAGGGCGTGTCGCAGGGCAAGAAGTGCATCCGGTTCTGCTACCAGAAGGTGTCAGGCGGCTGCGCGATGGGCGATGCCCCGGACCCGGCGGCCGGCGACGCGACGCCCGGCGAGGACACGGCCGCGGTTGGCGATCCGTGATGCGCTGATCGATCGGCCCGACATGCGCACCCTCTACCTTCCCGCCTTCGGCTGAACCCACGACGTTTCGACCACCACCGTGAACGGGCCGCACTCCATCCGATGCTCGCCGTCCGCGGGAGGCCAGTCCAGGTGCGTCCGGCAGCGAACGGGGCGGCCGTCCATCCGGAGGGTCGGCCGGGACGGCTCGACGTCGGCGGCGGCGAGGCCCCGAGGTTCCCCGGGATCGTCGAGGGTGCCGGCGCCGAAGTCGGTCACGAGGTCGGGCAGCACCGAGGCGAGGGCCGCGTCCTGTTCCCGGACCGTCCCGGCGCGGCCGGACCAGCGAAGGCGCGAGCGCGGGCGCGGCACCGGGGCGCCGGGGTCGGCGGACACGACCGTGAAGACCAGAGGGTGGCGTTTCGCCGTGTACGCCCGCAGGCGGACGGGCCAGGACGCGGACGACACGGCGGCGGACGTCGAGCGCCACAGGGGACGCTCGCCGATGGCCAGCGAGATCGCGAGGAAGCGCCCCCGAGGGCTGCGGGGGGCCTCGACGCGCACGGGACCCACCCGCACCGACCCGGCATCCTCGGCAGCCAGGGTCGGCAGGGACGGCACCGCCAGGCCCAGGACGAGCAGGCCGAGGAGGCCGGTCTGAAGCCCGGCTCGCGTGGAGAGACGCTCACTTCCGGGACGTCGCAATCCTCCCCCCTTCAGCGAGCGTCACCCCGGAACCCTGCAGGGCCTCCCGCCATGCCACTGTCTTTTCCGCCAGGGTCATCCGCGCGTGGGCCGGACTGGTGGATGGAACCACGACCGCGCACTCCGGCAGGGGGCCGATCAGCAACCGGTACAACCGGGCCACCGACTTCCCGTTGATCACGACCCGGCCGATGCCCGGGTGGACCGCCAGAAGGCCCGGCACGTCGGCGGGCCGCGGTTCGGTGATGGCCGAGTCCTCGGAACCGTCCCTTCGGCAGCGCTCCACGACGTCCCAGACGGCCACGCCCGCCCGGAGGAGGGCCGCCACCCGGTCCGGGTAGGGAGACGCTGCATCGAACCCGCACAGCGCCCCCAGGATGGCCCAGAAGGCGTTGCGAGGATGGGCGTAGTACTGGCGCATCTCGAGGGACAGCGGGCCGGGGAAACTGCCCAGGACGAGGATCCGCGGGTCGGGTCCCACGATGGCTGGGTTGGCGATCAGCAGGGGTGAACTCCGTCCGGACGCGCGGATCCTACCGCCGCCACCGGTCAACCCGCAATCCGGGAGCCCGGAACCATCGGACGCGCGGGGTCGCTGGGAAGGAACGGCGAGCGCCGGGGTGCCGGGACGACGATGCAGGCCCCCGGGAATGTCCTCGCGTGGTAGCATCTCGCGCCCTTGAACGGAGCCCCACGATGCTGCGCCGGCGCTACCAGCAGGTTCTCGTGGCATGCCTCCTGGCCCTCCCCTTCGCGGCCTGCGCCGGCGCGGAGTGCTTGTCGGGGAGCGGCCATTGCGACGGCAACGTCGCCTGGGCCTGCAACGGCGGGGGCGACAAGGGGCCGTTGAAGTGGGAGACCACCACGTGCGGGGCCGGGACGACGTGCGAGAACGGCGTCTGCTTCGCGGATCCGCCGGTCGCGTGCAACGCCGACCGGGTCGGCACCTGGGGATGCGATCCCTCGAACACCTACCCGGGCCAGTGCCTGGCGGCCGGCTACTGGGCCTGGGCCCTCGACCGGAAGTGCGCGACGTCGAGCGGCTTCACGTGCCAGTCGGGCAATGTCGTCCAGGACGGGACCGAGGTCTGGATGGCCGCGTGCGTGCTGAATTCCACATGTCCTCCGACCTCGTCGACCCCGCTCTGCCACAACGACATCGTGACCGCCTGCACGCCCCTGGGGATGGAGGGGTGGGTCCGGGACTGCGCGGCCGAAGGCAAGGTCTGCGGCAACGGCACGTGCACGTCGCGGAATTGACCCCGACCGGGATCGCCCTTCAGGCATGGCCCGCACCGCACCCGCCGTTGCGCCGGGGGGGGCTTGACCGGTAGACTAGGCAATCGGCAGAGGGACGCGTCGCGAACATCGGGTCGGGGCGCGAACGGCTCCTCCCCGCGACCCCATTGGGAAGATGGATGTCGGACGATTCGGCCAGATCCGTGGTGGCCCCAGGACGCCGGAAGCGCCGGTGGGTCCGCGCCCTGGCCCTTGGGGCGGCAGCGCTGCTGGTCGTCTTGGTGGTTGCGGTGGGCGCGGTCGCCTGGGTGCTCACCCACCTGGATCATCCTGCCGTGAAGGCCCGGTGGGTCGAGGCAGTGCGGAATGCGACCGGGCTGGAGATCGACGTCGATTCCGCATCCATCTCGCTGTCCGGGCGCGTGACCCTCGCCGGGCTTCGCGTCGCGCAGCCGCCCCGGCAGCGCCCCTTCGCGCCGGACTTCGCGGTCGTCGAGGCGTTCGAGGCAACCGCGGACGTCCCCGCGCTGCTCACCGGCCGCATCCGCATCGACCCGATCGCCATCCGCGGCGTTTCCGTCACCGTCGTGGTCGACGCCTCCGGGCGGACGAGCCTCGACGATGTCCTGGCCGGCCTGGCTCCGACCCGGCCTGCGCCGCCGCCCCCGACGCCCCGCTCGCGGATGATGGAGGTCGAAGGCCTCGACCTGGTCGTGTCCTCGTTCACCGTCCGGGACGTCCACTTCGCGCAGATCGTGACCCGCAACGCGGCGATCGCGACGATTCGAACGCTCCAGGGGCTGGACCTGGACGCGGCGATCCGGATCGCCGGCGGACGCCTCGACACGACGATGACCCTGGCCTCCCCGGCCGATGGCACGCGGCTGGACGTGCGTCCATCGAATACCGGCGACGCCGAAGCGTCCCAATCCGGCGCCCGGGCCGGCCTGCGGATGTCCGCATCCGTGAAGGAGTCCCGGGAAGCCCGCCTGACGCTGGAGGCCGACCTGCTGGACCAGTCGTTCGACACCCGGCTGCAGAAGGAGGCCCTTGGGCTGCGGGCCGAGGCGTCGGCCACCTTCGACCCGGCGGCCGGCGAGATCCGGCTGCGCCTGGACCGCCTGGACGTGGCCGGAGGCGCCCTGGCCGCATCGGGACGTGCAACCCTCCCGGACGACCCGCGTGACGGCGTGATCGCGGTCATCGAGGAGGCCACCGTCGTTGCTCGCACGGACCCGATCGCGCAGATCCTGCAGTCGCTCCTTCCCCGGGTGAAGGCTGTCGGCGGCACCCTGTCGGCCGACGTGTCCGGGCTGGCCCTGCTGGATCGAGCCCCGGGCGTGGCGTTTCGAGGGCCGGTGTCCATCCGCCTGGGCCTCGCGAGCGGTTCCTTCGAGCAGGCGGGCCTGAAGGCCGGCGGATCGGGCATCGAGGGAAGCCTGGAGGCTCGCGTGGGACCGGATGGCGTCGTGTCGTCGGACCTGCGCCTCGCGGCGCGCGGGCTGGTCGCCGAAGCAGGCACCTCGCGGCTGGAGGCGACGGGCCTGGTCGTCGACGGAGGCGTCGGCGAAATCGCCCTGGCGGATGCCGTGAACGGAAAGCCCGTCGGTTCGGCGCGCCTGGCGATCGCCGCGACGTCACTGGACGCCCGCACGGCACAGGAATCGGTCGCGCTGGCTCTTCGTCCCTCGGCCGTCCTGGAGGCGCGTCGCGGGGCGGACGGCCACCTGTGGGCGCGCCTGGACCTGCCGGTGGAGCGGTTGTCGGCCCGCCTGTCGGACGGTCGCGGGGTCGGCCCGCTCGGCCCGAGTCGCCTGACGGCCTCGGCAGAGGACCTGGGCATCACCGGCGACGGCCCCTGGAACTGGACCGGGGCGGCATCCGCCCTGGCCGTCCTTCCCGGGATGCGCCTCGATGCGTCGGCCCGGAAGCCGGGCGACGTCGTTTCCTGGGATCTGGGCCTGCAGGGCATACTGCCAGGCGCCTTCGTCGGCCTCCTGCCGGCATCGGCCCGCCGGATGCTGGAAGGGCCGGGCCCCGGGGTCGCGCTGAAGGCATCGGGCCTTGCATCCCGCGGCGGCGGGCGCGGCATGCCTTCGGTGTCCGCCACCGCGTCGGCCGAATTGACCCGCCTGGGGATCCGGGCTGGCGGCCACCGGCTGGACGTGCCCACCACCCGCCTCCGCCTGGGCCTGGCCGGGGACGGGCCCGAACCGGAACTGACGGCGGACGTGACGATGGAACGCTCGCGGCTGGATGGTCGCCCGCTGGCCGACCGGGTGGTCCTCGCCGCCGCCTCCCGCGGAATCGCCGGAGACCGATCGGCACGGCTCACGCTGACCGCCGATACCGGCGGCCCGACGACCTCCCCGATCCTCGACGCCCGCCTCGACGCCGACTGGCGCCGGGCGGCACGAACCATCGGATGGACCGCGCGCGGGACACTGCGCCGGACGGCGGGACTGCGCAACGCGCTGCCGGCGGAAATGGCGTCGCGCCTGGCCGGGATCGACTGCGACGAGGTCTCCCTGGACGGCTCGGGCCGCCTCGATGGACTGCGTGCCGGACCCTCGGGCCTTCCGGCGATGCCGGCCGACCTGGTCCGGTCCTTGCGGGGCGACGCCGCCCTCGGGATCCTGCTGAAGGGACTCCGGGTCAAGTCCGGGGAGATCCGGGTGGACGCCCCCGAGTTGAAGGTCACGTCCCGCGTGGACGCTCGCGAGGCCGAGGTCGAGGCCACGCTGGTCCTGTCCCAGCCCGCCCTGGCCGTGAAGGCCGGCACCCGATCCTTCGCGGCATCGACCATCGCAGCCGAGGCCCGCGTGCGCCTGCCGCGCGACCAGGGCTTCCGGCAGGCCGCCGTGTCGCTGACGGCCTCCGTGGCCGAAGCGAGCCAGGACGTGTGGGCGCCCTACCCCGTCAAGGGGCTGACGCTTTCGGTCCGCGGCGCCGTGTCGCCGGGGGCCCTGCGCCTGGACAAGGTCGTGCTGGACCACCCGGGAGGCGGGACCCGCCTGGAGTTCACGGCCGACGCCGAGGCCGCGCCCGGCGGCGGCGGAACCGGGGAGGCCCAGGCCGGCCTGCACGCCCGATCGCTGAGGATCGAAGGTTCGCTGGACCAGGATCTGGGAGCCGTCCGTGGCGCACCGGAGACCTTCCGGGGAACGGGGCGGATCCGGGTACCGTTCCGGGTCGAGTCGGGAAACGGCAACCGCCTGAACCTGCTGGCCTCGGTCGAATCGACGGACGTTTCGATGGACGTGCCCGGGGCGGGCTTCTCGCTGGTCGGCGCCCGGGGACGGATGCCCGTGTCCGAAGAGCTTCAGATCCTTCCCGACGGCAGCATGACCATCGTCCAGGGCCCCGGCGGAAGCCCCTGGTCGCGGGTCCGGTTCCACGACCTGAACCCGTACCTGAAGGGCGGGTGGTTCGCGACGGACCGCGTGACACTGGGACGCATCGCGGCGGGTCCCCTGGCGGGCAACCTCCGGCTGGACCGGACGGTCCTGGCGCTGGACCAGATGCAGGCGACCTGGCGGGGCGGGACGGTGACCGGGCAACTGGTCGTGGAACGCGGTTCCGACGACACGCGCGCCTGGTTCAAGGGCGACGTCACCGGCGTCGAGCCCGGGCCCGAAGGCGAAGGGCTGGACGCCAACGTCGCGCTGCGGGTGTCGATGCGCCACCAGGACGTCGATGGGCGGGTCCAGTTGATCCGGCTGGGGCGCAACCAGTTGCGGAGCCTGCTGGACCTGTGGGACCCGATGATGGAGAACGTGTCCGCCAACCGCATCCGGAAGGTGCTCTTCGTGGGGTACCCGAGGTCGGCCCGCATCCGCATGGACGGGGGCTTCCTGTCGGCCCGCGTGGATCTGGGCGGCATCGCGTCCGTGGTCCGCATCGACGAGATCCGAGGCATCCCGGTGGGTCCGCTGGTCCGGCGGTTCCTGGGCGGGGTGTTCGCGGTGCAGGGAGGTTCGCCGTGAGCAGGATCCAGCGTGGCGCGTTTGCCTTCGCGGCCTTCGCCGCGGCCGTCGCGAGCGGGGGTTGCATCACGATCCCGGCCGTGGTGGTCGTGGACCGCAAGACCGCCCTCGAGATGCAGGCGGCCGGGGAATACGCCGCGTCCGCGGCAGGGACCACGAAGGACGGCATGTCCCCGGGCGCCACGCCCCTGTCCCGAGGGAGCCTCCTGGACGCGGGCGCCGAATCGAGGGCCGGGTTCGACGGCCTGACCGAGCCGTGGACGGTGTTCCGCACGGACGCCGATTCCACCGACGAACTGCTGGAACGCAAGTGCCTGGGGGAAACACGGGAGGGAACGCTGGCGGAGCGGCGCGAGACATGCGTCGGCGAGGTGGACGCCGCCGTCGTCGCCGGGCTCGTCCAGCGGGCGAACCGGGCGCGGGAACAGGTCTGGTGGTGGCTGGCCACGAAGTCGCCGGGGAAGGACGAGGCGACGGCCCGGCAGGCGTGGCGGCAGGTCCGGCTGGACGAGGTGCCTTGCGGCGCCCCGGTCCAGGCCGCAGACGGGCGATGGGAGTCCAAGGCATGCCATTGAAGGCCGCCGCGATCACCACGATATCGCCGGTCATGCTGGCCGCCGCGATCACCGCGATGCTGCCGGTCATGCCGGCTGCGGCATCGGCACGGGCCGCTGCGGGCGCCGCGGACGCGACGCCGGAAGCCGGCTTGCGCGCCCCGGTCCGGATCACGGCCGGCGCCGCCAACCAGTTCCTGGGAGTGCCGTCCCCCGACGGCAAGCGCGTCTACTTCGCGTCCGACGAACGCGCGACCACCGAGATCTTCGTGGTGGACCTGGCCGGCGGGGGGCCCCGACTGCTGTTCGATCGCGAGGCGGACGCCACCTGGCCCCGACCATCGCCCGACGGCCGGCGCATCCTGTACCTGTCCTTCCGGGAGGATGCCTCGGGAGACGCGTGCGTGTTCGACCTGGAATCCCGGAAGCACACCTGCCTGACCGGCCCCGCCACCGCGGACGTTCAGGCGCTGTGGTTCCCCGACGGCTCGGTGGGGGTCGTCCAGCGGGACACCCTGCACTCCGACTTCCGGCTGGTCCGCATCCCCGGGGACGGCGGCGCCGCGAAGACCATCGTTTCCCGCAGCCTGTCCAGCCCCGCCGTATCGCCCGACGGACGCACCCTGGTGTACGTGCCCATCGAGCGCGTCCTCACCGAGGTGGGGGTGACCTTCGCGCCGCGGACGGGCACCGGACTGGTCTTCCAGCGCCTGGACCGCGACGAGCCCGTCCGCGCCTGGCGGCCCGACCTTCCCGGCGCCGTGGGGTTCCCGACCTTCGCCGCCGACGGCCGATGGCTGGTTTTCGCCCAGTACCGGAACGACACCAACGGCGACGGTTCCATCGACGGGGCCGACAACGGCGTGGTGTTCCGCGTGGCATTGGACCCGGCGACCGGCGTGCCGGCCCCGACGGCCGTACCCGAGCAACTGACGTCCGCGGCGTGGAACTGCCAGTACCCGACGGCCGGCCGGGCATCGCTGTTCGTCACCTGCGGCCACGAAGGCTCGCTGGACGTGTACCGGCTGCCGCTGGACGGCGCCGTGCCGCCCGGATGGGACCTCGCCCGGCTGGACGCCGAAACGCGAGCCTCCCGGGATCCGTGGGAACGCCTCCTGATGATGGCCCGGGCGCTGTCCATGGAACCCGACGCGGGTCGGCGACAGGGACGCCTG
>Ga0118677_10016139_pt1 | contig 10284 bp, 11 predicted proteins | sample AliMusrvi5mmetaG_FD_86154 | JGI IMG/M metagenome (GOLD analysis project Ga0118677, IMG submission 86154)
GGGCGTGCCGATCGGCGTCCCCTCGGCGCTGGAGCCGTTGTCGCCGCTGATGTAGATGATGATCGTGTTGTCGAGCTTGCCCATGTCCTGGACGGCCTGGACAACGCGCCCGATTTCCGCGTCGGTGTAGGCCAGGTAGGCGGCATAAACTTCCGCCTGGCGGGCGAACATCTTCTTGTGAGCGGCGTCGAGCGTGTTCCACTCCGGCAATAAATCCTTGGGCCACGGCGTAAGCTTGGCATCCTGCGGGATCACGCCGAGCTTCTTTTGTTTGGCAAAGATCTGGGTGCGCAGCTCGTTCCAGCCCATGTCAAATTTGCCTTTGAATTTCTCGATCCACTCCGGCGTGGGGTGGTGCGGGGCATGGGTTCCGCCCGGCACGTAGTAGCAAAAGAACGGCTTGTCGGGGGCGATTTCGTTGAGCTGATGCAACCAATGGACGGCCTCGTCCGCCATCGCGGTGGTGAGGTTCCAGGTCGGTTTACCGACGTAGGGATAGATGGGCGTGGTGTTGCGGAAGAGATTGGGCTGCCACTGGCTGGTGTCGCCGCCCACAAAGCCATAGAAGTAGTCAAAGCCCATCCCCGTGGGCCATTGGTCGAACGGCCCGGCCTGGCTTGCGCGGAACGCGGGCGTGTTGTGATCCTTGCCAAACCAGGAGGTCGCGTAGCCGTTGTGTTGGAGGATCGAGCCAATGGTGGTGGTATTGGTGGGAATGATCGAGTCATAACCGGGGAAGCCGGTGGCCAGCTCGGAGATCACGCCAAACCCCGTTGAATGGTGGTTGCGGCCGGTGATGAGCGCGGCCCGCGTGGGGGAGGAGAGCGCGGTGGAACAGAACTGGGTGTAGCGCAAGCCCGCTTTGGCGATGCGGTCCAGGGTCGGCGTGGGGATGACACCGCCGAAGGTGCCGGGCGCGCCGAAGCCGACATCATCGGTCATAATGAGGAGCACGTTGGGCGCGCCTTTCGGCGGCACGATGGCGGGCGGCCAATAGGGCGTGGACTGCGCGGCGTTCAGATTGATGACACCGCCAAAAGGGCGCGGTGGGTTCGGCAGATACCGCCCGTCAATCGTCGTCGTGGCGCTGGGCGAGCCCGGCGTGCCGCTGAGTTGGATTTGCTGGGCGCTGGCTGGCGCCGTGGATAAAACCAGCGGAATCACCGCCGAAAGCAAGATTTGAGGCCTCATAAGAACATCCCTCCGTTTCCTCTATTTGAAGAAAAATATCGCGGGAGCGGGTTCCCGCGGCTTTCTATTTTAGGGAGTTCGGTGCAAGTCCATTTTGCCGGCCTGTTTTTTCGCACCACATTTAACTGCACTAGGAACAAATAGTTTGTAATAACATACCTCGTGCCTACATTTCGGGCATGTTGCAGCCCCCCCGTTTATTGTTGCTCATTGTGTCCTGTTTGTTGGTCTTGGAGCCTCTGGCTAAAGCAGGGAATGGAACGCCGACTCCACTGGATAAGGCATGGACCAAAATCGAACCCCATGGTCCGGATCTGGCGGTGCGTGAAATCATGGACTTCGTCCTGGAAGCCGCAGGGAGCCCAAATTACGAACAGTATAGCACCCAAATCGAAAGCGCACTTGCGCTCCTGGAGCAGAAGCAGGACCTCGATCCGGCCAGTAAAACCTATGGAAACTTTTGCTGGTATTGGCACGAGGAAAAACCCGGGGATCTCAATGCTGTGGAATTTATCGCCCAGAAGGGGGCGCTGGTACAGCTCCGCTTTGCCAAATCTCTTTCACCGGCAGCTTTGGCCAGTCTGAACCGCCTGCTCAGCCAGTCCGTCGAGGGCATCCACCGGCAGTCGGTGAATGTGGGCTATACCAATATCTTCCTGATGAAAACGTGGAACTTGTTGGCCCTGGGCGAGGGTCTGCAACGTCCCGAGCTTGTTCAGGAAGGCTCCGCCATGCTGGATCAATGGATTGAATTCACCTCCAAAAATGGCATCCGTGAATTTCTTAGCCCGACTTACCTGGCTGTTGACTTGGACAGCCTGGGGCTGATGGCCAACGTGCTCTCCAACCCCCCCGTGAAGGAAAAAGCGGAGCGCCTGCTGCGGCTCTTTTGGACCACTATCGCAGCCAACTGGTTCGAACCCGCCGGTCGCCTCGGAGGTTCGCACGGCAGGGATTACGACTATTTAACGGGCCATGGCTATCTCGACCAGTATCTTCTGCCTGCCGGTTGGATAGATACCAAACAGGCCAGCCTATCCCCTTATATATTAGTTTTTAACAAAATGGCACGCTGGACGCCCCCAGAGGAACTGCACAGGCAGGCATTATCCGCGGTCCCTCGTTTTGTTTTTCAAAGATGGGATGCTCCGCCCGCTTGCTGGGCCAGCCAATACATCGGGCATCATTTCAGTATCGGCGTATCCGGGAGCTGCCAGGGGCCGGAGGACAAACCGTTTGCGCTGAATCTGGCCGGCCCTGCCGGGCCCAAAACGGTCATGGTGAATTTCTTCATGGATGGCCGGGGCGACCCCTACGGAAATGTCAAAACGGCAACGGGCAGCAGCGGACACAAAAAATCCCATCATCTGATTCCTCTCTTCTGCGCCGTGCAGTCCGGGCCGGAAGTGCTGTTTCTTGCTTCGCACGCCACAGGCCCGAATGCCCGCAAAACGGAATCGCCCCTGGTTTGCCTCCTCTCGCACATGGACATTCCTGCCGAAGCGGAGGTTTGGACCGGCGATCATGTAACGGCAGCGGATCAGCCATCGCAGCCTCTTGCCGGTAACATTTGCTTTCTTCGCATGGGAGACGTCGCGGTCGGAATCCACTTTGTGGTGGCTCTCGACACGGCCGGGCAACCCGTCACGGCTCAAGTTTTCAACGACGGGGCCGCCTACAATGCCCGTCGCCTCACCGTAATGCACAGTGGGGGGGTGCCGGAAAATGGGCGCGGCACGCTGGCTGTGCGGGTGCGGGTGATGGAGGGGCTCGACGATGCTGGTTTTGCAACATTCCGCCGGAGCTTTAGTGAGACGGCAACCTCAGCGATCACCGAGGGCACAACATTGCGCGTGAGGGCAACCGGATTGAAAGGTCCGCTGATGTTGGAAGCCGATCTCGCCAAAGGCCAACTCGTGCGCAGCGAGGGGGGCGACCCCGCGATGCAAGTCGACCCCATGTCGGTCAATGGCAAAGAATACTTTAGCGGCCTAGTGCAAAAGAATGCCGCGGCTGGGTTCTAGCCATCATCATCCGGTGGCTTGATGAGCCAATGCCCTTGTTACAACAAAGGCATTGGCCCGAGGAGTCCCAGTTTCAATGGCTGCAGGAAGTGTGTTTGTGTCCATGGTCATCACCGTGCCCTGGGCAACAGATGGCTAAGTCTGGCTGCGCCAGATTTCCTTCCAGTTGCTGCGCCACCAACGCTTCGGGGGTTGCTTCCCCGTGGGCGGTGAAGAGTTGGATGCCGCTTTCGTTGAACAGCTGAACCGCACGTTGTCCGATACCCCCGACTATGACGGACTGCACGCCTTGCTTGGCAAGCCATGAAGGAAAGGCCCCCGGTACGTGTTCGGGAGCCTGCACCTCCGCTTGACTGATGATGTTGTGGGTGACGCGGTCGGCATCAATGATGCGGAAGTGCGTGGCTCCGCCAAAGTGCGAGGAGAATGCCGCACCTTGCATGGGGAGGGCGATCCGGATTTGATCCTTGGTCGGGCTGGATATTGTTTGCATATAGGGCATAAGCCCAAAACATGGCCGTGATTGCAAATCAAATCGGACTTTCTTTCAAAGCGTTGTCTCCCTGTGATATAGTGTTGCGCATGCCGAGGCCTCCCTGTCCCAGAAGAATCGAACACTGCCCTCCCTCGTATTATTTCAAGCCCGCGGGAATTCCGCTGTGCAAGGTTGAGGAGATCGCGCTTGCTGCCGACGAACTGGAAGCCATGCGATTGGCGGACTGCGAGGGCCTGTACAATCAAGACGCAGCGAAGTGCATGGGCGTTTCCCGCCAAACCTTTGATCGCATCATCCACCGGGCTCACCAGAAAACGGCCCAGGCATTGGTGCATGGTTTTGCTCTCCGTATTGAAAAAAAAGAACCGGATGCGTCTGCATCCTAGGCGCTGGTGAAGAACGACCTATTCAATCAAGAAACCTATCCGATGAGATCTGCCCTTCTTTCCCTCCTGTTGTGTTTGTTGGCCGTCTGTCTCGCCTTGCCTTGTAACGCTGCCGAATCGCAGATTCAGCAGAGGGTATGGAATGTCGACGGCGTGGAACGCACGGCATTGGTTTACGCGCCCGCAAGCGCGGCCAAGGTGGCGACGCCCATCGTGTTTGCGTTTCACGGGCATGGTGGCACGATGAACGAGGCCGCCCGAAGGTTTGCCTATCACATTCTTTGGCCGGACGCGTTGGTGGTTTATATGCAGGGCCTGCCCACGCCGGGGCTTCTCACTGACCCCAATGGCACCAAGTCGGGATGGCAAAACAGGGCGGGTATCCCAGGGGATCGCGATTTGCACTTTTTTGACGCGGTCTTGGCGAGCCTTCGGAACGACTACAAGGTGGACGAGCGCCGCATCTATGCGACAGGGCATTCCAACGGCGGCGGGTTCACCTATTTGCTTTGGTCTGCGCGGGGCGATGTCTTTGCCGCGCTTGCCCCATCGGCCGCTTGTGCGCCGACGTGGGCGGTGAGAATGCAGAAGCCGAAGCCGATTCTTCATGTCGCCGGTGAACAAGACGAGCTTGTAAAATTTGAATGGCAAAAGAGGACAATGGAAGCGGTGCGGAGCCTCAACGGTTGTGCCGCTGACGGCATCCCGTGGGCGCAAGCCGGCGACATCGTGGCAACGCTTTACCCATCCAAGACGGGCACTCCGTTTGTATCCGTTATCTTCCCAGGCCCCCACAAATTTCCCGAGGAAGCTGCGGGCTTGATTGTCCGTTTTTTTAAAGAGCAGTCCCGGCCACAGGCTGCTACCCAATAAAGTGCAGGAACTCTTTGACGGGCGTGCTGAGGCTTCTTCCGCGAAGACTCTGTTGGTGGAGCTGGCGGTTGATCGACAAGTCTTTGAGTGGCACGATTGCGAGAAGCCCCGCCTGAAGTTCCACGCGGATCGTTAGCCGCGAAACGATGGCTACTCCGACCCCCGCAATCACCGCACGCTTAATCGCCTCGGTGCTGCCCAGCGACATCACCGGTGCGACCCCGATTTTTTTGCGAGCCAGCTCCGTCTCCACCACGTCCCGGGTCCCCGAACCTTTCTCGCGCGCAATCAACGGCTCCCGGCAGAACTCACGGGCCGTGACGCTCTTTTGGGAAAGCAAGCGGTGCCCCGCCGGTGCGATTGCGACCAGTTCGTCCTCGTGGAATACCGTCGATTCCAAGGACTCCGACTCGATCACGCCTTCGGTGAATCCGATTTCGAACCGGCCGTCCAATAAAGCGGCTTCGATCACCTGGGTGTTGGCGATTTCCAGGGATAGCTCGATGCCCGGGTGCTTCCAGTGAAACCGGGCGAGGGCGTCCGGCAACAAATACGCGCCGATGGTCGTGCTGGCGCCGATGGTCAGCCTCCCGCGCTTGAGCCCGCGCAATTCATCAATAGCCCTCTCGGCATCGCTCTCTACGAGCGTCATACGGCGCGCATATTCGGCAAGCACTCGCCCCGCGTCCGTGAGGCGGACCCCGCGCGGCAGCCTGTCGAATAACCGGACCCCCAGGGCGCTTTCGAGTTCTCCAATCTGCTTGGAGACGGCGGGCTGGCTGATATGCAGCCGTAGCGCCCCGCCACTGACGCTTCCCGCTTCGGCAACGGCATGGAAAAGAGCCAGATGATTGCGATTCATGCCATAAACATAAGCTATGGATCACATAGAAACGATGTCTTTGTTCTATTTTGTCGCATTCGCTAGCCTCGCCGCCGAAATGAACAACAGCCCACAAGTCACTCCAGCGGCATTTGCCGATACGTGCGACACCCGCCCCATCCCCCACTTTCGTCATTTAAACGCCGCCAGGATCGTTGCCTTCGCTTTGCTGGTTGCCGCCTTGATCCTCTGGGGATCGCCCGCGGCATCGTTGGTGGCGGGGATGCTCTTCGTGTTGGTGCTCGGGCATCCCCATGCCCGGCTCCGTCACAAAACCACGACCTGGCTCTTCCAGGGATGCGTGGTGCTGCTTGGCTTTGGGATGGATCTGGAAAAGGTGCTTCGGGCGGGCATCAGTGGAGCGCTCTTTGCGGCCGTCACCATTACGGCCACTCTCGCTGCGGGGTTCTGGCTTGGCCGATTGTTGGGAGTCGGCACAAAAATATCGGCGTTGATCGCGTCGGGCACGGCGATCTGCGGGGGCTCGGCTATCGCGGCGGTCGGTCCTGTGATCGCGGCCTCGGAGGCGGAGATGGGGATCGCTGTTGGGTCCATTTTCCTGCTCAACGCCGCCGCGCTGGTTGTTTTTCCGTTGATTGGCCACGCCCTGCACCTCACCCAACACCAGTTTGGAGTGTGGGCGGGGATTGGGATTCACGACATTTCCTCGGTGGTCGGAGCCGCCAGCGTTTACGGGAAGGAAGCGCTCCAAACCGCCACGGCCGTTAAACTTTCGAGAGCCCTCTGGATTGTGCCGCTGACCATTGGAATGGGGGCGTTTCTATCTCACCGGCACCATGGGAAAGATTACTTCCAAGCCGAGGCCATGAACAACGGATCGGTGCGCAATAACACCAAAGTGTCTGTTCCCTGGTTCATCGGCTTTTTCCTGCTGGCATCAGTGCTGCGTAGTCTGGTGCCGCTGGTCGCCCGCTATTCACCCCAGATCGACCATGTGGCGAAGGCGGGAATGAGCGCCGCGCTTTGTCTCATCGGTGCGAGCATCTCGCCCACCGTATTACGCAAACTAGGCTGGAAAGTGGCCACCCAAGCAATCCTGCTCTGGCTTTCCATCAGCTTGGCGGCGTTAGCCATTGCCGTATTTTGGGCGTGAGGCTAATGGGCTTGCGAGCGCGAGGCGGCGGGTTGGCTTTTGGACTGTTGGAAACGGAGAAATGAAGGCGCATTGCTTCTTGCGCCCGTTAACGGGTTTGCGAGCCCGATATGCCATTACCGTCAGTCCGTATTGGCACGATCAGTAGGTGCGAAAGACGGCTATGCAATTGCTGAGGCGTTTCAGTGACCGGTGGAGTCCACCAGTGCCTTCAAAACACCTCTGCTGCAGAAAATCCCCGTTTTTGGGCCCGCTTGGCAATTGCTTGGCACTGGCTGCGTCCGGCGGAGTCCTTCAATGTCCTCAAAAGTCCTCAAAAGTCCTCAACCTTGATCGAAGCCAAGTCCAAAAATTACAGAGTAAAAGCCCAATTTTATGGGACAAAAGTGGACACAGTAGGCAGAATTCTGGACTTTGGTGGACAGGCTTCATACGTTCTGATTTGTAATCAGACGGTCGTCGGTTCGAATCCGACTGCTGGCTCCATTGTAAGCATCTGATTATAAGTGACTTACAAATGGAATTTCTCAAAAAAGTCCAAAGTGAGAAAAGGGTGACTTGGCAATTGCTTGGCACTGGCTGCGTCGGGAAAAAACGTATTTTGACCTCAATTGTCCACCCGTGTCCACGGTTTTTTGCCCCGCCTGCTGTTAAAAAAATCCAACGATCAGATGGTCAATCAATCCTATCGAATCGGTTGTGGTTACAGGTTCGCGTTTTGCCTTTTCTCAATCGTAAGTAACTAATCTATAATCACTTAAGGGTCGTATTTCCAACGAATCCTTGGAGCGACTACGTTGTTCTGATGATCAAAAAGTCCCCGCGAGTCCTCGGTTGTCCACTCGCATCCATCTCACCACCAGCTGACTATCAGTCAGATGGTCAATCGATTGGGCTCCTGCTCGGAGACTCACTTCAGTTGGAACCGGAGTTTGTGCCTTTCGTTCCAGCCAATGCTTCCAGGCGGCTTTTGAGCACGTCTGCTGAGGGCCGTCCCACAAAGGTATCAACGACTTTACCTTCTCTGAAAAACAGAAGCGTTGGGACACCCTCGATATTGAACCTTTTGGATAGCTCGGCAGCCTCGTCCACATTGACTTTGAGGAACTCGATCTTTCCGGTGAATTCCTCGGCCTTTTTGTCCAGGTCAGGGGCCAGCGCCTTGCACGGGCCGCACCACGGTGCGTAGAAATCTACGAGGACGGGAACGGTGGACTTGGCGATGGCGGCATCGAATTCAGCCTCGGCCACATGTTTCACGTTCTTGGTGGATTGGTTCATTTCTCCGGCACTGGGTCCGCCAGAGGATGACATGGCAAACAAGAAGCCCAGCACGCCGCCGTAAATCGCTCCGCGCCACCACGTCGAGGTGAGCGGACAGGTGCCAGACGAACATTGGCCGTAATACCCCATCAGGGCTCCCAGCACGCACCCAATAAGCACTTTGATAATTATAGATGTCATAAACTGCGCTTCTTTTTTACTTCGCCTTTTGGCACCGTTCAGACAGCGGAACAGGCGGTCACGGCCTGTTCGAGCCTGGCCTTGAGTGAATTTGGAGCCATTGCCCCGACGATGGTGTCGAGGACGCGATCCCCGTGGAAAACCATCAGCGTCGGCACGCTGGTGATCCGAAAGCGCGTGGCCAGTTGCGAGGCGTCATCTATGTTCACCTTGGCGAATTTGACGCGTCCGGCGAGTTCCCCCGCCATTTTATCCAGAGCCGGGGCCAGCATTTTGCATGGCCCGCACCATGTGGCGTAAAAATCCACGAGCACGGGTCCGCCCGCTTGGGTGACTTCTTTTCCAAAGTTCTGATCGTTCACTTCGATGACATTGTTCATAGGAATTATTGTTGCTTCTCTATGACTGAGCCACGACCGGGGAAAAGGTTACAAAGAATCTATTTCACTTCGCCGCGCGTTTCCTTCCAGCGTCGGCGCAGGGCTTCGTGCATCCGCTCGCGGAACGGCATCGGGATTGCGTAGGGCTGGCCCTCCTTGTAGAGCGTGATCGTCTTGCGGATGTTGTCCACTACCACTTGGCAGGGATTGCAACCAGCCATGTGCGTCTCGAACTCCTCGCAGATGCCGGGATCGATTGTCCCATCCACGTATTCGTTCAGCACCGCAAGCAATTCATCGCATTTCATAGGTTTTTGCCTGAAGGGATTGAGCCGTGACCGTCAAGAAAGTTACAGGATTTCATCGTGGATTAAGAAATTAGGGGTTCTGAATGCCGATGCGGTGCCAGCCGCCGGGATTTATCTCCAAAAGCACGCGTCAGCAACTCGCGTAGTTGGAGGCGTGCACGGAGCAAGCGCACCTTGGTGTTGGCCTCGCTGATTCCGAGGGCCTCGGCGATGCGGCTGAGCTTGTCGGCCCTCGGCGTGACTATGCTCCCCGCCTCGAGTCGCACGATCGTGGCCTGGTGTATCGCGGTCGCACGCGCGAGGCCGCGCATCGAGAGACCGCGCTCTTCGCGGCGCGCCTTCAGCAGTTGCCCAAGTTGTTGTGCCTCTTCTGGTTTCATCCCCACTCGTTTCTCGTCTTGGATCCCATTTCGGGATCAATTCTACCACAAATGATGCGCGGATGCATCGTTTGTGGACAATTCCACAACGAGAATCCCTACCAGGTTCGGAAGACGTAGATGCCGCCATCTGGTTTCTCCAGAGTGGCGAGTTCGCCGCCCGCGACGAGGTCTCGCACGAAGCCCTCGTAGTCGATGCGCACGTAGGGCGCGAGCAGTTCCGGCACGCCGCGCATGATCTCGTCGACGTGCTCGAGGTCGGCGAACATCTCCTCGGCAAAGGCCACGGCGTTCTCCCACTCGCCCATGTAGGCGTCTTCGAACTCATCGAGCGCCTCAGAGTCGGTGCCGATGTGGGCTGCCCAGGCCGCGAACGCGAGCCCGTGCTCCGTGATGCCTCGTGCGATCTTGGCGACGGCGGCAAAGGACTCGAACTCGTCGAGGCGCAGCGCTCCGAAGCCCTCGTAGTCGTGGATCGCCCATTCTTCAGCCCCAGGTGAGGGCGAGCCTGCGAGCATCTCTTTGACGGCGCGCTCCAGCTCGTCTTCGTCCTGGGCGGCGTCGATCCAGACGCCGTACAGCCGCCCCTCGTTGTAGTCGGCGAGACTGGCAACGTAGATGCGCGGCCGTCGCCAGGATCGCCAGAGGCATCGCGGAGCACGGGCCGGCCTTTGCCGCCTGGGCGGCGTACGTCGACGTCGACTCTGATCAGTTCGATGAGTTCGAGGATGCCTACATGGGTGAATGGGAGAGCGGCGAAGCTTTCGCCGAAGAGATGCTCGAGG
>Ga0118677_10012808_pt2 | contig 10283 bp, 5 predicted proteins | sample AliMusrvi5mmetaG_FD_86154 | JGI IMG/M metagenome (GOLD analysis project Ga0118677, IMG submission 86154)
ATTTACCATTCACCTCTTGCTTGCTAATGGCTTTTGTTGGACAAATGTTGACACAGAGATTGCAATCGATACAAATATTTTTATCCCAAGCTGGCAACAAGCCCCCCATTACCCCAAGGTCGTTCTCGGTCGCTTTTGCACAATTATGCGAACAGCCTGTCACGCTCATTTTGAACTTATAAGGTGTGTCGGTTCTAAAGTATCGTCGGTCGAGCTCTTTTGCTATTGCCTTGGTCTCGATAATGCCGAACTTACAGGTGGCAGAACCAGGACAACCCATGACTATACGGACTCGTGGACCACACGCCCCCATCTTGATACCCGCCGCGTCAAGCTCGAGTCGGGCGGTGTCCAGATTAGAGGCATGAACAAAATGGATTTCCATCCCTTGTCGGGTTGAGATATGTACCTCACCTCGGCCATATTTTTCAGCCACTTCAGCGACAGCTTTGAGTTGATTTGCGCTTAGATCGCCAGCGATCACATGAAGACGCAATGCATAGTAATCAATTTGTTTTTGAGGAATATAGCCAACTTTTCTACTTTCATTAGGATCGAGTTGAAATGGTTTTGCTTCGCTCATGAGTGATGGGATCCTTTCCTATTATGGGACTACATACAATAAATACAGCGCTAATTTGCAAATACTTGACTGATCTTGATCGCATAGTGCTTATCCGAAACACCCAGTGTTGCACCAAACTTATTCAGTCCCCCAACTTTAACAAGCACATCTTCTGTTTTTTTAGTTCGAAGGGGCAGAATGTCCCCAATTTGTAAACGAACAATATCATCTACGGTCACATCGGCCCTACCAAGCTCTGTGGAGATATCAACCATAGCCAAGGCTAGATTTTCTTTCATCTCGGCTTCCTTCTTGAGAAACTGGTGTTTTGACCGACTATACTGGCTATCAATAAGCTGAGAAAGAACATGATCGATGGCAATATAAGGAATACAATATGTAAAGGTTCCTAAAACATCGCCAATAGATAGCTCAAAAACCATTTTTAAAACGATATCGTTAGGCTGAACAAGATGAATGACGCGAGGGTTTGACTCCACTGAGATGATTTTGGGCAATTCTGTCATCACCTCACCCCAACTTTCTTTTTGATGCACAAAGAGTTTATCTAATATATTTCGAAGAATAAGCAACTCTATATCGGTGAGATCCTGTCGACTCGTAAAAACATCTTCGCCCTGCCCTCCGAGTATCTTTTCGACCATCAACATAGCAATATCGATATCAAAACTCAATATTGCTTGATCATCAACAAAGGAAAGAATGTAATGACGTGCCCGCTCATTACAGTCATCAATATATTCCTGATAGGTATGCTGCTCAATGTAAGGGAGATTCACTTTCACATCCTGTCGCAAATAAACCGACAAAGAACCACTAAAAAGCCTAGCCATATTGTCATGAAAACCCTTTAGAATACGAAGCAAATCTTTTGAAAATTTATTCGGACGACGAAAATCATACTTAACAATATGTTGAAAGGCCCCAACATATCTTGTTTTCGTATTCACATCGGATTCACTCAAAAAGCACTCAGTAGGCGAGGCTTCGGGTTCTTGCTCATCCATTACCCCCATAAGCAGGGCATTGATCTCATCTTGTGAAAGGATACTACTCATTCGGCTTCTTCCAGTAACTCCTCCTGCTTAAACTCATCCATGACACTCATCATTAACGTTTCGATATCAGCAGGTTCAAGAGAAAGTTTTTCCATCGATATGGGTTGCAATTCATAATTTAACCCATCATACCCAAGTCCAATACCCAATAACTCACTCACCATATCAGCGATATGGACCATATGAACCGTTAAATTACCTTCAGGTGCACTCTGAGGGTCATGATGGTAACGGATCGACTGAATGAGATCATCGGATAAATTCCATTTTTCGGCTACTTTAGCGCCAATTTCCCCGTGATTAAAACCCAAGACTGATTCCTCGGCTTGAAGGAAAGAAATGTTCCCCTCTCGAAAGAGGCGGACAACATCAATAAATTTTTGTTTGGCATATTGATCTAACACAACCTTGCCAACATCGTGAAGTAAGCCCATCACATAAACTTCGTCTGGATTGGGATAGTGAAGTTGTTTCGCAAGCGTTCTGGCACCTATTGCCACAGAATAGCTATGTTTAAAAAGTGCTCCTTTTTCAAGGGCATAACTAATTACCCCTTTATTAAATAGCGAATAGGTGGATGCGGTCAAAGCAATATATTTGATCGTATTATAACCAAGACATACGACAGCATGTGAAATAGTCTTAATTTGTTTAGAGAATCCATAATAAGATGAATTCGCAAGTTTAAGGATTTTTGCGACCATAGCTTGGTCTCTTTCTAATGAAATAACGATATCTTTAAGGTCAGAATCTGGATCTTGCGTTAATTGAACAAGTTTTCTGATGGTTGTTGGTAACGGCATCAGATCATCCAACTTTGAAACTAATTCATTAAAAAGCTCGCTATTTGCTTGGTCTACCACTCAAAAACTCCCTACTTATAATAAAACAAATTTGAATGACGCCTAAACCCAACTTGACTAGAATTAAGGATCGTTTCCGTCCCCCCAATGAACAAAACGCCTCCAACCGTTAAAGCATCATAAAACTTTTTATAGAGCGCATCTTTAGCGTCTTCCGTAAAATAAATAACCACATTCCGGCAAAGGATCAAGTCAAACCCCTTTGAAAAAGGATCTTCTAATAAATTGTTTCGAGAGAACCTAACATTCCGTTTTAGCCTTTGTTTAATTTTCCACCTTTGCTCATCCACACTTTTATCAAAATGCTTAGCTAATAAGTCTTGGGGAATATTTTTGATGTCGATCTCACGAAAATCACCCTCACTTGCGAGCTTCATGACGGTTTCATCAATATCCGTGGCTAAAATCGAATAGTCTTGCCCAGGAAAAGAATCCTCCATAATAATAGCCAAGGTATACGCTTCTGAACCGTTCGAACACCCGGCACTCCATATACGAAATGGTCGACCTTGTTTTTTGGCTTCAGCGATAATCCCAGGCATAATGTTGACCTGAAGATCAAGAAATCGCTCAGGATTTCTAAAAAACTCGGTCACATTTATGGTTAAGAAATCTTTAAAATCTAGGAGAACCGTGGGGTTACTTCGCAGACGAGAAACAAACTCAACTAATGTCTCACATTTATATTTTGATATAAACGAACGGATCCTTCGTTTCATTTGCGCAGGTTTATATTGATCTAGATCAATGGCAAGAAGGGATTTTACCTCTTTTTTAAAAGGATTATAATCAATATCGAACTGATCTTCTTCCATTATAGTTCCTTTTCCTGCATGCCTATCCGTCTTGAAAAAACTTGTCCGGTAGAAATATGTAATGAAAATATGCGACCGTTCGTGCCTCCACAATCTTGAGCAAGAGGACGAATACCTAAAGCCAAAAGTGTTTGCAAGACAGCCTCGATGTTTCGTTTCCCAATATCAACGCTCGAAATATTTGCTCTTGCAAACATATTTGCACCGCCCACGATTTTTACAAAACTTGTCATCATATTGCCACCAAGGTCTTTAAATTTATGAAGCAATAACGGAACGCCGGTATCTGCAAATCGCTCGGGAACTTGATTGTCGCGTTGAATACTGCTATCTGGCAATACAATATGGGCCATTCCTCCTAATCGAGAAACTTTATCGTATATCGCCACACCAACACAAGATCCAAGTCCATGTACAACAATGAGATCACCTAGTGTTTTTGAAAACTTTATTTCTGCTAATCCGACACTTATTGTTACCATAATTCCTTTTTATCATACTACGGCATCAAAGATGTTAAAACAATGATTCTATTTCTTTTAACTCTTGGCTTGAGAGATAGACATTCCCGCCACAACTTGGGAGGTCGATCTGCCCCCACGGTTCAAGGACAAATTCAGTCTTTTCTCTTTCTTTAACCTCTACAAAACGTCCCCCATCTCGAAAAAGATACGCCAATTGAGGAGCCGTTGGATCAGATCTTTTTAGAAACAATGCTTTATACGAACCATCAATAGGTTTTAAATTGACGGAAAGAATCCCATTGATAATATAAACGGGGGTGTTTAAATAGTGCCCGACTACTTGAGGTCTCACCCACATAATAGTACTTGCAGGCACGACACATTCGATAGCATGAACATCAATACAAACCTTACTAACCCCAAGATCGCCGTCAAATTTTGTCTCCATAAAACTTTGTTTCTTTTCAATAACACGAATACGAACGGGATCCTTGTAAAGATTCATTTTTGTCATAACGTTGGGTGAAACATCATGGTTTCGAATGAGAACCTGATAGGCTTCTAGAATTCGTTTCGTTTGAGTCTCTGCCCATTGGCGATGTTTTTGATTTAGATCAGGATGATATTTCTTAAGCAGCTCTTTTGCCACCTTTTTGATCGTCTCTGGGCTTGCCCCTTCAGGAATATTTAATACACGGTGATATTGGCTGCTTTTCATATTTTTAATGATTATAACATAATGATTATCGCAAAAGCCCAGCCTTCACTCGGACTTTATTTTGTAGTCCTTCTTTTTCTGCCTGAATAACGATGGTATAGCCACCTTTCGAAACTTTTTCATTTAATTGATTGGTTCCATTCCATTTAATAAGATTGGGTTGTGTGCTATCCCCACCTAATTGGCCAGCACCAAATCCCATTTCTTTAACAAAATGACCTAATGCATCATAGATCTTTATGCTTACATTTGTATCTTGATTCAGCTCATAATATATCACCCCGTCATCAATATCAGCTCTAAATGGATTTGGGTAGAACGATGTATTATAAATAACCTCTTTCGGTTTTAGAACATCGGTATAGTCTGACATCACCCATGACGTTTCACTTCCCGCCATATTAACGGCTTTAATTCGGTATCGATAGCGCATTGTTTGATCAATATTCGACGATTTATAATAATTTTGAGTGAGTGCCTTATCGAGATCTTCCCAGTTCTGATTATTTCCCTTTTGCCACTGCAACTCATAATGACTAAGTCCTGACTCATCATCGCGAGCTACCGGCCAAGATAAGAACTGATTCACTAGGGCTTGGGCACCAACTGATTGATTTTGAATAATTTGAGGTTGATTGACAAAGATCTTGCTTCCTCCAGGTAGAATGGGCGGTGTCAGGTCAACTTTAAACGTAATATTTTTCTGACTCGAAACATAAGAGACGTTAGAATTCACGTTGCTATAGGCCCTCAACTTCACGGTATAATTCGTATTATGTTTGAGCGTGAGCCCGTTAAAATATTGCTGATCATCTATTAACAATTGACTTGGATCAATCGTAATCGTTGTCCAAGGCCGAATATTACTGGAATTAAGATCATTGTCTATCGCGTACTCAACCTTTACGATTCTTGCATCGGGGGCCTTTTCGTTGTTGAGTTTAACATCAAAGGTAAGGCTAATGGCATCGGATCTGTTTATGAACGACTTCATGGAAACATCTTCAATAATCGGTTGATGATAATCAACAATTTTCAGCATATTCAACGCCACATTGCTGCTATCGATAATTTTTGCATTTAAAGACAATCTATCCGGTGCAAGAATGAGTTGCAGATCACCCGTGACAGAGTTGTCTTTGAGTTTCATATTTAAATAAAAATCAAGAGGACTAGGGGTCAGCATGATCGGCGAAAAGTTCAACCGTATCTGGTTGTCTTGTCGATCCATGACGGTATTGATAAACGGTTGATCCGACGTGTTAAGGGTCAGAGAAAACACGGTTTCATAGGGAACATTAGCGGAAATATTGAAATCTAGGTGATTGAGGGACACCTCGCTTTGATCCACTTTAAAATTAAAGATCTCATAGGGATTTATTGCATCACCCTGATAAACATCGGTTGTTACGACTGCCCAAGCAGAAAGGGTGATCCGAGGCAAATATGCCCGAATAATGGATGGCTGAAGGAACAGTGGAAGCGTGTCTGTGTTAACATTTTGATTGGTGTCTAATAGGATATCGCTGGGCGAACCAATATAGGGCTGAAGCTTATATCCTAAGGGTGCCGATAAAGCGACATCTCCAACAAGATAAATAGTTTGAGGTGAGTTTACCACAACCCATCGAAGAGGTTTAAAGACGATTTTCCCGTTTATTCTGTAAGCAGGGATCGAGGTTAACAGCGTATCTTCACTTGGAACAAATTTGTCATCATAGTTTGACTCTCTATAGAGTCTCAAATTGCTGAGACTATCAAGAATAGTGGGACTCCCTGAAACATTGAAGGTTATTTCCTGTACCATCGTTGAATAGGGGTAACTATCCATCATGACCTTTGCAATAACCACAGATTGATCAGCCTGGAACACATCAACCCAGCGTTGAGACCAACTTGAATCTTTTACATAAATGCTCAGTTGATTGGCTCCTCCCATAATATCAAATGTTGGAGTTGTAACAGGGATCACTGACGAAACCATGAGGTTATAAGATCCGACTTTAACCCCTTCAGATGGAATACTTAACCGGAATGGCTCCATCGCTGATGACTCAATATCCACTTGGAGAAGAATCCGGGTTAATCCAGAAACGATGTTGGGTGTTCTAAACTCGAACTGCGTTTCTGTACGTGAGCTATCAAAACTCGCTTCACTGACAATATCCCCAGAAACAAGCAATCGAACGCTTTTTAAACTATTTGCCATCGTATCGCCGAGTTTATTAAGCTTTATCCCCATAATCTGCGCTTGTGAAGACGATGAAACAAAGATTTCAGCAATATTGATCTGTTTTTGCCCACGGGACACATTCGCTGTCAAAATATTGAAAGAGATCACCATCAATCGCGGTTGAAGTTCTTGTAAGACATCAAGAATGTTGCCTGCTCGATCTGTTAATTTTAGAGCTAGGTACGGATCTTGTGACGCATTTACATTAACATTTGCGGAAAAGACCATTGAAGATGTGGTGGTAAACGATATGGATTGAGTGCTCACTTGGCCTAAAGAAAGAGGATATGATTTTATTTGTGCATCACTAATAGATACCCACTCTGAGGCAGATGCTGTTATTTCTATCATTCTGGCTCCAATATTCTGAGTACTCAATGGGGGATAATTCAATCCGAGGACAGGGGGTGTTATATCAATCGTTATCTGTTGCATAGCACAAGCCGTCGATACATACCCCGTTAAACTCTTATGCCACACGTAAAATGTTTTTACAAGGTAACCCTGACTACTATCATAACCGGTCATATCATAGGTAACATCACTAGCTGTAAAGGGAGTAGGAAGGTTGCACAATTTCCAACGAGCATCACCTGCTAAAGGACGGTCAGACGAGTTAGAATCGATCAAATAAAACATATCACTTGAGATCACAAGAAGGATCTCAAGAGGAGATTTGTTCGTATTCGCTAAGGGGACAGGATTAGTACCCGATCCAGCGGGATCAACGATCATCATAACCGGCTTGGGCGGATATTGCAGTTTAACATAGATAGTCTGAACCCCAAGATTAAGGGTCGATCTGTTGCCAGCCCTATCCTCCATAAGAAGATTCAGCGTAGCATTTCCTTCACCCATATCCTCATTAAAATTAAATGCCGCGATAAATCGACGAGGGCCACCCGAGATAGACATTTGAATCGACTGCGTCACTTGCGAAGGGAATTGAATGCTTAAAGATGGAGGAATATTTAGATCTTCATTAGTTGTAATACTAAACATTTTCTGCCCAAAACGATTTAAATCTGATAATTGTTGTACTTTACCAACAGGGAAAGTTGTATCCACAAATATATCTGCCTTTGAGACTCTCAGACTTATTCCTAAGTTATTCTTAACCCAAGCATAAACGGAATGAGTCCCCTCTGACATGGTTGGAAGTGAATATTGTCCCGACCACGTTACCCAAGCGGGATCACTCAACAATGGTTTTGTTTCGTTATCCGAAATACACCATGACCATGTACTATGCTGTGCAGCATAATTGCTTGAAAGAACGAGGTTTGACGTCCCTGTATACAACGTTGACCCGTTTACCGGATTGATCAAGATCAAATCTGGAGGTTGAGGGAGATATCGATAAGCGAGGATCTCTTTATCGCCCTGAATAGGAGCAGAAGCGACAATACCGCTCTTCCCAATTACTTTATAAAGTAATTGCCCTATACCGTCGAAAAATAACGACGTGTCTAACGTAGCGATATATTGGTAGTCTCCAGAAGAAGCAACGCCGAAAGAATGAGGAGAATAAGGATCAACTCCCGAGTTAATCGAAAGGTTTAGGGCTGGTATCCCCCATAAAGATTGATCAGCAGAAATAATGACCATGAGAACAGTGTCTTTATTGATTTCATTCGGCGTTATCAAGACAGTGAATATGGGTGCGTTCGTAATGACGGAGACGGTTACGCTTGTCTGCGTATAATTTCCAGCTCGATCAACGGAGAATAGGGTTATCCAATGCACCGCATCCGTCATAAAATTTGACGTAATGACCATCAGACTTGAGGTCATAACCAATGATTGACTATTAAGTGACGGTTGATCGAGGGTAAAGTAATAAGGAAAATCCTTCAAACTAAAACTATCCGAAGCTGCATTATACGTAACCATAACCAAGCCACCGTCATTAAATCCGACTAACGGATCATATCCATCAGGAATGTTCGTATGATCTTGTTGAAGGAATAAAACCCCCGAAGTGGGTGGGGTCATATCTACCGTAACGAGGGTAGAAAAAGTTGCCACGTTCCCAGCATGATCAATGGCTCTAACGATGAGAGACTGCCCCCCTTCTGAAACGGGAAATGCATTAAAGAACGTTTCACTCTGACTGGGGCTCCATCTATCAGACAAGCTACTCTTTAACTCATATGGTTTTATTCGAAGTCCACCACCAATCGGCTCTACCCACTCAAGATCAAGGGTTGTCCTCGAATAGAATCCTGTTTCTTCTTTAAAGTAGGTATCCTTTGGAGCCATGGGTTTCACATTAATATAACTATTAACAGGTGTATCCGTCTTAACATAAACTTTCCCCACCGTCATCGCAACATTTCCGGCTTTATCAACTATGTAGGCATTAATATTTATCGGGTGTATCCCCGCTGGCGAGAGTTCAATGCTGAACGTAGGCGAACCAAATATACTAAATTGGGTGCTTAGATTTCCCTGTAGATATAAATAGGCATCCCGTGTGTTGATCTCAGAAAGTGAATTCCAAGAAATTTGTCCATAAACGATCGGACTATCATACCAACCTATTTCAGGATCAACACCATCACCATGACTATCCAGATCGGGCGAGATGATCACTTGGAAACCATTGGCTAATGGGAGCGTTGTATCCACATTCACCGTTACTCGAGTCGTTGAACAATTTCCAGCACGATCAGTAGCCTCTATCTCATACACATAGGAACCATCTGGTGAAGCGACACAGGATATATCTGTTGAACTGAACACAGTAGACCAATCACTCACAAAAGGTCTTACGGTTCGGTACCGATAGGGGGCATTCCTTAACCCACCTTGATCATCAGGTACTGAAATTTTTATATCGATCGAATTAATATCCGACCAACCCGATTCAGGGGGAATACCATCGCCACCATGGTCGATCAGAGTTCCTAATTGCGCCGCCAACAATGTCGGCGGGGTTAGATCAATATAGATCTGGCGTCTATTCTCGATCAAGGTTCCATTTTTTAGTCTGATCCCATAAATCAGAGTCAATCCTTGTTGATCGCTACTATTTAAAGAAAGGCTAATGGCATTATTCGAACTGGTAAAAATGGCACCAGCGTAACGAGCGTCATAGACATAATAGAGTAAGTCCTGGGTCAAATACTGCGCGGCAAGTAGGGGCAGATAGTTCGTCGTAATGATCAATGTGAGCGTCGGCACGTTAAAATATCCCAGTTCGGGAGCTTTGCCTCCTGTAGTAGAACGGGTCACACCTTCCTCAGGAATAATACCGTTTAACCAATAGTTATCATTCGTAACGATCAAACTTGACACATTCACCGTCCCGATCAGATTCGCTGTATTCCCTGCATGATCTCGAACTTCAAGCTCAAAATATTCTGGAATTCCCCAAGTAGTTATTATTTGAACCCCTGTTTGACGATTCCAGTCACTCCAATTTAAATTCGGTGTACTTAGATTATGGAAACGATAAGGGGTTGCAGAAAGCCCCTGTGCATCATTCGCTTGCCATTGCCAATTTACAAGCTGACTGTCATACCATCCATCAGCAAGACGCGC
>Ga0118677_10010896_pt1 | contig 10282 bp, 4 predicted proteins | sample AliMusrvi5mmetaG_FD_86154 | JGI IMG/M metagenome (GOLD analysis project Ga0118677, IMG submission 86154)
CCTCACGGGCGAGTGCGCCATTCCCGATGAACTCGCACTGGATGGCAAGGGACATATCCTCGTCTCCATGCCCAATTGCCTCGAATACGAAAAATTCACCCCGAAAATCGCCATGCTCGACGATGCCGGCAAAGTCAGCGACTGGTTCGTGAACCTGCCACTGCATCCGAAGACCGGCAAGGTCCATCCGATGGGCATGGAGTTCGGTCCCGACGGCAACCTCTATATCTGTGATAACCAGTACTTCGACGATAAGGACCATCAGTCCCGCATCCTCCGCGTCATCGTCAAAGACGGCAAACCTGTGTCCTGCGAAATCGCCGTCGAAGGCACCAAACTGTCTAACGGCATCCGCTTCAAGGGCGACAAACTCTACATGACCGATACCTTCTTCGACCTGCCTGACAAACGCGACCAAAGCGGCATCTGGTGCTTCCCCCTCACCGAAATCGGCGCAGGCAAACCCACCCTCAAGGTCCTGCCGCTCGCCAAAGACCCCCATATCATCACCACCTTTACCGGCAAACCTCAACCCGCAAAAACCGACGGCGGCTTCGACCAAGCAGCCGGTGCCGACGGCCTCGCCTTCGACAGCGCAGGCAACCTGTATTGCGGACTCTTCGGCGACGGCCAGTTCTTCAAAATCACCTTCAATGCTGACGGCACCGTCAAGAGCAACATCAAAATCATCGACGATGCCTCGTTCCAATGCTGCGACGGCATCTGGTGCGACCAAAAAACCGACAAGATCTATCTGGCCAACTCGGCCCGCAACTCGGTCCATATCTATGACGCCCGCAACCACACCCTGCAAATGATCTGGGAAAACGCCGACTCCGATGGCAAAGACGGCCTGCTCGACCAACCGTGCACGGCCTGTCTGTTAGGCAACAAGTTGATTGTGGTCAATTTCGACATGCCCTTCCCCGGCCTCATCAACTCCAAGCACGACGATCCTATCACCGTCTCCTACTTCGAACTTCCTTGAGGTATTCATAACTAGAGTCCTTGAAAAGCCGAAGTTGCAGTCGTTAGGTCAAGTTTTCTGCTCTTGGGTCTTCAAGTCTTGCGTCTTGAGTCTGAGGCGCAGCCTCGCTAGCTAACAACGCGGCCAAGGCCGGCACAAAATCGGAACCCACATGACGATGAAACACTCTTGTGCCGCGCTGGCGGCCGCTCAATTCCTGGCCCTCTCACCGGCCGCCCTCAGCCAGCAAGCTGCTGGCCAACACCCGGCCCTGCTCATCGCGAGCTATTCCAACAATGCCGCCTATATCGTCGCCGCCGGCGACGACAAGGTCGTCTGGGAATCGCCCAAAATGCCCGGCCCTTGCCAAGACGCATGGCTGTTGCCTAACAATCACATCCTGCTCAGCGGCGGCAATCAGGTGCGGGAAGTTTCCGCAGACCACAAGACTATCTGGCAATATGAGGCACCCAAAGGAGTGGCGGTGGAGATTCACAATTGCCAACCCTTGCCCGGCGGCGGTGCCCTCATCGGCGAGGGCGGCACTTGCCGCCTGCTAGAACTGGACAATCAGGGGAAAATCACCAAGGAGATCAAACTCACCTTGGGTGGCAATGCCTACAGCCACATGCGCCAGGTCCGCAAAACCCCGGCCGGCACCTATCTGGTCACCGCCGCCGGCGAAAATAACATCCGCGAGTTCGACGCCCAAGGCAAGGAACTGCGCGTTTTGCTAGGCAAAGACATCGAAAACCAAGGCGTAAAGTGGCCCATCGTCCACAGCGCGGAGCTCCTGTCTAACGGCAACCTCCTCATCGGGGGTGCCTATGGCATGCCCGTCATCGAAGTGGATAAATCCAATAAAATCGTTTGGAAACTCACCGCCGATGACGTGCCGGACGTCGGCTTCGCCTACTCGGCCGGTTGCCTGCGCCTGCCTAACGGCAACACGGTGGTCGCCGCCTACACCAGCAAATTCCCGATCTTCGAGGTCACCCCAGACAAGAAAGTCGTCTGGAAATTCCAGAACCCGGCCATTGGCCATCCCACCCATGTGAAAGTGCTGACACCGGAAGCCGCCGGAAAATTTCTCGCGAATGGTTCGCCTTGATGATCAGGGGTTGATAGAAATCTGGCTCTCTCAGCGACAGATTCGGGTTAGCGACAGGGCCTTCTGGCGTGGGATCAGCCAGCCATCTGAAATCGGTGGCAAGATTCGCTGCGGCACCCCGTATGATCTCATTTTTCAGCATGAATGTAACAGCACTAAGAATCGGTTTGGTCTTGATGACTTCTATCGGATTGGTCCAACCGTTCCAAGCGGCGGAGGCCGCAGGTCCGTGTGGCGGGGCATTCACGTTTGCGGCGTGGATCAATCCGGAGCATCCCAACAGCACGCTATTTTCGACGTCAGCGAGTGATGCTTCGACCCGCCCTGCTTGGAAGGAACTCCATACCTGGGGCGAGGAAATCTTTTTCTCAGGCAATGCCAGCGGCGGATTCAACGCCCGCGCCAAGGCCTGCGACGGGCAATGGCATCACGTCGCGTTTGTCGGGGAGCCCCAAGCGAAAAAGCAATACATCTATGTCGATGGCGAGTTAAAGCAGACGGGAACCTGTGACATGAAGCCAGACGCGGCGGGCGCTCTTTTGTTAGTCGGGCGTGGCTACGAGGAGATGGGCAACACCCTCTTCTCTTATGTCGGCAAGATTGACGACCTGCGCTTGCACGGCAGGGCGCTATCGGCTGAAGAGATCCGCAGCGCAATGCAGGGCGGCAATATCGACGCCATGGGTGCCCCTGCCCTGCGCCTGAAGTTGGATGGCGATGCGGATGAAGTGGCGCGTCTTGGCTGCGGCGAGTCATTGAAATTTGTCGAGGGCAAACTCGGTCGCGCCGCCATGCTCAATGGTTGGGGGTATTTCGAGGTGGCGGCGGATTTGAGCCGCATCCAATGGAAAGCCTGCTCATTCAGATTCGACGGCTCACCCGAGGAACGCAAGTGGACGCAGGAAGATGGATTGCTGGAATTATCCGATGGCCCCGCCCAGGAGGCTCTGCGATATGCCGAGGCGACCGCAAAACGTTGCCCGGCCATGGCCGAAGAAGCCGCCAAGCGGGCCGAGAAAGCGGACCATTACCGCCGGGTTGAGAATGTTCGAGAGATATATCTCAAGGCCTGCCAGTGGAATCAGGGACAGCGGCGCAAGGCGGCAACGGCACCTGCACAAATCGACCTCGCCACAAGTTATCTGGCCCGGCTTCAGAAGATGCCGGGAAAGGGCTTTGATCCGGCACCCTATTTGAAGCAGCTGGAGGAGGTGGCCCGTCAGGGCCGCGCACTCAATGACCAGACCCCGGTCGATTCCCTAACAAAGTGGACCGAGGGCTTTGACCAACTCCAACAAGCCATCTCGGCCAAGTGGCTGCTTTCACAGGGGATCGACAAGATCGCCTTCATCAAGCGACTCACCTATAACGGTGGCCATTATTACACGGAATATATCCAAGGAAGTTATCAACCCGGCGGCAACCTCTGCATTTTGAATATCAATGATGGATCGGTCAAGGAACTCGTTCCGGAGATGAAGAACGGCGTGTTCGAGCGCTTCGATCTCTCGTTCGACACTAAAAAATTGATTTTCGCATGGAAGGCATCCAACGACGTCGGCTACCGCATCTATGAAGTGAATGTGGATGGCAGCAGCCTGCGCCAAGTGCTCATGCCGCCTGCTGATGAGAAAGAGTTGGTCCGCCGCTACAGCAATGGCTATCATCATGGCACTGATGACATGAGCCCATGCTATCTGCCCGACGGCGGTATTTGCTTTGTCTCCACCCGCAGCCAGTACGGCACGCTCTGTGACAATCCCGATTGCTTCACCTCCACCACATTGTTCCGGATGGATGCGGACGGCAGCAAACTGCGACAACTGACCACCAGCGCCTTGAGCGAGCAAACACCCATCGCCACCGAGGATGGCCGAATCCTCTATTCCCGCTGGGAGTATGTGGACAAAGGCGCGGTAAGCGTGAAATGCATCTGGTCCATGAATCCCGATGGCAGCGGATCGAGCGAGGTGTACGGGGCCGATATCGCCCTGCCCCCCACCATGACCCAACCGCGGGGCATTCCCGGCGAACCGGCGGGATATGTGTTGCTTGGCGCTCCGCACTTTCCCCAGATGGGCGTGGGCCCGGTCATCCGCCTCGATATGACAAAAAACATGCGGACCCGCGAACCCATGACATATATGACTCCCTATACCGATATTCGAGGTGAGGGCGGGTTCGAATTCATGGACGACAACGGCAAGTGGTATGGCGATGGCTGGGGTCGCGGGCCGCTCTTCCGGGATCCTTTCCCGTTGTCAAAAGACCATTTCCTGGTTGCACACAAGCCGGCCGGCGCGCCGTTGATCGAGCCAAACGGATACGGCATCTCGTTGTTGGATGAAAATGGAAAGTTGCAACTGGTTTACAAGGATCCGGCCATTTCATGTTGGGTTCCCTATCCATTGAAGCCGCGCAAAGTGCCGCCAGTGCTTTCGTCCACAAGTGACAAGGATCTGGCACAAAAAAAACTGGCCAAGTGCATCATCACCGACGTCTATCATGGGCTCGAAGATGTGCCTCGCGGGTCGATCAAACACATCCGCGTGCTGGAACAACGGCCACGCCCGTGGACGGCCCGACGCTACTACGATGGGGACCTTTACGACCAGCAACACGCCGTGATTACCAAAGACACCCATCTCGCACTCAAGGTCCAACACGGCATCGTGCCCGTCGAACCCGACGGCTCTGCCAGCTTTTTGGTGCCCGCCGATGCCAGTATCTTCTTCCAGGTATTGGATGAAAACTTCATGGCCGTCCAAACCGAACGCACGTATGTCAACTACATGCCCGGCGAAGTCCGCTCATGCATCGGCTGCCATGAAACCCAGCAGTCCGTCGCCCAAGCCGCCGGCCAGCGCGGTATGCCCATGGCGCTCAAGCGGCCACCATCCGTGCCGGGCCCCCAACCCGGCGAGAAGGATGGCCACCGCACGCTGGATTATGCTCAGGACGTCCAACCGGTGTGGGATAAGAATTGCCAGAAATGCCATAGCGGCAAGGAGCCCAAAGGGAAACTCAACCTGAGCGGCGAAATGACCGAGTTGTTCAATGTGTCTTACGAAAGTCTGATCACGGAGCGGCGGCCCGAGGTCGGGCTGTTAGGCTTGATTGTCGGCGAAAACCACCCCAAAACCGGCAATATCGAATACCTGCCGGCCCGCTCGCTCGGCTCGCACAGCAGTGTGCTGGTGGCGATGCTCAGCAAGGGGAAGGTGATGTTGGCTGATCCCAAACAGGCGCAGCGTGCCGCCAAGCTGGCCGAGGTTCACAAGGACATCCATCTGACCCAAGCGGAACTGCTCAAAGTGACGAACTGGGTGGACACCAACGGCCAGTATTACGGCAGTTGGTGGGGCCGGCGCAACCTGAAGTTCAAGGGCCTGTCCGACTTCCGCCCCACACAAACGTTCGGCATGGCCACATCTAACATCAACCCCTATCCAAGCTGGAAAGGCGATAAGTAATCCCTTTTTTCTCCAACTCACCCCCAACGAACCAAATGAAACCAAATCAGTCCAAACCATGCATCAAATCCGGTAGCCTGCGTCGTCTGGCCCCTCTAGCAACTGTGGTCGGCACGCTGGCCTTAGGCGTCCCCACCCAGGCCGCTCTGGTCGCACACTATCCGCTCAGGACGGATGTGCTCAGCACCACCGGTATCAACAATGGCACCTTCGAAGGGACCTCAGGCGCTAACGCCGTCGCCACCTTTGTCGAGGACCCGAAATTTGGCTATGTTCTAAGTTTGGACGGCACAGATGACCGCATCAATCTGGGCAACGTTCTCACGTTGTCCGGGCACAGTTACTCGCTTTCTTTCTGGGTGCAAACATCTGCCAATGCTAACACCGTGCCACTGATCGGCAAAAACAACGGTGACCTCAATTTTGATCAATACGAGCGGGTTTTCGAAATCACCGGCAGCCAAACATGGGGCCCCCTGTACAACGGCACCCCCGGCAACTTTGCGGTGAACGGCAGTTGGCTCGGTGGGGTCTCCACCGACCAGAGCGCCATCGCCATCGATGACGGGACATGGCACATGCTCACCGCGGTCCACGACCAATCGATCAGCGACACCAACATGCGTCTTTATATCGACGGAGTGTTGCAAGGAAACCACAACGATAACGGGATGGCCAACACCGCTGAAATCGGCACGTTCTACCTTGGATTTTCCAATTACTCAGGGTGGGGATGGGGCACATATCTGAACGGAAGGATGGCGGAAGTGAATTTCTATGACTCCGCTATTGCCCCCGAAGCTGTCGCCGCTCTCTATGCTTTCACTCCCCCCACCGAATTTTGGACCGTCACGGCTTCCGCTGGCGCAGGCGGAACCATCAGTCCTGTGGGTGCTGTGGCTGTACCGAAAGGATCGGACCAACCCTTCATCATCACTCCGGACAAGTATTTTGACGTGACCGGCATCATGGTAAATTCCGCTGCCATCCCGGTAACTTCACCCGATGCGCAGACCTACACGATGGCAAACGTTGCAGCCGACGACAGCATTGCGGCCAGCTTTACCGAGTGGACCGAGACATCCATTAGCGGCGTAGTCACCTTGGCTGACACGACGGCAGTGGGCGGCGTTCTCATCACCGCCAGCGGTGGCAGGGAGCCATTCACTGCCACCACTTCCGCTGTGGATGGCACATACTCGATCCGGGTCAAGCCCGGCGTGACCTACACCCTGACGGCCACAACACTGCCAGCCCGCAAAACTGTGGATACTGCACCGGAACCATTCACCGCTGGGGTGGCATTCAATTCGGACAAGAACTTCACCCTCAAAGATAAACCCGTCACGTTGCTGGTGAATTACAAATTCAATGGCAATTGCGACGACTCATCCGGCAACGCCAAGCACGGATCGCTAAGAGGCGCAGCGACCTACGGAACCGGTTATATGGGTTTGGGTTCTCTGGATACCAGCGCCGCCGCCGGTGCCTGCGCCATTCCAGCAGTCGGAGATGGAGAATTTCCAGCATTCACCATGAGCGCCTGGCTGAAACCCACTCAAGATGCCGCTGGTTCTGACGCCTATCGGATGGCGCTTTACCAACAACCCGGCTGGGCACCCCATGAAGTGCATGTCGCCCTAACTTCCTACAGTGGCTATCGTGGCATGGTGGCGGCCATCTATGGCGCTGATCCAGAGCATGCGCAGGCGAACAAGGTGAGCGAGTGGCCGCTCAATACCTGGCACCACATCGCGATCGTCTATGACAGTATCGAAAAGTCCGTGAAGTACTACTACGATGGCGTGCTTACTAACACCGAAACGTATAGCTCCACGGTAACCGCAATTTTCCTAGCCAACGCATACATTGGTTCAGCCAGCGGTGACGTCAACAACCGCTCGTTCCGCGGTGAGATCTCTGATTTCCGCGTTTACAGTGACGTACTCAGTGATGCAGAAGTAGCAGCCCTCGTCGAGCTTGTGGCTGACCCCTTCACCACTTGGATCAACAGCGCGGCCTTCAACACACCGACGCCCCTCACCACCGGGCAAATGCTGCCCGGCGCGGATCCGGACGGCGACGGAATGACCAATTTTCAGGAATTTGCCTTCGGCTTGGACCCCACCAAGGGTTCGTCGTGCGACCCCATCAGCGTGCCCTTCAACCCTGCTACCGGCAAGTTCAGCTACACCCGGACTGAGGCCAGCGGCTTGGCCTACACGGTGTGGACCTCCTCATCCCTCAACAACGATTGGGCGGAAGATTCTGGTGCTACTCTAAGTCAGACGGTCACCGCCACCAACAACGGTATCGAGACCGTTGAGGTCACCGCCACCGCCGCCCCGGTCAACGGCAGGTTGTTCGTGCGGGTTGCCGCACAGTGAATGGATAGATAATTGTTGAAAGCTGTGGCGGCCACGCCCGGTAACCTGTGTCTATTTCACGAAACCGTTTGGCTAAGTTGCGAACTCCGGCAATCAGGCCTCGCGGTGAAGGGAAATTCCGCTTGAATCACCGCGTCCGCTCACGCCGCCGGGCGGCCGCCATGCATCTGCCTCAACGATAAATCCAAGCCCGGGCGACTCGGGGGGCTGCGGAACGATTTTCCATCCAATCGACAACAACATGAAACTGAATGTGACCACTGTTTGTGCCAGCCTGGCATGCCTGCTTGGGGGGGTGTTCACGCCGAACGCCGCTGCCAATAAAATCATCTGGCTCGATGAAATGAATTTGAGCCAGGCCACCTCCGGGTGGGGTACCACTCAGGCAAAAAAATCGATCGACAATCATCCGATCACCTTGCGCGGCACGGTCCACGAGCGAGGCATCGGCACCCATCCGCCGGGCAGCTTGCGCATTGATCTGGAGGGTCACGGCTTGCGATTCCAAGCCACCGCCGGGGTTGATGATGAAGTCGGCAAGCAGGGAACCGTCGAATTCATCGTGATGGGCGATGATAAAAAACTCTGGTCCAGCGGCGTGCTAACCGGTGGCGGCGAACTCAAATCCTGTGACCTCGATATCAAGGGCGTGAAGGTCCTCGATCTTGTCGTGGACACCACCCCCGACGGCTTCGCCTTTGACCACTCGGATTGGGCCGACGCCAAAATCGAATACCAGGGCGACAAGGCACCGGCGACGAAGGTGGCGCCCAAACCGATCCGCCCGCCTAACACCGAGCCCCAGCACTGGCCGGCCGCAGACCAGGTGTTTGACAAAAATTCCCTGCCCGATCCCGCCGACAAGGATGAGGCGGACGCAGTGCTGCGGCGCGTCGGGGCCCTGCTCGATCATCTCAAGACGTTGCCGAAATGCCCCGACCTCAAGCCGCAGGCCCAGCTACTCGCAGGGTTGAAGGCACAGGCCAGCCAGATCGCACTCGCCACCCCGCAGCGCGCCGAACTCCTGCAAGCCGCCTGCTCCCTGCGGCGCAAGGTGGCCTTCGCCAATCCCCTGCTCGATTTTGATAAAATCCTCTTCGCCAAGCGCCACTTCTGCCCCAATGCCGAGACCACTGGCAACCACATGTGCGACCAATACTTCGGCTTCAACGCGATTCGCGGCGGCGGTTTGTTCGTCCTAGAAAACCCGTTCTCCGACAAACCGACCACCCGCAATGTGTTGGAAAAATCCGTCTGTGAGAACGGCCGTTACAAGGGCCGTACCCTCACCTCCAAAGACGGCTTTCTCGCTCCCGAGTTGAGCTATGATGGCAAGGAAGTCCTCTTCGCCTGCACTGAGATCGCCGATAACGAAGCCGATCGCAAACGCTATGCTGGCGTCGGTTTTGAAAATAACACATACAAGATTTTCCACGTCAACCTCGACGGCAGCGCCCTCACCCAGCTGACCGACGGCACATGGAACGAATTCGACCCCTGCTACCTGCCCAGCGGAAGAATCATCTTCATCTCAGAGCGCCGCGGCGGCTTCGGCCGCTGCCATGGCCGCCCTGTCCCAAGCTTCACCCTCCATTCCATGAACCCCGACGGCTCCGATATCGTCACCCTCAGCCCCCACGAAACCAACGAGTGGCAACCCAGCGTCAACAACGACGGCATGGTCGTCTATACCCGCTGGGACTATGTGGACCGCGGCTTCAGCCAGGCCCATCACGCGTGGACCACCACCCCGGACGGCCGCGACCCACGGGCGATCCACGGCAACTTCTCTCCTAACATGGGTGCCCGTCCACAATTCGAAATTTCCATGCGCTCCATCCCCGGATCCCACAAGTACATGGGCACCGCCGCCTGTCATCACGGCCAGGCTTACGGCTCTATCATCTTGGTCGACCCCCTCATGCCTGATGACAATGCCATGGCTCCGGTCAAGCGCATGACACCCGAACAGGGGTTTCCCGAGGCTGATATCGGCACCCACGGACCGCCTGCCAATTACGCCGCCCCCTATCCGCTGAGCGAACATTTCTACCTCTGCGTCTATGACAAGGACAGCCGCTCCGACGCCGGCACCGCTAACAATTATGGCATCTATCTGATGGATGCGTTCGGCAACAAGGAACTGTTATACCGTGACGACGAGATTTCCTGCCTCGACCCGATCCCGGTCAAGCCCCGCCCGCTGCCTCCGGTCATTCCCCATCTCACGGCTGTTGGCAAGCCACTGGCCCCCGGCGCTAAGTTTGTGCCAGCGGATCCCAAAACCATCCCGGACTTCGGCACCGTCGGCGTGATGAATGTTTACAACAGCATCTATCCGATG
>Ga0118677_10016140_pt1 | contig 10282 bp, 4 predicted proteins | sample AliMusrvi5mmetaG_FD_86154 | JGI IMG/M metagenome (GOLD analysis project Ga0118677, IMG submission 86154)
CTCTTCATCACTAACAGCTCGTCCTTCGCCCGGGGCACCGCGCCTGTGTCCTTTTGCCTTCAGTGGCATCAGCTCCGTTAGGACATTCCGATGTCCGAACGGACGCCAGAACGTCCTAACCTACGCCAGGATGTCCAGGGGGGCAACCGGTTTCTGGTGCCGCCAACCGGGACTTGGATGGCTCGGCTCGGTGGCCCTCGAAGCCTGGTAACTCGAGCCTTTTCGCCTTAATTTGACGCGCATGCCCTTGCCGAACGCCCCACCCTCATCGGAAAAAGCACCACCCAAAATCGTAACCTTCAACCCATGCGATTCATCACGTTCGAGCTTGCGGTCACCTGAAAATGTTCTTCTGCACACTCACCGTGCCAATGTCTTCACCACCGTCCGCAATTTCCTCCGCTGCGGCGATCTTGCATCCGGTTTCCTCCGATTCCATTGTCCCGATTACGGACACGGAACCATACCTCACACGACGACGAGCGTCGATTCACATGATATCCCAATGGCCGCATCTTGGTTCTCGAATACACCTGACCTAGAAGGCGTCCGCCACCTCAAAATCGCCGCTGCATGAATTTTTCAACGAAATTCCTTGGTAAAGCGGAGCGGATAGCTATTTTCGGGCTTGTAGAGTGTTCCCATGAATCCGGCCGCAACCCACTGTCCCTTGCCAAAATTCGCCGTTTGGAGGTTCCAGTCTCTTCTTTTCACCGAAACACCGTCTCGCCGAAACACTGAAACACCTCTTCCATCCCCCCTTTTCCCCCGCACCCCCCTTTGCACTGGCCGCCGCGCTGGAAGCCTGCGAGGCCCGGCGGCGGCGTGCGGCGATGGATCCCGGCCCAGGCTATTACCACGCCATCACTCCGCAGCGCAAGGTGGACGTCACCACGTTTTACGAGCAGACGGCCGTTGCCATGTATGACGGTTTTGCCGAGCGGATGGCCCGCTGGGCGGCCAAGGGTGATGCGCGCCAACAACGGCTCGATGCACTCTTCACCGAGGCGCAAAAGGAACTGCCGAAATGATAGAGACCGTTCCAGCGTGAACCTAGGTCAAAATCCTGCAAGCCATGAAACCCAAGAAGAACCGACCGGAAACCCACGCCCCGCGCCGCAGTGCGGCCAGCCTGATCGCGACGCTGATGTTAGTGTCGTTTCTCCCAGCCGCCTCCGCAACTCCGCTGATCTTCTCCTGCGCGGCCGGCAATGACCTGTTGCGCGTCGCGTCGGACAACGGACTGGACGTGAAGCGATTCGACGCGCCCCTAGCAGCCGTCGAGGCGGCCGTCGACGGCGACGGCGTGTTGTTGTTAGCCGACGCTTATCCAGCGCACACCACGGTGCTTGACGCCGCGCTGTTTCAAAAGGCCGCCGGGAAACACCTGCGCTTGTATGTGGAGTATCCGTCGTTTCTGCCCGGGATGGAGCTTGGGGCACCGCGCGGAACCCAGTGGGAGCGTGCGGTGATCGCCTCGGACGCTTTTGCGCCCACGCTGGCAAAATTGCGCATCCTGGCCATTCATGGCTGCCGGTTTTTGCCGGTCAGAGCCACCACGCCACACATTGTCATCGGCCGCGTGGCGGGCTTCGACACCGCGGTGTATGGCTTGGCACAAGAATCATACCCGATCCTCTTCGACCTGCCGCCACAGACCGGGGCTGGCGATGTGTTAGTTGCCACCACCAAGCTCAGCGACTTCGTCACCGGCCGTTATGCGCCCACCGATGCGTGGCAGGGTATCTGGAGTTATGTGTTCACCTGGCTGCGGCCGGGCCGGGAGCTTGTGGCTTTGAAATGGACGGCCAGTGTGCGGCCAAGTTTCGGTGCCGGCGCAGCGCTGCCGGCGGACATCGAGGCGCAAGCCCTGCGGCGGGGAATCGACTGGTACTTCAACTCGCGCATGGTCATCCATCCTTCGATGATGGCGAAGTACGACCGGCCGTGTAACGAACCCGTGGCGGCCGTGGCCAATCCGGACCTCAAACAAGACTGGCCGTTCGGGCATCGCACCGCACGGATGCCGGACTTGAGCACGCAGGTGGGCGACGGTTCGTTAGGCGTGTTGGAGGGGTTCGACGCCAAGATTTTCCACGACGGCACCCAGCCGGTGCGCTGGTGGAACCGCAACGACTGCAATGGCGAGATCGCCGGCGCAATGGCCGTGGCAGGGGCGGCACTACAAAACCCGCCCTACCTCAAGGTGGCCGGCAATATCGGCGACTGGCTCTATTTCAAGTCGAGGATGTCGCTGGGGGACCATGCCAATCCTCAACATCCCGCATACGGGCTGATCGGTTGGAACGACACCCCTAACTATTGCGGTCCCGGCTCGATGGATGGCTATGCGGTCTATTACGGCGATGACAACGCTCGCTCGATGCTGGGCATGATGCTCGCCGCCGCCACGCTCAAGACCGACCGCTTCGACGAGCGCCTCATGCAATGCCTGCTGGCCAATTTGCGGCTCAGCGGGCGACTGAGCTTCCAGCCGGATCGCGTCGACCAAGGACCGTTGCAAAATGCCGGCTGGCAGAGTTTCTTCAATAGCAGTAACACCAGTTACTCGCCGCACATGCAGGCCACTCTGTGGAATTGTTATCTGTGGGGCTACCGGCAGACCGGGTTCGAATTGTTCCGGCAACGGGCGAAAACCGCGCTCGGCATGATGATGGCCGCCTACCCCGACCACTGGGTCTGGATGAATGGCATCCAGCAGGAACGCGCCAAGATGCTGCTGGCGCTGGCCTGGCTCGTGCGCGTGGAGGACACGTCCGAACACCGCACCTGGTTGCGCCGGATGGCGGATGCCTTGCTGGCCAGCCAGGATGCGTGCGGGGCCATCCGTGAGGAGATCGGCAAGGCCGGCAAAGGCGGGTGCCCGCCGCCCGCCTCGAACGAGGCCTACGGCACCACCGAGGCTCCGCTGATCCAATCCAACGCCGACGCCGCCAGCGACCTGCTCTACACCTGCAACTTTGCTTTCATCGCACTGCACGAAGCGGCCGCCGCCACCGCGGACCCGTTCTATCGGACGGCCGAAGACAAACTCGCCGCCTACCTGTGCCGCATCCAAATCCGCAGCGAGAGCCACCCGGAATTGGATGGCGGCTGGTTCCGCGCGTTCGATTTCAAACGCTGGGAATACTGGGCATCCAGCACCGATATGGGCTGGGGCGCCTGGTCGATTGAAAGCGGCTGGACCCAAAGCTGGATCACCGCGGTGCTCGCGCTGCGCCAGATGAAAACCTCGCTTTGGGATCTAACGAAGGAGAGCAAGATCAAGAGCCACTTCGAAAAGCTGCGTCCGACGATGTTGCCTGACGAATTACTAGCGGCTTTGACCCCGGTCAAAAGTGCCGCAACGGATAGACCGGTGAAATTGCACACCGCCTATGCGCCGCAGTATCCGGGCGGCGGCGCAAACGCCCTCACCGACGGCAACCGAGCCGCGGCCGACGCTCAAGATCCCGCCTGGCAGGGATATCATGGCGTTGATCTCGACGCGGTGATTGATCTGGGCCGTTCGATTCCCGTTAGCTTGATTTCCGTTACATTTTGCCAGAACACGCGGGCAGGCATCTACATGCCGGCCCAGGTGGAGTTTGCCGTTTCGGAAGCCGGCAAGGATTTCACCGTGGTGAAGGAGATCAAGCCCGGCGTGCCGTTCACGGAGGCGGGACCGGTCATTCACAAGGTTGAAGCCACGCTCGCCGATGTTACGGCCCGCTACCTGCGGGTGCGCGCCGTCAATGTTGGGAAGATGCCTGAAGGCCAACCGGCTGCCGGCCAGCCGGCATGGTTGTTTGTTGATGAAGTGCTGGTCAACCCGGTCGCTGCGGGAGCGGCGAAATGACCGGGCGGAACATTCTAACAGACACCCCCAACCCACAAACAAGACCCCAAATGACGAGTCCCGGAAAGCGCGCCTTTGACAACCTTGTTCCCAGTGTTGTTCTGACCGTGGTGCTGGCCGCCGCAAGCCTTGCGGCGGCGGTCCCGATCATCGCGAACGGCAGCTTCGAGACGGCCACCATTGGTACCTGGGGATTAGGCACCTGGGGCGACCCGGCAAAACCCTTCGTTCCTAACGGCCCTGCCCAAGGCACCTCCCTGATTAGTGATTGGGGCAATTCGGCAACCTCTGTCGCCAACTGGACGTTTGGCACGTCACTTAACGGCGGGGTTCTCGCTGGCGACGGCACGCTGGGAATGTATCTCCGTCAGGGTCCGGAAGTTGACGGCAAGGGGGTCGTCGTGCCGGACTACTCAGCCTACGTGGCGCCCACGCCCTTCGGAACCCGTCAGTGGAATTTGTTATACGGGAGCACGGTTTCCCAGAGCTTTGGCGTCACGGCAGGCACCCGGTATGAGGTCGCTTACTACCAATGCAACACGGCGCAAGCCGCTCCGGGAGTCAAGTTGACCGCTACGATCAGCGGGATCGCGGCGACCGGCACCCTCACCCAGGATGCCAATACTCCTTTTGCCGACGGTTTGACCAAGCACACGTTCACCTTTACGCCTACTGCTAGAGGCATCGCGACCCTGTCCTTCAGCCCGGGAACCACTCCCACGCAGAAGTCGACACAGGGCGCTCAGTTAGATAATGTGAGCGTGACTGCCGCTGCCAAGCCGGGCGCCGCAGCGCGGATGCCGGTCATGGCCGGCCCGGTTGCAGGGGGCGGCTTCGCGGCGGCGCACTGGGAGGTTCTCGAGAGCTTTGTTCCGGCCTACAACCGGGTGTGGACCGCGGCCCCGCTGGTGGCCACCGAAAACACCGTCGATGCTCCGCTCATGGGCAATGGAAACATGTGCGTATGCGTGAGTGGCGGAAACGATACCCAGGTCTACTCCATGAGGACGGCCGATTTCTGGACCGACGACGGTTCAAGTGGCAACCATACGGTCCGCGAAATCCCCTCCGGCTGCCTGAAGATAGGTCTCGCCACGGCGAATCCGCCGTCTGCCGCGACGGGGCCATGCCCCGGCTACCGGCAGGAAGAAGAGATGCTAGATGCGGAGATCCACTCGACGCTGCCGTTCAACGGCTACGGGTTGAAGGTGAATTCTTTGGTGGCGGCGACCGAGAATACGATGGCGCTCGAACTGTCGAGCGTCGAGCCGGTCAGGGTGAGCGTCGAGTTGAATGCCGAGGTGCTCGACCGGGTGGCCGAATATCCCGCGGCCGCCGGTATGGACGGCGATATGATCTGGTTGACCCGCGAGACTAACAACCGTCAGGGTGCCCGGTGGATCTCGCGCAACGCGTATGCCGCCAGAATCATTGGCGCGGGTCCCGTCACCTATGAGGCGGTTGGCAAAGACCGCGCCCGGGCAACCTTCGATATCCCCTCCAACGCCACCGTCACGGTTGTCGCCTGCCTGGACGGCGGCAAGGATGCCACCAACCATCTGTCAACCGCCAAAGCACGGGTGAGTAAGTTCACCGCGCAGAGCCTCGCCAGTCTGAAGGCAAGCCACCGGAACTGGTGGAAGACCCAGTGGTGGTCGAAAGGGTATGTTAGAACCTACGATGACGCGATGGACGGATACTACTTCCGCTGCCTGTACGGGCTGGGCACGATGTGCCGGGAAGGTAGTGTCAACAGCGGACTGCACGGCCCGTGGAAGGCTTCGGACACCAAGCACAATTACAGCAGCTACTGTATGAACGATCTGGGAGCGGCTTCGTATTACATTCCGCTCATCACTTCGGATCGCGCGAACGCCGCAAAAATGTGGATTCAGACGGTCTATGATTGGATCCCGGAAGGACAGCGACGGGCCATCAAGGATGCCGGGCTGAAGCGGGGCGTGTACTTTCCCGTCCACTGGGCTCCATGGGGAAGCACCTATGAGGACATCTACTGGGGGCAGAAGTTCTGCGCGTCGTTCGCTTCCATCATCGGAAACTGGTACTACCGGAACACGGAGGACGTCGCCTATTTGAGGGAGCGTATCTATCCATTCATGAAGGAGTGCGCCAACTTCTATGAGGACTGGCTCACCAAGGAAGCCGACGGGAAATACCATGTGCGCGGGGCGAGCCATGAAAGTGGATCGGACAACTTTCAGAATTCGTGTTTGGACCTTGTCTATGCCGGCATCCTGTTTACCGACATCGTGAAGTACAGCGAGGTGCTCGGCGTCGATTCCGAGCGGGGGAAGAAATGGCGGGATATCCGGGATCATTTGAACGAGTTCACCACCACTAACTGGAACGGCGTGACCGTGTATAAGGCGGACGACCAGACCCCGTTTAACTTTTCCACCAACGTCATCCAGACGCAGAACGTTTACCCGAGCTACGCCTGCAACCGGCGTTTGGCTCCCACGGTGAAGGAAACCGGCTACAACACGCTCGTACAGAGCATCCAGGTTGCCGCCCCCTTCGGGCTTGGCCATGGCAACATGCGCGGCCAGGGGTCGTTTGTTGCGGCGCAGCGCATCGGCGGGTTCCAGGTGGAAGAACTGATAAGGGTTTTCAGGGTCATGCTAGAAACGCCCAATCAGCCGGGAATGGCGCCGTCAAGCAGGTATCCCTGCTACATCGCTGATATCGGGTTGTGGGAGTTCAACAATCAGTTATGCATGCAGTGCTACGATGACGGGGTGATGTTCTTCCCGGACTGTCCTGCCGACAGGAGGCTTTCGTTCAAGGGCTTGCGCGCGCGGGGGGCGTTCCTTTGTTCCGGCGAGTTCAAGGACGGCGCGGCGGATGTGAGCGTCTACAGCGAGAAGGGCCATCCGTTCACCGTCATTGCATCCGGACGCATCCACGTCAGCGACGCCCGCGGCGGTGCGGTTGCGGTCCGGTCGGCCGGCGACCGGTGCACGTTCGACACGGTGGCGGGCAAAATGTATCGGATCGCGTTGCCCAGCGCCGAGGCACAAAAGGAACTGCCGAAATGATAGTGGCCGTGCCAGCGTGAACTTAAGTCCAATCCTGAAAGCCATGAAACCAAAGAAGGATCAACCGCAAACCCACGCCCCGCGCCGGCTTGCGGACAGCCTTATCGCGGCGCTGACGCTAGGGTCGCTCCTCCCAGCCGCTTCCGCGGCACCGCTGATTTTCTCCTGCGCGGCTGGCAATGACTTGTTGCGCGTCGCGTCGGACAACGGGCTGGACGTGAAGCGATTCGACGCACCCCTGGCGGCCGTCGAGGCGGCCGGCGACGGTGACGGGGTATTGTTGTTAGCCGACGCTTATCCGGCGCAGACCACGGTGCTTGACGCCGCGCTGTTTCAAAAGGCCGCCGGGAAACACCTGCGCTTGTACGTGGAGTATCCGTCGTTTCTGCCCGGGATGGAGCTTGGCGCGCCGATAGACGTCAAGTACGAACGTGGGGTCGTCTCGTCCGAGATATTCGGTCCGGCGCTTCGGCCGCTGCGGATCGTGCTGGTGAGCAGTTGCCGCTACCTGCCGGTGAAGGTCGCCCAGTCGCACCTGGTCGCAGCCAAGGTCGCCGGCGTGGACTCGGCCGTGTTCGGGCTCAAGGATACAGCGACCGCGCCGCTCCTCTTCGACCACCCGCGCGGGAACCTGCTGGTGGCAACTACCAAGCTCAGCCATTTCGTTAGCGGGCGATATCTGCCCACGGATGCGTGGCGCACAATCTGGGAGACGATTCTGACGCGGCTCCATCCGGACGGCGGACGCGTCGCGTTGCGGTGGACGCCCACGGTGCGGCCCTGCTTCGGCCCGGACGAGCCGCTGCCAGCGGATGTGGAAACGCAAGCCCTGCGCCGCTCGGCCGACTGGATCGTCGCCAGCCGTTCGCTCCGCCACGCGGATTGGCCCAAGGAGGCGCTGAACCTGTCGCTGACCTACAACATGGTCCGCGACATGCCGCAGCCGGACTGGCCCGTGGGCGACGGATCGGAGGGCGTGCTGGAAGGCTACAGTTCCACCATCCGCCGCGACGGCAGCCAACCGATGCGGTATGCGGTGCGGGATGACTGCACGACCGAAGTGGCCATGCTGTTAGCCACCGATGCCGCCGTGAACGGCCGACCGGAGAACGCCCGCCGCGCGGCCCATCTGGTGGACTACATCTTCGACAAGTCGGGACTCGCCGCGGGGCCGCGCGCCGACCCGCAGAGCCCGTCGTTCGGACTGGTGGGCTGGGCGCTCGATCTGCCGGGCGCGTACTGGGGCGACGACAACGCCCGCGCCCTGCTGGCCGTCGGCGCGGTCGCCGCCTTGGCCGGCGAGCGACGGTGGGACGAGCCGCTCGCCCGCACGATACTGGCAAACTTCCGCACCAGCGGCGTGAATGGCTTCCGGCCGTCGTGTGTCGAGGAAAAGGGCCTGCAGGCGCAAGGCTGGAAAGCCTACTGGACCAGCCGCCACGTCCATTACTCGCCTCACATGCAGGCGTGGATTTGGGCGTGCAACTTCTGGGCCTATCAGCAGACGCGGTTCGAGCCTCTATTGACGCGGAGCAAGGTGGGGATGCATCTAACCATGCAGGCGTATCCGTCCCAGTGGGACTGGGTTGTGCGCAGCGGCACGATCGAACGCTCGCGACTGCTGCTGCCGCTGGCGTGGCTGGTGCGTGTGGACGACACGCCCGAGCACCGCCGCTGGCTCCGCCAGATCGCGCAGGACTTGATTGCCCTGCAGGATCGCACCGGCGCGATCCGCGAGGTGATCGGCGATGGCGGGCCGGGCATCCCGTCGAACGCCGCCTACGGCACGAACGAGACGAGCCTGATCCAGACGGACGGCGATCCGGTGTGCGACATGCTCTACTCCTGCAACTTTGCCCTGATCGGTCTGCACGAAGCGGCGGCCGCGACCGGCGACTCGTTCTACACCGAGGCCGAGGAGCGGCTCGCCCGGTTTCTCTGCCGTATTCAAGCCCGCTCCGAAGACCACCCGGAGTTGGATGGCGCGTGGTATCGGGCCTTCGATTTTCGCCGCTGGGACTACTGGGCCAGCAGCGCCGATTGGGAATGGGGCCCGTGGTGCACGGAGACCGGCTGGAGCCAGCCGTGGATTGCCAGCACGCTCGCCTTGCGGCGTCAGAAGACCTCGCTATGGGACTTGGTGCAGAAGGTCGATCTCAAGACGCCCTTCAACCGCCTGCGTCCGCAGATGTTGCCCGACGAAGTGCTAGATAAAGTGTTGGTCAACCCAGTCGGAGCGAAGGCGGCGAAATGACCAGGCGGGACGTTGTGGAAGCTGCCCTGGCAGCTTCTTTTCCCCCCGTCCTCCGGTCCGGCCACCGGCTCTTTCAACGGCCGTCACCGGAAAACAATTTCCTAGAGTCCTTGAAAAGTGAAAGATGTTGTCGTTAGGTCAAGTTCTTCGTCTTGTGTCTTGTGTCTTGCAGTCTTGGGTCTGAGGCGGAGCCTCGCTAGCAATAGTTGCCCATTCGTGATTGATGAACCCCGAGCTACCCGACCCTAGCCCGACCCGCAATGGATCCTTGACTGAGGGTCGGTTTTGATAGTCCCTGAATGTGCCGTAAGGGAGCGGCGCGAGCCAGCACTCAAACAACACCATGAAAATACTCTGCCCCCATTGCCAACAGCCCATCGATGCTCCAGGCGAGTTGGCGGGGCAGCCAGTTGACTGCCCCACTTGTGGCGGGCGGTTTGAAGTGCTGGTCCGGGCCGAATTGTCTGACATTCCGATGGCGGATGCTGACAGGCGCCAGTTGGTGGATTCGCTGGCCTATTGGCTCGCGGCGGGGAAACTGGCTCCCGCCGCGGTTTTTCCCGGGATTCAAAAACTCACGACGGCTCAACCCGAGTCGGTTGCGGCCCTCGTCGAAATCCTGGCGGGTGAGACCGATGACTCCTTGGTTGGGCTGGCGCAGTACCTCCGGCGGATTCTCCGCGAGGAAACCCTCCGCATTCATGAAGTCCGGCGGCTCGCACGCCCAGCCATCGAGTCACTGCGGTTCCTCGGGCTGACCCTGACCGGAGTTGACGAGTGGCAACTTGACATGGATCCAAGCGCAGCGGTGATGACCGCCGTCCGGCTGATTCGGGATTTGGACTTCCTTGCAGGCAGGCAGGTGCAAGCTCCGCGGATATTTCGGGAAGTCCAGCAGCAAACGACCAACGCGTTGGCCAAAGCTTCCGCATTGCTCACCGGCTTGATCGCGCGGCTGCCCGGGCCGTTGTTCGAGCAGGTGGCAAGCGCCTGGGCGGATGAACTACCCGGGCGGAACCCGGCGGTGGCACGGCTTGGGCAACAGCGGAGCGAGTGCCGGCAGCGTTGGTTGGATCAGCTCGGCCGCGCCTTGCCGGACCTGTCCAACCC
>Ga0118677_10016141_pt1 | contig 10281 bp, 1 predicted proteins | sample AliMusrvi5mmetaG_FD_86154 | JGI IMG/M metagenome (GOLD analysis project Ga0118677, IMG submission 86154)
GTTCGCGGAACTCATCCAGACCGGCGAAGACCTGGCGGCGGCCGGACTCGTCGCGCCATTCGAGGGCCGGATGGTAAGTGGCGAGTTGGAGCGCATCGAGCACCCGCAGGATGCGCGCGGCGGCCACCGCGGCGAGGCGGCCGGACTTCACGGAATAGAGGGTGTCGAGTGCCAGGCCGACCGATACGGCGGGGGCGTGGGGCAGATCGAGCAGTAGCGCCACCAACCGTCCGTGCTCATCGATGGTCGGCGTTAGCGTCTTTTCGGCGGTGAAATCGATGACCAGCCGCGCGATATCCGGTGCGATGCTGTTTTGGGACAGTCGCACGCGACCCACGCCGTTTTTACCGATCTCGAATTGCGGCTCCGGTTTGCTCACCGCCACGTGCTTAAAATCGAAGTAGGCGCGCGGGGGATCGACCGCCCGTCCACTGGTATATTGCAATGGGGCTTTACAGCGCACCAGGATTGCCAGCCCGCCATCGCGTGGTTCGCTGGTGACGGAGATCAGTGGGGACAGGGTGAGCGTGCCGCTCTCCGGCTGGAAACGCACCGCCATGCCCAGCCAGGTGGCGAGACTGTGCACGGGTAGATAGAGTTCGCCGTTCACCAGGCAGGGGGCGGCATCCAGCGTGAAGATACTGTCATCCGAGACGGCGGTCAGCGAGCCGACTTTCAATTTCAGGGTTTGGCTGTCGGCGGAGGTGAGCGTGACCGCATTGCCGTTGAGCACGGCGGTGGCGCCCAACAGGGGCAGCGAGGGCAGCAAGGGCGCGAGGAACTCCTCGCCCTGCCGGACGAAGGGAGCGGTCAGCGCTTGCGCGTGATCGGCGACCACCAACGTATCCGCCGGTGCACGGAGTGGAAAGTAAAGCAGCAACAAGGCTAAGATGAAATAACGCCCACTCACGGTCGGTTTGTCCTCCCGTCACATCGTTGCTAGTTTAACACGAGATGTGTGATCTGACAACAGGATAGGAACCTGGGTATACCCACGCACCCGTACGGGAAAACAAGTAGGGTTATTTCTACCGGCGGCTTTCTGCGGGGTTGCCACGCAAACCTGCAAAAAGCCGCCGGCGGCAATCACCTCACGTCAAACCGACTACTGTTTTGTCGTTACCGCCTTCACCGCATCAGATTTATTGCTGTCCTGCCCAGAGGAAACAGTGACCAGCACGGGGTAGACGCCCGCGGTGGCGGCGGCAGTGGGGGTGACGTGGAAGGTAAAGCAGGTACGCGCGAATGGGTTGAGCAGCTTCTTCGTGGTGAAGCCGGTAGTGGTGATCGCCGCGGTGATGTCATTGCCGGTGCTGCAATCGATGACCTGCACATTCCAGCCGGACTGCTTAGGTTTCTGACAATTGAGCACGAAAATGTCGGCGGTATTGCCGGCGTTCTCCAGCAGGATGAAGTAGCTAACGGTAGCGGCGGCAACGGTTGTCTGGCTCTTGGTCTGATTAACGCCGTCCAGGTTGAAGAGGCGATAACCGGCATAGACGGCGTCCCCCGCGTTGCCGATGGTCAAATCGGGTTGCGTGTTCGACGCCAGCGTGGTGACCGCCTTCACCGCATCCTGTTTCGTCAGGTCGCGTGATGAAGTAACGGTGAGCAGCACGGGATAGACCGTGCCGCCGCTGGCTGCGGTGGTGGGCGTGACGTGGATGGTAAAACCGGCGCGGGCGCACGGGTTGAGCGTTATCGTGGAGAAGCCGGCGCCGCGGACGGCCGCGGTAATGTCGTTGCCGGTGCTGCAATCGATGACCTGTACCTTCCACCCGGTGATCGCCGGCAACGGGCAGGTGAGGGTGAAGGTTTCGGCGGTGTTGCCGGCGTTCTCCAGCAGGATGAAGTAACTCGCGGTGGCGCCGGTGGCGATGGTCTGGTTCCTGGTTTGTTTGGTGCCGTCCAGGGTGAAGAGGCGATAGCCGATATACCCGGCATCGCCCGCGTTGCCGATGGTGAGATCGGGTTGCGAGAGCAGCGCCGCCGTCGTCACCGCCTGCACGGCATCGGCCTGCGTCCTATCGATGGCGGAGATGGCGGTCACCGTCAGCGCGCAGACCGTGCCACCGGCGACCACGCTCTGTGGCGTCACATGGATGGTGTAGCCGGTCGGCACTCCCGGATGGAGTGCCGCAGTTTTCCAGCCGCCGGCAGTGATCGCCGCGGTGATATCCTTGCCGGTTGCCCACTCGACGAACTGCGCCTTCCAGCCGACGGCAGGGGCGGGACAGGTAAGGGTGAACGCGTCCGTCGTGCTGCCGGCGTTCATCACCTGGAAGAAGTAATGTGCCGTCATCCCGTTGGACGTGGTCTGGCTTTTCGTCTGCTGGGCGCCGTCCAGGTTGAAGATACCCTGACCGAGATAGGCAGCGTCCGTGCTGTTTTTAATCGTCAAATCCGGCAGCATCAGGCCTGTGAAGGTGACATTCACGGTATGATTGGCGGTCACGTTGGTCAACGTGTAGCTCGCGCCACTCGTTTGCACGGGAGTGCCGTCCACCGTCCAGGCATGAGCGGTGAAACCGGCGTTTTCCAGCGCGGTGAAGGTGACACTGCCGCCGTAATTCACCGTTTGCGCGGTGTTCGGAGTGATCGTGCCGGCGCCGACGGCGGTGGGCGTGACGATGTAGGTAAGTGGGCTGAAGGTGATCTTTACCGTGTGATTGGCTTGCACGTTATTCAGCTTGAAGCTCGCGCCACCGGTCTGCGCCGGAGTGCCATCCACCGTCCAGGTATCCGCCGTGAAGCCGGCGTTTTCCTGCGCGGTGAAGGTAAGGTCGCCGTGATAATTCACCGTTTGTGCGGTGTTCGGCGTGATGGCGCCGTTGCCGTCAGTGGAGGGCGTCACGGTGTAGGTGGCATTCGCAAAGGTCAGGTTGACGATATGGTTGGCGGTGACGTTGGTCAACGTGAAGTTCGCGCCGCCGGTTTGCGCCAAGGTGCCGTCCACGCTCCAGGTATCCGCGGTGTAATTGGCATTGGCCGTTGCGGTAAAGGCAACGTTGTCGCCGTAGGATACGGCCTGGATGACGCTGGGACTAATGGCACCATTGGCGTCGGCGACCGGGGTGACCGTAACGGTGAGTAGTTTGAAGGTCACGCTGACGGTGTGATCGGCCTGCACATTATTCAGCGTGAAGCTTGCGCCGCCGGTTTGCGCCCACTGTCCATCGAGCGACCAGGTATCCGCCGTGAAGCCGGTATTTTCGATCACCGTAAAGGTAATAGTGCCGCCGGGCGTGACTTGTTGCGCGGCGTTGGGGCTAATCACCCCGTTGCCGTCGGTGGACGGGGTGACGGTGAAAGATGGGGATTTGAAGGTAACATTGACAGCGTGATTGGCGGTGATATTGTTCAGCGTGTAGGCCCCACCACCCGTCTGTGCCTTGCCTCCGTCCAGATACCAGGTATCCACAAAAGAGTTGGGGTTGGCGGCGGCGAAGATGGTGACGCTGCCGCCGGCGTTCACTGTTTGCGGCAGGTTCGGGGTGACGACCCCGTTACCGTCGGTGCTGGGGGTGACGGTAAACACCGGGAGCATCGACTTGAAGGTGACATTCACGGCATGATTGGCGGTGATGTTGCTCACCGTGTAGCTTCCCCCCCCGGTCTGCGCGGCGGCGCCGTCCAGCGTCCAGGTGTCGGCGGTGAAACCGGCGTTGGCAGTCGCGGTGAAGGTGAGGCCGCCGTGATAATTCACCGTTTGCGCGGTATTCGGCGTGATAACGCCATTGCCGTCGGTCGTCGGGGTGACGGTGTAGGTGGCATTCGCAAAGGTCAGGTTGACGATATGGTTGGCGGTGACGTTGGTCAACATGAAGTTCGCGCCGCCGGTTTGCGCCAAGGCACCGTCCACGCTCCAGGTGGCCGCGGTGAACCCGGCGTTGGCCGTCGCGGTGAACGCAACGTTGCCGCCGTAGGCCACGGCCTGGATGACGCTTGGGCTGATGGTCCCATTGGTGTCGGCAACCGGGGTGATCGTATAGGTGAGTAGTTTGAAGGTCACGCTGACGGTGTGATCGGCCTGCACATTATTCAGCCTGAAGCTCGCGCCGCCGATTTGCGCCCACTGTCCGTCGAGCGACCAGGTATCCGCCGTGTAGCCGGTATTTTCGACCACTGTAAAGGTAATAGTGCCGCCGGGCGTGACTTCTTGCGCAGCGTTGGGACTGATTGTCCCGTTGCCGTCGGTGGATGGGGTGATGGTGAAGGAGGGGGATTTGAAGATGACCTTCACGGCGTGATTGGTGGTGATATTGTTCAGCGTGTAGGCCCCGCCGCCCTTCTGCGCCTTGCCACCGTCCAGATACCAGGTATCCACAAAATAGTTGGGATTGCCAGCGGCGAAGAGGGTGACGCTGCCGCCGGCGTTTACCGTTTGCGGCAGGTTCGGAGTGACGAAACCATTGCCGTCGGTGGAGGGAGTGACGGTGAAGGTCGGGATTATCGTTTTGAAGGTAATGTTCACGGCATGATTGGCGGTGATATTGCTCACCGTGTAGCTTCCCCCCCCGGTCTGCGCGGCGGTGCCGTCCAGCGTCCAGGTATCGGCGGTGAAACCAGCGTTGGCGGTCGCGGTGAAGGCGACGCTGCCGCTGGAAGGCACCGGCTGCACGGTATTCGGACTGATCGCGCCATTGGCACCGGCGGTGGGGGTGATTTGATAACCGAGTTCCCACATGCTCAGTCCGCTCATTCCGCAGGCGGCCAGGTTGTTGCCGTTCGGCGCGAAAGCGACGGATACGACCATGTTCACGGAGGCGTTCGTGCTGTCGTCGAGCGTGCCATCGCTGACATTCCAGAGCATGATCGTCTGGTCGGCACTGCCGGACAGCAGGGATTTCCCGTCCGGGCTGAAGGCCAGCGATGTCACGACATCGGCATGCCCGACCAATGTTTTGAGCAGCGTGCCGTCGCTGACCCGATAGAGCACGATCGTTTTGTCGAAGCTCGCCGCGGCGAGGGTTAGCCCGTCAGGACTAAAGGCCACGGACATCACAATATCATTTTGTCCGGTGAGCGTGTTGAGCAGCGCGCCATCGTTGACCCGCCAAAGCGTGGTAGTATAATCGTCGCTGCCCGCGGCCAGCGTTTGACCGTCCGGGCTGAATGCCACAGCATAGATATTAGATCCTGCACCTTCGGTGAGCGTGTTGAGCAACGCGCCGTCGCTGATCCGCCAGAGTTCGATGGTCCCCCCACTGATCCCCGCGGCCAGCGTCAGCCCGTCCGGACTGATGGCCACGGCATTCACGGGATTCGTGGCTTGCAGCGTCTTCAGCAGGGCGCCGTCGCTGACCCGCCAGAGGTTGATCGTCGTATCGTTACTGCCCGCGGCGAGGGTCAACCCGTCGGGGGTGAAGGTGAGTCCCCAAATTAGATCGGTATTCCCGGTCAGCGTGCGGATCAGCGTGCCGTCCGCCGGATTCAGCATCTGGACCGAATAATCCGGCTGCGATTGCGCGAGGAGAGTGCCGGTGGGCGACCAGGCGATATACTGCTGCGCGCCGCTACCGGGGTTTTTCCACAGCATCGGCTGCAAGATGTTCCGCGCGTGGGTGGGGATGGGAGTAAAGGCGACGCTAACGCTGTGATCGGCGGAGACATTATCCAGTTCAAAGGTTGCGCCACCGGTTTGCGCCGGAGTGTTGTCCAAAACCCAGACGGCGGCGGTGAAGCCCGCGTTGGCGGTCGCGGTGAAGACGATTTTGTCGCCGAGGTGCAAGAGTTGCGGAGTATTCGGGCTGATCGTGCCATGGCTGTCGGACGACGGGGTGATGGTGTAGATGGACGGGGTAAAGGTGACGCTGACGGTGTGCGTGCCGACCAAACCTTCCACCTCGGCGGAATTCCCATTCACCATCAAATTCGCCCCGAAACCGAATTTCGGCACGCCGTCGAGATACCAGGTGTCCACCATATAGCCGGCATCGGGGTAAGCAGTGAAATTTATTAAGCCGCCATTAGTTGTCATTTGCGGGGTGTTCGGGCTGATCGTGCCATGCGCGCCGGCGGAGGGGTTGATGGTAACGATATTGGCTTGTAGTTTGAAGGTCACGTTGACCGCGTGATTGGTCGTGACGTTGTTGAGCGTGTAAGTAGTCACGCCCGCCAGCACCGGTTGGCCGTCCAGGGTCCAGGTGTCCACCATATAAAACGTATTGGGGGTCGCGTTGAAGGTTACGCTGTTGTCATAGATCACCGATTGCGTGGTATTCGGGGCGATGGCGCCATTGTTGCCCGCCGTGACGGTAATTGTCAAAATGGGCAGCGCTTTGAAGGTGACGTTCACGGTATGCGCGGCGGTGACATTCGCCAGCGTGTAGGCAGCGCCGCCGGTCTGCACCCCAGTGCCATCGAGCGACCAGGTGTCCGTCGTATAGCCGGCATCGGCGGTCGCGGTGAAGGTGACGCTGTTGCCGATCATCACGGTTTGCGCGGCGCTGGGGGCGATGGTCCCGTGCGCGCCGGCGCTGGGGGTGACGGTGAAGGTAGGAATCGCGGTGAAGGTGACGGAGACCGCGTGCGCGGCCATCACGTTATTCAACGTGTAGGTGGCACCGCCGGTCTGCACGCCGGCGCTGTCCAGCGTCCAGGTGTCCACGGTAAAGCCGGCATTCGCGCTTGCGGTGAAGGTGATGTTGTTGCCATACGTCACCGTTTGCGTGGTGTTCGGGCTGATCGCGCCGTTGGCGCCAGCCGAGGGGGTGACAGGATAGGTGAGCTTTTTGAAGGTCACCAGCACGACGTGGTTGGCCGTCACATTTGAGACCGTGTATGTCGCGCCGCCCGTCTGGACGCCGCGACCATCCAGGAACCAGGTATCGGTGGTCGATCCGGCATTGGCGATCGCGGTCAAGGGAAGATTCCCGCCTTGCGGCACCGTCTGCGCGGAGGCGGGCGCGATGGTCCCGTCGCCGGAGCAACAGGGCGTGATGGTGTAGTTGGGGAGCGGTTTGAAGGTGACATTGATCGCGTGCGCGGCCATCACGTTATGCAGCGTATAGGTGGCGCCACCGGTCTGGACGGGGGTACTGTCCAGGGTCCAGGTATCCACCGAATAATACGTGTTCGGGATCGCGATGAAGGGAACGCTGTTGCCATATGTCACCTGTTGCGCGGTGTTCGGATCGATCGTCCCGTTGGCGCCGGCGGTGGGAGTGACGGTAAACGTGGGCAGCGGTTTGAAGGTGACGTTCAGGGTATGCGCGGCGGTGATGTTCGCCAGCGTGTAAGCAGCGCCGCCGGTCTGCATACCCGTGCCATCGAGCTCCCAGGTGTCCGCCGTATAGCCGGCATCGGCAGTCGCGGTGAAGGTGAGGCTGTGGCCATAGGTCACCGTTTGCGCGGTGTTCGGGTTGATCGTGCCGTTGGCGCCGGCGGTGGGAGTGACAATGAAGGTGGGAATCGCTTTGAAGGTGACGGCGACCGCGTGCGCGGCCGTCACGTTCGTCAGCGTGTAGGTGGCGCCACCGGTCTGGATGGCGGCGCTGTCCAGCGACCAGATGTCCACGGTACAACCGGCAGTCGCGGTCGCGGTGAAGGTGATGTTGTGATCATACGTCACCGTTTGCGCGCTGTTCGGACTGATCGCGCCGTTCGCGCCCGCCGAGGGGGTCACGAGATAGGAGAGCTTTTTGAAGGTCACCAGCACGACGTGGTTGGCCGTCACATTGGTGACCGTATATGTCGCGCCACCCGTCTGGACTCCCTGGCCATCCACGTACCAGGTGTCAATCACTGATCCGGTGTTGGCGGAAGCGGTCAATGGAAGATTCCCTCCCTGCTGCACCTTCTGCGCGATGGCGGGCGCGATGGTGCCGTCGCCGGAGCACGAGGGGGTGATGGTGTAACTGGGAAGCGGTTTGAACGTCACCTGGACCGTGTGATTGGAGTAGGTGTCCACCGAGCAGGAAGTACCGCCCCATTGGCGGTAATGGCCATCCACATACCAGGTATCCACCATGAAGCCGCTATTAGGCGTGGCGGTGCATTGGAGACCTTGCCCTTGTGTGATTGTCTGTGCGCTGTTCGGCGTAATGGCGCCGTTCGGCCCGGCCGTGGGGGTGATCGTAACGGTGGGTACCTGAAGGCACCACACTTGCATGGTGTGATTGGCCGTCACATTCGACAAGGTGTAGGAGGTCGTGTTTGTGGTGGGGACGACGATGCCGTCCAGCAACCAGGCTATGATGATGTAGCCGAGATTGGGGGACGCGCTCACGGTGACGCTGCCGTTATAGGTCACCGTTTGCGGGGTGGACGGCGTCAGGGTACATTGGCTGTTGGAGATCGCCGTGACGGTAAAGGTTGCCGTGGTGAAGGCGACATTCACGCCATGGTTGGCCGTCACATTCGCCAGCGTGTAGGCATTGCCGCCGGTCTGCGCTACCGTGCCGTCCACCGACCAGGTATCCACCATAAAGCCGGTCGCGGGCGTCGCGGTGAAGGGGAGATTAGTACCCTGCGGCACGGTTTGCGCGGTGTTCGGCGTGATGGCGCCGTTCAGACCGGCAGTGGGGGTAACGGTACAGGTGGGAAGCAATTTGAAGGTGACGTTGACGGCATGGTTCGCCGTCATGTTCGCCAGCGTATAGCTGCCGCCGCCGGTTTGGGCGACACCGCCGTCCAGGGTCCAGGTGTCAGCCGTATATCCATAATCGCTCGTCGCGGTGAAGGTGGCGCTCTGCCCGCTGAGGACGGATTGCACGGTACTCGGATAGATGGTGCCGTGCGCCCCGGCGGAAGGGGTGACCTGATACGCGAGGCCCACGCCCCACTGGATTACTCCATATGAACCTGCATTGAGCGCCAGCGCGGTGCCCGACGACGCCCACGCGACCGAGTATGCAGCATTCACGGTATCTTCCAGCACGCCGTCGCTGACCCGCCAGATGGAACAGCCCTGTCTATCCGCCGAGGATAACGTCTGACCGTTCGGGCTGAACGCCACGGAGCGGGCTTTCGACACCGGTAGCGGGCGCAGCAGCGCGCCGTTACTGACTTGCCAGAGTTTCGTGGAGTCGTTATACCCCGCGGAGGCGAGCGTTTGTCCGTCCGGACTGAACGCCACGCTATCCACTTGATTCGTATTCGCGAACAGCGTGCGCAACTGCGTCCCGTCGCCATGCCAGAGGATGACGGTGCCATCGGTATAGCCGGCGGCAATGACATTGCTGACCGGACTGTAGGCCACGCAGCCCACCATAGCCACCCCGGCGAGGGTCATATAGAGGCTGCCGTTGCTAACCTGCCAGATGTCGACGTTACCCCAGGCGTCTCCGGTGGCGAGTTTCAGTCCATCCGGACTGAAGGCGAGGGAATCCACGTCACTTTGATTAATCGTGCGCAGCAACGAAGCGTCGGCGACCTTCCAGAGCTTGACGGTGCCGTCGACAGCGGCGGTCGCGAGCGTCTGCCCGTTGGGACTGAAGTTCACGGCGGAGATAAATCCCGTATGCGCGACCCAGGCGCGCACGAGACTGCCGTCGGTGGAATTCAGCAAGGCGATGGAGTAAGATCCGTTATCCACCGCGATGAGATTCTGCGTGGGCGAGTAGGCAATATAACTACCCCCGATCGCGGCATTCCTCCACTGTTGCGGGCGCTGGAAGTTATACCAGTTCGCGGCGCGCGCGGTGGATGTGAACACGCCAAGGCATAGCAGCGCGAGAAACAACATCACGGGAGAGCAGAGGGGGGGCGTTTTCATACAACAACTCCTTTGGAAAAGTAAGCACGAGAAATGCGGCCAATCGATGACGGCTGTGATCGCTGTCATCAACCATCAATAATACCAGCTAACTTTCCTTCGGCAGAAAATCTATTTTACCTCTATTTTTTTACGCAAGCTCATCGGCTTGCCGGCGTAGCGGGAGCGGCAGTGCGTCAACGAGCTGCCCCAACACATTGATCGCGAATTCCGCCCACACGGCTAGCAAGGTGGGCTGACCCGTCACTTGATCCAAACGTTACTGAATCGCGAGGAGAAGCGCGCGCTGGAGTGTGGCGCCACCGCGCCGCTTTCACACTTACTGCTACTTCCGTCAATGAGCTTCTACGAACGGGAGACGCGCCTTGCTGCGGCTGCGGCGCTACTACGAACTTGGTGGGTATACCAAAGCGGCACTCCTTTCGAGAGCCTCAAGGTCTACGAGCGACGCTGCACTTCAATGCAGACGTATGTTTGATTTAGGGGTGTTGTGGGTATCATAACGGTTATTCTGGGTGGACAGGGACGGCCGGCCTTCCGGGGGGATGCAGTTAGTGTGGGGG
>Ga0118677_10016142_pt1 | contig 10281 bp, 7 predicted proteins | sample AliMusrvi5mmetaG_FD_86154 | JGI IMG/M metagenome (GOLD analysis project Ga0118677, IMG submission 86154)
TATTATTGTAGTACTTTTGGCAGCTCAATTGCAAGGCATATATTACATTTTCGCCAACATAAAAAGTTATTATCTAACTCAGTATGTTTACAATAATATCCCGAATTATTCTCCGGAACAGAACCATAATCATCGTTCTACTTTCAGTTGTTACCGCCTTTATGGCCTATGAGGCTCAGAGCGTTAAATTGTCCTATGAAAATACTGCACTTCTTGGCGCGAAAGATAGTGCAATGGTCGAATACAAAAAATTCAAAACCCAGTATGGCGAAGATGGGACTGTGCTGATGCTTGGAATTAAAAATCCGGCGATATTTAAACTCGAACAATTTAACGCATGGTATGATCTGGGCAACGACATTCGGAAAATTGACGGGGTGGAGGATGTAATCAGTATGACAAGGGGTCTCAATCTAGTAAAAAATGAGGCTACCCACCAATTCGATTATTTTCCGTTAGTCAAACGCCGTCCAACGGCTCAAAATGAGGTGGATAGTCTGAAAAACACGTTACTTGGACTTAAGTTTTACGAAGGGATGCTCTATAACCGGAAAACCAATGCCGCACTTATGGCAATTACCCTCAACAAAAAAATATTAGTAGATCAGAGGAGAATTGCATTGGTTGGCAATATTGTTAAGGTTGCATCTGCTTATGAGCAAAAGAATAAGATAGAAGTTCATTATTCGGGTATGCCCTATATCCGGACCATCATGATGAAGCAGGTGAAGCATGAGCTATTCATTTTTATTTTGATGAGTATTGGGATATCTGCTCTTATCATGTACCTGTTCTTCAGATCGGTAAAGGTAGTTTTGAGTTCATTGCTGATTGTTGCAATTAGTATAGTTTGGGTTTTGGGGACAACTGTTCTCTTTAATTTTAAAATCACAATACTTACCGGGGTCATCCCATCATTGATCATCATTATTGCCATTGAAAACTGCATTTATGTCCTCAATAAGTACCATTGGGAATATCGTAGTCACGGAAATAAAATCAGGGCGCTAATCCGGGTTGTGCAACGGATCGGTTTTGCTTCGCTGATGACCAATGCAGCTACGGCACTTGGTTTTGCGGCTTTTATATTAATTCCCAATCAGATGCTCCGGGAATTCGGGATAATTACTGCCCTTAACATCATGCTCGAGTATCTGATTTGCATTACCCTTTTACCTATAATTTTCAGCTTTTTAGATCCCCCATCCCCTAAACATGTGAAGCATCTCGACAGTAATTTTTTCGGGGCAATTCTCAATAAAATCATCTATTTAATCAGCAACAGGCGGAACCTTATTTATGGAATAGCAGTCGGACTATTGCTGATCGGTTGTTGGGGGATCAGCATGATGAAAACCTCGGGTAAAATAGTCGATGATTTTGAAACCGATGATCCTATATTCCTGGACCTGAAATTTTTTGAACATAATTTCGGAGGGGTAATGCCATTCGAAATATCCATTGATACCAAGAAGAAAAATGGTGTATTTGTCGGTTCAACATTGGATAAGATTAATGAACTTCAGAAAATGGTTAACAGCCATCCGGAATTTTCAAAACCACTCTCCATTGCAGAATTATTTAAGTTTTCGAAACAAGCCTATTTTGGCGGTGATTCCTCGATGTATTCTATGCCGAGCAATGTCGAAAAAGGTTTTATCCTGGGATACCTCCCAAAAAATCAAAACGGCAAGAAAAATAACCTGCTTTATGCCTATCTCGACAGCACCAAAAGATTAACACGTGTAAGTTACCAGATGGCCGATATAGGTACCCGCCACATGGATTCCTTAATGGCCAAAATTCATCCCCGGATTGACAGTATTTTTAGTCCGTCGAAGTATAAGGTTATTGTTACAGGGAACAGTGTAGTATATGCACGAGGAACCAACTTCTTGATAACCAATCTTTTTGAAAGCGTATTGATTGCAATTTTGATGATTTCCCTACTTATGGCTTTGCTTTTTTCCTCATTTAGAATGATCCTTGTTTCAATGATTCCCAATATCATTCCATTACTGATTACTGCTGCAATCATGGGGTTTGCCGGAATACCCATAAAACCATCCACAATAATCGTTTTTAGTATTGCCCTGGGAATTTCGGTTGATAATGCCATTCAATACCTTTCGCGATACCGGCATGAACTGAAAATAACCAATGGAGCGATCAAACAGTCAGCCATCAGCGCCCTGCATGAAGCGGGCTTTAGTATGATTTACACCAGTATCGTGCTTGTTCTCGGTTTCAGTGTCTTTATTGTTTCGAGCTTTGGTGGAACGCAGGCCTTGGGAATTCTTATCTCGACAACCTTGCTGATTGCAATGTTCTTTAACATTATGGTCCTTCCATCATTATTATTAACACTCGACAAACGACTGACCACCAAGGCCTTTACCAAGCCAATTGTAGATATATATAATGATGAGGATTTGGAGAATGAGCACAGTGTAATTACTAAATAGAAATCTGGTTGTAAAAATATAAGATCAAAGACATAAATATTTCCATGCAGGTATTGACTTAATGATTTTGCCATTCTTTTCAAAAGTATCGTCCTGGTCAAAAGTTATAATTTTCCCATCATCAAGAGTGAGTTCGGTCATTGCCTCAGAAAGTCCGTTAAGTTCCCGATCTATGTTATCCGGCGTCAGTTGGTAACACACCTGAATTGCCTCTGTCGGCTGGCTCTTCTGTACTACAATAAAATCACATTCTCCTTTTTCTGAATAATAATATATCGTCTTAAAAGTTTTTCGCAGATGAAGATATATCAGGTTCTCCAATTTTCTGCCCAAATCTTTTGACATCGAAAGTGAATTTGCAGCTGCAAGGCCGGTATCAATGCAATACACTTTTCTCGGATTAAAAATCTGTTTCTTTAACGAAAAACTGAATTTTGGAAGACTAAATATGAGATAGCTATCTTCCAACCATGAAATATAATCGGCAACAGAACGCACTGAACCTATTCCGAACATATTTTTCAGATTAGTGAGAGAATATGTTTTACCGCTATTGCTAATTAGATAAATAGCGAGCTGGCGTAACGTCTGAACTTGTCTTAAACCATGTCTTACAACAACATCCCGGTATATAATATCATCCATCAGACGAAAAAGTATTTCTTCATCTTGTGTTTTTAAAAATTCCGGGAATCCCCCAAATTCCAAATAGCCAGCCAAGGAATCCGGACCTGCCTCTAATCCTGAAAAGTCTAAGTACTCATTGAATGAAAAAGGGAACAATTCTCTTAAAATATAACGACCGGTAAGCCTAGTGCCAAATTCTTTGCTCAAAAGTGAAGCGTTAGAACCGGTTATGATAACTTGATATCCTTCATCCTGCTTTGTCCGAATATATTTCTCCCATTCGGGAATATTTTGAACCTCGTCGAAAGCAATTAAATCAGGCAATTTAGAACTGATAAGTTCGTCAATTTTTGTAAAATCCGACAATTCAAAACCAGAAAGTCTTGGATCTTCAAAATTTAAAAATAATGGGTTTTCAAACCTGCTTTTCAAAATTTGCATTAACAAAGTACTCTTTCCGCATCGTCTGACACCACTAATAACCAAAACAAAAGAATCATACAATTTTAATTGTTTCAAATCAAAACGCTGAATTCCAGAGGCTTTTTTCTCTAATAAATCAGCCTGATGTTCAATAACTTCCAATATAACAGTCTTTAAAATCATAAATATCTTGTTTTCGTAACGCAAAATGCCTTGTATTATCAAAACAAGATATCTTGTTTTGCAAAAATAAGGTATTTTGTATGAATTTACAAAATACTTTATATACTTCGTACAGAGCCACACCTACTAAATAGTGTGCCAGCATTAATTACCTGACTATTAAAGACTAAATTAATGAATTAAAAATCTATTTACCACATGACATTTTTACGGGTTTAATTTTCTGAATCGCTTCAAGACCTGCAATCACCTTAAGTAGTTGCTCTCCAGCTCCAATTTTATATCCTGAAGAGAAAAGGTAAACATTGCCATCCTCGTCGCACAAGAGGAGTAAGGGTAGTTTATCTTTAAGACCATCACCGTAGATTGCAGAAACAGCTTTCAGTATATTACCCTCTTTATCGATTCCGGTTACCAATTTGGCGGGAAGATGGTAAGTTTTCAGGACTCCTGCCGAGGGAGCCTTATCTGCAGCCATTGCAAAAACAAATTGTCCTCCCCATTTATTGAAATGATCGACGTATGGGCCTAGGTCATTCAGAATATGTTTGGATGGCTCTTTATCCGGATCAATCAGCACCAAAACGGAGTGCTTTCCGGCAATAAGGGTTGAAAGATTTTCTGTTTTTCCTTCCCCTATTTTGTCGATGCTTAACTGCTCGAAGTTGAGTTTTCCCGAAGGTTTAAGTTCCCCTGCCTGTTTACGAAGTTCGATCGGAATTGTGGTGAGCTTTCCTTTTTCAATTGTAAAAAAAGTCATCCCACTCAAAACTGATCCGTCCTGAAGTCTGTTTCCTGTGATCAAAGCATAGTTACCAACTTCCAGTTTAAGGGGGTCCTTCGAATCGGTAAGAATTTTCCCTTCCGGAAATTCAAGTGTTTTATAAAATCCGTTCTTCAAAATAGCGATTGTATAGTGAATCGAATATTGCGGTGGTACTGAATTATTTTTATCTATCAGTTTAAGTAAGCCGTTTTCAGGCTGCACAACAGCCGTATTTTCAAACCCGGCGCGCAGCCATTCCCCGTTCTTAAAATATTCGGGTTGCAAATTTTCTGGATTTAGGCGTGCGGGGATCCCGAACGTACGGCAGGCAGCAACAAAGAAAATATCTCTCGATTTGGGATCGGCTACCCTGAGGTTAAACACCCCTGTTGGTGAAAGGGGTGTGCGCGAATGATTATTGGCCACCGTATTGATCTGAATATTCTCGCGAATCCACTTTGTAAGTGATGTAATATCGGTTCGGGCCGATTGCGCCAAATCAGAACCCAATGAGGCAGCCAGAGAACTTCTCCATGGCGTCAAAATCTCAAGTTCAATGCGCGGCGAAAGGATATAACGGGTAAAAATCTCTTTTGAAATTCCGGATTGCTGTCCGCCTGATTTTGAAACCTGAACCAGGTGATCGGTAAGAATTGATTCAGGGGTATCGCTGAAATCCTTATCTGAAATCTGAATTGCCAGGTCAAGTAAAGTACTGTGGTATTGAGGCGCATTCTTCTCGAGATAAGCGGCCAGCTGGTCCCAGTTTCCATAGCTTAATTTGAAGAACCGGGAAATCGTGTCAAACGGGAGGTTGGTTTTTTTTGCAAAACCTGCAATCCATTCAGAATCCTTAAAGGTTTGAATATAAGCTCCACGGATAGAATCTTCCCGGGTCATGCGGCGGGTATTTTCTTTTCGTGCCTGATCTGTTACATCAAACGCTACTTTGGCTGCATGTGGAGGGATAAAATCAAACGATTCAGTTTTATGATCAGGTACTGTTTTATTGAGAACCAGTTGCAACGTATCTTTTTCGGGGACTGAAAATTTCTGGTAAGCAAACTTTCCGTTTTTGGATGCCCAGATAATCAGATCACCCATACCTGTCAGGAGATTGCTTACCCCTGCTGTATTGGTATAACCTGTGGAGATTGGATAAAACTCGGCATAATTATAGAGTTGATATTCAACTTTCGCGCTGTCAACGGGAGTTCCATCCGGATTTTTCACCGAAATTGCAATCTTTTTTACAGTCGCATAATTGGCGGTGAGGTTTAACTCGGAAAAGCGCTCTGTAGCCAGTATCACAGGTTCAGTTCCGAAATAGTGTCCGTATGCCCTGGTATGAACAAGCATTGCGCGGCGTGCAGGCTCACTAAACCAGCCCATATTAAGGTCTACATCAGGCTCGCAAGCACCCAGATAGTTCCACTTGCCATCGATCCATACCTCAACCCAGGCATGATTATCGTCTGAATGAGCCCACCGTGGTGTGTAGACCTGGCGTGCAGGAATGCCTGCTGTCCGTAAGGCAGTAACAGTAAAGGTAGATTCTTCACCACACCGCCCAAACGATTTTTTCACAGCACTTAAAGGGGCGCTGGTTCGTGAATCTGTGCCACGGTAGTTTACTTTTTCATGACACCAATGGTTGATCTCCAGCGCAGCATCTTTCATCCCAAGTCCTTTGATCCTGGCTTTGATCTCGGGGTACATCACCTCCCTGAAATTATCGAGGTTTTCATTGTTTACCCGTAAAGGGAGAACAAAATGGAGAAATTCCTCTTCAGGAACCGTCTTGCCCCAGTTCATCTCTTCACGCGCTTTCAGACTATATTGCACATTCTTAAGGAAAAAATCTGATTTATAATCGGCCAGATCGCTCAGGGGCATATAGGCGTACATAAACTCCATCGCCTGCTTTTCAGATTCAGGAAGCTGCTGTTTCTGAAAATCCCAGGTTGGAAGCAAACTTTTGGATGTAAGCTCTTTCTGTATCATTAACATCCGTTGGATATCTGCAAGCCGTTCAGGACTTTTAATCAGAATCTCCTTCGGGGCACAGGAAATGAAAAACGTTAGGACAAGTGTGATTGAAAGTAATTTATTTGCCATGGTATTAATGATTAATGGTAAATGATTAATGGTAAATGTAAGATACTCCCCATTCTTCGGACAATAAATGCAGCAAGTTAAGATGTTTATGCACTGCTATTTTTTACTCGGACAAAGCGGGAAATAACTTTTTGGTATTCAACACCAAAAAAAGTTATTCTCGATTTAGGCCGCTAATTCATACCGCTGTTTTGGCGTTTGGTAATCTAAAGATTGATGTATTCTCACATGATTGTAAAACTGAAAATACTTTTCCAGCCCTTCCCATAAAGATAGACCGTTTTCATATACATTCAAATACACATTTTCATATTTTACTGACCGCCATAATCGTTCAATGAATATATTATCCAAGGCTCTTCCTTTTCCATCCATTGAAATTTTTATATTATTATCAATTAGTGTATTAATAAAGATATCACTGGTAAATTGACTCCCCTGATCGGTATTAAAAATCTCAGGAGTACCGCTATTTTTAATGGCCTCCTTTAGCACTTCGGTGCACCAGTCTGCACTCATAGAGTTTGATAATGACCAATGGACAACGTATCTGCTGTGCAAATCGATAATGGCAGTCAAATACATAAACCCTTTTTTCATCGGGATGTAGGTAATATCCATCGCCCAAACCTGGTTGCATTTCTCTATCTTCAATCCTTTAAGCAGATAAGGAAATTTGTAGTGCGTTTTATCACTGATCGTTGTACGAGGTTCTCTGTAAATTGTCTGCCAGTTAACCAACTTCATCAAGCGGCGAACTCTCTTTATATTTACCTTATATCCAGATAATATGAGGATTGCTGTTAATCTTAATGCTCCATAGAAGGGAGTCGAAAAATACTGTTCATCCAACTTACGCATGATTGCCAGGTTTTCGTCTAATTCGCCTACAGGAACATAATAAAAGCTACTCTTGCTGACCGAAAGCATTTCACATTGAGTCGATATACTCAACACCGAACTTTGTGGTTCAATCATCTCCTTTCGCTCTTCAAGATTGATCATTGTAGCTTTTTTTTTAACCAATCATTCTGAACTTTTAATTGTCCTATTTGAGCATACAAAATCTGGGAATCTACTCCATCATCCTTTTTCTCTGCTGGATCTGAAGAAAACACATTGCCAAAATTTTTCAAGGCAAGTGATTTCCATACCGAAATCTGAGTGGGTGTAAGTTCATACTTTTTGGCTAATACTTCCAAGGGAACCCGCTCTTTGAGCGCTTCCAGCACAACTTTGGACTTGAATTCTTTACTGAATTTTCTCCGACTTGTTGACATAAATTTTATTTTAAAGGATGTAAATTTATATCTTAACTATCTGTCCTAATTTTGGGGAGTATCATAATTAAAAGAGGGTACATCATTTGCGACGATACTGAATTTTCTATTTCACATAAAGATTTGAATGGCATCATAGATTATGATCTTTTGGGAGGCGGTAATCATTTCGGGGGAAACTATGTTACGCTTTCAAAACTCATTGGCAAGCGATTAAATTTGCAGTAACTTAAAGCAGATCGATTGGAACTAATTGAAATACTTCTTTATCAACCCCGATAATAAATTCGGATTTATCGGTTTGGAAATATAGTCATTGCAACCTGAATTAATCGATCTCTCCCTGTCACCTGCAAGCCCGTAAGCTGTTTGTGCAATAATGACGATACCCGTATTAAACTGCCTGATTGAGCGGGCCGCCTCATATCCGCTCAGCTCAGGCATTCGGATATCCATTAAAACAAGGTCAATATCGGGATTTTCAAAGCAGGTTTTAATTGCATCAATGCCCGTCTTAACGGTTAAAAGCTCCCGACAAATCGGTTTTAATGTAATTGAAATTAAAAATTGTGATATTTCATCATCTTCAGCAATCAGTATTTTAAGTTTCTTATTCAGTTTTAGTTTTTTATTCTCCTCTGCCTCAGCTGAGTCAGCTATCCTTGTTTCCAGAACAGGATGATAAGGGATGGTAAAATAGAATTTAGAACCTCTCCCTTCCTGACTCTCCACCCATATTCTCCCGCCAAGCATTTTTACATAAGATTTTGTTATTGTCAAACCTAATCCGGCCCCTTGAAAAGCTCTTTTATCACCGATATCGGCCTGTATAAAGCGTTCAAATATTGCTTCCTGTCTGTCAAAGGGAATTCCTATCCCATGATCTTTGACGAAGAATTCCAGAAAGGTTCCTTTTTTTTCGTATCCAAATTCTATCCTCCCTTTATTGCTGTATTTTATCGCGTTTTTTAACAGGTTAGTAAGAATTGCAATAACTTTCTCTCCGTCTGTTTTAATGATGGATAGTTTTGAAGGAAGTGGATTTTTAAGGATAAGTTGCATCCCCTTTTGTTCAACCTCGGGCAAAAAGAAGTTGTAAATAAATTCATTCTGTTCGTTTATGTTTGACTCCCCAATTTTAAGAATTATTTGACCGGATTCTATTCTTGAGATATCAATAATATCGTTGATTATATTGAGCATCCGTTTCCCGCTTTTTTCTATAATGGAGATATATTCAAATTGTTCTTCGCTGGACAATTTAGGCTCCTTTAGTAATTCTGAGAACCCAAGAATCCCATTCATGGGTGTTCTGATTTCGTGAGACATGTTTGCCAAAAACGCAGTTTTTAAACGGTCACTCTCTTCTGCCCTGGCTTTTGCGATTATAAGTTCTTCCTCCGAACGCTTCAATCGGTCAATATCGGTGCAAGTCCCAAACCATTTTAGGATCCCGCCATTGGAATCGACGACAGGGACCCCTCGGATCAGCCACCATTTATAGATCCCATCAAAACGGCGCAGACGACATTCAAGCCCATAAATTGCTCCATTTTTTATCGTATTCTGCCAGGCGTTCCATGCTTTTTGCCGGTCGTCCGGATGAAACGGTTTGGCCCATCCGTTACCTGAACTCTCTTCGAGCGTGAGTCCTGTATAATCGATCCATTGCTGATTAAAATAGATATTCAATCCATCAGCTCGGGTTATCCAGACAATCTGAGGCATCGATTCAGCAAGTAACCGAAATTCAGATTCACTTTTCCGAAGTAATTCTAAAGCTTTCTTGAGCTCCGTAACATCGCGGCCGGTAACTACCGATCCAATAATCGCTCCGTTACGATTACGGATTGGGGCGTAACTATAACTTCCAACCCAGGACTCATCAGTGTCTTTTCGTCGAAGCAGATACTCCGAATTCGTGGAAGTTTCACCTCTTAATGCTCTTGGTACAGCCCATTGATCAGGAGGGACCAACTCTCCGTTAATTGTATAAACATCAAGAAATGAAGGGGATTCTGATAGGACCTTTGCACATTCCACCTTATTCTTAAATTTATGAAATGTAGCAAAAGCTTCATTGAAATTGATAAACCTGCCATTCACATCAGAAATAAAAATAGCATCACTGCTACTTTCTAACGCTGCCTCCAATTTAATCTTGCCGACTGATACCTCATCCCTAACCTTGCTTTGTTCATCATTGGATAGATCGTAAGAATCCTTTAATGAGCTATATGCTTTTGACAACTGCTCCAACTCTGCTATAAGTTCTGATTTGGTTTTGGACTGGTAGTTCATTTTCAGATTGAGGTTAAACCATCCATTCTTCTTACTTTAAGCAAATGTATTAAAATGAAAACTAAAAAGCAAAATCCGACTCAATTTTTTAAACCTAAACCTTTAAATATTCTTAATT
>Ga0118677_10016143_pt1 | contig 10281 bp, 10 predicted proteins | sample AliMusrvi5mmetaG_FD_86154 | JGI IMG/M metagenome (GOLD analysis project Ga0118677, IMG submission 86154)
TCTGCTGCGGATCGGAGAAAGTTGCAACTCCTGTTGAGTCTCCGCCTGCGCGAGGATATTTACAAGGGGCGCGGCTTGCAAATCAGGAAGCCGGAAGCACCGGCAGTTCCGGGCACGGCCTTGGCTGCAGCTCGGCAGGCACCGTCGCCGGCATAAGGCCGATATTCCAGGCGTATCCCTTAATCATTCAGGATCCAATTTATGCGTTTACATGATCTCAAACCCCGCCCTGGTGCCAAGCACCGCCGCAAGCGGTTGGGGCAGGGCGAATCCAGCGGCCATGGCAAAACCAGCGGTCGTGGCGGCAAAGGCCAAACCGCGCGGTCTGGCAGTTCCATACGCATCGGGTTCGAGGGCGGCCAGATGCCCCTCATTCGGCGCATTCCCAAACGGGGCTTCAACAACGCCCGCCACACCATTCGCTATCTGCCGGTGAATCTGGAGGACTTGAATCGTTTCGAGGACGGAGCCCGGATTGATGAATCGGTCTTGCGCGCCTCGGGTCTGGCTAATGGCCGCGCCGCGGGGGTCAAAATTCTCGGAACAGGCGAACTAGGCCGCAAGCTAACGGTTGTCGCTCATGCTTTTAGCAGTTCCGCCAAGGCTAAGATCGAGGCCAAGGGCGGCACCTGCGAACTCCTCGCCCTGTGCAAGCCCCAGCCGGTGAAAGCCGCAACTGCGAAGGCTTGATTTTCCTTATGCGATTGAAAGCAACCGATCAGTTCGTTATCCACACTCCGGACATCGCGTCTCGGTCTGCTTTGCAACCGCGCTTCTTCGATTTCGGATCCTAACACCGTCATGTTTGCCGCCATCGTCAACACCTTCAGTAATTGCTTCAAGATCCCCGAACTTAAATCGAGGATTCTATTCACCTTGGCGGTGTTGGCTATTTGCCGCCTCGAGGCGGTGGTGCGAATTCCGGGACTGGACGGGGCCACGCTGTCAGCCTTTTTCGAAAGCAAAGCGAACGCCGCCGCCGGATCATCCATGCTTGGAATGTATAGCCTGTTCACGGGTGGCGCGCTGGAACACTGCGCTGTCGGTGCGCTGGGCATCATGCCCTACATCAGCGCGACCATCATCATCCAGTTGCTCACGGCGGTCATTCCCACTCTCAGCAAACTCGCCAGGGAGGAAGGCGGCCGCACCAAGATCATTCAATACGGCCGCTATCTGACCGTGATCCTCTGCCTCGGCCAGGGGCTGGTGATGGCGATCGGCTGGGAGAATCCGGAAAAGATTTTCCAGGGTTGGAACATGGGTCGCCTTGTCCTCTACAGCGATTCCTGGATCTGGTTCTATCGCATCCAGACGCTGCTGATGCTTACCACGGGGACCATGTTGCTCATGTGGCTGGGCGAGCAGATCACCGAGCGTGGAATCGGAAACGGAGTCTCGCTGGTAATTACGATCGGCATTCTGGCCCGCCTTCCCCAGGCAGCCGTGGCCCTCTACGACATGTTTGTCGGAGCCGGTGGGGTCGAGGCAAAGTTCAACCTGGGTCACGCCATTGCGTTGGTACTTCTCCTTGCAGGCGTCATCGCCGGTGTCATCGCAATCACACAGGCCCAACGCAAAGTCCCCGTTCAATATGCGCAGCGTGCGGTTGGCCGGAAAGTGTATTCGGGCGGCACCTCGTTCATGCCCCTGCGGGTCAACTACTCGGGCGTTATGCCGATTATCTTCGCCCAGGCGATCCTGATGTTCCCGCAGAAGATCTTCCAGTTCCTCGGCCAGAGCTTCAATATTAAGTTCTTCGGTGAGATCGCTTATGCTCTCACCGAGGGTATGATACTTTACATGGTGCTCTACGGGCTGATGATTCTCTTCTTTTCCTACTTCTGGGTGGCCACGCAGTTTAACGAGTTGCAGATTGCTGACGATCTGAAAAAGAACGGCGGCTATATTCCAGGTGTCCGTCCCGGCCAGGCAACGAGTGACTATCTGCACAATGCCATGAGCCGTATCACCCTCGCAGGAGCCGTCTTTCTGACGGTGATTGCGCTGATCCCGATCTGGCTTTACCGGGTATTGAACATTCCCTACTCTGTGGCTACGTTCTTCGGCGGGACCAGCATGCTGATCCTCGTGGGTGTCATGCTGGATACGATGCGCCAGATGGAGACTCATTTGCTGATGAGGCACTATGACGGATTTCTGAAGAAAGGGCGGCTTCGGGGCCGGTTCTAATGCGTCTGTTTGTTGGTCAAATTCATTCTGGGGATTCGGGTTGTATTCTGGATTCTCGCATTAAAGATATTGCCGGTTTGTTGGGCAAATAATCTTTACTGGCCGATGATCGTACTGAAGAGCGAGCGGGATCTGGAAGCGATGCGTCCCGCATGCGTAGTTGCCACATCGGTGCTTGACGATGTAGCAGCCTTCATTCAACCGGGGGTGACGACGAGGCAAGTGGATGATTTTGCGGCCTCGCGAATTAAGCATTACGGTGCTAAGAGCGCATTTTTGGGTTATCGCAAGTATCCTTGCCAGATCTGTATTTCGGTAAACGAGCAGGTGGTTCATGGGCTCGCGGGCGGTCGGTTGTTGAGTTTCGGGGACATCGTCAGCCTGGATGTCGGTGTTGTTCATAACGGGTTTATCGGGGATACTGCCCGCACGGTGGCGGTAGGCGGTTGCAGTGTGGGCGCCCAAAGGCTGATGGATGTCACCGAGAAGGCCCTTCACGAAGGCATCGCCAGGGCGCTGCCGGGAGGCAGGGTTGTTGATATTTCGCGCGCGATTCAGGGTTTTGTGGAAGAAAACGGGTTCAGTGTGGTGCGGGAGTTCGTGGGGCACGGGGTAGGGCGGTCAATGCACGAAGATCCGCAGGTTCCGAATTTTGTGGACGGGAAGAGCTCACCCAAGCTGCGGCCGGGGATGACCATCGCTATTGAACCGATGGTCAATGCAGGATCGGCTGATGTAAAAATATTGAATGATGGCTGGACAGTGGTGACGCGGGATGGTTCACTATCGGCTCACTTTGAGCATACGGTTTTGATTACTGAATCGGAGCCGGAAATACTCACATGGTCCGAGAAAATACCATTGAAGTTGAAGGCACCATAGTGGAAGCGCTTCCCAACAGGACGTATCGCGCGGAACTGGCGAATGGCCATTGTCTCCGGGCATTTGTAGCCGGGAAGGCAAAATTGAGAGTTGCGCAGTTTGCGCCGGGTGAAAAAGTGCGGTTAGCACTTTCGCCCTACGATCTGTCAGTGGGCCGAATTTTAGTGTAAGAGAAAACGAATCTGAATATGAAAGTCCGTGCATCGGTAAAGAAGCTTTGCGAGAACTGCAAGATCATTAAACGCAAAGGTGTCATCCGTGTGATTTGCACCAACGCCCGCCACAAGCAGAGGCAGGGCTAGGCCGCACCTTGGATGCTTTAATTAATCAGGACACCCCTGTAAATCATTTGACGAATATATGGCCCGAATAATAGGTGTAGAAGTTCCGCCCAACAAGCGCATTGACATCGCTCTGCGCTACATTTACGGACTTGGACCGAGCAATGCAAAAGTCATTTTGGCCGAAGCCAAAATTGATCCGAGCGTGCGCGCCAAGGACCTGACCGAGGCTCAGCTCTCCCAGATCGTCCATGCCATCCAGGATGGCAAGTACGTCATCGAGGGCGATCTGCGCCGCGAAATCGGCATGAATCTCAAGCGTCTGCAGGGCATCAAGTGCTACCGAGGCATCCGCCACCTGCGCAGCTTGCCTGTCCGCGGCCAGCGCACCCAGACCAACGCCCGCACACGCAAAGGCCCGCGGAAGACCGTCGGTGTGGTCCGCAGCCCAACCGCCAAGGCAGGCATCCATTGATCTGAACTAAATCACTTATTACCATTCTCAACGACTGACTCATGGCTGAAGAAATCAAAAAGAAAGCTGCTCCAAAGAAGGAGGGCAAGACCGAGGGAAAGCCGGAAGCCGGCGCCGCGAAAACAGACTCCGCAGCTTCGGCCAAGCCCGCAGGTGAAGCACACCCGGCTAAAGCCCCGCGCAAGGGAGCAGCTCCGCCAGCCGATGGCGCAGCCGCCCCAGGATCCGAGGCGGCCGCGAAGCCGGCTGAGGGTGCCCTTCCCGTGGCCGCGGTGGCAGCTCCTACTGCAGCCGAGTTGCTCGCCGACGATATGGCGGGCAAGAAGATTGTCAAAGCCAAGGGCGCCAAGAACATCGTCAGCGGTATTGCCAACGTCCTGGCAACGTTCAACAACACCATCGTGAGCATCACGGACATGCAGGGACATGTCATCGGTTGGTCCAGCGCCGGCCGTGTTGGATTTAAGGGCTCTCGAAAGAGCACCGCCTACGCGGCGCAGCAGGTCGCCCAGGATGCCGCGCGCCAGGCAATGTCACACGGCATGCGCGAAGTGGAGGTTCGCGTCAAAGGCCCCGGTTCAGGCCGGGAGTCCGCGATCCGCGCCTTTCAGGCGATCGGATTGGAGATCAGCACGATCAAGGATATCACTCCTATCCCGCACAATGGATGCCGGCCGCGCAAGAAGCGCCGCGTCTAACCATTAACTTTTAACTCGCAACCAATAACTCTAAGCATGGCTCGTTACACTGGTCCCCGCGTCCGCATCAGCCGCAGGTTCGGCATACCCATCTTTGGCCCCTCGAAATATCTCGAGCGCCGCAACTATGGCCCTGGCGTTCATGGCCCAAAGTCCCGCCGGAAACACACCGATTACGGGCTGGGGCTGATTGAGAAGCAGAAGCTCCGATATTTTTACGGGCTGCTTGAGCGTCAGTTTCGGGGTGTCTATGAGCGGGCCCTGAGGCGCCGCGGCGTCACCGGTGAGCAGATGTTGCAGATCCTCGAGACCCGCCTCGACAACGTCGTGTATCACCTCGGCTTTGCCAACACCCGTGCGGCGGCCCGGCAGTTGGTTTCCCACGGCCACGTGCGTGTCAATGACCGCAAGGTCAATATTCCCTCCTACGGCCTGAAGGTGAACGACACCATTGAAATCAAGAACTCCAATGCTGCACGGCAGCTGGCCGCCAAGAATCTGGAAAGCGCCGGCAGCCGAAGCGTTCCGGATTGGATCTCATTGAACAAGGAAGCCCTCAAAGGCGTCGTCATGCGTATTCCGACCCGTGACGAGATCCAGCCCATTGCTAACGAGCAGGCCGTCGTCGAGTTTTATTCCCGCTAACATTAACCTGCCTCCCGGGCGGGAGGCGTAACGCAATTACACGGGCTGAGTCGGCCGCGGGAATGGAACCGGCCCAGCCAGATTAAAATTGCAAGAAAGAATGCTATGCCAGTACGTTTAGGACGTTTCGAGATGCCCAAGCGGTTGATCAAAGAGGATTCAACCGCGACTGAAATCTACGCCAGGTTTGTTGCCGAGCCCTTCGAGACGGGCTATGGGCATACCATTGGCAACTCTCTTCGGCGGGTTCTGCTTTCCTCCCTCGAAGGCGCCGCGATCACTTCGATCAAAATTGATGGCGCAATGCACGAATTCACCACCGTTGACGGGGTGGTCGAGGATGTGACCGATATTGTGCTGAACCTGAAGAAGATTCTTTTCAGGGCGCACTCTCGCGATACGCAGACCCTTCTGCTTTCCGTTAACAAAGAGGGGGCGGTGACTGCTGCCGACATAGCGCTCAACCAGAACCTCGAGTTGGTCAACCCTACGCAGCACATCTGCACGATTGACAAGAAGAAGAAGTTTGAGATGGAGCTTGAGGTCAAGGTGGGCCGCGGCTTCCTTCCGGGAGACGAAAACAAGAAGCCAAATCAGGCTATCGGCGTCATCGCCATTGATTCTCTGTTCTCTCCCGTGATCCGCGTCCGCTATGCCGTTGAAAACGCCCGCGTCGGTCAGCGCACCGACTACGATCGCCTGATTCTGGAAGTCTGGACGGACGGCCGCATTTCTCCGGACGACGCCCTGACCCAGTCCTCGGCCATCCTCCAGCATCACCTTGATGTCTTTGTCGGCTATGACAAGAACGCCGTCGAATTCGAGGAGGTTGTGGACAAGCAGGACGAAGAGAAGTCGAAGATGAAGAAGCTTCTCAACATGAGCGTCAACGAGATCGAGCTCAGCGTCCGCGCCGCGAATTGCCTCAACAACGCCAACATAACGACTGTTGGCCATCTTGCCATGAAGACGGAGCAGGAAATGCTCAAGTACAGGAACTTCGGCAAGAAATCCCTCAACGAAATCAAAGACAAGCTTACCGGGCTCGGGCTGGCTCTGGGCATGACTTTCGAGAACGACATGCTCGAAGTCCCCAAGGCCGAGGACGCCCCGAAGTCAGAGGAAGAATAAGGCCAAAGATTTATGCGACACCTTAAACGAACTGCCAAGTTAGGCCGCACCGGCCAACACCGGAATGCAATGCTGGCCAACCTCGTTTGCAGCCTCATCGAGCACAAGCGAGTCACTACAACTCTGGCCAAAGCCAAGGCCGCCCGCTCCGTCGCTGAGAAGATGGTGACTCTCGGCAAGCGCGGGACGATACACGATCGCCGCCTTGCTTCCGCACGGTTGCACCATCAGAACATAGTCAAGATCCTCTTTGACGAGATCGCGCCGGCGCAAAAGGATCGTCGCGGGGGATATACTCGCATTGTTCGACTCAACCAGCGCCCTGGCGATGCCGCCCAGAAGGCGATTCTTGAATGGGTGGACTACGGAATCGCCCCCGAGGCCCCGGTGGCCGAGAAGCCGGCCAAGGAAGCCAAAGCTGGCGCCGCGAGCTAGCCCTCAGGGGAATTCCCGATCTTTCACAGCCCGTTCTCGACCGAGAACGGGCTTCTTTCTGTACCGGGGAAGCGGCTCATTGGGCGCTCCGGCCCTTTCCGGCCCGTTTGTGGTTTCAGCCCAAAACGAGCGCAGTCAGCGGTATTACCGGGAACAGGGTTCGCGTAGTTCCAACTGCTGTTTTCAGGGTTAACGACGCTGGAATTGCCAATTGGCAATGGGCCGTGGTTGGGTTACCCTGTAGCTCAATCATGGCCACAATCAAGCCCTTTGCCGCATTGCGCCCGCAGCCCGAACTCGCATCCCGCATTTGCGAGCTGCCCTACGACGTCATGTCTTCAGCCGAGGCTCGACAGGTTGCCGGGGGGAATACCCTCAGCTTCCTTCACGTCAGCAAGCCGGAAATTGGCCTGCCGCCGTCCACCGATGTTTATGCGCCGGAGGTCTATGCCAGGGGAACAGAGAATTTCAAGCGGCTTATCGCCGGGGGCGCTCTTCGGCTGGACTCGCAGCCCTGTTTCTATCTCTATCGCCAGGTCATGGGCCGACACTGCCAGACCGGTCTGGTCGCCGCCGCAAGCTGCGAGGATTATCTCGCGGGCGTAATCAAGAAGCACGAGTTGACCCGGGTGGACAAGGAGGACGACCGCGTCCGCCATATCGAGGCGCTGGATTCCCAGACCGGCCCGGTGTTCCTTGTCTATCGGGCCAACCCCGCGATGGATGACTTCGTCTCGCGGAAGACTGCGGAGCTGCCGGGCATTGATTTTACCGCTGCCGACGGGGTGCGGCATACTGCCTGGGTTATTGCCGAGCCCTCCGACATCCGGTTCATCGAAGCGGAGTTCGCCCGGTTCCGGTTCCTCTACATTGCCGACGGCCATCACCGCAGCGCCGCGGCCGCCCGGGTTTGCCAAAGCCGTAAGGGCGCGGGCCAAAGCGCATTCTTCCTCTCCGTCATTTTCCCGGACAACCAGATGCGGATTCTTCCCTACAACCGGGTGCTGGTGGATTTGAACGGGCTCTCCGCCGACCAGTTGTTGCGCGAACTTGAGCGCGTCTTCCTCGTCCGGCCCATGGAACCTGGGAGCCCGAATCCGGCGGGCACCCCCGCCCGTAAGCATGAGGTTGCCCTCTACCTCCAAGGCCAGTGGCGCACGCTGGAGTTCCGGCCAGGCCTGGCCTCCCCAACCGACCCCGTCGGGAACCTGGACGTCACCCTCCTCCAGCAGCACGTCCTCGGCCCGGTGTTCGGCATCACCGATCCGCGCACCAGCAAGCGCATTAACTTTGTGGGCGGTATCCGCGGGACTGCCGAGCTGGAGCGCCTTGTCAACAGCGGCGAATACGCCTGCGCCTTCTCGATGTTCCCCACCAGCATCGAGGATCTGATGGCCATTGCCGACGCCGGGGCAATCATGCCGCCCAAGAGCACCTGGTTCGAGCCCAAGCTCCGCGACGCCATGTTCTGTCACATGATCTAACCGATCCCGGGCGAGCCCGTTCGCCGTCGCCATGCATCCCATCCCTCTGGCTTCACGCGCGTGTTTCGGGCGTTTGGGTTTGGCTGCCCTGCTGCTCGCGGCGGTTGCGGGTTTCTCTTTCCCTGCGCGCGCTCAGTCCGTCTCCAATGGCTTTTGGCAGGCGCAGAACATCTACCAGGTTATCACCGACCGGTTCTTCGATGGAGATTCGTCCAACAACAATGCTGAAGGCAACTACAGCGCGAGCAGCAGCGGGTCGGTCCACGGCGGGGACTTTCGCGGCATCGAGCAGAAGCTGGATTACATCAAGGCTCTCGGGGCGACGGCGATCTGGATTTCGCCGATCGTATTAAACGGCCGCGGGCAGTTTCATGGCTACGCGGCCCGGGACTTTTACCGGGTGGCGCCCCATTGGGGCAGCCTGGCCGACCTGCAGCACATGATTGCGGCGGCGCACGCACGCGGTCTGCTGGTCATTGACGATATCATCGTGAACCACGGGGACGACCTGATCTACAGCATCGATCCGGGGTATGCCGGCTTCCTGGCCCCGCCGGCCGGCTACACGCTGACCTACCGCAGCAGCTCGCTGACCTATGCGCCGCCCTTCGACATCTACAACTCCACCTATACCTCCGCCAACAACGCGCTCACCAACCTCTTCCACAACAACGGGGCCATTCCGGATTACAACATCGCCCAGCACTTCGAGTTGGGTGAACTGAGCGGGCTGGATGATTTCCGGACCGAGTCGGCCTATGTGCGGTCGAACATGGTGGAGATCTATAAGTACTGGATCGGGCAGGCTGGCTTTGACGGCTTCCGCATTGACACGGTCAAGCACGTGGAAATGAGCTTCTGGCAGAACTGGTCCCCTCTGCTTCACGCCTACACCGCCAGCATCGGCAAGCCGAACTTCTTCATGTTCGGCGAAGTCTATGACGGGTCCGACTCCAAGTGTGGCTCCTACACGGGCACCAAGAGCGGCGGTGCTTTCGCGTTGGATTCGGTGCTGGATTACCCGCTTTACTTCCTCGTGAACAGCGTGTTCGCCACCGCCACCGGCAACACCAGGCAGATTGACGACCGCTACGGCGCCATCGCCAGCAACTACGATTCCGCAGCCCAGATGCGACTGGTGACCTTCCTCGACAATCACGACCAGCCGCGCTTCATGAGCGCGAGCGGCGCGACAGGGGGCCGGCTTAATGTGGCGCTGGTCTTTCTCTATACCGCGCGTGGCATTCCCTGCTTGTATTACGGCACGGCACAGGCCTTTAACGGCACGACCGATCCCAACGACCGGGAGGACATGTTCGACGGCCAATTCGAGCAGGGCCCCTCGCTGGGGGACAATTTCAATATGACCCATCCGCAGTTCCAGATGGTGGCCAAATTGAACAACTTCCGCCGCCTCTATCCCGCCCTGCAAACCGGCTCCCACGTAAGCCAGTGGAGTGATCCGGTCAGCCCGGGCCTGTTCGCCTACGCTCGACGGTTGGGCACCCAGGAGGTCTTCGTCGTTTTTAACACCTCAGCCTCCGCCCAGACCCTCACGAACCGGCCGACCCTCTTTGCCGCGAACTCGCGCATCCTCAACCTCTTCGACACCAGTGAAGTCCTCACGGTGACTGCCGCGTCCGGGATTCCGCCGATTGCAGTGCCGGGCACAGCCGCAAAGATCTTCGTGGCTCAGTCCGACTGGAAGCCACTTGACCCGGTGGTTGTCAGCAATTCCCCGGTTCACGATGCGAGCGGCGTGAGCACTTTCTCCCCCATTGTCTTGCAGTTCAGCAAAGCGATGGACACCAACACTGTGCAGGCGAGCTTCAGCGTCACTCCCCCTGTCACCGGCTCTTTTGGCTGGTCGCCGTCGAGGGATGCCATGACCTTTACCCCGACTGGCGCCGGATGGCCGGGGCTGACGATGATGACCGTGCGTGTCACCAACACAGCCATTGATGCCGTCTCGGGCAACGCCCTGGTTGCGCCTTACGAAATGCGGTTCAAAAGTGCCGTGACGAGCTTCGTGGATACCGTTCCGCCCGCGATAAGCA
>Ga0118677_10012328_pt2 | contig 10280 bp, 6 predicted proteins | sample AliMusrvi5mmetaG_FD_86154 | JGI IMG/M metagenome (GOLD analysis project Ga0118677, IMG submission 86154)
CATCGAGCAGCGCAACGCCGGCAGCAACCCGCGCTCCATCGTCGCCACCACCACCGAGATCCACGACTACCTGCGCCTGCTCTACGGCAACATCGGCCACGCCCACTGCCCGCAGTGCGGCCAGCCCGTGCGCCGGCAGAGCGCCGAGCAGATCGTGGAACAGCTCCTGGTGCTGCCGCCGCAGACGAAGGTCGTGCTGCTCGCGCCGCTCGTGCGCGGACGCAAGGGAAAGCACGAGGACGTGATCGAGTCCATCCGCCGTTCCGGCTTTGTGCGGGCGCGCGTGAATGGCGCGCTGCGCGAACTGGACGACATCCCCGCGCTCGACAAGAAGAAGGCGCACACCATCGAGGCCGTGGTGGACCGCCTGGCGATCGCCCCCGCGATCCGGCAGCGCCTGACCGACTCGGTCGAACTGGCGCTCAAGCAGGGTGCCGGCCTGTTGCTGGCGCTGCTCACGGATGCGGCCGGCAAGGAGACGGAAATCGTCTGCTCCGAGAAGAACGCCTGTCCGGCCTGCAACATCAGCTTCGAGGAGCTCAAGCCGCGCTCGTTTTCCTTTAACAGTCCCTACGGTGCCTGCCCGACCTGTCACGGCCTCGGCAACATGCTCACATTCGAGGAAGAGCTGGTCGTCCCCGACGAAACACTGCCGCTCGAAGAGAGTATTGTGCAGGCGTGGCGGCGCGGCGGCCACCGCATGATCATCTACTACCGGCATCTGCTGAAAGCCGTGGCGCAAGCCTATCGGATCGACATGACCGTGCCGTATCAGGATCTGCCCGCGGAGTTCCGGCAGACGCTGATGCACGGCACGGGCGAGGAGACCATTACGCTCCAGTACTGGATGCGCGGCGCCACCCGCAAGTACCAGAAGCCGTTCGAGGGCGTGATCCCCAGCCTGCAGCGTCGTTACAATGACACGGAGATCGAGGAAGTCCGCGAACGCCTGCGCCAGTACATGGGGCGCGAGCGCTGCCCCGCCTGCCACGGCGCGCGGCTGCGCCCCGAGGCGCGCGCCTGCACCGTGGCCGGTAAGTCCATCATCGGCGTTATGGCCATGACCGTGCGCGCCTGCTACACCTTTTTCCGCGATCTGGCGCTGCCGGCACAGGAGCAGCACATTGCGGCCGAAGTCCTCAAGGAGATCCGCCGCCGCCTGCAGTTCCTCGTGGATGTCGGGCTCGACTACCTGACGCTCGACCGCGAAAGCGCGACGCTCGCCGGCGGCGAGATGCAGCGCATCCGCCTCGCCACGCAGATCGGATCCGGACTGGTGGGCGTGATGTACGTCCTCGACGAGCCCACCATCGGCCTGCACCCGCGCGACAACGAGCGCCTCATCGCCATGTTGCGCCAGCTCGAGCAGCGAGGCAACACCGTGGTGATCGTCGAACACGACGAGGAGATGATCCGTCAGGCCGATCACATTGTGGACCTCGGTCCCGGCGCCGGGCGCCACGGCGGCGAGATCATTTACCAGGGCGACTTCACAGGGTTGATGCGCAGCGAGCGCTCGCTGACGGCCGCCTACCTGTCGGGACGGGAAAAGATCGCGGTGCCGGCGCGGCGCAAGGTCACCGCGACGGGACCCTGGCTGCGGATCGTCGGCGCCACGGAGAACAACCTCAAGAACGCGGACGTCGCCATCCCGGTCGGGCGTTTCGTCTGTGTCACCGGCGTTTCCGGCAGCGGCAAGAGCACGCTGGTGGACGAAGTGCTGCGCAAGCATTTGGCTCGGAAGTTCAACGGCGCCAAGGAACGTCCCGGCGCGTGCAAGAAGATCCTCGGCACGGAAAACTTCGACAAGGTGATCGAGATTGACCAGAGCCCCATCGGCCGCACGCCGCGCAGCAACCCCGTCACCTACACCGGCGCGTTCACGCCGATCCGCGACCTGTTTGCGGCCACGCCGGCAGCCAAGGTGCGCGGCTACAAGCCGGGGCGCTTCAGCTTCAACGTGAAGGGCGGGCGGTGCGAGGTCTGCCAGGGCGACGGCCTGCTTTGTCTGGAGATGCACTTCCTGCCGGACGTTTACGTCACCTGCGAACAATGCGGCGGCCGGCGTTACAACCGCGAGACGCTCGAGGTGCGCTATGGCGGCCGCAGCATCGCCGACGTGCTGGAACTGACCGTGGATGACGCGCTGGAGGTTTTTGCCGCGGTGCCGTCAATCGCGGGCAAGTTGCGTACGCTCTCGGAGGTCGGTCTGGGCTACATCCACCTCGGCCAGGCGGCGACCACGCTCTCCGGCGGCGAGGCGCAGCGCATCAAACTGGCTGCCGAACTCAGCCGCAAGGCCACCGGCCGCACGCTCTACCTGCTCGACGAGCCCACCACCGGCCTGCATTTTGCCGACGTCCACAAGCTGCTCGACGTGCTGCTCCGCCTGCGCGAGGCCGGCAACACGGTGGTGGTGATCGAGCATAATCTGGACGTAATCAAGTGCGCGGACTACATTATTGACCTTGGACCGGAGGGCGGAGACGCAGGCGGCGAGGTTGTCGCGGCGGGTACGCCCGAGGAAGTCGCCCGCTGCGCGGCGTCGCACACGGGGCGGTTCCTCAGAAAGATTTTGTGATTGGACAAGGAATAGAGTACGGAATGCGGAGTTCGGAATGCGGAGTTGAAAATTCCGCGCTCCGCATTCGTCGCTCCGCATTCCGCATTCCGCGCTCCGTGCTCCGCGCGTTCGTCCTTGGGTTTCTGTGTTGTCTCGCCGCCAGCGCGGTCCGCGCCGCGGATGAAGATCTCGTGGCCGCCCGCAACGCCGTTCACGACAAGCTCTACTCCGTGGCGGTAACGCATGCCGAGGAATATCTCAAGGGCGTGCAGGCGCGTTCGGCTGCCGGGGCCGAAGCCCTGCAATTGCTGCTGCAGGCGCTGGCCGAGCAGCACCGGTACGACGAAATGCTGACGCGCCTGGACGCATGGTCCGCCGTGGCCGCGGCGGCGCCGGGCGACGGCGCCTTCGCCTTCTGGCGCGCGTTGGGACTGCTCGGAACCGGCAAGCCCCGGGAGTGCATTGAAACCGCGGAGACGGCCCTTGCGCAGAAGATTTCGCCGGAAAACACCGATGTGCTGCAGCGGCTCGTGGCGCGGGCGCGCCTGGCGCTGGGCGACGCGGCGGCCGCGTTCTCGCTTTATGCGGAGGTCGACAAGCATTCCACCAATACCGCCACGCGCGCCGAAAATCTATTGGAGTGGGCCAATGCGCTCGATGCGGCCGGCCGCGTAGGCGAAGCCTTGGGCGTGCTGACGCGGCAGGCGGAACTGCACGTTGCGGGCCCGGCGACCGACGAAGGCCGGCTGGCCTACGGACGGTTGCTGGTGCGGCAGCAGCGCCGGACGGACGCCGAGGCCGCGTTGCGCACGCTGGGACAGAACAAGTCGGCGGCGGAGTTCAACCGCGTCCAGGCCTGGGTCGAGCTGTCACAGCTTGCGCTGGCGGACGGGCATACGAACGATGCCATTGCCGCCGCGCGCGCCGCCGACGAACTGGCAACGCGTTCCGAATCCCGGCAGCTCGCAACCTTCCAGCTTGCGGATCTGCTGCTGGCCAATGCCGCGACGCTGGACGAAGGCGTCGCGCGCATGAAGTCCTTCGTGCGCGCCTTTCCCGAGGGTCAGACCGCTTCCGTCGCGCAGTTCCGTCTGGCGGAGGCGCTGCGGCGGCAGGCGCGCTATGAGTCCGCCGCCGCCGAGTACCGCGTCTTCCTCGAAACTTTCAGCGATGACCGCGCCCGCGAAGCCGCGGCGATCGAGGGACTGGGCGCGGCGTTGTTCCACATGGCCCGTTACGGCGAAGCCGCCAACCTGCTGCTGAAGGCGTGCGACCGCGCCACCAACGATCTGGTGCGCGCCTCGTGCCTGTTCCAGGCCGGCGACGCCCTGCATGCCGCCGGCCAGTTCCGCCAGGCCGCCGACTGCTACCGCCGCGTCTATACCGGGTATCCGTATGCCACACAGGCGCCGCGCGCACTGTTCCAGGCGGCGGACAGCCTCGATCGCGCAGGCGATGGCGATGGCGCGCAAGCGGCGTTCACCCTCGCGGCGCAGCGCTGCGGCCAAACCGACCTGGCTGTGCAGGCGCTGCTGCGCCTGGCGTCGCTGCAAGCGTCGCGCGCCCAGATGGACCAGGCGATCGAAACCTACTCGCAGGTCCTGGCCGCGACCACCAACGCCGCGCTACGCGGCGAAGCCCTGATGGGACGCGGCCGCACCCATTACCGCGCCTATCACTTCGACTTGGCCGCGCTCGACTTCAAGGCGGCATCGGAGGCGCTGCCGGCGCAGCGCGACGAAGCCGAGTTCCTGCGAACCATGTGCCTGTACGGCCAGGGTCGCGACGAGGATGCCCGCGCCGCCGCCGTGGCGTTTATCGGCGCCTACACCAATTCGACGCAGCTTTCCGAGATGGTCCTCTGGCTGGCGAAGTTCGACTACAATCGCAACCACCTCGACGAGGCCGGACGGCGGCTGCTCCAGTATGCCGACACTTGGCCGCATGGCGCCTGGGCCGATGCCGCCGTGCTCTGGGCGGGACGCGTGGCCTTCCGGCGTGCCGACTACACGAACACCGTCAGCCTGATGTCGCGTCTGCAGCGCGATTATCCGCAGAGCCCGCGGTTCGCGGAAAGCCGCTTCGTGCAGGGCGATGCCCTGTACATGCTGGCGCGGTACGACGAGTCCGTGCTGGTGTTCGACGAGATCATCGGCCGCTATGCCGACAGCGACTGGGTCACGCCGGCCTGGGCGCGCAAGGGCGACAGCCTCTTTGCGCTGGGCAGCGACAAGCCGACGCGTTATGACGAGGCCAAGACGGCGTATCTCGAAGTGCTGGGCCGACGCGACGCCACGCCCGAGATGATCCTGCAGGCCGAATTCAAGATCGGCCGCTGCTATCAGAAGAAAAAGCAGGTGGACGACGCCATCGACCGGTACTACAGCCATGTGGTGCTGCCCTACCTCGACGACCGGCAGAAGGGGAAAATCTATTCCGAGGCGGCCAGCACCTGGTTTGTGCAGGCGGCGTTCCAGGCGGCGGAACTGCTGGAGCAGAAGAAGGAGATCGACCAGGCCGAGAGTATCCTGAAACGGGTGATTGACGCCAACGTGCCCGGCGCCTCCGAGGCGCAACGGCGCATTCTCCGACTGCGGAAGGGGCCGGAGGGACGGTAGAACTATGAACGCATTCAACTGGTTTGGCGAAGGCGGGCCCGTGTTGTGGCTCATCCTGATCTGCGGCCTGGTGGCCGTGGGAGTTTTTTTGGAGCGGATGCTGCATTTGCGGCGTGCCGCCATCAGTCACCGCGACTTTCTGCAAGGCGTCCGCAACGTGCTTGACCGGGGAAATCCCGACGAGGCGGTTCAGATTTGCGAAGAGGCGCCCGGCCCGGTGCCGGCGCTGATCCGCGCCGCCATCCTGCACCGGCATGAACCGCGGCATGTGCTCGCGGAGGCCATCGACAACGTGGGCCGCGCCGAGATCGCCCGCATGGAGCGGCGCGTGGCTGTGGTCGCCACGATCGGCCAGATCGCGCCGCTGCTGGGGCTGATCGGCACGGTCTTCGGCATCATCGAGGTGGTCCTCGTCCTGCGCGACCAGCAGCCGCTGATCTACGTGACGCATGTCACGGACGGCCTGCTGCGCGCCTTGATCACGACCGCCGCCGGCCTCATCGTGGCGGTGCCGTGCTTCATCATGCACAACCTGCTGCTCGTCCAGATCGACCGCATGGTGCTCGACATGGAGGCCGCCGAGACGGAAATCACGGCCTACCTGACCTCCCGCCACAACGCGGAGAAGAAACCGTCGTGAAGGAACTGAAAGGCCATTGGGGCAAATGGCGCAGCGAAACGCTGCGCAACCGCTTCACCCGCGGCGGGTGGGGCGGCCGCGCCTTGTTCGCGGCCGCGCCCTGGCTCAACCTCGTGCTGCTGGTGGTCCTGCTGCGGGATGTGGGCGACCGCATCCTGTTGCGCCCCGGTGTGGTCTTCGACCTGCCATTGGCGCCGTTTCGCGAGGGGATGCACTACGGTCTTACTGCCGTAATGATTCCCGTCGCCCGCACCAACGGGCTCGAAACATTGGTGTTCTTCGATGACGAACCGTTCGACCTCGGCGTGACAGCCCGGCAGGAGCAACTGGCCGCGCGCATCCGCAATCGCGTGGCGCTCGAACCACGGCGCGAAATCCTGCTGCTGGCCGACCGCCGCATCCCGCATGGGGACGTGATGACCGTGGTCAACCTCGCCCGCGAGGCGGGCGTCAGCCGCGTGAATGTCTCCACGAAACCGGATTAGTTTCCACCGCAGAGGCTGCGGGGCGAGAGGGCTGTTGGAAGGAAAGCGCAATCGTGGGAGCGCCACCCCGTGGCGCGATCAGCGAAAGAAGACCTTGCAATCATGCCTGACACTTCCTCCATCGTATCTTCCGCACGGCAGCCATCCGGCACGAACCCCGCTTGGATTCGTCAGACGCGCTCCGCAACCGCCTTCTGGATGCCCACGGCGGCAGCGTTGGCACTTACCCTTATGCTGGTGCTGTGCTGGCCGCACAAACAGCGGCCTGCGTTGCAGGCGCACAACATGCCCGAGGCCACGGCGTCCTATGTGCTGCTGGCGGGATCTTACGCGGCGGACGGACCGTTTCGCAATCCTCCGTGGCCGGGGCCAGGCGGCCCCAGGCTTCCTGATCGCGAAGAAGCGCCCATCCGGCGGCTGCCGGCGCCCGAATACACAGGATGGGGCGTCCTCCGTCCGTGGGCGCCGATGCAGCGCAGCGCGCCGTCCAATGCCGTGCCCAATCTGGCCGACCGGCCGGTGGCGGACGTGCTGACCGGCCTCGCGCCCACCACCACCGGTCTTACGATGACACTCTCCCCCGGCCTGCAGCGCTGCGGTTTCCATGTTGAATTTCCGCCCGATGTGGGGACCAATCTGCCGGCCGAGGCGAGTCTTTATGTGGAACTCGACGACAAGGGCGACGTGATCCATCTGCTGGCGGATCCCGGCGACAACCCCGCCGGCACGCGGCTGCTGGAAACCGCCGTCAGCCGGGGACACGGCACACGCGCCGGCAGCGGGCAGGTGATGGTGAGCTGGGGCAGGTGAGAAGAGGCATGGCGGCCGGAGAGAACCGCAGAATATCGAATGTCGAACCGCAGAAGCATGAAGGTTGAGAGGATCGGCACAGATCTCTGCTTCATGATTCAGGATTCCTGGTTCGATATTCTGCGGTTCGCTCCGCAAAGAGGTCGCTGCTGACATGCGCTTCGTAACTTTACGCGAAGAGGTAAGTCGCCTTTACACACCGCTCGTGTTCGGTAAAATCGAATGCACAAACGAGGGATGGTACGGACCTTCGGCCGCCCATTCCAGTACCGGGTTGGAGAATCGGCGGATATCAATAAGTTGGGGTACCGTGACGGTCAGAAACAAGTTTCTATTAGGAAGCAATGCGTATGTGGACAACGACGAAAGACGACTTCAAACTGCCGAAGCTTGACCAACTGGCGCCGCCAAGCAAGTGGCCTGCTGGGTTTTGGATCCGTTGGCTGGCGCTTCTTCTCGATAGCCTCGTCCTTGCCCCTGTAATGCTTCTCAACTCGTATGCCTACAGGCATATGGATTTTGCGCTCCTGCTTGTCGCCAGCCTCCCAATACTGATTTACAAGCCTGTGATGGAGGCAAGATATGGGGCGACGGTTGGCAAGATGATTTGCCGCATACGAGTCGAAAACGAAGAGGGCTCGAATATCACCTTGTTGCAGGCGTACATCCGCAATCTGCCATTCATACTGTACGTTCCGTTGTATCTCATTCTCGAATATCAACTGTTTCATGATCCTAGCTACATATCCGCCGTAGATGTAGCTCAAAGAATGAGTGTGGCGGCGGCACATCCAATGGAGATGGTGTACCAACTCTCAGGGGTAATTATATGTATTGACTGTGTTGTTGTGGCATTTGCACAAAGGAAGCGGGCTATTCACGATATGATTGCGAAGTCGGTGTGCGTCTACAAGAAGCCAACGGCCAAGACTTGAGTCGCCCAACCAAACGGATGAAGGCAGCGAACCAACGCAGTCTCAACCGTGACGTTGGACATTCAACTCTTGCCGTGCCAGACGCTTTTTTTTGCGGTTCGTGCCACGGGGTGGCGCTCCTACAGCCGTTGCCGTTCCGCTATCTGAACAGCCTCAATGCGGCCAACGCGACAACCTTCCTCCGCGCGCCTCTGCGACCTCTGTGGTAAAAAGTCACACTGCGCTTGTCCGCACGATCGCCGCCGCAAACGCGCCGTCGGTGCCGTGGCGCATGGGGATGCGCTCGTCGGTCTTTTCGAGACTCATGCCTGGCAGATTTGCCAGCGCCTGCTCGACCTGCCGCAGGTTCTCTTCCGGCTCCAGGCTGCACGTCGAGTAAACCAGGCGTCCGCCGGGCGCGAGGCGTTGCAGCATGTTCGCGAGCATGGCCTGCTGCGCGGCGCAGAGTTTTTGCTGGCGGCGTTCGGCGAAGCGCCAGCGCGCATCCGGCCGGCGGCGCAGCACGCCGGTGTTGGAGCAGGGGACATCGAGCAGAATCCGGTCGAAGCGAATTACGCCCTCCGCCACCGGCGCGGCGGCGTCGCCTTCGACGACTTCCACCCACCCCTGGTGCGTGCGCGCCAGCGTCGAGCACAGCATGGCGATCCGGTCCGCATGCTTGTCCATGGCGATCAAGCGTCCCTTGCCGCGCATGCGCGCCGCGATCTGCGCGGTCTTGCCGCCCGGCGCAGCGCAGGCATCCAGCACAAGCATGCCGGGATGGACATCGAGCAGCTCGACGGCTGCCAGCGTGGCCGGATCCTGCACCACGAACGTCCCCTCGCGGTAGCCGGGCACAGCTTCGACCCGCATGCCATGCGGCACGGTAAAGCAAGTCTCCGGCGCGGCGGGGTGGGGAGCGAGTGGAATGGGTTCAGGGTTCAGGGTTCGGGGTTCAAGGTTCTTCTCCCGGCCCTCCAATTCTGAATTCTGAATTCTGAATTCTGGATCCCGACTGCTTGGCAGCATCGCAATCACCGTCTGCGCCGGCGTGTTGTTCCAGCGGCAGAGCGCTTCGGTTTCCTCCGCGCCGTAGCGGGCATTCCAACGCGTCAGGAGCACATCGGGATGGGAAAGGCGCACGCCGACCGGCTGCAGCGCCAGGGCCGCCAGCAACTCCTCGCGCTTGCGTCCCAGGTTGCGCAGCACGCCATTAACGAAACTGGCGGAACGGGGCGATGCGATCTTGGCGGCGGCGACCGTGGCATGCACCGCCGCATACGCCGGCACATCCTCCATGAAGAGCATCTGGTAGGCGCCTGCCAGCAACGCAGCGCGTGTCTCGCCTTCCGGCGCCTGCTTGACTAGTTGCTGCAGCGCCCATTCCAACGCACGCCGCCAGCGTACCGTGCCATAGACCAGGTCCATGATGAAACCGCGGTCCGGCGAATTGGTCAGCAGGCGGTCGGGGAAGTCCGCAGTTGCCAGCCAGCGGGAGAGGATAAAGATCGCTTCACGTCGTGAGGCTATGCCGGTGTCCATGAGGAAGTTCCCGGGGGGAAGGTGGAGAGTGATTGGCAACCTTCGAAATTCAGAGTTCCGGATTCGATATTCCGCAGTTCAATCTGCATCATAGGTCAATTTCCGGCGCAGCGCCACGAGAAGAACAGATCGCATTACGATCCCGTAACACTGAGCGACCAGGTGGCCCGCGCGTTCCGGCGCGCGGGCAGGCGCGATTCGAGGGCAATTCCTGTCCGAGCCCGCGCGACGGAACGCGCGGGCCACCTGGGGTTTACAAGTCTACTGCTGCATCCGGCGCAGTCGCAGCTGGCCGCAGGCGGCATCCACGCTCCGGCCGCGAGAGCGGCGGAAGGTGGCTTGGATGCCGGCGTTTTTCAGCGCCATCTGAAATGCTTCGCAGGTAGGGTCATCCGGCGCTTCACCTGTGAACTCGGCCACCGGGCTGAGCGGGATCAGGTTGACGCAGCACTTCCAGCCGCGCAGGCGGTTGATCAGCTCTTGTGCGTGCGATGGTTGGTCGTTGAATCCGCGCACCAGGGTGTATTCGAAGGTGATGATGCGGTTGGTCTTATTGGTGTAGTCCTGACAGGCTGGGAAGAGCTCGGTGAGCGGCCAGCGCTGGTTCACCGGCATGATCTGCGAGCGCAGGGTGTCGTTGGGGGCATGCAGCGAGACCGAGAGTTCGAACTGGAACCCTTCGTCTGCCAGACGCTGGATCCCCGGCAC
>Ga0118677_10016144_pt1 | contig 10280 bp, 7 predicted proteins | sample AliMusrvi5mmetaG_FD_86154 | JGI IMG/M metagenome (GOLD analysis project Ga0118677, IMG submission 86154)
CACCTCCGACCAGCGCGTCGTGGCGAAGACCAGCGGCGAGTGGTTTGTCGTTGAATCGCGCGTTCCGTGTGCCAGCATCCACCAAGATATTAAGCAAACGCGGACGGTTGTAACAGGCAATTGCTACAAGGACAACTGGACCATCCGAACCAGCGGGTCTCAGTTCTTGGGAATAACCACGGTGGAAGCCGCGCACTTCTTTTCTATCAGATGCTCAGGCGCAAACCCGGCAGCCGCAGTGTGCAAACGGCGGCTTAACGGGGCGTCCTGTGCGAAGAAGTGGTTGTCTGCCGTCTTGGACTCCCTGGCATCGTTGAGCCACTCTTTCTTGTTGCTGCCCGCCAAATGACCTCGGTCGCGCGTTACTTGGCCTCGGCGCGTTTGGCTTCCCAATCCCGCGATTGCTTCTCCCCGTTCCGCTCGAATTGAATCTTCCCCTTGATGGTGTCCGCGGTTACTTTGCCGGTATAGTTCTGAACCATCTTGTTCCCGTTGAATTCCCGGGTGACCGTGAAGGAGACTTCCCCGTCCTTGAGTTTGCCATCACTGATTTCCGTTTTGGTCGGCGTGGCATCGCGCCCGGGGGAGGTCAGCGTGCCGGTCACTTTCTCGCCGCCCACCTTCAGTTCCAGGCTCATCTTGCGATCCGGCCCACCGTTCCGACCGGGGGCGGTCCAGTTCCAGATGCCCGCCGGGCTGGCGGCTTGATCGGCGGCTTGGGTGGAAACGACGAGGGCCAGGGCAAACAATGCTCCCAGGCCAAGTTTAACGAAACGATTATTCATGGATGGCATGCTTTCTTGTAGGACGATTTGATTATTTAAGCCTCTCATCCAAGACACGACAATCGTGGCCGGAAGAGGCCGTGTGTATTAGACGCCCCTCTTGCAGCTTCGGTTACAGCAAAAACGCATGGGGAGTCGAGGAGTCGTATCCGTTCCGGGGATGGGGCGGTGTATTATTCAGAGGTCTGAGCAAACAATCAGGCCGAAAACGGTGTTTTCATAAGTCATGTGGCTACCATTAGTTACGATATGGACGATTTAAAATAAGTTCTTGTGGGTTTTTCGTTGGGCGGTTTTTTGGTATGAGGGTTGCCCAGAAAGAACTCGCGCGATGAATGACGTCGATTTTCCGGGATGGCGGCCAGAGAAGTCCATCCAAGTGGTGGAGGGCAATGGGCGGACCCGTGTGATCGTAAAGGGCAAACCCTATATGAGTTGGCAGTCAGGGGATGAGGGGTGCGTTCGGTTGGTGATTGTTCAGTTGCATGAGTGCGGGTTGGGAACGGAAGAGGATTTGGCGAAGGCGTTTGGACGGCACGTCAACTCGGCACAGAAATACCTGAAGGATTTTGCTGGCGAGGGAATCCTGGGCCTGATTTCGGAGCGCCGGGGTCCCCAAGGTCGGTGGAAGCTCACTCCGGAGTTGCGTGGTAAGATCTTGCACATCGTTTTTCGAGAGGGGATATGGAAACTGAAAGGGATTGAGCAGCGATTGCTGGAAACCTGGCAAGAGGCGGTGAGCGTGCCGAGCATCCAACAAGTGTTGGCGGAAAACGGGTTGGGCGAACCGCCCCCCAAGGGCGTCGGCGACACAGCGGTCCAAGGTGAGCTTTTAGCCTTCCAGCCTGAGCCGCAGTTGATGCTGCCTTTGGAGGGTTCTGCCGCCCAATCCAGGGAGCAAGTCGGTGCAGGCAGCGCGCGGGCGGCGCAAAGCGGAACGGGAGAGGGCCACGCTGCAGGAGGCGAGGCCATAGCCGGAACTGCCGACCTGGGAAGAGGATGGCGGCGAGACTCCTATTGGCCGGCGCAGCGAGTCTATTTGGATCGGTTGGAACAAGGTGCATACAATGCGTATGCTGGCGGGCTGCTGTTTGCGCCGTTGCTGGCGCGATATAATTTTGTTCCGACGTTGAGCCGAATCATCACTATTGGGACTCATGAAGGCTACAGGCTGCAAGAGTTGGGGTTGACGTTGTTCTATTTGGATGTGTTTGGGTTTGGGTCGCTGGAGGACTTTAAGCGCGCTTATCCTGAGGAGTTTGGCGTATTGCTGGGACGCACGCAGAGTCCGAGCCTTTTCACGCTGCGGCGGTTCCTGCACAAGGTGAGAAAGTTGGGCAAAGGCGAAGCCTTGATCGATGGGTTTGCGCTGGGCTATTTGAAGTCCGACCTGGCGGCGTGGGGAGTGATGTATATCGATGGCCATTTCTTGCCGTATTATGGGCTGTATCGGATCAGCAAGGGTTGGCACGGCGTGCGCCAGATGCCGATGAAAGGCAGCTACCATTTTCTGGTGGTGGACGAGCGCTTCGCCCCCTGGCTGTTCTTGATCCGCTCAGCGTCGGAGGATCTGCTGCAAAAGATACCGGAGTTGATCGAGAAGGCCAAACGGATCGGGGCGCAAGCCGGAGTCAGTCAGGAGCGGCTGGACCAGTTGATCGTGGTCTTCGATCGGGAGGGCTACAGCGCGGAGCTCTACCGCTACTTGGAGGGCAAAGATCAGGGAGAGGGCAAGCGGCGGGCGCTGTTCATCAGTTGGGCTAAATATTCGGATAAATGGGTGAACGATCTGGCGGAGGAGCAATTCAACCGGGTGGCCCAGGTGACTTATGAGATCCGGAAGGCCGAAGTGATCCCCTACCTGGAGACCACACGGACGATGAGCAAGTACGGGAAGATTCGAGCGGTGGTGATCCAAAATGGAAGGGACAAAAAGCGAGCGGCCATTTACACCAACGGCACCGCCGAGGAAATCGGGGCGGAGTCGATCGTGCAATTGATTTGTCGGCGCTGGGGAGAGGAGAATGCCATTAAGGAACTGCTGCACAAACATCTGATTAACTACACGCCGGGTTATGTCCTGGAGGAATTGGAAGAGCAGCCCCTGGTGGACAACCCAGAGGTCAGGGAACTAAAGAAACAGCGGGCGGGACTGGTGAGTGAATTAAACGGCCTGACAATTGCATTAGCCAATCAACTGCTTGATCGGCCGGCCAGCAAACGCCGAACCCCACCCCGGAGCCAAAAGGAGATCCTGGACGACATCACGGTGGTCGAAAGTAAGATTGTATTGACGGATCGGCAGTTGGACAAACTGCCCTCAGAAATCCGCTTTAATGAGGCTCACGCTGGGGAAAAACTATTGAAACTCAACCACGAGAAGAAGCGGTTTCTGGATTGCCTCAAGGTGTTTGCCTGCAACCTGAAAGCCCAAATGTGCCGACTGCTCTTAAAGCACTATGATCGGGAGAATGAGGTCGTGCCAGCGCTGGCGATGATTGTCGAAAGAGGGGGCTATGTGAAATTGGAAGGAGGGCGGCTAGCAGTCACCTTGAGAGGATTCGCGGATCGGGAAATCGACATTGCCGCCCGACTCCTCTGCGAAGACCTCAACAGCATGCGCCCAGTAACCTTGGACAAATTTCATCTGCCAATCCGTTACTACGTCCAATAGCCAACCGCCAGAAATTATCTTAAAACGCGCGAAAAAGTGATTGTTTGCTCAGACCTCTGATGTTCTGTTTGCTGCACGCTTAGGTCTTTTACTTTGCACCACAAAGTAAACACGGTCAAACGCTGCTTATGTACCTGCCGCAGGGTCACATTCTCAAAGAACAGTTCACAGGTCGTGAGCAGTTCAGTGTCTCGGCTTCATTCATGCCGCCTTGGTCAAGTCAGCGCCGCTTCCGGATTTGTCCTGAGCCGCAGCGCTGCGGTGGATCGGTGTTATGGCTTTCGGCGGAAGCGAAGCCACCTCCAGGGGGTAGTTGAGTTCCCGCCAGGCGTCTATCCCGCCGAGCAATGGCCGCACGCGGGTGACCCCTTTGCGATGAAGTGACAGGGCCACGCGTGCGCTGGACACTTCGTTTGGGCAGGAGCAATAGACGATCACCTCGCGGTCACGCGGAATCTCCTGGTGCCGGTGCTCGATTTCCTCCATCCCCAAATGGAAGGCACCCGGAATGAGCGAAGGATCGAGGGCGAGATCTTCACCCGGCCGCAAATCAATTATGACGACCTCCTCCCCGGCCACCTGTTTGTGGCGCAGTTCGGCGGCCGTGATGCGCGCCATGCGCAGCTTGCGCAGAATTCGCCGCCGCTGCCAGTATTTGAAGCCGACATAGATTACGCCAAGCCCGACGATCAAGCTCAGGAGGCTCCCACCGACGTGGGCCATCGCAGCCGCGATCTGTTGGATTTGGGTGCTGAACAAGTAACCCAGGAAAAGAAAACTGCCACCGTAAAGCACTGAAGCGAGCCCGTCGGCGAGGAGAAAGCGGCTGAACTTAACGCCAGCCATCGCCGCCAGCGGGGGAGCCACAGTGCCAAAACCAGGCACGAACTTCGACACGACGACCCCGCGCAGGCCGTAGCGCGTAAACACATTCTGCGTGCGGCGAACGCAGGAGTCCGGCTCCAGCGAAATGCGGCAAAGCAAACCCAGCACGCGATGGCCGCGGTATCGTCCCAGGTAGAACCAGATCGTGTCCGCGATCAGGCAGGCGAGCACGGCGATCCCGAACCCGAAGAGGAAGTTGAATTGCCCGGTCGCGGAAAGCGCACCCGCCGCCAGCAACAAGGGCACGACTGGCAGAGGCAGCCCCATCTGCTCCAGAAACACTGCCACGAACACAATCGGAGCGCCGTGCTCGACGAGGAATTGAGTGGTTTTGTCCATAAATCCGTTCAGAAGAAATAACTTAACCCGAGAAGGCCCGTAATGCCATTCAGACCGAGGTTGGGCTGATGAATGCCGGCGCAAGACCAATGGACATACCGGGCCTCAGCGGTTAGTGCGACGTTGTCCGTCAAGAACCACTGGACGCCCCCGCCCACCTGGAGGTTGAATTCGAAGATGCCGCTCAAATCAGGGGGCTGAATGCTCGTCGCCGTTACGCCCGCGCCCCCATCGACAAATGGGACCCAGCGAGTGCCAGTGGCAAAGCTGTATCTCAGGTGCGGGGTGAGACCGATGAACCATTCAGTGCCGGGTGAAAACTGCGCGCCGGTGAACAACTCGCCCCGGAGTTCCAGATTGCCTTTATACCAGTGGCCGTCGCCCCAGGCGTGACCGAGCATGTGGCCATAGGAGAAATCGATCATAGCCAGATCATGCGACTGTTGACTGCCAAAGATCGCAAGTCCGGCATTGACTCCAGTGCTCACTTCGATAGATCGCGTCGTAGGCCGAAACCCTTCGCCGACCCCATCCTCCCAAATGCTGGCTCGCGGAGACCCTAGAGCAGGCTCAGGGCTCGAAATGGAGTTTGTCAGTGCTGGACTTGGCTGGGCAAAGGCCTCTTCACTTTTAGCCACAATGACGGTCCAAAAAGCCACGAGGGATAAGGTTATGCCCGTCAGTCTGAGGTTGGCCGACACAGCCATCGCCCCTGGATTGAATGCAGCTTCAGTCTTTCGCTCGCACATAGGCCTCCGTCCTCCATAGCATTTAGTGCTGCTTGACATAATCGCTTATTAACCTTCATGACTCCTACGTGTGCGAGTCCTTAGGGTTCTTCCTCGCCATCCTCGTAGTCTAAACGAATAAGCCACACCTTCACAAACCTGTCAAATTACCCTAAACGTTGGACCACAGCCTTCATTTCCCTTGCTTCAGACTCCGGCCTTCAGCCTTTCTCTCAGCGCTTGTGTCGGGGCGGATGGCGGACTAGGTTCTTAGTCCGCATGCGTCTGTATACTCCTTTCCTGATTTTCGGCACCGTGATCGCCTTCATGGTTTTGCCGGCAGTTGCTGAGAGTGGTTTCTATGTCGCGACCAATGGTAGCGACGCCAATCCCGGAACCCGAGGACGCCCTTTTCGCTCCTTCGAACGCGCGCGTGAGGCGGTTCGGGGCGCCGGGCAGACCAAGGCGCGCAACGTTGTTGTCCGTGGCGGAGTTTATGAGTTCTCCACCAGCTTCGCTCTTGGTCCATTGGATTCCGGCAGCCTCATACACCCGGTGACCTGGGAAGCCGCGAAAGGCGAGGATGTCCGCCTCGAAGGAGGGCGCAAACTCCCCGCATCGAGCTGGCAGAAGGTTGACGACGACGCCACGTTGCAGCGGCTGGAGCCGATTGCACGTGGCAGGGTGCGGAAGGCAGATTTGAAGGTGCTTGGCATCAGCACACCGCCATTCCCGACGACTTACCACGGTGCGCCCCCCGGCCCGGAGCTCTCTTGCGGCGACCAGCGCATGAAGCTGGCTTGTTGGCCAAATCAGGGCTGGGCGACCATCGCGCGGATAGTCGAGTCGGGCTCTCGCCCGCGGGACGGTGATCATGCCAGCCGGTTGGGCGTCTTCGAGTACTCAAGCGATCGGCCTTCAAAGTGGCGAGCTGCGGAAAGTGTATGGCTCCAGGGCTACTGGTGTTATGACTGGTATGATGAGGTCATTCGGGTGGCAGCGGTGGACCCAGCAACACATCGGATCAAGTTGGCTGCTCCGCATGTCTATAGCCTGATGCAGGGCAATCCCTCGCCCCGACGATATCGCGCACTGAATGTGCTCGAAGAACTGGATCAGCCAGGCGAGTTCGTCGTCAATGCCACTGCCGGGATGGTGTACTTCTGGCCGCCGGATGACGGAGCAGCGCTAATGACCGTCTCGACACTGGATGCGCCCATCGTGGCGCTCAAGGACGCATCCCACATCGTCCTGAGCGGCTACGTGGTCGAGTGCGGCTTGGGCGATGGAGTTGAGGTGAGTGGCGGGTCTAACTGCGTGATCCAGGCCTGTACCGTCCGCAATCTGCGCCAGACGGGCATTCGCGTGGACGGCGGCTTCGCTCACCGCGTCTCCGATTGTGACATCCACGACACCGGCACAGGCGGCCTGTCTCTCGCGGGAGGTGACCGTAAGACACTGACCCCCGGCCATCATGAAGCGCTGAATAATCACATCTGGGGGTTCTCGCGGCACCAGCTCACTTCGGCTTACGGACTGTCATTCGGCGGCGTGGGCTGCCGGGCCGCACACAACTTCATCCACGACGCCCCGCATCAGGCGGTGTTTGTCGGCGGCAACGACCACGTCTTCGAGCTCAACGAGGTGCACCATGTTTGCACCGAGACGGACGACTGCGGCGCCCTCTACAAAGGCCGCAACCCTTCCTGCCGCGGTAACGTCATCCGTTTCAATTACTGGCATGACATCGGCAGCCCGATGGGCCACGGCAACGCAGCGGTCTATTTCGATGACGGCGATGGCGGCGATCTGGTCGTGGGCAACGTCTTCGTGCGCTGCGGTGAACCGGGGCGCGGCTCCTTTGGCACCGTTTTCTCCCACGGCGGCCACGACATCCGGGCGGAGAATAATGTCTTTGTGGACTGCAAGCGCGCTCTGGGTTCAGCGCCCTGGGACGACGCCCGCTGGCGCAATGCCCTCAAAGGCGGAGAAGACTGTTTCTTCCCCGACAAGCTGCTCAAAGAAGTGGACATTACCAAGCCGCCCTATTTGATGCATTACCCGGAGCTAATGAACTACATGGACCCGCTGCCCGGAGCGTTACGCGTGAACCGGGCCGAACTCAATATATTCGTGCGCTGCGGCCAGCTCTCCGGCGGCAACTGGCAACTCCCGCCCGGCCTTAACTGGTCCACTGAGCAAGACCCCGGCTTCGTGAACATGGACAAAGGCGACTACCGCCTGCGGCCCGGTGCGGATGCCTTCAAAAAGCTGAAGGGCTTTACACCAATTCCTTTCGAGCAAATGGGACTCCAGAAGCGCTAAGCGCAGAACTCTATAAAGCAGATGCGGCTAGTGAAGGGTATTAATGTCGGTGTCGCGAGGGTGGATCGCAGTGCGGGGAACTTCAGGGCGACTTCGTAGTGGGCACGGACACGAATGGTCTGTTTGTGTTCCTCAGGCGGCCCGGGAAAGTGACTCTCGATTACTCCTGCTCCACGTGACCAGGCTCGCGGACGCCCTTACCTTTAGCCTTGGTTAGCGAATCACCTAGTTCCTGGCGGGCTTTGTCGGCTTCGGTTTCAAGACGTTGGACGATGTCGGGATGTTGCGCGGCCACATCTGTAACCTCGGAGATGTCGTTCACGAGGTCGTAGAGCTCACCTCGCTCAATCTTGCGCTGCTCATATGCGACGGGCGTCCCACCATGTCCGCCGGGTTTTCCTGCCAGGGTGCGGTAGGTGTGCGGTAACTGCAGTTTCCAGCGGCCATCACCACTGACAACCGCCTGAAGTTGGTTGGATTCGTAATAGAACCAGTAAGCGCGGTGCGGGTTTTTGGCGCCACGCTTGCCCGAGATAATCGGCCAGACGTCCAGGCCGTCGATCGCGTGCTTGTGCGGGTCGGCGTGAATGAGCTTGGCGATGGTCGGGAATAGGTCAATCGTCATCAACATCCTGTTGCACTCGGTGCCGGCGGGAATCTTCCCGGGCCAGCGCATGACGCATGGCTCGCGGGTGCCACCTTCCCAGCAAGTGCCTTTGCCCTCGCGCAACGGATAGGCCGAGCCGGCGTGGTCGCCGTAGCTCAACCACGGACCGTTGTCGGAGGTGAAGATTAGCCAAGTCTTCTCTTCCAAGCCCGTCCGCTTCAGCGCATCCATTACCTGGCCAACCGACCAGTCAATCTCCTCGATCACGTCGCCGTAGAGACCGCGCTCGGTCTTGCCGCGGAACTTGTCGCTGACGTGCAATGGCACGTGAGGCATGTTGTGCGCGAGGTAGAGGAAGAAAGGGCCGTCCTTATGCTGCTCGATGAACTTCACCGCGTGTTCCGCATACCATGTTGTGAGCTGGTTCTGGTCTTCGTGCGTGACCTGGGGGATGGCGACCTTGTTGCCGTCGAACATGATCAGGTCCGGGTAGCCGCGCTTCCGCTTTTCATCGTTGGGCGGCAGTTTGACCAGGTCGGGATGAAGCGGCCACATGTCGTTTGAGTAGGGCAGGCCGAAGTATTCATCGAAACCATGGTGGAGGGGGAGAAACTGTTGGGCGTCGCCTAGGTGCCACTTGCCGAAGATGGCCGTGGCGTAGCCACGCTGCTTGACCAGTTCCGCCAGGGTCATTTCATCGCTGCTGATGCCGACTTTGGAGCGGGGACTCAGCGCCCCATGGATGCCGATGCGGTTCGGGTAGCAGCCCGTCAGCAAGCCCGCGCGCGAGGCCGAGCAAACTGGTTGGGGCACATGGAAGTTACGGAAGATGCACCCTTGCGCGCCCAAGCGATCTAGGTTCGGCGTATGGAAGCCTCCGGCGCCGAACGCACCAATGTCCGCGTAGCCCTGGTCGTCGGTGAAGATGATGATAATGTTCGGGAGTTTGCTTGTTGGCGCAGCGACGGCGCCTGAGGCAAAACCGGCGGCAAGCCAGGTGCCCAGCGCAAGCAGCGTTACTGACAGGAGTGATCTCCCGCCGCATCCCAACGTCGCCGGCAAGCCGTGAGAGCGTCCCGACGTGGCGGACCGCGGTCCGAGGGCAGTGTCGGAGTTCACGTGTGGTCTCATGTTATGGTTTTCCATGCTGAGTTTGCCGGTTAGTTTGGGTGGTGCCTGAAGCCGGCTGGGAAGGCTGTGGGCCGGCGGCAGGAATCAGCGCGCGCCGCACGGGCTCGATCCAGGCGTCGCGCCCGATATCATAGAGAATGAAATCGCTGCTGAATTGCCAATAAGCCCAACTCCAGCCTCGTTGTTCGGCGGCCCGCGTCACGCAGCCCAGGTAGCGGGCTCGCGATTCGATCGGGGCCTTGTCATACGCGCCGAACTCGCCCAGGAACAGCGGCCGGGCGTGTTTTTTGGCCCAGCTTGCGGCCTTGTCGAAATCGCGTTTGAGGACAGCCAGTTCTGGCTCCGTGCCTGTCCACTCCACCCCGACCTTGTCCTTTCGGTCTGCCCACGCGGCGCCTTGATGCGTGAAGTCCATCGGCGTGTAATAATGGATGGTCACAATGAGATTGCGATCCGCCGCCGGCAACTCCAGTTCGGTGAGGTGATGAATCGAGTTCCAGAAGGCTGGGCCGACGATGACGGTGCGGGTGGGGTTCTTCTCCCGAATAATAGCCACTCCTTCCGCCAGGTATTGGTTCCACAGCTCCGGAGTCAGGTTGCGCGATGGCTCATTGAGTACCTCAAACAGCACGCTCTCGGACGCACCCTGGCAGTGGGCTGAGAGCTGCCGCCAGAAGGCTAAAAAGGTAACTACTCAGGTCAGAACGCGGGCGAAGGAATAGAGGCGCAAGATTTCTAGATTTTGTACGGGACTCCAGAAAGCCGTCATGGCAATCTGGCGGCGTGCTGGAAACCGAAATCGTTCA
>Ga0118677_10016145_pt1 | contig 10279 bp, 2 predicted proteins | sample AliMusrvi5mmetaG_FD_86154 | JGI IMG/M metagenome (GOLD analysis project Ga0118677, IMG submission 86154)
GCCGTGGATCGCGAAGCAAAGAAATGTCGGCGCCGCCACTTTAACGGCTTTCAAAAAAGCCTTGGCGGCTTTCGGCGTCACGCTCCCGGAAACCCCTCAGTCCCGCTCCGAAGCCCGGCAACCATTTCAACAAGCGCCTGATTCTCACTCGTCTTTAATTGGAAATCAGAGCAGTCCAAGTCAGCCATTAGAAAATAAAAAAATGACTTGGACGCAGTTGAAATCGGTTCGGGGGATAGAGGCGGTGTCGGGCAGGGAATTGCCGCACGACAAGCCATTCGTCGCGGTGTTCGACTTGCATGGGACACTGTTGGAGCCGAACTGGAGGATCGAGTTCGTGCGGGTTTACCGGGAGCTGACCGGATCAGACCTTGAGACCGCGATCGTCTGGGTTGAGGCTCATGCCCTCGAGAATCTTGTCGTGGCTTTGCAGAAGGAGACAGGGAAGCCTCTCGCGGAGGTCCGTGAAGTGGTCGCGAAGCACCGGGAATTCATCCGGAGGACCTCGCGCCCGGGAGCGATCCATGGCGCGGTGGAGATGATCCGGGAACTTCGGGTCTTGGGCGTGCCGGTTGTCATCATGTCGGGTTCGCCGAGGCACGCGATCATTCCGCAACTTGTGAGCGCCGGGATACGGGACCTTGTCCCGGATGAAATGATCCGGGCTAGCGATGACATGACGCTCTCCAAAGAAGGCCAGCAGTTTACGCTCGAGGACAGGCGGAACGCCCTGCGGAGTCTCCCGAAACAGTTCCCAGGTTATACCTTCCTTCATTTTAACGATGCCCCGGAAGGCTTCGAGCTGGCGCAAAAAGAGATCCCGGAGTATTTCAACTTCGGTCTTCCCCAGGGCGAGGGCCTCGAAAATGAAAAGAATCGCACATGGCTTGCCGGGGGCGGCGCGGATTTCATCGTGAGGCGGGGGGTCAGGGACTGGAAAAAGATCCTGAAATTCCTGGATATTCACACGGACCTTCAGAGGAAAAAAGAAGAGGAGACGATCCCTGTTTATCTCCAGCCGGCCGAGGAACTCTTCCTGGTCCTGCCGGCGCACCGGGAGCCGGGGCTCAAGCTTCACATCCAGGTCCATAGTGATCCCCAGGACCCCGAACGCGATTTTGAAACGTTGACTTATTCCGAGGTCACGGGTGATACGGCTGTTTTCCGTCGCGACGGGACGGTGGATTACGGGGAACTCCGGATGAAACCGCTCGGGAAACCGTTTCCGAGCTCTTTTCTCATGTCGCCGCTCGCATGGCTTGAGGCGAATCTGTCAAAGCGGCTTTACAAGAAGATCTACAAACTCTGGATCCAAAATACGCGCTACACCACTTACCGTGGCGTGACGGTTTCCTGGGACGGAAAGATCGACAAGAACGTCTGGACGACCAATATCGATACGGTCGTGATGCAACAGCGTGTCGAGGACTCCGAATTGATTCAGAAAATCCTCAAATATTCCCCCGAGCCGCGTATTCATGAGCTTGGTGTGGGCGGCGGTCAGCTCATCACCTCGATCGCCATGTTGAGGTGGGATCTCGGGAAAAAATTAAGAGAGCTGTCTTTCTCGGATATCAGCATTTACGCCCTTCGAACCTCCTTGCGCAATGTCATGCCCTTCCTCGCGGAGGGAACGCGTGTCCGGATCTTTTTGGGACAGGGCCTCGGGAATATCAGCCGCCTGCTTGACGCGCTTCTCGTCAATCCTCCTTATATTCCCACCCTGCCGGATGATCCGGGAGCGCACACCGATCCTTATCGCGGCACGGGTCTGATCCGTGAGGTGATGGAACACGGGATCGAGCATCTGAATCCCGAGAATCCGGAAGCGAGCATCATCATGAATATCAGCTCGCTTGCCATGGATGATTTCAACCATTACCTCTCACTCTACGGCGACAAGCTCGTGATCGAAGAGGTCGGCAAGCCCGTCAAAGTGCCGCTCAAGATCCGCGCGATTACCGACAAGTGGAAGGATTATCTCGTCGGCCGCGGGCTGCTGGAGAAAATAGAAAAGCCGGCGAAGGGCCAGGAACAATATTGGCACACGCTCCAGGTCTACCGCATCCGCTCCAAAGCCGTCGTCGAAAAGTTCGCCGCCGCCCGCTCCGAGGCGCGGCAAGAAGATGACCGGAAGTTGACGCCCGAAGAGGAGCAGAGGCTCAAGCCGGAATTCAAGGGGACCGCGGCGGAATTTTTCGATCAGTACAAGGCGACGGGAAGACCCTTCCTTGAAGCCTGGGAAAAGGAGCATCCGGACGAGAAGCTCGCCGTGCTCGTTCGCCACGGGCCTTCCGCCGGAAATATCCTGGGATACGAACAGGAGAATTCCCTGGCCTCGCCTTTGACGCTTATGGCGAAGCTGTTCTTTGTGCCGGCCTTCACGGACTTTTTCAAAAAAAGAGGGATTGTTTTTGACGTTTACCGTTCCAGCGATCTGGAGAGGGCCGCCGGAACGATCCTGCCGCTCGCCAAGTGGGCCGGCAAGACGCCGGAGCTCGATCCGAGATTGCGCGAGATCCAAACCAACTGGTCCGGCGGTCATTCCTTCGAAGAGACCGAAGGGATCGACCATGAAATGCTCAAGATCTTCCGGCGGGATCCGGGAGCCTTCGAGATCGAGGGCTTTTCCGGAGCCGGATTCCTGCAGTCCCTGAGCGGTCTTTGGCTGGAAGAAACACCTCGTCGCCCGGAGCGGAGTTTTCTGACCGTTACGCATGGGCGCGCGCTTCCGCTGGATTTCATGACCCTGCTGAGGATTCCCTCGCGGAAATACGAGGCGGCCTATAAGGGGCTGCGGGTTCCGGGACATGTCGCGATGACGGTGTTCTCTTATAATTCCAGGGAAAAGACCTGGAAGCTTTTGGTGAAGCCGGACCACTCATATCTTCCGGCTTATTTCAGGAGCCTGCTCCGGAACCCGCTCATTAAATTAGTCGAAAGAGTTTTCTTTTGGGTCCGGATGCTTACGAGGCAGATACTCAAACGGAACGGGGAGCGAGTTGCTGCCGGTTTCCTGAATGATTATTGGCCGGATCGCCGGATCTGGCACCGGTCTTCTGAGGAGGAGCTCTCGGCGCTCTGGGAAAAAGCCTTGGAATTCATCCATTCACGCGCTGTCGAAAAAGGAACCGCTACCGGAGAGACGAGTGTTGTCGTTGATGTCCATATTCGACCCGCACCGGCTTCCCATAAGTCGGTACAGTTTCAGCCTGATCATGACGATCAGGCTCGATCCGCAACATCCCCCGGGGAGACTGCCACGCAAGTGCCTGCTCGTGAGTTGATCGCTCCTGCAGCACCGGCAGCCCCCGGGGATTCTTTGAATCGGTCGGAGTCTCGGGATGATTTTCGGGATCATGATCGCGCGGCAGTCACCACGATAGGGGACGAAGATCAGCGGCGGATTAAGGAAGCTCTGAACGCTCCTTCTATTCACACCATCCATAAAGTCCTCTTCTCTGTCATGGGGCATAAGAATTCGACCCTGGTGGATGTCGGCTCAGCCCATAATGACGAGCCGGCCATAGCCTTCACCGATGAGCCCGGCAACCGGGCCATTATGCTGGATCCTCTGCTGCAGCCGAAAAACGGGAGGATCAGCGTTGTTACCGGAGAGGCAGAATATCTGGTGGATGCGCTGCGCAGGCAGCCCGTGGACGCGGTTTATTTTAACCATTCCCTGTACAGCATCCTTTATAGAGCCTTAACAAATGGATCCACCTACGCCCAACGTGAACTGACCGCCCCAAACCTTGATTCCGAGCAGGCTGTTCGTGAATTTCAAACCGCCGTTTTAGAGAGGATCTTAACCCAGATAAGATCCGTGTTGCGGCCCGGCGGGCGCGTCTACTTTCTGGACATTCCGCGCAATTTTACCCATGACCCGTTCCTGGTCGGAAAGGGAGCCTCTCGGCGGCCCGGGTCACTGATAGAAAAGCTTGAAGAATATGGGTTCGGGAATCGGCAGCAGATCTCCGCGGATCGTCAAACGCTTTTAACCGCCACGAATACCGGAATGGTACGGCCCGGACCCGCGAGGCCGTCATTGGAAAATGACGGGAATTCTTCGCGGCGGTCGGAATCACGAGCTATAACGCCGGCGGAGATGGTAGCGTTGCGTGAGCAGGTACGTTACATCGACGATAACGGATACATTATGGCGTTGGCCGATCTCTCGAAAGAACAGATCGGTATCGATAGCGCGGCGAGCATCGCGCTCCGGCTTCAGCAGATCGCGGGAGACACTCCGGATTTTTCATGGGAAAGCGTGGTTGAAGAGATAAGGAAAGGCGCGTCCGATTCACTGATCTTTATCGGCAAGGACAATGTCATTCGCGGCTATATTTCTGCGGCGCCTGCCAAAGACGGCAGGCAGGGTTTTGAGATCCGGCGGCTGCTGGTCGAGAAGGGTTTTGAAAACGCCGAATATGATCTTATGGATCGCATGGCGGCTGGTCTGCAGTACGACCGCAATGCCCGGCTTTTAAAGTCCGCTCCCTACGCGCAAGCCTTTGAACGGTATTACCGGAAGCAGTACTTCGAGGAAGGAAAAGGGATCGATAATGAATTCTGGCGTGCATTGATCGAGTTGCTTAAAAAGGATCCGCTGGGCATTCTCAAAGGGAAGGAAGTCTTGTATACGGTGCGGCCTTATGCTTGGGTCAATATGCGTCAGGTCCTCGCGCTCGCAGAGCTTGGGAGAAACGGTGTCCATTTGATGATCGATCAGCGCATGGGATTTTTTGACGGGGTGATGTCTGGCGATCCTTCCTTCAGCTCCCTCCAGCGCCGCTATTCCGGGATCCTGGGGACGTTGCGCCATATGAACGACGACGGGGTCATCGCGAACCTTAATGACCGTGCCGTGATCGGGGAGAGCTTTGACGGAGAGGATTTCCGCGCGGCAAGTTTTGACTACACCAATAAAGAGGGCGTCACGTCTCATCAGGTCGTCATGTACAACACCGAAGGGGTTTACGCGGGGGCCTCTGAGAAATCAAAATGGGCTCGCTATATGCGTGCTCATGATTTTAATCTCTTCTTTTGCGAAGACTGGGAGACGGAAGATCAGGGTTTCACGCCCGGTTTTTCCGAGATCCGGAACATTCTTTCGGGGAACGGCGCCTATGTCTTTAAATCCAAAGAGGCAAAAATTGACGGCTCTCTCGGGCTCAGGAGCGTTGATGTCCCGGAGATCCTGCAGAGAAGCGCGTACGCGTACAAGCCCGCCCGTTCCGAAATGCGGGGGCAGACTGGCGAGCAACGGGATCCCAACATTCTCTCGACGTTCGTGATGAATCGAGGAACGTCAAGCACCGGACCACGGGTCGGAAAATCTGAGGGAGTCCGGCCAATCACGGGATCGCGGGCCTTCGATGTGCTGGCAGGGCTTTCCTTTGCGATGCTTCTATCTCCCGTGATTCTGGTCATTTCCGTTTTGATCTGGGCATCCTCCGGAAGTCCGGTGATCTTCAAACAACAAAGGGTCGGCTACCGGGGAAAACTTTTCACGGTCTATAAATACAGAACGCTAGAAGAGGATAAGGAACTTATAGCGTTGCGGCTCGGCCGCTTTTCGATACCCCTTGGCCTGATCCTGAGGAGTTCGGGCCTGGATGAATTGCCTCAGCTTCTCAATATCATAGAAGGCTCAATGACTTTTTTTGGTCCCAGGCCGTTGCTGCAGAGCGAAACAACGCGGGAACATCTGGAGGGGATCCTGGCTTTCAGAAAGCCCGGTTTTTTCAGCTATCTCAAGACGCAGTTCCCTCTGGGCGCTTCCACGCAAAAAGGTTTTCTTGCTTCAAACTATGCAAAGCCAAATATTGCGTACAACCGCTATGAGATGACTCATTGGTCGTTCGCTTTCCAGATCAAAATTCTGTTTTTGACCGTCTGGAATGTATTGCGTGGTCTTGCGTTGATGGTTCTCGGCGTGAGGGATGAGATGCCTTCGCCGGAAGAACTTTTAAAGAGAATAGGAATCTTTCCTGAGATTAAGAATGGATTGAAAACGGAACGATCTGAAGCGAGTCCCACAAAACCGATCGTGCTGCCGGCTGGGATCACTGCGATGAGATCGGCACCGATGCTCGACCCATCGGTACGGTTTACGCAGGAGCTCGTCGCTCCTGTCTCGACCGCAACATTCTCCGGGATGATTGCCAAGGTGCGCAGTGAGTTGATCCCGTTAGTGCCCACCGCACCAACTCCCAATGAGCTGGTACGGCGTCGGCGTGATCTTGTCGATCACGTCCGCGCAGCAAAGACAGCTCCCCGGGATTCTTCGTCGCGCTCTGAGGCGCGGCTTACAGATTCGGAGATAGGGGTAGCGCGTGGCGCGACTCAGAATGTTCTCCGGCAGTTGCGAGTGCTTCAGATTGGGCGCGAGATGTTCGGAAAGACGATGGATCAGCTCATGCCGAGCGCGTATGCGATGGCGCGGTCAGAGGCGAGGCCGAACATTGCAAAGCTTTTGACGGACCCCGTAAAGCTGGAGTCGGGTCTGGGGCAGGTTTCGATGATCTTTGGAAGTATCCCCCAGAAGGGGGATCCGGTGCGCCAGCGTCTTGTCGAGATCATGGCAAAAAGTAAATTCCTCGAGTTCCAGATCGTGGTGCCGGGCGCAGCGCGGATTGAGTTGGGAGCGTTTCAGGCGGCGCTCGTGAAAGAAGTCCATAAGGCCCGTGTGCTCAAGGGCGGCGTGAATCTGGACGTGACGTCGGTGGAAACGGATATCACCCGGTTCGTGGGGGGATATCCCGAGAATGCGCTCGTTTATGATATGCGCGAAGATGATGGCGCGGCACTTAAGGTTCTCGCGCCAGACGTCTTGAAAGCCGGGCGCGGGAAGCAGGTGCTTTCCGTTTATAGTGATAAAGGCATGACGCTCACGCAAAGATCATTGGGCCTGATCGCCTCGATCAATACACTCCTGGAGCAGAAAGATATCGATGCCCTGAAAGGCGTCCAACCGCTGAGCGCCATCATGAAGCTGGCCGAAAATCTCCAGATCGCCATCGAAGCCGACAAGTCCCTCGCCTCCGCCGCCTAAACGGAGTAGGTAATAGATGATAGGTAGTAAGTAGCAGGTAGGAAAAATAACAGGCCGTTTACCACCTACCACCTACTACCTATTACCTACTACCTACTGCGCACTTTACGTTATAATCCCAGCCTATGAATGAGCGGAAAAGATTTCTTCCCATATCCAAGCAGGACATGGCGGAACGCGGCTGGAGCGAGTGCGACATCATTCTCATCACCGGCGACGCGTACGTGGACCATCCGTCCTACGGCGCGGCGATCATTGGCAGGGTTCTCGAAGATGCCGGCTATAAGGTCGGCATCATCGCGCAGCCGGATTGGAAAACCACGCAGGATTTCCTTGCGCTCGGCAGACCCCGGCTCTTTTTCGGGATCTCTGCCGGCAATCTCGATTCGATGGTGAGCAATTACACCGCAAGCAAGAAGCCTCGCCGCACGGATAGCTACGCGCCGGGCGGCCACTCGGGTCTCCGGCCGAATCGAGCCACGATCGTTTACTCCAGCAAGATCAAAGGACTTTTCCCCGGCGTGCCGGTAGTACTCGGGGGGCCGGAGGCGAGTCTCCGCCGTCTCGCGCATTTTGATTATTGGGAGGAGAGCGTGCGCCGCTCCATGCTCGTAGATGCGAAGGCGGACATTCTTGTTTACGGCATGGGCGAGACTCAGGTCCTCGAGATCGCGAGGAGATTTGAGACCCTACAAAGATCCGGTCTTGAAAAGGGTTTGGACGGAATCCGCGGCACGGCAGTCATACGCGGGAATCTTGAGGGTTGTGAGGGAGCTGTGCAGATCCCGTCCTATGAAGAGGTGAGCACGGACAAGGACAAGTTCAACGAGGCCTTCCGGCTGATGTATGGCGAGGCCGACCCGATCCGTGGCAAGCCCGTAGTCCAGAAACACGGGGATCGGTGTGTGCTTCAGCAACCGCCGGCTTTTCCGCTTACGACGGCGGAACTGGATCATTTTTACAATCTTCCTTTCGCGCGGGCCTGGCATCCGGTGTATGACAAACTGGGCGGGGTGCCAGGATTTGAGACCGTGAGATTCTCCATCACATCGCATCGCGGTTGTTCCGCCGAATGTAATTTCTGCTCCCTTTACGCGCATCAGGGCCGAATGATACAAAGCCGGAGCAAGGAGTCGATCCTCCGGGAAGTGAGCACGCTCGCGGCGCTCAGGGAATTCAAGGGAACGATCACAGACATTGGCGGTCCGACGGCGAATCTCTATGCCGCCAGCTGTGAGTTGTGGGAGCATTCCGGGGCTTGCAAGACAAAACAGTGCATGATGCCCAGTAAATGTCCCAGCCTGAAACTCGGGTATGAAAAGTCCATAGAACTCTGGAAAGAGGTGATGGCCGTCCCGAAAGTGAAGCATCTTTTTATCCAGAGCGGTCTCCGGTATGACCTGCTGGTGGAAAAGGAATCGGACGTGTATCTCGAGGCGCTTTGCCGGAGCCATGTGAGCGGTCAGCTCAAGGTCGCTCCGGAACACGCCTCGGACGCGGCGCTCAGGCAAATGAATAAACCGCCGTTCAAGGTTTACGAGCGCTTTGCCGAACGTTTCAAGGCCATGACCCGAAAAGCCGGAAAAGAGCAGTATCTCGTGAATTATTTTGTGAGCGCGCATCCGGGCTCCACCGAAGCGGACGCCCGCGAGCTTGCCGCTTATCTTGAAGCTCACGGCATGCATCCCGAGCAGGTGCAGGATTTCATGCCGCTTCCGATGACGGTTTCAACTTGCATGTATTACACCGGAAAAAATCCGCTGACGGGCGAGACGGTCCCGGTTGCGAAAACCTATCGAGAGCGAGAAGCGCAGCGTTCGATCATTCAACCGAAAAGATCCGGGCAACGTACAACGTACAACGGACAACGGAAAGGCAGCGCGTTGACCGTTGGCCGTAGAACGTTGCCCGAGAGGAATAATTATGACACCGTATGACGTGATCGTGATCGGCGGAGGCGCTGCGGGCATGATGGCGGCGATCACCGCAAAACGCCGGAGAGCCTCCGTACTTGTTTGCGAAAAGATGCCGAAGCTCGGGAAGAAGCTTCTCATTACCGGCGCCGGCCGTTGCAATTTGCTGAACGAGACCCTCGACCCTTCTTTTTATAATTCCGGCGGCCAAGTCCTCGTGGCTTCCGTCCTGGGCCAATTCGGGAAAGACGCCATGCTTCAATTTTTCAAGGAGCTCGGCCTTGCCGTTTACGCGGATGAGACGGGACGCATCTTTCCGGTGACGAATCAGGCCGCATCTGTGCTTAAAGTCCTGGAGATGGAGCTGGAGAGGCTCAAAATAGTGGTGGATCTGGGCTGTGAGATCCAAAGTGTCCGCCCTGTGAAGAACGGATTTGAGGTGCGCGCGCGGAGCGGGGAAGCGGAGACGGGACGCAAAATCATTCTGTGCGCCGGGGGCAAGTCCTACCCGGCGCTCGGAGCGGACGGGAATGGCTACACGCTGGCCGCGGCTTTCGGCCACAAGATCCTGGAGCCGGTACCGAGCACCGTGGCGCTTGTCGTCAAGGATCCCTGGTGCCACGCGCTTCAGGGGCAGAAGGTCCGTGTTTCGGTGACCAGCGGTATTCAGGGAAAAGAGATCCGCACGGCAACGGGGGAACTTCTTTTCACGCAATACGGCCTTTCCGGCACCGCGATCCTCGATGTGAGCGATGAAATCTCGGTCGCCGTGGCGAGCCGAGAGCCTCAGGACCTCCGCCAGCGAGGCAGGGGCGTTCTTCCAGATTCGCAGTGGCACGCCGCGCACGACGGTCTCGTCCATCTCGAATCGGGCACCCGGCGCCGTCATCTGCGCAGTGGCCTCGGCGAGCGAGAGGGGCTCGGTCATCTGGCCGCCTTCAGATCGATGAAGAGGTGGTCGCGGTAGTAGGCGAGCTCCGCCACCGACTCCTTGATGTCGTCGAGGGCGCGATGGGAGCCCTGCTTCGCCGGGGCGCCCGAGGCGACCTCGGGCGCCCAACGGCGCGCCAGCTCCTTGACTGTCGAGACGTCGACCGAGCGGTAGTGAAGGAAGTCCTCGATGCGCGGCATGAAGGTGGCGAGGAAGCGCCGATCGGTCCCGATCGAGTTGCCAGCCAAGGGGACCGTCCCGGCCTCATCGATGTGCTGGGCCAAGAAGGCCAAGGTGGCGGACTCCGCCTCTTGGGTCGAGATGGTCGAGGCGGAGATGGCAGGGAGGAGGCCCGAGCGGGTGTGCATCGTGGTGACG
>Ga0118677_10016146_pt1 | contig 10278 bp, 7 predicted proteins | sample AliMusrvi5mmetaG_FD_86154 | JGI IMG/M metagenome (GOLD analysis project Ga0118677, IMG submission 86154)
GCTGTGGAAGTATTGGAAAATACCCCATCTGTCCAGACCGATTTCGAAGGAAATGTTACCCTCCGGGGAAGCTCCAATTTTACAGTATTAATTGACGGAAGGCCAAGCGTGGTTAAAGGCAGCGATGCTCTCCGTCAATTGCCTGCGGCCGGCATTGATAAGATCGAGATTATCACCAATCCATCAGCCAAATATGATCCGGACGGAGATTCGGGAATCATTAACGTGGTAATGAAGCGGAACCAGAAGGATTCTTTCAGCGGACTAGTTAATATGACTGCCGGGTTACGGGATAAATACCGTGGGGATGCCAATTTTACCTATCGCACTAAAAAGTGGGATTTCACGCTGGGAGCAGACTTTTCGGACATGAACAACCGTGGAACGAGGGATATGTTGCAAAAAATTACAAGCGCAGATACCCTTACGACCCGTCAGACACTTGCAGATGGAACCAATTTGCACAAGGGGCATAACATAAAGGGGGGCATTGATTATATTCTGAGTCCGTCGACCACGATCGGAATCGTTGGGACTATTGGCACGATGGAGCATGGAGATGCCAATGCAGGACACCAGACCACCTCCTACAACCTGGGCATTCCTACCAGTCGGATCTTTCAGGATAACAGTTCCAGCCGCAGCAGCGACTATTGGAGTGGGAACGTGAATTTCATGCATAAGTTCAATAACAAGGGACATGAATTGCAGGGATTGTTCTATTTTTCAGGCGAAAACGGTGATGACATTACCAATCAGATAGATTACAAGACTGATGCCAATTGGAATGCAATAGACAAGAATCCATACAAATACAGGTCAAACGAGAGTCCGGTAGAAAATGAATACCGAATTAAACTGGACTACGTTCTTCCTATCAACGAAAAAGATAAGTTTGAAGCAGGATACCAGGGCAGAATACAAAAGAGCAAGGAGAACTTCATCTTTGAGGAATATAATTATCTGACAACCAATTGGGTAAACAATCCAAAATACAGCAGCAAGGTAAATTTCGATCAGAATATTCAGGCACTCTATGGTACTTTCTCGCATGCTAACAAGAGTTTTTCCTATCAACTTGGATTGAGAACTGAATATACCAAACGGAATCTTTTCAGTGAGAGGGCGAACAAAACCTATTCCCTCGATCGGTTTGATTTCTTTCCAACGATCCATCTTTCACAGAAATTTGCGAAAGAGTATGAGCTACAGGGTAGTTACAGCAGGAGATTAAACAGACCCGAAGGCTATATGTTAGAACCATTTCCAACATTTATGGATCCGAACAACATCAGGATTGGGAATCCGGCCCTCACACCTGAATATGCTGGTTCGTATGAACTTACCTTCCTGAAACATATCAATGCTTCGTTTATTTCGCTGGAGGGATATTATCGCCACACGAAGGATCTGATGACCCGAATACAGAATCTTGGAACGGATAACATCATTTACCATACAATGGCAAATATGAACAATGATTATTCTCTTGGAAGCGAGTTAATGATCAATTACGAGATCAAGCCGGGGATTCGACTGGTGGCCAGCGGAACGCTTTACAATTACTGGCTGAAAGGAGCAATCAACGGGGTCAGCATAGACAGGCAGAGTACAAATTTTGACGGAAAATTGAATTTCGATGCCAGGCTGGCTAAGAATACCAGAATGCAGCTGATGGGCGTGTACCGAGGACCAACTGTTTCGGCTCAGGGAAGCAGGGACGGCATGTATTTCGTCAACGCTTCCGTGAAACAGGAACTTTGGAATAACCGCTTGTCGGCTACACTTCAGGTTCAGGACATTTTCGGCACCATGAAGTTCGCAGGGTCCTCTAACGGTACAAATTTCGAAAACACTTTTGTGTACAAACGGGAATCACAAATTGTGCAACTTACATTAAGTTATAAGATCAATAATTTCAAGACAAAACCAGGAAAAGAAGGAATGGATTCCTCCGGTAATGAAGGTGGAAGTATGGGCGAGTTTTAAAAATATTTTTTATATTTACGGCTACGTTACAAATCTTTTTAACTCAATAATTTAATTCTGATGAAGGAGAAAAACAAAGTTTCGAGAAGGGGATTTTTGGGAACCGGCGCTGCAGCTGCTGCTGCCATTACTGTACTCCCCTCTAACACAATTGCAGGCTTGGGTCACCAGGCGCCTAGCGACAAGCTAAACATTGCGGCTGTTGGTATCGGAGGAATGGGACACGGAAATTTAAAAAATCTGAAGTCTGAAAACATCGTTGGATTGTGTGATGTTGACTGGGCTTATGCTGACGGTTGTTTCAAGGAGTTTCCAGGCGCAAAAAAGTACAAAGACTGGAGGATCATGTACGACGAACTGGGCAAATCAATTGATGGCGTTTTGGTTGCGACTGCCGACCATACACATGCTATCATTGCTTCCCATGCGATTACAATGGGGAAAAGTGTCTATGTACAGAAACCGCTTACCCACTCTGTTTACGAATCAAGGTTACTGACCAAACTAGCCGCCAAACATCAGGTTGCCACACAAATGGGTAATCAGGGTTCATCCGCCGAAGGTGTTAACCTGACCTGCGAATGGCTTGCTAATGGAGAAATTGGTGAAGTAACTAAAGTTGAGGCTTTTACAGACAGACCAATCTGGCCTCAGGGGTTGAATACTCCAAAACAGGGACAATGGGTTCCAGATACACTGGATTGGAATTTATTTACCGGTCCTGCTAAAATGCGTCCATACAACGAGATTTACCACCCTTGGAACTGGCGTGGCTGGTGGGCTTATGGAACAGGTGCATTAGGAGATATGGCATGTCATATCCTGCATCCGGTATTCATGGGCCTTCAACTTGGCTATCCTATCAAGGCTCAGGGTAACTCAACCTTATTATTAGAGGATTGTGCACCTACTGCGCAGACAGTAAAACTCACTTTCCCTGCCAGACCTACTGCAAAGAATGCTAAGTTTAAACTGCCACAGGTTGAAGTTTTCTGGTATGACGGCGGCATCAAGCCGATGCTTCCTGCAGCCTGGCCAGCAGGTAAAGAACCCAATGATTCAGGCGGTTGTGTATTCTTCCATGGAACCAAAGGTGTTTTGGTTTGTGGCTGTTATGGGGTACGTCCATGGATTTTACGTCCGGATGGTAAAGTGGAAAAACCCGAGAATGCGCCAAAATTCCGTCGTCGTGTGGAGCCACTTACCCATGAAATGGATTGGGTACGCGCAGCCAAGGAATCACCCGCTTCCCGTGTTAAGACTGCTTCCGATTTCAGTATGGCCGGGCCATTCAACGAGATGGTTGTCATGGGTGTTCTGGCTGTACGCCTTCAGACCCTTAACAAGGAACTGCTATGGGATGGTCCAAATATGAAATTTACCAACATCAGTGCTGATGAAAAAATCAAAATTGTGGTGGAAGATAAATTCAGCATCCATGATGGTCACCCGACTTTCAATAAGAGTTATACAGATCCTGTTCCTGCAACTGAATTTGCTGCGGAACTGATCAAGCATACTTATCGGGCACCATGGTCATTGCCCGATATGCCGGCATAAGGTTTGGTGCCTGATCTCCGGCGATAATTTAAATGCCCTGGGTCCAGAGTATAATATTCTCTGACTCAGGGTATTTTTTTACATTCATTGTTTGCCTGACCGTCATTTCCCAGTATTTGTGCAAATTTTAGTTAACAAAATCTAAACGAACAATATTCTATTTTATCCTGTCTATCTTTGAGCCGGAAACATCACAAATGAAGGGTTCTTTCCTTGTGTTTTGTTTATAAATGTTACTTTTGTCGCTCAATTCAGGATGGTAACCCATCAGCACACATGAAGCAATTTGATTTTGATTTTGTTGTTGTCGGTAGCGGACTTGCCGGACTCCTGGCATCTTATCATGCGTCCGCCTACGGTACGGTGGCCCTCATCTCTAAGTCAGAGCTCGATATAAGTAACTCTTACAATGCCCAGGGAGGTATTGCGGCCGCAATCGGAAGAGATGACGACCCGCTCCTTCACCTCGAAGACACACTTATTGCGGGAAGGGGCCTTTGCGACTACGACTCTTCATATATTCTTGTCAACGAAGGACTTGAACAAGTTAAGAAATTGATTTCCATGGGGGTTGCCTTCGACAGGGACGATACAGGGGAGCTAATACTCGGTTTGGAAGGGGGACATTCCCGTCGACGAATACTTCATGCAGACGGGGATGCAACGGGAAAGATCATGACGGGATTTATGCTTAAGAAAATACTCGAAAATCCCCGGATCACAGCTTTTGAATTTACTACTGCTGTTAAGATTTTTGCACAAGATGGCATGTGCCTTGGCCTTCAGACCCTGGATTACAATACCGGCGAAAACGCTGTCTTTAGAACGAAGGCAACCATTCTTGCTACCGGAGGACTGTCCCGCATTTATTCCCGGTCGACCAATCCATATACGGCTACTGGTGATGGAATCTACCTTGCCTGGCATGCTGGGGCGCGGCTGGCAGACATGGAATTTATCCAGTTTCATCCAACAGCCCTCGCCGTCGATGGAGAAGATGCCTATCTGATTAGCGAAGCCGTTCGCGGAGAAGGCGCCCACCTGATCGACAAATATGGGGAACGATTCATGCTGAAACTTCATCCAATGGCAGAACTTGCCCCCCGTGATGTAGTAGCATCTGCAATTTTCCAGAGGATGCAGGAGACCGGCTCGACCGTATTCCTTAGTCTCCGCCATCTGGATTCCAACTTTCTGAAGGATCGCTTTCACTCCATTGATGCAAAATTAAAGAGCTTTGGCGTCGATTTGGCAAGTGATTTAATCCCAATTTCTCCAGCAGCTCATTATACCGTCGGCGGAATTCGTACTGATTTATGGGGACAAACAAATATCACCGGATTATTTGCCTGTGGAGAGGTAGCCTCGACAGGAGTTATGGGAGCCAATAGGCTGGCTAGCAATTCATTACTTGAATGTCTCGTCTTTGGACAGAGGCTAGTGGAAAAAGCTAAAGACTTACTCGCACCTACCTGGAATGTCCCTCACTCAGAATCTGTTAAGCTTGTTCAGCATACATCAGATGCCTATCTCCAGTTAAAGAATGAACTGTCCGAACTGATGAGTAACAAGGTCGGCATCGTTCGGAACGACAAAGAAATGTCCGAATCACTGAGAAGAATCGATGAAATACTGGCACAATATCCTGACGATCATCAGGATTACAATATCAAAAAAATAAACAGCCTGGCAACTGTCTGCCGGTTGATTTGCATCTCTGCCATTGAGCGGAAAGAGAGTCGCGGAGGTCATGTCAGATCGGATTACCCGGTCGAATCAGACCATTTCATTCATCACATCATACAACAAAAAGGGAAAAAGATCACGACAGAAAAAGTGAGAGAAAATACTGCCAATGGATAATCTGGATATTATTATAATTAAATCACTGATCGAAAGAGCTCTCAGTGAAGATATCGGTGCAGGTGACATTACTACAAATGCACTGATCCCCGATTCCATGAATACCACTGCAACCATGACGGCAAAAGCTGATGGCATCGTTGCCGGATTGGATGTTGCCAGGGCAGTTTTCGATTTTCTCTCGCCGCTAATCAAATGGAATCCCAGGGTAAAGGATGGCGATAAAATAAGCAATGGCGAACTTCTGGTTGAGATGAGCGGCCCTTTCCGGGCGCTTTTGACTGGTGAAAGGCTTGCATTGAATTTCCTGCAAAGGATGAGCGGGATAGCAACTATGACCGCTCTTTTCGTGGATCAAGTCGCTGAATCAGGGACAAAAATTCTCGACACCAGAAAGACCGTACCCGGAATGCGCCTTCTGGATAAGTATGCGGTAAAGGCAGGCGGAGGCGAAAACCATCGTATTGGCCTCTACGACATGGTGTTGATCAAAGATAACCACATCAAAGTAGCCGGAGGCATCACCAAAGCCGTGGCTCAGATCCGAAGCCAGGTTCTACCGGAGATTAAAATTGAGGTCGAGACCACCAATATGTCCGAAGTTCTGGAAGCGCTTCAGATGAAAGCAGATATCATTATGCTGGATAACATGTCGAACGAAATGATGAAGGAATGCGTCGGTGTGATCAATCATCAGGCGAAGGTGGAAGCATCAGGGAACATGAACCTTCAAAGAGTGAAAGAAGTTGCTGCCACGGGCGTTGATTATATTTCAATCGGCGCGCTAACACACTCGGTTACTGCCTTGGATATCAGCATGAACATTAAACTGGATTGATTTTGAACTTAGTACTGGATATAGGGAACAGCCGGACCAAAGCAGCCATATTTTCGAATGGTGACTTGGTAGGTTCCGCTGTGTTTACTGAGCTGTCAGTAAAAGAATTACAGAAGCTGGTTGAAGAATTTCCGGGTACGGAACAGGTAATATTATCTTCTGTGGCAACGGTTCCCAATGAAGTCAGCGAATATTTGCAGAACTCCTTTGCTACCTGTTTGGTTTTAAATTCACGAACACCCGTTCCGATAGCAATCGGATACCTGACACCAGAAACACTTGGTTTGGACCGTATCGCAGCAGCAGTGGGAGCCCGCGTCCTTTTCCCTGAAATGGATTTGCTTGTCATTGATGCTGGAACGGCGGTCACATACGACCTGATTGAAAAAAAAGGGATCTTTCCTGGGGGCAATATTTCGCCTGGATTGCGGAGTAGATTCCGGGCACTGAATGAATACACTCAAAATCTTCCGCTGGTACAGGAGGCAGATCAATGGCCCTTCATCGGACAGACGACAGAAGAAGCAATACGTGCAGGCGTCCTCAACGGGTTGATAATTGAAATAGACGGAATGATTGACCTTCTAAAAAATAAGTATCCGGGAATTCAGCCAGTCCTTACCGGTGGTGATGCCGGGTTCTTTGAAAGAAGATTAAAAAATCACATCTTTGCAAAGTTTGAGATCACACTCATTGGTTTAAACAGAATACTGGAATATAATGTTGAAAAGCTATAAATTGAAATTTCTTGCAATCATTTTGCTTCTGACGATCTCAACCGGGATGTACGGACAAAACAGCAGCAGCACAAGTTCGCCCTATTCCCGGTTTGGATTCGGCACAATTAACAACTCAAGTTACGGAAAGGGTGATGGCATGGGTGGAATCGGCATCGGCACCCGTAACAGTTTTCAAATCAATACTGCCAATCCGGCTTCGTATACATCCATTGATTCACTTACTTTTTTGATGCAGTTTGGGATTGATTCCAGGTTCGCTTATTCCGTTTCCGGAAGCACCAATAATACCCGGAACAATGTCAATTTCAACCATCTCACCTTCGCTCTTCCAATAACACGCTGGTGGGCTAGCTCGTTTGGACTTTTACCCTATGCTTCGAAAGGTTATACCATAAGTGCAACCGACGGAACACTAGACCTTTTATCCAGCACATCCTTCACAGGCACTGGAACCCTGACCAAGATTTATTGGGGAAACGCCTTCAAACTCGGGAAACATTGGTCAGTCGGAGCAAATACCTGGCTTCTTTTTGGGAAGATGGAGGATAACGCCTATATCTACTATCCCAATGACGTTAACTCTTACGATTACTTAAAAAACACCAGCCTGAACACTCATGGCCTCGGCATTACAGGAGGTCTTCAATATCAGTTCGAGACAAAAAAGAAAAACGTTTTCACCTTTGGAGCTACCATTGAACCAAAGACCAATATAAACTCGAGCTATGTCATTCATGAAGAACGGGCACTCTTCAGAGGTTCATCCACGTTGTCTGAGGTTGTAGATACTATTCAGCATGTGGAATCTACCAACAAGGGATTGCAGGTTCCTCTTTCCTATGGTGCCGGTTTTTCCTATATCATCAAAAATAGTATTACGATTGGGGCAGACGCTTATTATCAAAATTGGAAAGAGGTACAGTTTCTTGGACAGCAGCAAAATTTCATGAGTAATAGCAGCAGGTATTCCACCGGACTTGAATACGTACCTAATCTTTATTCCATCAGAAGCTATTGGGACAGAGCCGAATATAGAGTGGGAGCCTTCTACGAGAATTCATTCCTGACACTCAACGGTGTCCAGTTGAAAACTTATGGCGCTACTTTTGGCATTGGCCTTCCAATGAGCCGTTCACGTTCAAAACTGAATATTTCGTGCGAATTGGGCCAATTAGGAACAAAATCCAATAACCTCATCAAGGAAACCTATTGTAAAGTTACTATTCATGTATTGCTTTGGGACAGGTGGTTCCTAAAGAATAAATTTGATTAATGCTATTTTGATCTAATGGATGAAATATCATTTTAGACCATATCAGTTACTTTTCCTTCTGCTATCATTTGGTTTTTTGAGCATCGCTGCTCATCCAAGGATTATCAAAGGGACTGTTTACCGGGATGGAAAACCAGCAGCAGGAGTTCAAGTCTCTGCCCACAAGGCTAAGCGTGATTATTACACTAGTTTTGATGGCAAATATGAGCTTAAGGCTGACATAAAATCGAAATGGATTAAATTTACTTTTAACGATAAAATAGAAATCATTAACCTGGACGCCAATAGTGGCGATATCATTGATTTTGGTGCACCTGTCGTAAAGAGTGAGGTCCAGCCGGAATCACCGGTAAAGAAGTGAATAAGACAATTCCTGTATGAATGATTCAAAGAAAATATTGCATAATATAACCTTAGCCAGGATTTTTCCCTTCTTTGCCATTCTATTATCCATGTGCGCTTGTCAGACGAAAGTTGCAACCGACTTGCCCGCTGATATCTTGAAAAATACTACTCTACCTGCCATCGAAGCCTTAAACTTTGAAACTTTCATCTCAGATTCCCTGGTGGTAAAATACCATATGCAGACACCCCGACTCCTAATTTATGATGATCCCAAGAATCCATATAAGGATTTCCCGGATGGATTTGTTTTTCAAAAATATGACCTTAACAGGAAAATCATTTCTCAGATGTCTGGTAATCACGGAAAATACTACGAACTTCAAAGAAAATGGGAGGCCAACGGGAATGTTGTACTCGTTAATATACAAGGCGATACACTGAGGTCTGAGGAGTTGAAGTATAGCGAAGCAGAAGATCTGATCTCCTCCGATAAGTTTGTCAGCATTAAAAAAGGAGATCAATACTTCACGGGAGACGGTGGTTTTAAATCGGATTCTCAAATGTCGAAGTGGTCTTTTTTTAGGAGCAAAGGACATGTGTACGTAAAAGAACAATAAACCGATTGCAAACTCATGAACGAGCTGTCGATCATCCTGATCACCATGTTGGCATCCGCCTTCTTTTCGGGGATGGAAATCGCCTTTTTCTCATCCGACAAGCTGCGGCTCGAACTGGACAAAGGGAAAAACCGTCTCAATGGGAAAATCATCAGCATCTTCAACAGGAATCCTGGGCAATACATCGCCACGCTTCTCGTTGGGAATAACATTGCCCTGGTTGTTTACAGTTTGGCTTTTGAAAATGCGGTCGATCCTTTTTTTCTCAAAATCAATGTTGACGAAACATTGAAGCTGATCCTCCTGACCACCATTTCTACCATCATTATCCTGATCGTCGCGGAATTTCTGCCTAAAGCCATCTTCAGGATTAATCCCAACCTGGCCCTCAACGTACTTGCACTCCCTGTGGCATTGTTTTATATCCTTTTTTATCCGATCACCAAATTCGCAACAGGGGTATCAAAGCTAGTCCTGAAATATCTTTTCAAAGTAAAAATCGAACAAAAGAAAGAAGAACGTGTCTTTGGGCGGATTGACCTGAATAACCTTTTCGGTGAGATGGACAGAAAAAATGCAGACTCGAAGCAAAAACTTGATAGTGAAATAAAACTCTTTCAAAATGCGCTTGATTTCTCAAAACTAAAGATTCGAGACTGTATGATTCCGCGGACGGATATCATCATGATTGGGGTAAATGAAGAGATTGAAATGCTGCGACAGAAATTCTCAGAGACCGGATTTTCGAAGATCATGATTTTTCAGGATCATTCTGACAACATCATCGGATACGTTCATTCCAGTGATCTTTTTCACAATCCCGTGGATATTCAGTCTTGTCTCAGGAAAATATCATTCGTCCCGGAGACCATGGAGGCCAACAAATTACTGAGTATCCTGCTGCATGAGCACAAGAGTACCGCAATCGTCGTTGATGAGTTTGGCGGAACAGCGGGAATGATTACTACCGAAGATATCCTGGAGGAAATTTTTGGAGAGATAGAAGATGAACATGATACTCCGGATTTAATCGAAAGAATAGTAGGACCGGAT
>Ga0118677_10016148_pt1 | contig 10277 bp, 15 predicted proteins | sample AliMusrvi5mmetaG_FD_86154 | JGI IMG/M metagenome (GOLD analysis project Ga0118677, IMG submission 86154)
GTTTGCAGTATCAAGCCGCCACGGGTGCTACACTATTGGCCCGCCACCCGCTGCACTATTCGGCCGCCGTTTACACGGAGCAGAGTATCCGTTCGTTCCGGTTCGACGTGGTCACCAAGACCAAGACGCCGGCGTTCGAGCAGTACCTCACCATGCGGACACCGGATCAGTTCCAGCGGTTGGTCGCCCTGGCCAAGGTCGCGGAGCGGCTCGTACAGCACGAGTTGTTCTACCCGGCCGAGCAGAGCTTCTACTGCGGCGGCTGTGGTTTCCAAGGCGCCTGCAAGGCGTGGCACAGGGCGCAAAGCCGCACCGTCAGTCTGGCGGCGTGAGACCTGGGAGCGAAGCATGAAAAGCTACATCTACATCCCGCCCTCGGAAGCGTGCGCCCGGCGCCACATCGCTGCCGGGCTGAAGGCGCGCCCTGACCAGTTACCACGCCGGCTATTCCTGCGCGCGTGGTGTTCCATTGCGTGGCTTCATCCGGGTCTGCACCCAGACGGCTACCAAGGCCGCGACAGCGGCTGGCCCAAAGAGTTGCGGCCGCTGGCGCGCGAGGCGTTCCGGCGGCGGCAGGCGGGCCGGCTGACGGACATCGAGCTCTATCCGTATCCGGCCGCCAAGGCGCGCATCCTGCGCGAACGGAAGAGCGCCAGCGCGAGTTCGACCGCTATCCCGATCGGCGGGTCTCGTTGATCCGCCTATTCCTCCAATACCTCAACCAACATCAGGTCCGGGCCTAGCCCGGCCAAGAAAGGAAAGTCATCATGCCGTTGTTCATCTTGATCATCATCGTTCTGATTGTTTTGCTCTTGCGTGGGTGCTCGCTCTGAACCTGGAGCCACTGCCATGACTGATCCACAACAACCCACGCCATCACCACCCCAGCGCGATTCTGCCTGGGTTCGGCTGCTGAGCCGGCCGGTCTCCCTCAAATTCGCCATACTCGCTGTACTCGCCGCCCTGTTGGCTCCCGCGGTCATACCCGCCTACCGGTTCCTGCGGACCGTCTTCGCCTGGGAGCACGTCGAGAAGGCGACGCTCGCCATCCTCAAGGGCGAGAACCTGGCCTTCCTGGTGACCGACCGGCTCACTTCGCAAATCATGGTGGAAGTCAGCGACAGCTCCCCGCTGCTCGGCCGGCGGGAAGGCATCCTGATCGGGACGGTGACGCTCTACTACGGGATCAACGTGCAGGCGCTCGACAGCTCATGTCTATCGCGCGTCAGGGGCCGGATGATCGTGCGGCTGCCGGAGCCGCGTGAACTCGACTTCGCAGTAGATCCCAGTTCGTTTCGATACATCACCAAGCGGAGCGGCTGGAACGTGGTCGTGGACTACGTCCAGAACCGGGACATCGAGGCGGAGCTGCGTCAGGACATCCACCGGCACGCGCTGACCTTCTTCGCGGATAAGAAGCTGATCCCCACCCGGGCAAAGATCGTCGCCCAGCTCAACGATCTGGCGGCGCCGTTCTCCAAGGAGCTCGGCGTGCCGCTTGAGTTCCAGTGAAAAATAACCGTCTGAATCAACAGGCAAAAACCAACCCAAGGAGAAATCCATGCAGAACCAACCGTTACTCGACGTGCTGACCCGCGAGGGCGTGCTGATCAGTGTCAGCGTGCGCTACTGGCGGGCGGCCAAGAAACTGAAGCCCGAGGACCTCGGACTCGACCCGGATGACATCACCGATCGCCTGATCAGCCTTGGCCACAAGAAGCTGCTGCCGCGGGAGGCGCTGGCGCCCTTCGCGATCATCGAGAGCCGGGCCCACGCGCTGATCGAGGCCTGCGCCTTCCCGTTCCTCAACGGGCTGGCTCACTACCTGCCCAACACCAAGCTGGATGAGGTCACCGGGCGACTGCGCGAGCTGGAACGCGAGTTCATCAGTGCGCAGGCCGACTTCATGCGGTCCTACGCCCAGCTCCGCCACCAAGCGTCCAGGGACTGGCGCACCGCAGCCGAGAAGCTTGTCCAGGAGCCCGAGCGTGTGGTGGCGACCATCGAGGCCAGCTTCCCGGCTCCGGAGCAGATGGGGAAGTACTTCACGTTCGCCACCCAGCTGTTCCAGATCCGCGCTCCGGAGAACCTGGACGCGGAGCTGATCACATTGGGCGACCAGCAACAGGTCATCGCCGCCCGGCAGCGGGCGGCCCAGCAGGCGTCCGCCCAGATCACCGCGGGTGTGGACGGCTTCGTGCGCGACTGTGTGGCCTCGCTCCGCGAGCAGACAGCCCGGCTGTGCACGGAGATGCTCCAGAGCATGTCGGTCGGCAAGACCGACGGTGTCCACCAGAAGACCCTGAACCGGCTGACGAAGTTCATCGAGCAGTTCAAACAGCTCAACTTCGCCGGCGATGAGGATCTGACGGCGCAGCTCGAGTACGTGCGCCGGGAGTTTCTGGGCCGCTCGGCCGAGGATTACCGCGACAACACTCAGGCGCGCGAACGGCTGCAAAGCGGCATCCGCCAGCTGGCGGACACGGCGCTGCAACTGGCGAAGCAGGACACCACCGAGATCGTCGAGCGCTTCGGCCGTATGGGCGCGCGGCGGTTCCATCTGGCGGCCTGAGAGCCATCAACAACCCGAGCCCTGCTCGCAACCCGGGCGGGGCTTTTCTTTAGGAGATCACCATGAGTCATTTCGTAACCGTCGAGACCCAGCTCAAGGACATCGTCGCGCTCAAGGCGGCGTGCCGGGAGCTGGGCTTGGACGTGTTGGAGAACGCCGAGGCCCGCGGCTACGCGGCCAACCGGCAGCACGGTGACTATGTCGTCACCCTCAAGGGCCCGTACGACATCGCCGTGAACCAGAAGCAGGACGGCACCTTCGGCCTGACGGCCGACTGGTGGCAGGGCCACGTCGCCAAGGAGGTCGGCACGGACTTCACCAAGCTGATGAAGCTCTACAGCGTCCACAAGGTGCTGATCGAGGCCAAACGCAAGGGACATACCGTCCACCGGCAGGATCTCAAGGACGGTTCCGTCAAGCTCACCGTCGGAGGTATGTAGCCATGAAACGCACCATCGAAGTCGTGATCGGGCCGGCCGGCGAGCTCAAGATCGAGGCCGTGGGCTTCACCGGCGCCGACTGCGAGAAGGCGACCGCCTACTTGGAGCAGGCGCTGGGTGTGACCAAGGCGCGGCAGAAGAAACCGGAGTACCACCAATGCCAGCAAGGAAAACATCAGCTCACCGTCGGGGCGTGACGTTGCTGATTCGACCCGCCGGCAAGGTTCAGGGGCTCTACACGGAGTTGCTGGACCTGACCCGGCTGGGCCGGCTCACCCTGCGGCGCATCAGCCGGATCGAGTTCAACCACCGGCGGCAGCGCTGGCAGGTGCTCAACCCACGCGGCAAGCGCCTCCACTCCGCTATTTCGCGGCAGGCCTGCCTCGACTGGGAGCAGGCGCACTTCGGAGTCAAACCATGATCACCCAGAAGGAATACCTCCAGCACCAGGGAATGATCTGCCCGCACTGCCGGAACGCTATTGCCGCGAATAATGAGCGGTGGATACGCCTGCCGGTTCGTGGATGCTGCCCGTACACCGGTCTGTCCCGCGCTATGTATTACCAGTTAATCGCACGTGGCCAGATCAAGAGCGCAAGCCTTAAGCAACCCGGCAAGCTGACCGGCGTCCGGCTAGTTTGGCTGCCATCCGTACTTGCGTTCATTGAGCGTCACGTTGAACCCGTGGCGCGGACGAGGACTGTGGCGGCATCTGGACGGAACACTATCAGCTGACCGCATTTGCAACCCCAACCAAAGGAACAAACATGCAGTGCCACGAGAGTCTGGAAGTGCATCATCTGTATCACCTGTCGCTGGCGGAGTTCGTGCAGACGAACGGGCTCCTCAAGCGGCTGGCCCGAAATGAAACCCTGCCGCCGCTGGAGTATCTGGCCAGCAGTTTCGTGCCGGAATGCCGGCCGGGCGAGACCTACCGAGCCTGGCTGATCCGCCAGCTCGGGGCGACGCTGCGCGCGAACTTGCGCACGGACGCTGTCCTGGGCTTCGACGGCACCGGCACCGGCCGGCACACCAAGCGCTATCTGGCCATGGTGACGTTCGATGCGGCCGATGAGGCCTGGATCGAGCGCACCTTCGGGAAGCGCCAGGACGTGCTGATGACCTGGCAGGAAGCGCAGGCCCGGCTCCGGCTGGCTGCCTGAGCCCCGCAGCATTACCGCCCGCTCCGGCTCATCCCGGGGCGGGCTTCTTTTTTGGAGCCCCCCATGAAACTGAACGACCTGATCCATAAGGCTGCGGCGGCTTATCCCGACGCGCGGTTGCTGGCCTACTGGGATGGTCGGCGCGCTGTGTCCAACCCGGTGGGTGGGGACACGCTCGCGGAGTTCATCGTCAGAGAGCTTTGCGACACGTTCGACCCCAAAGCGGACACGCCGACGCAAGTTGCCGAGGCGGTCCGGGTGCTGAACAGGGCCAAAGAGGACCAGGCGGCGGTCATCAGCACATTTTCCACGGCCGTGGAAAATTCAAAAGCACGCCGTAAACCAGCGGGGTTCAGCTCGTTCGCCAGCCTGCTGGACAGCGCCGGAAGGCAGGGCCGGCAGGGTAAACCCAAGCCCCTCACCGTGACGATGCAGGGCGGCTTGGTCGCCGATGTGGATGGCATTCCGCCGGGCCTACGCGTCCGTGTCCTAGAGCTTGATGTCGAGGGCATGGCCAAGGAAGACCTGGTCACGCTGTCCGACGGCACGCAAGCGATCGAAAACATCTGGACGGCCGATCCGGTCGTCCGCAAACCAAGGAAGAAATAACATGTCCACACGCGGTTCTGTGGCCTGGCGTCTGCCCGATGGGTCGGCGCTGGGTGTCTACAACCATTGCGATTCGTATCCCACCAGTCTGGGTACCGAAGTGTTCGAGGCCGCCCGGAAGCTGGGGCTCGCCAGTCTGGTCGCCGAGTTGTTGCAGTACGGCGACTGGCGCGAGCTGGAGAGCAACGGCATCTGCCGGTTCTGTGGCAAGAAGGCCGGCCAGCCGCACTCCATGAGCGCATTGCTCTACGGCTACGACTCGCAAGGCCGTGATGCGTTCGTGCAGATGCGCACCAAGCAGGCCGGTGGCGATCCGCATTTGAAGCGGGTCTACGCCGACGAGATCGCCCTGCTGGACGCTGTTGTCGCCGACCGGCAAAGGACGGGTTACCCGGATCCTGACGCGCGCTATCACCAGCACAATAATGGTGCTGAAGAGCAGTTCAATCCGTTTCTGGACCCGTTGTCCATGGAGTGGGTCTATGTGCTCGACCCGGTCCGGAACCTCATCGAGGTCTGGGCCAGCGCGGAGCATGACCCTGTCAAGCTGCGCGGTTATCGGGGGAGTGGTCGCAGCGTGCCGTGCCACCGCGGCCCGCATTACACCCATGTACTCGCCGCCGAGGTGCCGCTGGACAGCCAGCCGGACTGGGAAGCGATCGAGCAGGTGCGTGACAGGGTGGCAGCCTAACCAAACATAACATTGGCGATTAGCGGGAGCGTGCGGCACTGAAGTTCTTCTTCCGCTGCTGTGCCTCCCGTTTTTCGTCGGCAAGCAGTAGAAAGGAAACCATGCAAATCAGTCTCTATTATCAGCAGGGCAGTTCGGACAAGGTCTACAACATCCAGATGGAGCCGCAGGGTTCCGGATGGAGCGTAGAATTCCAGTTCGGCCGAAGAGGCGCCACGCTAACGGCCGGAACGAAGACGCAGGAGCCGGTCAGCGAAGCAGAGGCCCGGAAGATCTTCGAGAGGCTCGTGGCCGAAAAGAAGGGCAAGGGCTATACCGAAGGGGAAGCCGGCACGCCCTACATGGGCGACACGACCAAGGAAGTCTCCGGCGTGGTGCCGCAGCTGCTGAACCCGATCGAAGAGGAGCAGGTCGAGGCGCTGATCGTCAACGATGACTGGTGCGCTCAGGAGAAGTTCGATGGTCGGAACCGGCTGTTGCGTGTGGCGCCGGCGGCCATGCGGACGGTCCCGGGCGTCTGTGAGGTCGAGGGCATCAACAAGCTGGGCCTCGTGGTGGGCATTTCGCAGCCGATCCACGACACGGCGATGCGGTTCGGGCCGGGGTTGCTGGCCGGCGAGGAGATCGCCGACTGCCTGCATGTCTTTGACCTGCTGGAACTGCGCGGCCGGGACCTGCGTCTCCTGAAATACAGGGAGCGCTATCTGGAGTTGGCGAACGCGTTCGCCAGCATGCCGTCGCATCACAAGCAGGCGTTCGAGTTGGTGCATACGGCGTGGACCACACAGGACAAGCGGAAGATGCTTTCGGACCTGCGCCAGGCTAACGCCGAGGGTATGGTCTTCAAGAACATCCAAGCTCCGTACATTGCCGGTCGGCCCAATAGCGGTGGTCCGCAGCTCAAGCTGAAGTTCTACAAGACCTGCTCGGCCATCGTCTCTGCAGTGAATGCCAGGCGGAGCGTGGCGGTGCACGTGCTGTCGGAAAGCGGCGAGGTGTGGCCGATCGGAAACGTAACCATCCCGGCGAACAGGCCCGTGCCGCCGGTGGCTGCCATCGTGGAAATCCGCTACTTGTATATGACTGCCTATCCGAGTGGCTCGCTGTTCCAGCCGGTCTATCTGGGGCCGCGCGACGATGTTGGTCGTGCCGAATGCACCGTCAAGCAGTTGCAGTACCGGCGTGGCGAGGATGACTGATGGACCTCCATACCTGAAAGGAGTGCACCATGGGCTATCACATGACCCAGCGCGACGCCCGGTTCCATCTGCCGCGGCGTCATTTCAAAGCGGCTCTGAAAGCCGTGCGGCAGCTGCTCAGCGCTCCCCTCTACGACTCTGCCGACCATCCCACCCGGCAACGGTCGCTGGCGAAGGTGTTGCCGGTGTTGGGCTGGGAGGTGGAGCAGGACGCCAAGACCAGGGACATCGTCAGCATCCTGTTCGCGGGCGAGAAGGCGCATGAGGACTTGGAACTGTTCAAGGCCCTGGCGCCGTTCGTCAAAAGGGGCAGCTTCATCGCCATGGACGGCGAGGACGGCTGCCTCTGGCGCTGGTGGTTCAATGGCCAGAGCGTCAGCGAGCAGTACGGCCGCGTCGTCTACAAGTAAACCACGGCCCGCTCTCCAGCCGGGGAGCGGGCCTCTCTTTAAGGAGATCAACATGAGCGGTAGCTCGGAAAGCCGGCCTTGTCCGGTGTGCAGTCTGGATATGAACGTGTCCACGGACTGGAAGCCGGTGGATTCCGTCTCCATGTTCTGTCCGCATTGCGGTTTTCATGGCACCACAGAACTGATGCTGCTGTCGGAAGCAGATCGGATCGAGTTCTGCGAATCGTACTCGGAGGAGTGCGTCCCGTTGACGCTGGAGCAACGGCAGCAGTTTCTGAAGGACTTTCAGGAGATGTTCGGCCCGCTGAGTGCGAATGCGCAGGCAGCCTATCTGGGCCAGCCCGTGTCCGAGAAGAAGAAGGTGCTGATCAGTGTTCGCGGGGGCGTGGCCTACGTGGACACCTGCCCTGAAGGCGTTGCGGTCGAGATCGTGGACCACGACAACGTGGAGGCCGAAACGCAGGAGGTTCGTGGCCATGCCCACTGAACTGCGCAAGTCCGTGGTCCGGCGTTGTGCCGAGCCACATGACCATCGCCAGAAGCGGCTGGTCGTGGCGTTGGAGCCCGGAGATGTGATCAGCTTCCGGGAGGAGCGCTCCCGGAAGCGGTTCACCGCGCCACTGAGCCGGGTGTTCCGGCAGGTGGTCATTTGGAATGTCGAAGCAGAACGTGCTCTCAAGAAAGGAGCCAAGCAGTGCGTCAAAAAATCATGAACTACATCCGGGCGGGATACCCCGGCCTGTTCGTCGTATCCCACGAAGAAGCCCGCATCGAAGCGGAACTACAGGCTGTGGCCAAGCAACTCAAGTACGGCCTGTTCGCCTGGTCCGTCACGGAAGGGCTGGTGGACACCAAGGATGGCCACCGCCGCGAAGCCAGCGAGCCCATGGAGGCTATCACGCAAATCCAGGAGCTGGGCGAGAACGTGCTCGTGCTGCTCCGGGATTTCCACGCCTTCCTGGCCGATGCCAACCCCGTGCTGGTCCGTGCGGTCAAGGATGCCTTGCGGGTGGCGAAGACCAAGGGCCGCGTGCTGATCATCGTCGGTTGCCGGCAGGTGCTGCCACCGGAGCTGGAGCGGGAGTTCGTCGTGCTGGACTTCGCGTTGCCGGACAAGGCGGCGCTGAGCGGAGTGCTCGACGGCATCCTGAAGTCGGCGAAGCTCAAGAAACTTGAAGCCGAAGAGCGCACCCTGATCATGGACGCAGCCAGCGGGTTGACCACCACGGAAGCGGAGAACGCCTTCGCGTTGTCGGTGGTCGAGGCCGGTAAGGTGCAGCCCGAGGTCGTGGCCAGGGAGAAGGCCCAGACGGTGAAGAAGAACGGCGTGTTGGAGATTGCTGAGGTGCGCGAGACACTCGCCGACATCGGTGGACTGGACGTACTCAAAGACTGGTTGCTCAAGCGCCGTGAGGCGTTCAGTGAACGCGCCATAAGCTATGGCCTGCCGTCACCGAAGGGACTGCTGATTCTAGGCGTGCCCGGCTGTGGCAAGAGTTTGACGGCCAAGGCGACCGCCAGTGTGTTCCAGCGGCCTTTGCTCAAGCTGGACGCCGGGAAACTCTATGGCAGCCTGGTGGGCCAGAGTGAGCAGAATCTGCGCGCGGTGATCCAGACCGCTGAAAGCATTGCGCCTTGCGTTTTGCTCGTGGAGGAACTGGAGAAGGGGTTTGCCGGCAGCCGGAGTTCCGGTGCCAGTGATGGGGGAACGACCAGCCGCGTATTCGGTAGTTTCATCGACTGGTTGCAACAACGGACGGCGCCAGTATTTGTCGTGGCGACGGCCAACGACGTAAGCCAGTTGCCGCCGGAGTTGCTGCGCCGCGGACGGTGGGATGAGTTGATGTTCGTAGACCTGCCCAACGTCGAGGAACGTGATGCGATCTGGCGCATCCAGATTGCCAAGTACAACCGGGACGCCAACAAATTCGATGTCGGCGCATTGGCGCGGGCCTCGGAAGGCTTGACCGGCGCGGAGATCGAGCAGGCGTTTATTGATGCCCTGTATCACGCGTTCGCGGAGGGTAAGGAGCCCACAACCCTGACCTGTTCATTGGTTCTCGGCGAACTGGTGCCGCTGTCGCGCCTGATGGCCGAGCAACTCAAGGGCCTACGGGAGTGGGCGCGGGGTAGGGCACGGCTGGCGACGAGCCGAAGTGCAGAAAGTTCAGGACGAAGGATTGCGGCGTGAGGTTTGGTTCACCCGGTGACCACTAGGAGAAATGGTGGTCATCGGGTGAATAGCGCCCGTGTTGCCGCAATTATTTTTTTAGATATTCCATCACACGGAGGTCAGGTAGAAGTATACATGTGCACGTTTTTAAGTGTGATGTTTTACTCGCGACTGACACTATTGACACCCATGACATAGGAGAAAATGTTCTAAGTATTCGTTATAAGCTGATAAATATGCCACCATCATAGATTGTATAAGTGATTACATATAAAATGGTAAAATTGTGTTGGTGCACCCGGAGGGACTCGAACCCACACGGTGTTACCCACTAGACCCTGAATCTAGCGCGTCTGCCAGTTCCGCCACGGGTGCAAAAGCGGGCGCAACATAACAGCCCGTTCGTTCCGCGTCAACGCCGCGCCGTGCAATTTTCATTCAGTACCCGTACGGCGAAAGTCGAGCAGCTGAAGTTGAAGCGCGGTTTTACCCTGCCAGGTTTGTCGGCGGAGATGGAAAGCGACGTCGAGCGGACCCTCAGGGATTTCGCGCTGTGCCAGACCGAAACCTACGGCACGCAACAGGACGCCATCACCGGTCAGTGTCATCCCCAGCGTATCTTTGGCCATGCGGCGCGGTGTGCCCATCACTCGTACATTGCGCACAGCCCAAATTGGATCGGGATGTTGCTGTCCAAATGGGCGCAGTCGTTCCAGCCCATCGTGTAATTCGTCATTGGCTTCGCGTAATGAAATCCAGGCATCCAAGGACAACGTGGGCCGCAAATCCATGCCGGCGAGCGCTTGTTGCGCTAAGGCATTGAAGCGTTTTTTGAACGCCGGTAGATTTTTGACATCCAAACTCAAACCTGCAGCGCGGCCATGTCCGCCATAACGCGTGAGCAGATCAGCGCATTGCGCGAGATGTTCGACGAGCTGAAACGCTTCGATGCTGCGGCATGATCCACGACAGGTACCGTCGGCTTCTTGAGCGAGAACGATACTAGGGCGGTGATAGCGC
>Ga0118677_10016149_pt1 | contig 10276 bp, 6 predicted proteins | sample AliMusrvi5mmetaG_FD_86154 | JGI IMG/M metagenome (GOLD analysis project Ga0118677, IMG submission 86154)
ATTGTGGGGTTTACCCGGCGGAATCATTGGCACCGTCGCGGCCACATGCGTAGCACCTGCTACAGGAACCAGCGTGGAGCCATCCGTCAGCACTTTACCGCCTTTCGCGGTATACGCCTCGATCGCTGCCAAAACTTTTCCCGGCAGGGGGACGGTTTGACCGCCAATGAAGAGGGCCTTGGTGTTAATCCCCTTCTCGACGATTTCCTCCTCGGTGATCAAGCGAGGCGTGTAGCCCATGCGGGTGAGCACCACGAGTGAATTGTACATGGACTGGCCGTAGACAGTGGTGACCGGCTGAAGCTCACACTGGGTCCTGGAATAGAGAATGGCCACCCCATGCTCGCCCTGCCCTTGAAGCGCCAACGAAGCGAACCGATCCATGAATTCACGTCCGGCAATCAGTTCGTTACCGGCAGGTTTTCCCTGGATATTCTCCCAGCGTGTATCAGGATTCATGCCCCCGAAAATATTACTGAAGCCCTCAAGCGAAAAACCGATCCCTGAACCATGGTGTGGCAGAATGTGGGCAGCCACACGCAGAAATTTTCCCGGCCAATCCGCGCGATGATGGGCGGAGGCCAGGGCGTTACTGATCCAGACCGGCTTGTCTTCACCGTTGGCATCCAGCAACGCCGCCGCCAGCAACCACTGGAAATAGTAATCGGGGCCGCCCACCTGGTCATTCCAGGTGGACTGATAACGGAAATCGAGTGGACGGTAGGCTTCGGGCAGGTACTGCCCGTTCTGAACTGTTGCATGATCAGTCTGAACACTGGAAGTGAAACGCAAGCCGGGAATGGCCGAGAGTACATTCTGCATATAGGTGGTATAGTTGCGTCCATAGACGCCCATCTGGAAAGCATGATAAGCTTTAATCCGCTTTTCCAAAGCCATCCGATCGGCCTCCGGCAAGGGCTTGAAATACGTAGAGGCCTCCGCAAGCCACTCACGAGTCGGCAAATCGATTACGGGGCAGTATTCGGGACGGCCAATACTCAGGAAGTAGCTGATCATTTCAGACGATGTGACATGGTCATAGCCTGTTCGCTGCTTGAACTCAGCCCACTTCAGTTCATCCTGCCGTTGGATGTAGGTGCGCAGGGCCGCCTCATCATCCTTCTTCCAGCCCCAATAAATCAGCAGCATCTTCCGTCCGCCATCGGCAATACCCGTGGGATCCCAGTCGATCCAGAACCCGGAATAATTGGGATAGCGGAGATTGGCCAGAGCGTTAAGCACCTTTCGTTGACTTTTGGCTTCAAGCTCTGCCGGGTCACAGATCACCGGAAGGAAACTGTCTGGCCGGGTAGAGGGGTTTTCAAAAAAGAGGGTTCCGGCTCTCGCCAACGTATCCAACCGATCATCCCGACCGTGCTCGGCAGCGGCAGGCTCCATCAGCGCCGTCATCCCCGTCTCCAGCAGGTTCGAAGCGGTCTGGTCCCAGAATGCCTTTCGATACGCTTCACGAGCCACGACATTGTTGCCGAATGCAGCCTCCTGCTGCCAACCAATGCCGGGCATGGTCTCATCCTGCAAAGACGCGACGGACCGCCGCTCAACCCCGGTGAGGGTGAAACGCTCGACCACCGGTCGCCCATCAAGTTCCAACACATAGTCACCCGGCGCCAACTTGGCGGTATCGAGCAGCAATACTCCGGGCTTGCCCTTGTACAGTTGGGTCCGGCCAGTGGAATTGACCGCCTCCAATGTCACGATGCCCCCACCCTCTTTCACCGCGAAGGGCACGAGTTCACCCACAAAGTAAGCGGTGCGGGAAAGCGGCAATTCCAGCGATGGCAAATGCGGAACAGAGGGCTGATTAGTGACGACCCCGCCCGGAACAGGCGGTACCCCGGAAGCAAGTGCAACAGAGACAAAAGGGATAACCAGAGCCGTCCAATAGACGCAACACGACTTCATAAACATCTCCTTATTTCACATCGATTTCGACCAAACTATTGATACAAAAGGACTATACGTAATCGATTTGTGATTGTATATCAAAATGGAACCAGGTATCGATCAGCTTTGTTATACTCAATCGGCCAATCGTACCACGGTCGTGAGCCGTCCACTCTGGCCGGTCTTACGGATACCGATGCGATGTATCGTTACGATTTTTCCATTCGTACTTGTGCCTCGCAGAAAGGGAAGATCATCGACCCGCACCTCCGTGCCTGCCTCTGCCTCGATGGTTACCTTGCCCTGCTTTCCCTGTAAGGTAATCAATCGCCCTTTAACCGTCACCTCACGTTCCGTCATCCAGAAGAAATCCACCGCCGAACCGCTCTCCAGTTCATAATCATCAATAATCGTCAGACTATCCGGAGTCGGCGAGGTCCACTTCCGCTCCCAACGACGGTAATATCCCGCCCAACCAGGCGTCAGATTCATAGTCGCATTGAATTGCGTCGAGTCACCGGTACACAGGGGCTTCACGTCATAAGGCAGCGGGCATTGCGGATGCGGCCGGACTCCCTCCACCACCGGCACCAGCATATTGTGACGATCACACTTTTGCGCCAAGCCCGCATAGGGCGAGGAGTAATCGGTGGTGCCACTGTCCATCGCAAACGTTTCCCCGGCAAACTCCAGAACGAACGAGCCTTTGTCTTCATGCGTATGCCCTGCACCAGCCTGGTTCCCCATAAGGAACAGTTTGACCGTCTGCCCATTGTACTGACGGGTCGAAGCCGCCCAACCGAGATTCGGCATCACGACCAGAGGCACGGCCGGTGGAAGTTCCTTCTTCTCGAGCCGACTGGCAATCACCAGGGTCAGCAGCAGATCGGCCATGGATTGTACCGGTACCTGCGGGACGTATGGAGGCAAAGTGCCCGCAGGAAGACGGTGCGCCAGCATGCGTGCCCAGGCACTCTCCGGCAGGGCCGTTGCCAGCATCGCCTGAGAAACCAGCTCATGCCGGTTGCCGGCATCGCAGGCGGGAATCACATCCTGTCCCTCATCCGTGGAAATGGCAACCTCGCCGAAAGCGGCACAGCGACGGACTACCGCGGGAATAGCGGATGCCGGATCCTGCCCTCTGGCGCGCGCATGCAGATACAAGGGAAGCAATCCATCCCTTCCCACACATCGGAAGTACGTGGGTCCCTCCAGGTAGCCACCATCTGGCAAAACAACGTTTTCGAGACTGGCCTGGAGCTCCGCAATCGCCTGTTCGGTATACGGTTTCACCCGCGGCCAATTCCGTTCCAGTACCAGCAGTGCCATCACCCGGCCCGGCGTGAACCACGCCAACTGATTGCAGTTATGAATATATTCGTACTTCCAGACATTGAACGCGATAGTTCCCAACGCCTCCTCCGACAAACGGCGCAAGAGGAACTCCCGTCCTGCCCAAGTGAACATCTCGCCCGCCAGATCGAGAATCAGGGCCACATCAAAGGCGCAGAGACTCTGAACAAAACACCGGTGCTCAAAAAGCCCTCCGGGCAACCGGCAGATAAAGCCATCATCCCAATTCTCGCAATGCGCAATACTCAACGCGTAGCGTGCCGCCAGGCGCAGCATTTTTGGATCACGCCGCAACAGACCATCGATGGCGGCATCAGGACCATGGGTTAAGAGAATTTTGCCGTGGTCCCGCACCCGATTATATCGGGTATCGTGCCAGAAATTGACAAAGTCGAAAATACTCTCCTCCGGTGCCCGCTGAGCGGCAAACTGGCCGGCGGCTTCGAAAGGTGACACTTGTCCTGCGGCCGTCATGGCGGCATGCTGGAGGCGTACGGCATCCAACTCAGCCTCCGTTACCAAGACACCGTAAGCCGGCTTGAAGGAGGGAACAAAATCCTCCGGCACCAAGTACTTCTCCCAGCGCGCGTCAAACCGCCGCCATTGTTTCTCATAACGCTTCAAAAGTCGGCGGTGTCGCAGCCCGATCCAATTGAACCAGCCGGTTGCTGTGCCCTCGCGTCGCGAATGAATCTCTACTGTTACCCCAAGTACCCGCATGGCCCCGTGCAAGTTGACCGGGACCTCCTGCTTGACGGAACTAAAAGGCTTTGAGCGGCCTGTCACCGGGCCACGTTCAGTTCTTACCTCTATCTTCACCACCGCCCCGGCCGGAGCCATGACGGAGACGATCAAATCGTTATAGTCCGCACAATCCACCTCAAATTCACGACACATTCGCAGCGGTATATTATTCGCAGGTCGGCGAGCCCATTCGAAAGTGACCCAGCACCAGTTCTGCTTGACGACCAACCCCTGCTCAATGCCATCTTCAATAACCCACTTTGAGAAACCTGATATTGCCCCATCAAAAAACGGCTCGATAATGGCTTCCGCCATATTGATCGGTGTTGCCTTCATAAAATCGTCAGCGCTCCTGTTTTATGAAATTTTTCGCCTGATCTTCTCAGGCCCAAGGGATTCGATCTTAAACACCACAGGAGTGCGACCAATGGAAACCGAGTGCTTCCCTTTGACGCACTCATAGTCAACCGACACCCAGCGGCCATTAACGGGGACGCGGAAACTCGTCTTGCCTGATGTACTGAACGGGGAAATACGCAATGTAATCTGCTTCACCGGTTCGGCATCGACATACGGCATCACCGGTCCCATCGGAATCACGGCACCTTCACGCACATAGAGTGGAATGGTCTCAATATCCACCTCCACATCCAGCCACTGGCAACCTTCGTATCTCTTGCGCGTCCACCAATCCGTCCACCGGCCTGCAGGTAGATAGACCCGGCGCTTTCCCTCGGGCGTATAGATCGGTGCCACCATCAGGCTATCACCGAACAACCACTGGTCTCCAATGTTCCAGGTATTGGGATCGTTCTGGAATTCCAAGGCCAGGGCGCGCATCAACGGAACTGAGTCGGCAACACATTGGGTGGCGGAGCCGAAAATAAAAGGCATCAATTGATACCGCAAGCGTATGTATTCGCGGCAAATCCGCATCGTCTCGGGCGTGAATTTATACAACTCCCGATCGCCATAGCCGTGAATCCGGCTGTGGGAAATGAACATCGCCATCTGCATCCACCGAATCAGCAGGGCTTCCTTGACGTGTCCACAGAAACCGCCAAGATCCTGACTCCAGAACTGGAAACCGGACAACCCGAACGAAAGCCCGCCTTCGACCTGGGGTATCATATTGAACCAGTTGGGGCTGTTATCGCCACCCCAATGCAGGGGATACCGCTGGCCGCCGGCCCAGGCGGACCGCGCCCACACCACGCCATCGCCCGTCTCCTCTTTGGTCACATCGAACAGGGCTTTGTTATACAGCAGCGGGTAAAGATTGTGCATGCGGTGACCGGGAGTACCGTCATGATACACGCCATCCAGTGGAGCCGCCTCACCAAAATCGGTTTTAATCACCTTCGCCCCTAACCGGAATAGCCGGCGGAAGGCATCCTGATGCACCTTCACTGCGGCGGGGTTGGTATAGTCAACGATTCCGACCACACCACCATTGGCGCGGAAACCAGGTGTGAAGCAGATCCCGCAATCGTACATCTCGCCCTTACCGGTCTTCACAAACCCGTCGATGGCCTTGAGGTCGTCAAACAGTTTGGAACCGGAGGGGATGTAGGGCAACTGCCAGAGTGAGATCTTGATCCCCAGTTCCTTGAGTTGCCGGAAATATTCCTTTGGATCCGGAAACCGAGCCTTGTCAAACTCCAGATCGCAATACCAGTCCTCCTTGAACCAATGCGTATCGAGATGAATCACATCGCAGGGGATGTCGTGGGCACGCATCTGGCGTGCGATTTCAAGGGTCTCCTCGGCGCTCTTGTAACTGATCTTGCTCTGCCAGTAACCGAACGTCCATTTGGGAGGCACAACCCCTTTGCCGGTAAGATCCGTATACAGGGACAAGACCCGCTTCATGTCGCCAAAGACCACATAATAGTCCAGAAAATCATCATCCGCGGCCACTTGCACATCAGTGGCACTCCGACTGCCGACACTGAAGGTCATCAGGCTGGAATGATTGAAAAACACTCCATAACCCCTCGTGCTCATGTAAAACGGAATATTCTTGTAGGCGCGTGGTGTAGTGACACCCAGGGCATCATCCATGTTGAGATCAATGGTCTGGCCGACTTTGTTCAACTTGATGAAATGTTCCCCTAAACCATAGATTGCCTCCGCCGGGGCAAGATCGAAGCACTCCACCGCCAGGGCATGGCCATCCGAAGACCGGCGGCAAAGGCCGGTGTTGACCGCGTCCCAGCATCCGAAATGATTCTTCTCCCGTCTGCCAAGGCCGCAGACCACCTGCCCCTGCCGATCACGAATTTCGATCTGATAGGGATCGAGACTTACTTCAATCTGGAGCTTACCGGTTTCAATGACAACAGTCTTTGCCACGCTTGGGGTCTCCGTGACCTTCAGCCACGGTGCCGCCTGTAGTTCTACTTCCGCGGGCTTGCCATCCAGCTTGATACGGCAACGTCCCTTCGCCTTCGGTGCACCCACCACCATCGGCGTAACATTCTCAGGCACCGAACCACCCTCGGCATAGCGAATCCGGATTACATCGTCAGACAGGACGTCCAACCGCAGCCGCCCCTCCACGCTCTCGCCCACTGCCGCCAGTTTGTGCTGGTTCAACATCTCAGAATCCGCGGAGGATACCGCTTTCTTGGCTTGCATGGCGGCGCGGGTCTTCAATATCAGGTGGCGCAATCCGGTTTCCTGCACTTCGGCAGAAACAACGGAAGCCCGAAAATAGTCGTTGGGGTTCTCCAACACTCGTGTAGGGATCATACTTACCTCATTAAAGAAATTGCCGTATCGATATACTTATGATTCTCTTCTCAATATAGTAGATTCATTTCAGGACAAGAAATTGTCAATCTCATTTGAAGAAAATTCTATGAAACACAAGTCGCTCAAACCCATGCTTGCAGGGCTCCTGATGCTGTCGCAAACTGGGGAAGCCGTGAAGCTTTACGTCGCTCCTGATGGCCGCGATACCTGGTCGGGGACGCGCCCTGATTCCAATAAATCCCAGACCGACGGACCATTTGCAACGCTGGAACGTGCACGTACAGAGATCCAGCTCTTACGAACAAAGGGCCAACTGCCGCCGGGCGGACTGACGGTTTTCATACGTGGTGGCAACTATCCCGTCACGCAAACTTTCACGTTGACAGCGGAGGATTCCGGCACACCTCAAGCACCCATCATCTACCGCGCGTATCCTGGCGAGACGCCGGTCTTCCGTGGCGGTGTAAGGTTGACGGAATTTCAACCAGTTACCCATCCCGCAATTCTCGCCCGGTTGCCAGCCAACGCCGCACCCAAAATCCGACAGATGGATCTCAAGGCAAGCGGCGTTACGAACATCATCCCTTTCCGATTAGGTGGCTTCGCCAGCGGGATCAAGGGATTCCGCACCTATCCGGTGATGGAACTGTTCTGCGACGGCGTCCCCTTACCCCGGTCACGTTGGCCAAAATCCGACTACATGCGCATTGCCGATGTCTCATCCAATAACACCTACATCTCCCACGGTCTGAGTGGCTCCAAATCCGGACCCATCACTTATAGCGATGATCGTCCTGCGCGCTGGCTCGACGAAAAATACGCCATGCTGAAAGGGTATTGGTTCTGGGATTGGGCGGACTCATATGAACGCATCGCCGCTATCGATCCCATCCGGCACGAGATCACGCTTGCCCCACCCTATTCCAAGTATGGCTACCGCAAAGGGCAACGATTCTGCGCTGTCAACCTGCTCTGCGAAATCGAAGAGCCCGGCGAGTGGTACATCGATGAAGCGAGCGGAATACTCTACCTCTATCCACCGGAGGAACTGACAAACGCGACAGTCGAACTGTCGGTCAACGATACCCCGTTCGTCCACTTTAATAACGTCGCGCATGTAACCTTACAGGGCCTCACCTGGGAACTTGGGGGCACCGATGGAATCCTCATTGAAACGGGTGAACAGTGCCGACTCGTGGGTTGTACGATCCGCCGTTGCGCCGGCAATGGCGTGGAATTTCGCGGTGGCACCGGGCATGAACTGCGGTCCCGTAATTGTGCAGGTAGGCCAAACCGTCCGTGCCGGTGAGCAGGAAGGCCCGGGCAAAGAGCGGCCGCAATACCAGGGCGCCGAGCGTGGAACCCTCCAGGACATAAACGCAGCCCAGGAGCGCTAGCGGCTGCTCGACCGACCGGAGGCGGAGCTGCTCGACCGTTTTGAGCGTCGCGTCCACCGCCTCCTTGAGGTCCGCCACGAGTCGCGGCTCGAAATACCGCAGGTCCTGCTGAAGCTGGGGAACTTTGCGCATGTCGCGGCTCCAGACGGAGGCCACCCGTTCGTCCGGGCAGCTTTCCATGGCCTGCTCCAGCACTCCATGGATGGCGGCCAAGGCCCGAAGTTGGCCCACGTAAGATTCCAGCGGCAACTGGCAGGCCGCCATCGCCTGGAAGAAAGGCGCGGTTTGCAGGCGGGCATGGGGCAGAAAGGTCGCCGCCTTGAGCTCTTCCATTAGAGTCAATCGCTGTCCGTAGAGCCCTGTTTTCATATCATAGGTGTTCTCATGGCAGAGGATACTGTTCCTGGGCTGGCAAAGCGATAAGGAACATGGCACCCGCGTGCCGACGGCGTCCAACACCGAAAGAAACAGTCTTGCGCTCTCCTCCCAAGCGGCTGGTTAGGAAAACCGGTTGCATTCGGGCGGGCGTACGGGTAATCATAACCGTATGCTAGCGGCAACCATTCACGTTCGACCCGCCACCCGCCAGACCTTGGAACAGTTGGCGGCTGACACCCGATCTTCCGTTCAGAACGTCCTGGACGCCGCCGTGGAGGCCTATCGCCGACAGGTGTTCCTGGAGCAGACCAACCAGGCCCTGGCCGATCTCCGCAAAGAGGACCGGACCTGGAAGGAATACCGGCAGGAGATTGAACAGTGGGAGACCACGGGGAATGACGGGCTGTGAGATCACCACAACGGGGCGAGGTTTGGCTGATTGACTTCGATCCCATTCGCGGCCACGAACAGGCGGGGCGCCGGCCCGCCTTGATTCTGTCAGTGGACGTTTTCAATGCCGGCCCGGCGGACTTGGTGGTGGCAGTGCCCATCACCAAGACGTTGCGCGCCATCCCAACGCATGTGGTGATTCGACCGCCGGAAGGTGGAGTACGGATGGATTCGGCCCTCTTGTGTGAGGCCGTTCGCTCGATCTCCAAGGAACGCTTGGCTGTCAAGTGGGGCCGAGTCACTCCGCAGACGCTCGCTGAGGTGGAAGATCGGGTGCGCATATTACTGGGGTTGTAAGGCTGCCTGTTTTCATAGGTGTTCTCATGGCAGAGGATATTGTTCCTGGGCTGGTAAAGTGATCAGAAACGTCGCGCCCTGGCCGGGAATGCTCTCCACCCGGATGCGCCCGCCGTGGGCCTCGACGACCAGCCGCGCGATGGCGAGTCCGAGTCCCACGCTGCGTTCGCCGGCGGTCTTCCGCGTGCCCGCCCGCGCGAAGCTCGTGAACAGCCGCGCCTGGTCCTCGAGCGCGATGCCGGGGCCTTCATCGCGCACCGCCAGAACGAGGGTCTGGTCGTCCCAGCGCGACGACAGCCAGACGCGCTGACCGGGAACGGAGTGTTCCACGGCATTGCCAATAAGATTCAAGAGCACTTGCTGAAGCTTGGACGCATCCACGCGCAACCGCCGCCCGTCGTCGGCCAGGTCCACGAGCAGGGAGATTTTCTTCTTCCCAGCCATCAGCCGGGCCGTCGGCTCGGCGCCGGCCACGATCTCCGGCACGCTGGCGGACGCCAGTTCCAGCCGCAGCTTCCCCGACTCGATGACGGATAAATCCAGAAAGTCATCAACCAATTGCTTCATGCCAGTGGCGGCGGCCAGGCAGGTGCGCAGGAACTCCCGATGCGGCTCCGCGAGCTGGGCCCCGGCTTCGTCGAGGACGAATTCGCTGTAGAGCATGATCACGCCGATGGGTTTGCGCAGGTCGTGCGCGGCCATGCCAAGGAACTGGTTCTTAAGCTGGTTCAACTCGCGCAATTCCGCGTTGGCCTGATGGAGCTGCCGCGTCAGGTTGTTCAACTCACCATTCAGCCCCAGCACCTCGTCGCGCAGCTGCTGCTGCTCCGGGAAGTCGAGACTCGCGAGCGCAAGCACCCCGGCGGGCAAGGGGAAGAACCGGAAGCACAGGGTCTCCGGCATCCCCGAGGCGGTGCTCAGCGTGAGCCGATGAACCACGCCGCCCTGGCGGATGAGTGCCGGCAGATCGAGCGAGCGGTTGAAGTCCTTGTACA
>Ga0118677_10016150_pt1 | contig 10276 bp, 11 predicted proteins | sample AliMusrvi5mmetaG_FD_86154 | JGI IMG/M metagenome (GOLD analysis project Ga0118677, IMG submission 86154)
TCATACTTCGTTTCCGCCGCGGCCATCTCACCCTCACCCTCTTCACCGACGGACGCGCCATCGTCCAGGGAACCACCGACATCACGATTGCTCGCTCCTTCTACGCCCGCTTCGTCGGCTCCTGATCCTGCCCTCGCACAACCATCCCCCGACCCAATGCATCTAATCATCACTGTAGCTACACCCCGGTAGATGCGTTAAGCTGGATTCGGCGAAAGTCTCGGAATACCCTGTCCCCGGAATCGACATCCATGAGTTGCCAAGGTCAGATCATGACGCAAGCCTTACCCTCAAGAACCAATCCCGGCCTGTACAAGCGCAACCCGCCCATCGCCGGCGAGGCCGAGGCCATCGAAGCCGCGCAGAATGGCGATGCCGAGGCCTTCGCCAAACTATACAACCTGCACAAGCGCCGCGTTTACACCCTCTGCCTGCGCATGTTGGGCAACGTCTCAGAGGCAGAGGACATGACCCAGAACGCCTTCCTCCACCTCTTCCGCAAGCTTGGCAGCTTCCGTGGCGAGTCCGCTTTCTCCACCTGGCTGCATCGCCTCACCGTCAACCTCGTCCTCATGCACCTGCGAAAGAAAGGCCTCAGTCTCGTCTCGCTCGAAGAGACTGTCAACCCCTCCGACGATGACACCCCTAGGCGTGACTTCGGCAGCCGCGACCAGATCCTCGCCGGCTCGGTTGACCGCGTCACCCTGGAGCGCGCTGTCGCCGCCCTTCCCCCCGGCTACCGAATGGTCTTCGTCCTGCACGACGTCGAGGGATATGAGCATAATGAAATTGCTGTCATGCTCGACTGCTCTACCGGCAATAGTAAATCGCAACTGCACAAGGCAAGGCTCAGACTCCGCGAACTCCTGCGAAACCCAAGCCCGCCACACCCGTCTGTCTATCCGGAGTCCGAACAATGACTGTGCCGCACAATATCGACTTCGATAATCTCAAGCCAGAGGAGTTTGAACATATCCTCCCAGACCTCTTTGCCACAGGCGATGGAAAGGTTAGCCAGGACCCGCGCCTCAAGAGATTCCTCGCAGCCAACCCCGACTGCGCGGCTCTGGTCAGCGACCTCGAGACCATCGCCGAGACCGCCCGCAGCCTCTTTGAGCCTGTCGCTGAACCGAGCGACAGAGTCTGGCAGAACATCCAGGCCATGCTTCAGGAAGATTCCGTACTCGCATCCATCGACGATGATTACATCGATCCCGGTGCGCCACTCGATTAGCCGGTACGGAACCTGTCCGGCGACTTTCTATCAATTCTCTTGCAACCAATCCCCCTCCCGTGTACTCTCATAATCAGGATGAAACATAGTTCGCCCCAGTACGCCTACTTTACCTATCCCTGCCCATGGTGGCAGGGAGCGGGTCTGCTGGGCTTGCGAGCAACTCTGGATCGATAAAAAAAGATCGTACTTCAGAGCATCCGCCATCTAGCCGAGCCGCGACCCACTCAAAGGTCGCGGCTTTCGTTTGCTGCATACGCTGGTACTCCCAAGGAGCCGTTATGAACGCCCAACCCGCCACCCAGTCCGCCCCCAGTCCGCGCAATGTGCCGGCGTCCAGACTGGTCGTGAGCGCACTCGCAACCTTCCCCCGACGGCATGCCCTGAAGCCTGTGTGCATTACCGTTTGCATAGTTGATAGGATTCGCCGACCTGGGTTGGGAAACCGATGATCCCCTCTTTTTCGCACGCCAAGCTCACTTCTTTGCCGGATCGATCCACGATCCGGGTCTTTCCCGGCCAGGGATCCCGCAGGCGACATCGCGCGCCGCGTTCGCTCAGGATTTCCACGGCACTGACTTCGCCGTTTGTCCAGGCAGCGCTGACTAGGAATGCGCCTTCCGCGCGCAAGGTTTTGAAGCTGGCGTCCAACTCCTTCGGCCAGACCGGGAAGACACGGATCGCACCGTCCCAACTCTGAAGCATCATCTCCTGCAAAGGCGCAATAATGCCCAACGCCTCCGTCCATCCACCGGCGTGTCCATACCGATCGGCCGCCATGGCGCGAAGAATGCCGTTGGGTTGCCGGTTGCGTTCGACAAGTTTGCGGACGTGGGGGAGGTCCCGTTCCACGACAAAAACATGTTGCCGCAGAGCATTCATCCACAGCAACGGGAGTTTGCCGCAATACCACTCCCATTCACCATTCATCCGTTCCAAGACAGGAATGGGCGATTGGGGGTCTTGCTGCACATCGCCCCACACTCTTGGGCTGCCGTCCCAATTCATGAATTCGGGCGCATTGATTTCGTTTCGCGTTCTTTCCTCGGCACTTAATATCACGGACGTTCCGCTTTCTGGTGCGAGATGGGTAAGGATATCCTTCCAGGTTTTGCGCAAATCATCATCCGTCCCAAGCGCTTCGCAGGCGCGGACCGCCGCCCGTAGAAGATACCGGGCATGGCGGATGACTTGGGGCCGGTCGGTATAGGCGCTGGTCTCGCCGTTGAAACCGTCTTCGCCCTGGTTGGAGGGAAACGCATGATAAAGGCCGTCATCCCATTTTTTGAGGAAATCCGTGTAGAACAGCGCCCCCTCCCGGATCGCGGGATAGCCCGTGGCGCGCAGCCAGTTCAGATCCAGTGTGTAGAGATAACGCCACCAGTATTGATTCAGAGCCCACCCCGTCATGTAAGCCATCCGGCCCATGGGCACGCAGCCGAGGGGGTCATCCGCAGCGAGAATCGGGTAACCCGTCAGTTGGATGAAGGCGCCGCGGGCGCCATAATAATCCCTGGCGATTTTCCGTCCGATGTAAATGAAATACTTCATGGCATCGAAGTAGGCATCGCCTACGTCGAGGTGGTTGGCGGCATAATCGCCCCAGAATGGCTGCTGGAAGTTGTAGTTGGTGTGATAGTCGCCGTGCCAGTGCGAGTAATCGTTGACGGTACTTGGCAGGAAGAGGCCCGGCGGGACCGTGTCGGCGCGATACGCGCAGCGCCGGATGTGCAGCGTTTCATACCACAGATTCTCCCACAGAGGATCGGCAGTCTTAACCGAGGAGCGCGACCAGAACTCCTGCGCGGCGGCCCGATTCTCGTCTTCCCAGCACTTAATGGAAGGTGCCCCCACCTTCCCGATCTTTTCGTGCAAAAGTTGAAGCGCTCTTTCGGGACCACCGGGATCGCTGGAAGTGGTCACACCCACCAGGACAAAAACATCCGCGCCCATTCTGGATGGAGCCACCTGCAAGCATGCATGTCGGCTTGGGGTTGCGTCGAGAGGTTCGACGCGGTCCGCGTGCAAGGGCACCAGAAGGTAACGGAACCCTTGCGGGAAGGTCGGATCGGCCGGAAACGCCTGCTCGATGACCCATTCCCCTTGCTCCTGCCGGGTGCGTGGGGGCGCCAACGGTGTGGTTTTATCGGAATGGTTGTACGCTGCGGGCAAAGGAATGGAGGGCAACGGATCGCTCCAACGGTAAAGTTGAAAGGCGACCAGCGGCTCGAGCGCCGCCCATTTTTCGGTCGTCAAGTGCAGTACGAAGCAATTGTGGTGGGGATGTACAAAGGCGGTGAAGTTCAACCGGGTGCCGGCGGCCCATTCGTAAGCGATGTGAAGCGTTGCCTCCTCAATCGCCAGGCGTTGCGTGAATCGAACACCGGTCAGGCTGGGATGGAAGCTCGTGGCCAATTCGCCCACCGGCTTGGGGCAAGGATAGGGACGACGATTGTAACTCGGCGGTACCCCCTGGCATAGTTCGTGCATGCGCTGGGGATTCTTCGTGCCGTGCAAAGCCTTCGTTCCCGCTCCATCGTAGGGATTGCTGACCCAGCCCTCGTCGCGAATACCGCGTGCGATCTCATCGACATGGGCCGGCTTTGGATCGTCGCTCAAATCGAGCCGCCGGTCCCAGACATCACCCTTGCCGAACCGGAAAACGATCTGCCCATCGCGCTGGTAAACACTCACCGACAAATCGCCATTGCCAAGTAGCAACCCGTCATCCGGATCGGCAACGGGATCGTGGAGTTCGATAACGTGCATTTTATCCCTTTCGTATCTCACTACTTGTCTGATTCAATTTTTGTTAACACTAACTTCAGGTTCATTTTACCGAGACAAACTGCAGTTTGTTAGCTTTTTTCAATCGCTATTTTGCGTGGTTCTTGTCGACTGGTAAATCGAGCATGACGCCGTGATTTTTGGCAACGCCGCCAAGATACCGGTCTTTGCCCATGCCGCGGCTTCGGCCGTAAAATCTTCCGAATCGCACAGCACGCCGTCCATGTCGAAAATGACGATGGCCAAGCTCACAAGACTTGTGGCAATCGCTGAGCACATCTTGCGGCCGGTCTTGAACTCCAATTTGTGAACCGCAAACACCGTCGCCACCGCCGCGAGCAACCCGCCGGCAATGCTGTAGGCCCACGGCCGGCGAATGACCGCGTCGGCGAGCGCGGCGAGAAAGCGTTGCCGCTTCATCAGCTCTCCCAGATCCCGGCCGGCACGTGCGCCAAATCGCCGGCCACCCAGTCCGCACCCAATCCGCGCAACGTCCCGGCATCCAGACTGGTCGTCAGCGCCAGACACCGACTACCGGCAGCTTTCGCGGCTTGCACGCCGCTGCTGGCGTCTTCGACCACGAGACATTGTTCGGCCGGTAAGCCGATGAGTTTGGCGGCGGTCAGGAAAATATCGGGGTTCGGTTTCTTGCGGGTGACATCGCTACCGGTCACGATGGCGTCGAATAGCCGGTGCGGCAGCCCGATCTCCGGCAGCATCCCGTTGAGTTTCAGCCGGTCGGCGCTGGTGGCCACCGCCAGCTTTAAGCCGCGCGCCCGGCAACTCGCAATGAATTCCAGCGCGCCCGGTAACGGATGCAACCGGCCGGGGATGCGCTGGAGAAAGATTTCATACGCCCGGTTCTTGTCGACCGACAGGTCGAGCGTGATGCCGTGATTTTTAGCGACGCCGCCCAGATACCGGTCTTCGCCCATGCCGCGAAAGGGACGGAATTCATCCGGATGGACGGTCACATCGTAAGTTTCGGCGAACATTGCCGCGGCGGCTTCGGCCATGAAATCCTCGGAATCGCACAGCACACCGTCCATGTCGAAGATGACACCGGCAAAGCTCACGAGGCGCCGCTGCGATTGCTCAGGTAGGCTTTGACCAGATTCGCACCCAACCCCCACATCGGTCCGAGCGGGTTCTGGCAGTCGGTCAGCACAGCATCGAGCGCGCCAACGAAATCCCGGATGTCGTCGTCGGTGATGACAAACGGGGGCAGGATGCGGATCACGTCGCCGTGGTTGCCGGAGACTTGCGTAATGATCCGGTGTTTCTGGAGCAGCGGCATCACGATCATCTGCGCGAATAAACCATCGTTGGCGGCATGGACCATCTTCCAAGCCATTTTTAATTTCAGGCTCTTCGGCTCCTGGAATTCGATCCCGATCATCAAGCCTTTGCCGCGCGCTTCTTTCAGGAACTCGTGCTTGCTGCGAAGTTGGTTGATGGCGTCCATCAATTGCTGGCCTTGCACGGCGCTGCGCTCGACGAGCTGATCGGCGTCCAGCACGTGCAGTGTCGCGAGGCCAACGGCCATGCCAAGATTGTTCCGGCCAAAGCTCGATGAATGGACAAAGCAGCGATCCATCCGGTGATAGACTTTTTGATAAATTGCGCGCCGGGTAATCATTGCCCCCACCGGCACATATCCACCACTCAAGGCCTTGCTCGTGGAAATCAGATCCGGTTCGAGACCCCAGTGCTCAAAGGCAAAAAACTTACCGGTCCGACCAAAGCCGGTCTGGACTTCATCGCAGAAAAACAGGGTGCCATATTTCCGACAGAGCGCCTGGGCCGCCGGCAGAAAATCATCCGCGGGCACCCGCACCCCCTTGCCCTGGATGCACTCAACGGCGAACACCGCGACATCCCGCTGGCAGAGGGCCTGGTCGAGCGCGGCGAGGTCGCCATAGGGCACACACACGCCTTCGAGCATTTCGCCAAACCCATCCCGGAATTCCGCGTTCCCCATGATCGAGAGGGAGCCCAGCGACAATCCATGCCAACCGTGATCCAGATATGCCAATTTGTTGCGACCGGTCGCTGCCCGCGAAAATTTCAGGCAGGCTTCCACGGCTTCGGTGCCGGAGTTGGTGAAAAAAACTGCGTTCAGATGCGGCGGGCAATGTTTTACCAGCGCCTCGGCCAATAAACCGCTGAGAAACGAGCAATCCATCTGCACCATGTTCGGCAAATCGAGGTCCAGCACATCGCGAATCGCCTGGGCAATTTCGGGACGGTTGCGGCCGATGGCAAAGACCCCAAACCCACTGAGCATGTCGAGATACCGCTGGCCCGCCCGATCCCAGAGGTACTGCCCTTTGGCTTTGGCGTAGACTTTGTCAAACCCGATTGTACGCAAAACCTTGACGAACGTCGGATTGACGTATTGTTCGTGTAACTCGTAATTCTCGCCGAGCCGAGCGGCAATGATCTGCTTTAAATCAAATGCTGACATAAGATTGAGATAGGAAAAGTAGTCCGCGCGCGGGACGGGACAAGTGGAAGTTTCTTGGCATGACGTTACTGGGCAACAATATCATCCCCGGCTCCCTGGTCGTCGTGGCCATTGGGACCGCAGGAATAAACCTTCAATTTTTTATCGTAACTGATTCGGAATGGATTCCCCCAGGAATCGATGATTTCCCCCTTGGCATTGGTTTCAACCCCTTCCGCTTCAATGTAATCCAGCCGTTTCATATTTTGGCCATCGACACTTTTCCCACGCAATAGTTGACAAATGGTCGCGTAGGAACCGTGCGGCAGTTCCCCCTGCTCGGTCGCGTACACGCTGAGCGCCTGGAACAAAACATTGGCATCATTTTGCGCTTTGTTATGACTGCGAATCGGACCGCTGATCAGAAAGCCAACAATCGCGAGGACCGGCAAACTGATGCAAATAATCAGCATCATCCGTTTTGCCAGAGCTTGCTTTTTATGTTTTAATTCGCCGGCACGCATTGCCACAACCCTTGCGCCGCCGTTTTCCAACCCACACTTTCAAACTGCCGGTCGGCCCACAACGGCGCATGAATGACTTTTTGCAGAAGGTCACGCGCTTCCGCATTCCGTTTATTATCGCGGAATGCCTCCGCCAGATAAAGCATATTTTCAGGATAATCCGGATATAATTCGGCCGCGTGTTGGAGCAACCGGAGCCCCTTCCGGGAACTGCCGATGCTGACCGGCGGAGCGGGTGCCCGCAATAGCAAAACCCCCAGCACCCGCACCGGCCCGGCATAATCGTAACGTTCGTCCAATTCCATCGCCCGCCGCAAGGCCCGCTCCATTTCGGCTACCGCCTTTAGCCCATAGCCCCGGTCCGCGTCGGCCAACAACCCAATGTTCAGCGCATACCAGTAATGGCCTTCCACCCGGTCCGGTTGTAATTCGCGGGCCAACCGCGCCAGCGTGATCCCGCGTTTGGCAGCTGCAATCCGCTCGGCATGGCGCGACTCGTTGTCCGCGACAAATTCCCACGCCTCCGCCGCCGCCCACTGCACGGTATAATCGTTGGACAAAATGGCCGCCGCTTCGGCCAGTTGCTGCGCCGCCGCCGTCGCACGGGGTAACGTCCGCGGCTGAGCAGCAAACAACGCCCGACCGTCGCTGGCTAACTTCTGCGCTTCGGCCGGCGATACCGCCACCGCCGGACCCACCGGCGCCACGCCAATATCACGGACCGATTGGCAACCGGCCAGGAACAACAACGCCAGACCCCCGCCCAGTATTTTATTGACCATGAAACAGTTTGTCGGCCCGCTGGAGCCGGTCCTGATGAATCTCGTCGAACTTCTCCACCCGCAGGCTGCTGAGGATGTCGACGGGCGTCCCTTGCAGCGCCGTTTTCAACTTGCCGACATCGAGCGGCCCCGCGAACCGCACCACTAAATTGCCCGGCAACTCATCCGAAATAAACACCGCTTTTACCTGCGGCCCCAATTCCGGATCGGCGTGAATGGCCTGCCACGCGCCCTCCTCCATCAACACCGCCGCGGCCACAGTCTTCGCGCCCTCCACCAAATCCATGACGGCCCCCTCGACATCTGTGATGGATTGCAATCGGACGGTCGCGCCCAGTTTTCCCTGTAAGATTACACCGGCCACAAACCGGGGTTCGGCTGCCAGCGGCGTGGCGATCACGGAGTCTGTCAGCGTTGCCAATCCCGCCCCTTTGGTGACCAGCACATAGCGTTCCACCGCGACCTGTTGACGCTTAATTTCCAAAACCGGTTCCAATCCGAGTTTTTTCCCGTAAGCCAGATAAAAACCCGGCGTGACGATGGCGGCCGCCGGCTTGCCCGCTGCGCAATACTCCGCAGCCTGGCCCGGCTCGTTCAGCACCCGCGGCTCAAACGCCACCCCGGTTGCCTGCCCGAGATACGCCGTCAATAGCGCGACCGTCGGCCCGGCGCTTTCCTGCGTGGCAAATTTCTCCCCGGTTTTCAGGAATAAAAAACCAACAGCGAAGATCAGCGGCCAGCTCATGGTCGGTATTTCACCCAATTTTTAGCAACAATCCAAAGTTTTTCGCCAGTCGACAACCGGACCCGGCCCGCAAACACTGCATAACCGGAGCGGGTGATCTTGTCCAAAATGCCACTGTAAATCCCGATCATCACCGCCAGCGTCCGCCGACTGTCCGCGTCAATCAATCCCAGCAGCGGCTGAGCCTGCGCATAATATTCACGGGCCCGCGCCGCCTCGAACTTCATCAGCTCGACAAACCCCGGGGTAAAGTGTGAATTTAAAATATCCGCTTCGCTGACGCCAAATCGCTGGCGGTCTTCCGCCGGCAGATAGATCCGGCCCAGTTGGGCATCTTCCTGCACATCCCGCAAAATATTCGTGAGCTGAAAGGCAATCCCGCACGCTTCGCCATGAACCTGCGCCGCCTCATCCTGAAACCCGAATACGGGCAAAACGACCAGTCCGACCACTGCGGCCACGTGATAACAATAACGGTAGAGCTGATCGAACGTTTCGTACCGGGTGACGGCCTGATCCATTTCCGTGCCGTCCAGCAATTCATGAAAATATCGCGGGGCAATCCGGTACCGCTGCACCGCGTCAACCAGCGCTGGTAAAATTGGATCCGCACACTGGCCGTCTGTTAACGCCGCGTCCACGGTCGCCCGCCACTGTTTCAATCCGGCAGAAGCCAGGGCCGGATTGGCAGCGCCGTCGGCGATATCGTCACTCCGGCGCATAAACGCATAAATCGCACACATCGCCCGCCGCTTTTCCGCCGGCAACACAATAAATGAATAAAAAAAGTTTTTCCCGGTGCGCCGCGCAATTTCGCCGCAGTGCCGGTAGGATTCTTCCAGCGTGACGCTCATTGCGGCGGATTATGCCGCGCCGGCTCCGCTGAGGCAAGACCTGCGTGCGGTTCAATGTGAATGGTCACATCGTTGACGCGCGGCAGACGGGCGCGGATGGCGGTCTTAACTTGGTGCGCCAATTTGTGCGCGGCGAGCACGGTCAGTTGGCCATCCACTTCAACGTGCATGTCGAGCAGATAACCGTAACCCATTTTGCGCGCCAGACATTTTTCGACATCTTTGACGCCGGCCACGGCCAGGGCGGCTGCACGTGCTTCATTGAGCAGGCTCGCATCCGGCGCCTTGTCCATCAGCTCGGCCACGGCCGGCTGCAACAACCGGTACCCATTCCAGCCGATAATAAATGATGCAAAAATCGCCGCGACATCGTCCGCCGCCCGGTAAGCTTCGCCACCGATGAGCGAAACGCCGATACCGATTGCGGCGGCAGCCGACGTCAACGCGTCGCTGCGATGGTGCCATGCGTCAGCATTCACAACGGCGCTTTCGACTTCGTTGCCAACTTTTTTGACAAACCGGTACAGCGTTTCCTTAATGAAGACGACACCGACTAAAACATAAAGGGTGAATGGTTTCGGCGCATGATGCGGGGTGAAGACTTCACGGCTCGCCTGCACCAGAATTAACCCGGCCGCGCCGACGAGCATCAGGGACACTGCCGCTGCCGCGATCGTTTCCGCGCGCCCGTGGCCGTATGGATGATCCGCGTCGGCTGGTCGCGCACCGACGACCACGCCGCGCCAGACGATGATCGAACTGATGATGTCTGCAAACGATTCGATGGCATCCGCAATCAACGCGTAGGAATTGCCGAGCACGCCGGCCACCAGTTTGACGCACGCCAACACACCATTGGTAAACAATCCCAAAGCGGCGGCATGAATGCTGCGCTGGCGGCGGT
>Ga0118677_10016151_pt1 | contig 10276 bp, 7 predicted proteins | sample AliMusrvi5mmetaG_FD_86154 | JGI IMG/M metagenome (GOLD analysis project Ga0118677, IMG submission 86154)
ATGAAAAAAAATGATTAATATTGCATCACAAATTTGCCCAATTTAGGTGGCGCCGTTTGCACCGGTACGGGTGGCGCCGTTTCGACCGGTAGGGGTGGCGCCGAATCATCGGAATTTTCAACAGGTATTTGAGATACCACCATAATTGCTCCCAATAAAGATTATTAAAATCGAGCAGTTTTGCAAGGTAACTGTAAGTTCTCAAAAATGATTTTACTTTTACTTTAAAGTCAACTTTTTTGTCAGTGTTAAGGTCGAATTTAAAAATGTGCGCTGCTGCATCAATGATAGGGTCTAAAATATTTCTCTCTGCTTTGTTGATATACTTTTCGAAGAAATCCTTCACAATTTCTTCGTTATAAATTTCAAATTTCTCCAGTGCATCTACAAGGTCGTTAAGTTTATTGGGACTTGTTTCTTCGCTTAATATTGTTGAAGTATAATAAGGTTCGAAAGCCTCTTTTATTTCTTCGGTTGTGTTATAAAAGTCGAGTACAAAAGTATCTTTCTTGTGAGGTTTATACGCCCTGTTCAGGCGCGAAAGAGTCTGCACCGTCTGCACATCTCTTAGCTTTTTGTCAACATACATTGTATGTAAAAGAGGCTGGTCGAATCCTGTTTGATATTTTTGTGCTACTATTAAAAAACGATATTCATTTTTCTTAAAGTTTTTTGGAATATCATATTTATAGCTTACAAAATTATTCATGCTTGTTTCGTCATACTCCACACCCTTGTATTCCTTCTTTCCTGAAAAAGCAACGATGGCTTTGAAAGGTGATTTTATTTCTTTCAGATAATCGTCAAATGCGTGTTTGTACTTTATAGCAGCATGTATGCTTTTGGTTACTATCATTGCCTTTGCTTCACCATTTATCAAATGTTTCACCTCACGATGAAAATGATCAATCATAATTTTTGCTTTCTCACCTATGGCAAATTCAATTCCTTCAACGTAAGCCCTCAGTTTTTTTTGTGCCTGTTTGGTATCGTATTCAGGATTCTCCTCAACTGATTTAATGAGTTTATAAAATGAATTATAGGTGGTGTAATTTTCCAGCACATCCAATATGAATTCTTCCTCTATTGCCTGTTTCATCGAATACAAATGGAAAGCATCGAAAGCGGTTTTTTCTTCACCTGCTTTCATATATTTCCTGTGCACTCCAAAGGTTTCAAGTGTTTTATTTTTGGGTGTTGCAGTAAAAGCGAAGTATGAGCCGTTCTTAATCATTTTACGGTTTTCTATCAGATCATTTATCTTGTCTTCAAGTGTTGGTTCTTCTGTGTCCTCTGCATCATTATCTTCATTGGTGTTTTTGTCGGCTAACACAGCATTCATTTTAGCTGATGTTTCGCCGCTCTGTGTGCTGTGTGCTTCGTCAATTATAATAGCAAATTTTAACGAACCTAAATCCTCCATTTCTTTTAATAAATGAGGAAAAGTTTGAATAGTGCAGATGATAACTTTCTTTTTATTGACAATAGCTTCCCGCAACTGATTCGTTTTGCTTTCGCCTTCTCCTGTAATCGCCTCAACAATGCCTGCTTTTTGTGAAAATTGTTTAATATCATCCCGCAGTTGCTTATCCAAAACTGTCCTGTCTGTGACTACTACCACTGAATCAAAAATATTTTTTTCGCCGCTGTTGTCAAACAATCCATGCAACTGATGTGCAATCCATGCAATAGATTTTGATTTGCCCGAACCTGCTGAATGTTGAATAAGGTAACGTTGTCCTATCCCGTTTGTTTTTGCATGAGCCAGTATCTGCTTTACAGATGTTAATTGATGATAACGGGGAAATATCATTTTCTTTTTCTTCTTTCCTGTGTCTTCGTTGGTTTCTTCAATCACTAATGCAAATTGATCAATGATATTGCTCAGCGAGTCCTTGCTTAGCACATTTTCCCAAAGATAATGCGTCTTCAATCCTTTTGGATTTACAGGGTTTCCTGCTCCGAAAGGAGGGATTGGACTGCCATCATTCATTCCCTTATTGAAAGGAATAAAAAACGAATCTTTCTTTTTCAACTCTGTACACATGTACACCAATTCGGTGTCGGCGGCAAAATGAACCATACAGCGGGCAAACGAAAATATTTTATCCTTTGGGTCACGGTCATTTTGATATTGCCTGATTCCATTATGAACTGTTTGTCCGCTGAGCGGGTTTTTCAGTTCGCATGTAATTAGCGGAATGCCATTAATAAATATTGTGAGGTCTAAACGGTTTTCATGATCAATACTATATCTCAGTTCCTGTGTGACAGAAAAAATATTGGCTTTATATTTTGCAGCATCTTTGGTATTATAAGCTGATGAAGGTTTGTGATAAAATAATTCCACAGTCTTATCATAATGCTTAACCCCTTTGCGCAGCACTTCAATTACACCCAACTCTTTTATTTTCTCATCAAGTCTGACCATGAAACTGCGCTCGCCTTTCCGCTGTATCATTTCATACGTTTCCTTTTGTGTGGCTTCAATAAAAGAAAATAATTGTTTGGAATTAATGCAAAACTCACGGTCAAACTCGGCTGGTGTGGCTTCGATATATTTTTGTTCATCAACCAGAAACTTTGTGATGAATAATTGAAATGCTTTTTCTGATGTGTCAGTAAATTGCATGGGTTTATTTTGTTATGAATTTATAAATCAAACCAACTGCTATTGCAATTGAAAAACTTAAAAATGTTCCGATAATGATGTATTCTGTTTTTTTGTGCTGTGATGAGTTTTTCAAATCTCCAAAACGAAATACGGATTTTGAAGCAAGCAAAAATCCCAATATGCTCAATTTATTCAAAACTATAAACGTAAAAATCAATAAGCGTTCCAAAACGCCTATCCACTTTCCTGCATTTTCCAATCCTTTACTTTTCCCAGGTTCTTCCAGTCCTTCTATTTCTTCGCTCCATTTCCTGGTTAGTTTACCAATCAATACTGCTGCAGGAAGACTTAATAAAAGATAACCAAGAAACAGCCACCAAAGTTTCTGGTTATTTAATGATTCAGAAATAATATTACAAAACAATTGAAACTGATTTGTATAAACAAGCCAAACCATCACTATTAACAGCAGGTGTAAAAACTGATCTGCTAAAAAAATCCACACACCACTGTTTTGCAGTTTGATTTTAATTGCATCTATAATTAAATGACCAACACTGACAATTAGTATAATCAGCCATAAATGCAAATTCCAAAGAAAAACAGCGAGTACGACAATATTAATTAAAATGTGAAGCAGGAAATAGCCGGATTTTAAACCATGCTCATCTTTTTCTTTTGCCCATGAAGTAGGTTGGAAAACAAAATCAGACAAAAGATGCGCGATCAATATTCGCAGTAATAATTCAAAATTTAAAGCAGCCATACTATTTTGCTTTAGTAATTAATTCAGCATACCTGTTTAAGAGAACCTGAAGTGTGCCGGCATTACCATATACAGTAAGTCTTTTATATACTCCCGGTTGCGAAATTTTTAATTGAGCAGCCAATTCCTTTTGGTTGCTGCCATACAGCAAATGATGATACATGGCTTCGGCAGTACTTGCTGTCCAGCGGCTGATAATTGCATCAGCAAGTTTACACTCCACCTCAAGTTCGTTGTTTATGTTTTCCCACGGAGTGGCAATGGCAAGGCGTTCATTTTCCTTTTGCATTTCATCAAATGCATGTCCTGATTTTTCGAATGCTTCGCCTTGTGACTCTGCTATCCGTTTTGCATTGTAGCTGACAGAACCAATACCTATTGCAATGCGTGCATCACTATAGGAATGTAGTATCGGCTTGTCTTGTTTTCTGCTGCCAATTGAAACAAATAAGGGTTCATAACTGCGAAGACGTGCTCTTATGATGATTGAAACAAGTAAAGCTAACTCAGGCCTGGGTATCTGTCCCTGAAAACTATCGCCCCTGAATATTTCAAATGTTCCTTTTCCGTTCAGTAGCTCATGCTTGATCTCACTGAACGTTTCTTTTAATGATTTAATAACAGGTGCAATATCATCATTTATTATCTTACGTGATTTAACCAAATCACCTGTAATAACAGCGTTTATTCCCATGTGTCTATTATTCGTTTATTCATTATGATCATTATAGGTTCTTTTATCAATTACATCCTTAGCTTGAATAATAACCTCCTCAGGTTATTTAGTACTATTATAACCTATGGAGGTTATAAGTGCATGATATAACCCTGATGGCTTATAGTTATTAATTATTATTGTCGTTATCGTTATTACGCTTGTTGTTTATCATTATCTGCATTATAAGTAGCACCTTCTTCAGCAGCACATAGTATATTTTCTTCTGCAACACCTACAGAATAAGTTGAAGGTACTTGTTTTTTCCCTGTTACCAAATCCGTTATCAATGCCTCTCTGTACTCTTTAATGGCAGCTATTTCTTTTTGGGCTTTGGAAATTGCTGAATTCAATTTTGAAATAACTAATTCAATTTCCTGAACAATTAAACCTTGCGTATTTAAATCTGGAATTGGTATTTTGAAATTTCCAAATGAATGTTGATATAAATGCATCACAGTGGAACCTGTTTTAGTAATCTCCACAAATTCATCAAATATTCTTGAATTTATTATCCAAAAAAGATATTTATTTAAAAATTCTCCTCTCAATGATCGAACCAGCATAACACCACTATTTAAAGATGCTTCATATGGAAGATTATCTACAATTGCTGTTTTACCAATTGTTCCGTCCTTTGTAATTAAGAAATCACCCTCTTTAAGTTGAATATATGGGTTTTCTTTATATCGCTTCATCGTAATATGGACAGAAGTATCCCAATTTATTCTACCTTCAATAAAGTCAGTACCTGTAATAAGAAAAGGCCCTTCATTAGTAAAATCCGATGTTTTTAAACCATGAAATCCAATCCTTCCTTTCAAAGAAGCTAAATATTTCAGACGTTTGATTTCAGAGCTCTTATTTTTAAAAGGCATATAGGGAATATCAGTCTGGTCTAATTCTTTTAGTGCTTCATTTCCTTCTACTCCTTCAACAATAATTCTAGTAATTTCTGATTTTTTTTGATCCTCCAAAATCTCAATCAACCTTTCTTTATTCCGAATAAACTTTTCAATTTCGCTGTTCTTTTTGTCTAAATATTCTACAATGCTGTTTTGAACTTCCAAAGGCGGCTTAATAATTGGAATATCTAAAAAATTGCTGCCTGTCAATTGGTATCTTGACTCCCAAATGCCTTTCGATCGTATCAAGCATTCGCCCACATAAGCTTTATCTCTGAGCAGATAATTCAAGTATCTGTGGTTCCATTGTGCTGGTTTTAGAGGGCGGTATACACCATATGCAGTACTGACAATACCATGATATTCCGAAACACCCAAGCCTCTATGCCATGCCCATAAACTATTTATTACAATGTCACCTTTATTACAAAGTTTATAACCTTCGTAACTTAATGCCTGAAACATTGTAACATTTATTGAATCTCGAGGAACTATGCCTTTATGTTCAGAAACTGATAATAATTGTTCTTCTCCTTTAATAGAACGTTCGCTAATTTCTTTGAAGAAAAACTTAGCTCTTTTAACAATCCAATCCGAAGGAATTTTTTTTGTAAAATTCAAATTAACAGGTCTGTAGTCCGTATATGGTTGTGTTTTGATTGCCATTAGTCATTTACAATTTCATTTAAAATACCTTCGGTTTCCTTTTCAAGTTCAATAATTTCCGCAGTAATTTCTTCAATGCTGCGTGGAGGAACATAATTATAGAAATAACGGGTAAACGAAATTTCGTAGCCTTTCACTGTCTTGCTTTCATCTATCCATGCATCAGGGATATGCTGTAACACTTCCCTTTTAAAATATTCGTGTATGTCCTGGTCAAGGGGAACATTTTCGGTGTCTCTCAAATCGCTGTCGGGTTCGTAAAGGATGGTGCCGTCCTTTTCTTTTTTCTTTATCACAGGCACTGCATCTTCATTCTTCCAACTCACTGCATCCAATATACTTTTCAAGCCTTTGGCATCAATATCCAACTTTAACTCTTTAATAGCATTGCCAAGCAAAGGCACAAATTTGTTGTAATCGTCAAATTGCTTGTTGCCCATTTTATCTGCTATTTTTTGCGCCGATTGCATTAACTCTAATTGTTTTTTCCAATGCTCAGCGCTCAGCAGTTTATTTTTAGCGGGTGTTGCAAGTTTAATTTCATGCTTGTTCAGATGTGCTTCAATTCGGTCCTTGTATTTACTAATGTCTTTATAAATATCATCTCTAAAATGCATGTACACCCATTCCATTTCTTCCTGCAAGCTTTTTTCGTAACGCAAGCTTTCGATAGCTTCCGCGGTAAATTGTGAAGAAAGCCGCAAAGGGCGTTCAACAGTTATTTTGTTGTAGCCAAAATATTCGTTAGGATAAATTTTTGAAATGTCGCTTTCCTTGAAATCCATGTAGAGATTTGTTATGGTATCAATGTGTGCATGCTTCATTTCACAATTCTTCTGTCCAAGATTCTTGCGCAATTTTTCGTACAATTCCATTGCATTAATCAATTGCACTTTGCCTTTTCGCTTTGCATCCTTTTTATTTGAAACTATCCATACATAAGTTGGTATACCCGTGTTGTAGAATATATTTTTCGGCAAAGCAATGATGCATTCCAGCCAATCGTTTTCAATAATATATTTTCTTATTTCGCTTTCACCTCCTCCGGCATCGCCGGTAAACAAAGCTGAACCATTATGGATAATGGCTATGCGGCTTCCCAATTCGGTGTTGTGCTTCATTTTGCTCACCATATTCAGCAGGAACAGCAATTGCCCGTCGGAAATGGAAGGCAAGCCAATCTGGAAACGCTTGTCTTTTATATTCTGACTTCCCTTTTTCCCCCGGTCTTCCACTATGGCATCTTCATCAATTTTCCATGTTTTTCCATAAGGAGGATTGGAAAGCATAAAGTCGAAATTCAAATGAGGGAAACCATCTTTCGATAGTGTGGAGCCATAAGCGATGTTCTCGGTTTTGTCCTCTTTAATAAGCATGTCGCTTGTGCAGATGGCGTATGTTTCAGGATTTACTTCCTGCCCGTAAAGCATAAAATCCGCTTTATGCCCTGTGAGTTCCAATGCGAAATTTTCCGATTCCGTAAGCATTCCCCCGCTTCCACAGGCCGGGTCATAAACAAGGTAAGTTCCTTTTTTTATTTTGTCTTTTACAGGAACAAACAAAAGATGCGTCATCAGTTTGATGATTTCGCGCGGAGTGAAGTGTTCTCCGGCTTCTTCATTGTTTTCCTCATTGAACTTGCGAATCAATTCCTCAAACACATATCCCATTCCAAGATTTGTCAACGGAGGCAACACTTCGCCTTTGCTGTTCTTTGCTTCATTGGGACTAAGATTTATTTCCTTGTTGCAGAGTTTCTCAATGAGCAAATATGTTACACCAGCTTCTTTCATTGTTTCCAACTGATTCCTCAGTTTGAACTTGCTGATTATTTCCTGCACATTCGGGCTGTAACCGTCAAGATATGCTTCAAGGTTGGTGTCGATATTATTGGCATCATTCAAAAGTGACTCAAAAGTAAATTTTGAAATATTCCAAAATGGCTTTCCTGATTGGTTTTCCAAAGCTTTTTTATCATCAATTTTCTGTGCAATCAGAAAAGCATTTGCTTCCAGAACTTTTTCCTTATTGGTCACCAGCAAAGCATCCAAACGCCTCAATACAGTAAAGGGAAGAATAATATCGCGGTATTTGCCCCTTACAAAAACATCTCTCAATACATCGTCGGCAATACCCCAGATGAAACTTACTATTTGATTATGGACTTTTGGATTCATTATTACAACCTTTTTTTTAAGTGCTACTTGTATTAATATTTGAGCCTGTAAATGTAAAAATAATTTCTGTATGCAAGAGAGGAAGAAAATAAATAGTTATTAACTTTTTTGCGTTGTCATTTTTTGATAAAGCAAATGATGAAGCATACAGTTAAGCGTTCACTTAGATTTGTACTTTCAGTTCATACAATGTAAAACATGTCAAGGTTTATTGCTATGCTTAAAAACTGGCAATGCTGATGCGCTCGCTTATTTTATTTTTTAGTAATGGCTATCTGTTATTAGTAGTATTGTTTGTTGTATTTCTATAGGTGTTGTAAATTTGAGAAAGTAAATGTAAAGAATTAGTAAAAAACATCATTGCATTTTCCTTTCTCAATTTCACAAACAGATTTTAAAAACCTTAAGTTTTTATTAAAGTCAACAGTTATGACTTTGTTATTTCTACTGGTTCTTTATAGAGTTGTTGAATTACCTGTTTACGTATTTCAGCTTGAATTGTTCTTGCCAATTTCTCTTTATGTTTTTTGCGTTTTTTTTCTGATTCCCTTATCAAATCAAACTCACTCATTGTAAAAGAAACAAAAAAACCACGGAAATAATAACCATCATACTTCAACCCCCAATGTTCTATTAGTTCATTTTTTATTTTCCCCAATTGATAACGATTATTGTATTTAGCCAAAGTCGCTGGCAAATCATTTATTTGATCAGTACTCCTAAATCCAGCCATTCTGGAAAGCAAATAATCATTTGTGCATTTGGTTAATGGTTTGCGAAAAATAATGCTTTTTAAAGCCAAAAAAGCACAAAGTATTACAATCTGAAAATCGGTTTTTTTATGCAGGTAATAGTCATTCAGCATACTTAATTTAATCCCTGTCTTTGGACTTGTGTCAGGAATGCTATTATGTAATGCCTCTCCTTGCTCTTTGATATTATCAATATCTGCAAAAGGGATTTTAAAAGAATCCAATACGTTTTTTATCTTCTCAGCAAATTCTTCAACGCTTTTCTCAAGAGACCATTTATAAACCGCATAAGCGAGAATATTTTTGAACACACTTGTACTGTCTTCAAATATTCCGGTGATTAAGCATATCGGGAAATTCACATAGTTATATTCGGTTTTTTTCTTCTCATACTTTGGTTTTTCGATAGGTGTTTTTTTACCAAACTCAATTCCATCCCTGATTGTTTTCTGAGCAACTTCAAAGCTACGTATTGGCTTCTTGCTAATTTCTGCTTCCAGTAATGCAATAGCTTCATTCTCGTTAATGAAACCTGTGGCAATGCCACCGCCTACAAGCCTGCTTGCTTTTAGTAAAACATCATGTTTTTCGCCATCCCGGGAATCTCTGATCATTTTCAATGCTGTTTCCATTACTGAATTGTTTTTTGAGTTCGAATTAGATTCTTTCTTTTTGGGGTTAGAAAAATTCTTATAAGTGTCAATCAGATCAACTCCAAAAACAGTCGGAGCTTCACTAACAAAAACATTTTTGTCATGACAAAGATATGCTGCTCTTGAAGCATCACCACAGCTAGAGTCTATCTTCAACGGGTTTCCATCAGCATCCATTATTCCTTTAAGAATATCATTGTTGAAATAGTTTTGAAAAGAAGAGTAATATTCATCATGCTCCCCAACTTCCGGAATAATTTTGCAAACAACCTGCAAGCCCTTGCCCCTTGAAGAAACGCACATCATGACAGGAATAAAATTTCCCAGTATTTGTTTCTTTAAAATAGTCAATTGTTCATCATCACCAATGTTATCAATATCGATGTATAAATAATTTGAGCGGGAAGTTACGCCAGCTTTTGACCTGACTGAACATTGAGCAGAATAAGTTACAAAATCAAATTTTGACTTTTTAAAATTTCCCTGTTCTTCTGCTGGCAATTTTCGCAATTGCTCAGTCAATTCTTCATACTCAGTTCTGATTTTCTCTGCAACTATTGCAATTGAGACTGTCTTGTCAGGTTTTTTCTCTTTTCTATTAATAGGAGCTTTAAAAAAAGAAAAGCTCAAGTCGTCATTATTGTTTCTTTCGAAACTTTCTCCGTTAAGGAATTTCTCATCTTTATTCTCTTCTGTGAATAAAGGATCTTGTTTTTTTGTGTATAGTTCGTACATGTTATTTTGTTTGTTAAAAAAAAGTGAGTAAATTGTTTATTGAAAATTGTCTTAAAAAGTTCATTTTTTCATGTTTATGTTGCATTTTTTTTGTGTCTGATTCATGTTTCATTTTTTTGATTTTTAGTTTGCACTTAATTTAAGAATAAAAAATATCATTAGTGTTGTTTATGTCATACTAAATTTGTATCTTTGCACAGAACATGTTTTGATAATTTTTTAATTTAATTTTTACTATTTGGTTCAAAATGTTTATAGTTTTTTCAATTCATTTTCATGTGTTTACATTGCAT